>ENA-OWNT01002017-OWNT01002017.1-seawater-metagenome-genome-assembly--contig:-NODE-2017-length-22520-cov-4.916990_pt1 | contig 22520 bp, 35 predicted proteins | sample MGYA00238136_ERZ651165 | MGnify/ENA primary metagenome ERZ651165 (study PRJEB26861, sample SAMN08777766) | seawater metagenome | isolation source: coastal seawater | place: USA: Florida | collected...
TCGTTCCTTCGTTCCTTCGTTTGCTTCGTTTGCTTCGTTCCTTCGTTTGCTTCGTTCCTTCGTTTGCTTCGTTCCTTCTTCGTTCCTTCTTCGTTCCTTCGTTTGCATCGTTCCTTCGTTCCTTCTTCGTTCCTTCGTTTGCTTCGTTCCTTCGTTCCTTCGTTTGCTTCGCTTGCTTCGTTTGCTTCGTTTGCTTCGTTCCTTCGTTTGCTTCGTTCCTTCGTTCCTTCATTCCTTCATTGTGCTGCCGTGCTGTTGTGTTCTTGTGGTAGTCACTGTGATCCTCCTCCTCCCACTTCCCTTCCTCCTCCTCCACCACTACCGCTACCACCTCCCCCTCGGGAAGCATATTGCACAGAGCAAGGTGGCTGCGAGAAAAATGTGCCAAGCGTGGATTCTGCCTTGCTCTTTTTGTCCGTCGCTTTGCTCGCCTGCCTCGCCTGTCTCGGTGCCGCTGCGGTCGCTGCGGTCGTTGTGCACGGATTGTTGTTGACGGTGTGGACGGCTGCAGTGTGAACTCCGCCTGTTGTTGGTGCTGGCGGATCCATGATCTGCCATTCTGTCAACTGGAGGCTAGCAGAGAGCCGCCACGCCACCGAATTTTCCGCACAAACAAGCAATGCCCGTGATCTCTGGTCACGGTGAACATAGCACAATGCCATCGTTTAGCAGCGCAGGAAGCATGAAGTCCCTCTCCAGCCGAGAAACAGCTCTGCGAGTTGAGGACGACGCAATCACCCCCGTGTCAGCGCCGCCGCCACCACCACCACCCAACCCTCAGGATGAGAGATCGACCAAAATATTCTCGCGGTCGGCCCAAATTATCCTGTTCATTGCCGGTTGGTATATTTGCTCTGGTGTGACCTTGTTTGGAAACAAGCACATGCTATCAACGCTCCACGCGCACCCCGACCTCCTGGCAATGTCCCAAATGACAATCACGGCCACCATGGGTGCTACCAAGATATTTGGCCCATATGTACTGAGCGGCTTCGACCGCAGCAAGATCCCGTCAACGCCTTTCAACACGCTGCCACGCAAGGAATTCATGACTGACATGGTAATTGTCGGCGTAATGCGTGTTGTCACGGTCATTCTCGGCTTGGTCAGCTTGAAATTCATTGCAGTGTCGTTCACAGAGACTGTCAAAAGCTCTGCGCCGTTCTTTACGGTCGTGTTCGCCCGCATCATGCTGAATGAACGGACGTCTCTGATGGTGAATTTGTCGCTCGTCCCCGTCGTGGTGGGCCTCGCACTTTGCTCGGCGAATGAGCTTTCTTTCACTGCGATTGGATTTGGCGCTGCAGTTTTGACGAACTGCATCGACTGCATCCAGAATGTCTTCAGCAAGAAGTTGCTCTCAACCAAGGGATACAACTACGTCAACCTGCAGTTCTTCACGTCTGCAGCAGCTCTTGTAGTGCAGCTGCCAGTCATGCTGTACTTGAATTGGGGATCGTCCTTGTTCGGTGATGTGACGAAAGACCTTGTGACATCGTTAGCAATCAACGGAGTGTTCTTTCATCTTCAGAGTGTGATGGCATATGCCGTCATGGGTGCGTTAGCTGCCATATTATTGAGCCAAGCAATTCCGTGATACACGTCTCATCATCGATGTTGTGTGACTGACGGTGCAGGCTTGGTATCTCCGGTGACGCAGTCCGTGGTCAACACATTGAAGCGTGCTCTGCTGATTTGGCTCTCCGTCCTGTACGTTCATGCCTCTTGATGGTCAGCAAAGTACTCGTTTTGTCACTTTACGAGTATGTGGTTTTGATCTGTCAGGATTTTTCACAACAGAGTAGCCCCGTTGTCCGCGGTAGGGACTGCTGTTTGCGTCATCGGCGTTCTGGCATACAATTACGCTTCCAGAAAATATCCGTACGTTCAGTTCGACCTTAGTCGCGGGGAGTTCACTTGACAACAATTTCATCATATTGTGTTCTTGTTTGGTTGTGTGTACGGACCGGTTCAACTGTGGGTGATGGTGTGTCGTTTTTGCTCTTGAACACTTGGAATGCAGGACTGACAAGAACATGTGAGTGTTGTTGCCTGGCCCACGACATTTGACCGCACAACTGACGCATATTTTGCACATGCTATTTGCTCCACAGTGTCAAAAAGGACCTCGACCAGGAAATGGTTGATATCGAGAAAGCGGACATCAGCGAAACGCAGCCACTGCGAATCAAGTCACCACGTGTCAGTGGAACAAGATCGTCAGTGACGCAGCTATGAATAGCCCGCGTCTCCTCAATTGGCAACGGTGCATAACCATAACACTATTTTTTCAATATGTTACAAGGATAGGCCATTGGCCGTCGCTGTGTTATCACCAAACGAGGTGCTTGTCACGAACTCCTTGGGAAAAATGTGAATATTTCCAAATCTAGGAGCGCTAAATCTGGCTGGAGACCTTTCCTGTCCATGACTCTTAATATTTCCAAAATCAAGTCCATATCTCCCTGCACGCAGCATTAGCGTCGTCGTGAGACAGAACACTTGGGAATGCAATGAAGCAAGCATCACGCTGTATTATACTCACTTGGCTCCCCTTACGATGGCAATGCCAAAGCAGACTGTTGTAGCAGGCAACTCGCTGGTCGTTGTCCATGAACAAACTGCGGCCTTCTATTTCCGCGAGCAACGCTAAAGCCTAAGAACAACATGCACACACTGATCACAACTGCACATCTCTCCGCTACCAACAAAAGAGCGACGTACATCGCGCAGTTCTCCTGCCGCGCAAAGTTTCAGACCGACATCTACAACGCTGAGCCCCAGCGACTCTGGCGCGGCCTCGTGCAAGCGGGAATGCCACAAATTCCAAGCCTGCACACAGTTTGTAGCAATCGGCGGATGATTTGCGGTTCTTGTTGTTGCAGAAAAGGAAAGCTGTCACGAAAAGCATACCCTCTTGAAATCCTTGGACTTTATCAGCAGGTCCATTGCGTGTGCCCATTTGATGTGGTCGCTGCCTCCGTGCGACGCTGCAGTGCGCTCGTGGGGGGTGGAAGACTGACACGCGATAGGACAGGGTGCAAGATCAGCACCACAATGGCGAGTCGAGCACAGAGATTTGCAAACACACAAACCTGTCGACCATAGCGTGAGAGAACCACCCGCAGACATTCCTCGTAGGCATCAGTGGCCTCACGAAATGCTGCTGCAGTTCCGCCTTGATCGGGATGTGTCCGGATCGCTGCTTTTCTGAAAGCGGCCTTGACGTCGTCCTCAGATATCGGGGAGTTTTGTGTTGGGCGTTGCAACTGCAGTACCACGAACGGGTCCTTTGACATCGTCGACGAAAATCTCCGTAAATGGCATCGGTTTGACTCCAGGCGTTGTGGCCTTTTGCTGGCCGAGAACTTTGCTGTCTTCCGCACCGAACGAAGGGGGTGCTTTAATGCGTTTGCAATGGCTCGATGCATGTTTGAGCACGAACACCAACACAAGTGTCGGTTCAATTATCTGTGAATGGCGTTACATATTGTCTCAGAGCATCAAACAACAAGTCTGGAGCTGCGGCGAAATTTTGAACCAAAAAGTGTTAATGTGACAGAGCGAAATTCGAACATCTCCCCAAAACATTTGTAGGTGACAGACTCGCAGCGCCACGCCATTGCCTGCGTCTAAGCACCCGCTCGCACACACCTGCGTGACCGCACAACTCTCACAAACCACGCGTCATTAAGTTCACATTGCTTCGTAAACGACTTCACATCGTCAAGTCAGTCAAGTGGCTGCATTCCAAAATGGCATCAACCAACTTTCCTGACAGTCCGCATTGGTACACGACAGCGAAGACGGTAAAGACGACGAAGTCGACGAAGACAGAGACAAAGTTGCAGATGGTTACAATGACGATGCGGCGATGCGAACGAAGACGAAAACGACGCCGGCGGCGGAAAAGACGATGCAGCGATGCAACCACAACGATGTGTCGGAGTCATTCGTCGGAGTCGTCGGTGTTCGTGTTGGCGTTGAGTTGTGTGAGTGGTTTGTGGCCAACTGAGCAACATTGGCCAACGACAACGCAGAGTTGGCCAACAACGACCACCCACCACCCACCACCGCCAACGACAACGTGAAAACACAACCCACAAACAACTCCACAACTCCGCAACTCCGCAACGCCGCAACTCCGCAACGCACAACACACAACGCAACAACGGTGGTCGAACGACCAACGACCAACGCCGTGTGCTCGTGCACGTACGTGTCGTTGTTTGTGGTGAAAGACGTACGTGACGGGAGTGAGTGGAATTGCGGTGAAGCATTGCAACAGATTGTGATAGCATGGCTGTGGCAAGAAAGGAAATGTCGTGTCGTGTGTGCAGTTGTTGTTGCGGGTGCCGCCATTGCACGTGTGTGAGAGTTTCGGGTGGCACCAAGGGTGACAAAGAATGGTAGCGACGTGTGCGTGGAGGCATCACTGGAAGAATCCAACGAATGATTGTTTTCTTTTGACACGGCGCAGTACTATAAAATGCATCGCAGAAGTCTTTAAACCGAAGCAAAAAAACATCGGCCACAGTGTTCATCAAAGAAATTCGGTGTCGATTCAAGTTTGTTCGTGTCCGCAGGAAACATGCCACAAGCAATTTAATACCTTTGCGTGTCAATCACTACGCCACACTCCGCAATGTTGGGTTACAACCAAGCGCGGCAATTGGGAGCGTTTGTTGCGCGTCGACTTATGGCTACGCATGCAGAACGGCCACTGACCGTTGCGGTTGCAGTCAACGGCCAAGCCGTCGACATGGCGATAACCTCGAAGGATTTCTTGTCTGTTTTCCCCTCGGGTGCTTACACAACTGTCCGCACCACGGGTGGCGGGACTCGGTTGTTTGAATGGACCGCACATGTCGAGCGCACTGCCAAGTCAGCAGGTAAAATTCTGGCAGGTCAGCTCCGAGAGTCAACCGTGCAGTCCCAGAACGTCGTGCAGACGCTGTCAACCCCGCACTCACTACGCAACGTATTGGACAAAACCGTTTGCAGTGCCATGCAGCACTTTCACTGCCAATTTCCGGATGCCCTGGACTCGGAACTTCGGATCACTGCTCTGGTGAGTTTGGATCCTGACACTCAACAACCTTGCATAGCTGCTCATGTGGCACCGCTACCTCCACTACCACAGCCGCCGGTTCGTGTGGAGGTGAGGGGGCATCCTCGCAAAGACGCAAGCTCCAAAACGTCGTCGTGGGTGACAGAGCGAGCACCACTCGAGAAAATAATGCAACAAGCTGACGTTGGAGCCGGAGGTGTCAATGAATTCCTCCTTTCGGTCAAAGAAGACAAGGGTGGAGTGACCAAGCAAGCAATTTATGAAGGCGGCCAAACTAACTTCTATGCCATTATTGATGGTTGTGTCCACACCGCCCCTGACGGCACAGTGCTGGAAGGCACAGTCCGGAGACTTACTTTCGAAGTCTGTGAACAGATTGGGATTAAAGTAGTCAAAGAGGCGCCCGATCTCCTGCAGGCGGCGGAGAAGTGGGAAGGTGCGTTGATATCATCGACATCGCGGCTCCTTTTACCAATCGACGAGTTGTACGTGCCAGCCGACGGAAGTCCGAGCTCGCACGATGACCTCCTCTGTCGCTTCGACAACAGCTCTGCAGATTCACTGAGCGTGGCACTTGCTTCAGCGGTTGCTGCTGCAGTAGAGGAGCACTCTGAACCGATTCCAGGGCTAAAGAATTGTCACACCTGCGATTGTCCAGGAAAAATAGATTGTACCCCCCAAGCGGGAGACGATGAGGAAGCGGCTGACATTGAAAACACAGCTACGGAGGATGCGAGTCAACAAGAGAGCGTTGCGATGTGAACGCTCTTCTGACCATCCCGTCGTATAGGTTTAATAGTTTCTGTGCTTGAGCGTAATCAAGTCCACCAAAACTTGGCCCGTCTTTACTTTCACCAACAGAACGACCGTTCTAAGAACACAATGCATGGCGGTCGTCATGTCGGCGACCGCTTTGACCTGCTGTAGCGGCGACAACGAGAAAAGTACTTCCAAACTATTAGAGCTCGTACAATGCTGGAGTTCCAGCAGGATGTTCGTGCGGATGCACAAACTTGACTGTCCATGCAGGGTAATTGACTTCGTGTTCCAAGCTTGTCGATCAAGTTGACTTATTGTTCGAGCGCATACACTGCATGCCTGTCAAGTTGCCTCGTGACCCAGAGTGTCCACGCTGCCTCCGTGTTCCTCGCCACGTTGCCACAGTCAACGCGTCGCGTGTACACAGGTACATTACATACATCAAGCCCATTGTTACCACGGTTCACTTTCCCGCGCATGCTGTGCAGTGTCGATCTGTAATCAAAAGTATGCTTCACCCGAGGTGGTGACTTTGCTTTCCCGCGCATGTCGTGCACCTTGGCAGCGCAACAAGCATTGCGTGCATTGATTGATTTTGATTGAGTTGCGCTTTGCGCTTCGATGTTCCATTCATTGCCCATTTCCCGCGTTTTCGCGGAAAACGCACGCCGAGGACGCCGAATGACCTTCCTGGAATGACGTGATGTTGTATGGGTGCTCTAAGACCATTATATCCGGAGTCAAACGCCGTTGTGGGTCTTGTACAGCCCAAACGGGCGCAATGTGGATGTACAGGTGTGTGTACGTAGTGAGATGGCTGTTGGCTGTTGTTGGTTCTTCCGTCGTCGTCGCCGCCGTCGTCGTCGTCGTTCGTTCGTTCGTTGTTGCGTTCGATCGTCGTTCGCCGCCGCCGTCATCGTCGTCGTCGTCATCGTCATCGTCATCGTCGTTCGCTGTTTCGTTCGATCATTGTTCGTCGTCATCATTCGCTGTGTCGTTCGACCATTGTTCGTCAGCATCGTTCGTCGTCGTCGTTGCTCGTTCCTGCGTTCCTTCGTTCCTTCGATTTATCGATCAATCGATCGATCAATCATCGTTCGTCGTTGTCGTCTTCGTGGTCGCCGTCGCCGGCGCCGTTGTCGTCGTTCGCTCGCTCGCTCGTTTGCTGTGGCTGCTCTGCTTCGTTGTGGTGGTGGTAGTGGAGGTGGTGTTCTTGTCGTTGCCTTCGTAGTTGATGGACTTGCAATTCGTATTTTTGAACGGCGCTCACAGACGACAGTGAACTGAAAGTTGTGGCGCAGAGCACGACACAAGGTCATGTGTACGTAGGGATAGTCGTATCAATGAGTTGTGGCAAGCGTGTGGGCAATGTAAGTGTGGGTGTGGACGACGTAGAATTAAAGACGTTGTGCCAGTATGAGACGCTTTTATGTTGCGGAAAAACAACGGCGTAATATACACAACCCAAATCTGTTCGTCTCATCGCGGCCCCACTGTGGATACGTGCCTAGTTGCTGATTAAGGATGGAGGCACAACTAGCGCCACAACTCGTGAAGTTGGCGGATGGGGCCGAATGTCGCGTGGGCGTGCATGTTCTAGCCACTCGCTCCAGCTCTCGCGGGGCGTACTTCGCTGGAGATTTTGGCACCGTGACGGCGCTGAAAGGCAAGGACGTGTTCGTGCGGTGGGATCATAACGGTGAGACCACAATTGCAAGCGCTAAGAGGCTGCAGGTCGCCAGAGGTGTGCGCCTGGCGAGTGGGCGGCCCGCTCGCCCCGGAATGACCGTGAAATTGCGCCCTGATCCCCAGAGTAGCAACCGTAAACCAAGCAAAGCGTGGACCGGGACCATATTGCGAGTGTTGGGGGCCAACAAGGTAAAAGTTCAGTGGCACGGAAGACACAGCAAGCAGGAGACCCTCGATGCCCACCGCTTGCACGCCCACGACGATCGCACGGTGAGAATTGCGGCATACAACATCGGAACGCACTGCCAGACCCTGCGCGTCCGTGGGTCCGAAGCCATGACAGTGAAGCGGATGGTCGAGGTACGAGTAATATGGATCCGAAAACGTAACACGCTGAATTGGATCGTCCCTACGCTTCCGTATCCGATCTGGTTGTCTCATTTTGCATTTTCTCCAATACACGCAGGCCGGGGCTCCGAAATACGGCCGCAACGCGGCAGAGTTCATGGGCAGCCTGCAGGTAGACCTGCTCGGGGTTCAGGTACGTGTGAAGCAGCAGATCTTGATCTGTTGGAGTCGCCTGTTTGAGCTCGCCCCAACCTCGACTCATACGCGACTCACGAATGCAGGAGATATTAAAGCCTTCGTCTGATGGCGTGTTTCCTGGAAATGGTCCAACATTTGCACGATTTATGGGCAAACAGTACAAATGTCATCAATCGGGCAATACAGCAGTTGTGTACAATCGTGAGAGATTTGGCAACGTAGTTCATTTGGACAATGTCCGCGGCGGATACGGTGTGCGTGGGGTGAGCGCAATGTAGGTCGACAATGTTTGCTGATTCAAATTGTGCACTAGTGTCATAGCCTGAAGTCATTTGGCACTCTTTCCGACTTTGATGTAGATACATCCCGCATTTGCATCTGGTGTTCATGAGTGTTTGGCTGAACCACAGCAACAACAAAGTAGAGATGCTGGAGACCATAGATGAGTCGCTTCGGGCTGCTCTCGGTTGGCAAGGCTCGCAACATACAGAATCCACGAAAGAGGTAGCACGGGTCGTGATAGCCATGGACTCTAACGACCATGACGGTGACGGTTTGAACGAGAAAACGGTTCGCCTGCTGAACAAAAACTTGCGCCATGTTGGCGTGGCCCACATGTCTGGTCGTCCATGGCCCAATGGAGTCCTGCAGGTGATTCATTGCTTTGATCGCCACATCATGTGAGTTTGGCCATTGACATCACGCTGCATTGTACTAGACCTGTGCGGAGGATTGCGACTTTTCGCTTGTGGGCGACTACATTTTTGACTCTGCTGCGACACCAGAGTCTCAGGTTGGTCCTGGACTCTACTCGCCTTCACTGCCTGCATGACTGTTTGCTTGCTCATCACTGCCGACGTATACGCATGATGTAGACACGGGCTATGCACTTGGGCGAATACCTCAGTCCCGAATTGCCGGATGGCCACACACCATTCACGCAGCTCATGTCTGATCATCTTCCAGTGATGTGGGACGGTTGGTTCGAAAAACCTCGTGAGCGAGAAGCACATCTCGAGCAAGTGGAGGTGGGTCACACGTACTGCTGCAATGATACTGTTTGAGGAGGCAACATCTCTGGAGACTTGATCGCGCTTTGAACAATCCACGGGTGCAGAGTGACCGACTAAAGCGGAAACAAAAGCAGCTGGCGAAAGAAGCCCGGCAGCAGGCAAGCTCTGTTGGGACAACGTCAACGTTCTCGTACTGCAGACTCCGCTGTCTTTCTCTGTCTTACCTATGCCGGTCAAATCCTTGGTATTCAGGCGATATCGGATGCTGTTGCGTCAGCTGACACCATGGACGTTGTTTTCATCCGGCACGGGCAGTCTGAGGCGAATGCGGCCGAGGTGAGTATCCGCGCGGTCGTCAATACCTCCAATTCTGTCCATCTGTTTGACGTGTGCGTTCTGGCAGAATGAAGGCCCAGAGCATTACGACGCAGTCCTCACGGAGGAAGGCCATCAACAAGCGTTGGCTGTGAACAAACTCCCAACAATAGGCCCGGTGTGTCCATGTTTGTTCTGTGCATGAAACGATGAGCGAACGTAACACCGATTGTTGCTCCACAAGATCCACCATGAAGAAGTGGACACACTTTTTGTGTCACCACTGCGCAGAACTTTACAGACAGCGAATAACGTGTTCAAGGATCGCCTCCCACGAAAAATTGTTATTGTCCCCGAAGCGAGGTACAATTGGTGTCTTCGACCAATTCAATCACTTTCAACACTGAACCACGGCCAATCATTTTTCTTCTCGCAGGGAAATTTACTGGGCTATGCATTCGTGTCGAGGCCATGTTGGTTCGTGTACTCTTCGCCCACACGGTTGGTTCGGCCGTTGTTGTTAATCTGATGGACGACTGCACTTCGCATTTGCAGGTGAAGACTGGCACGCATTCTTGAATGACCCAAAATATATTGCACCTGAATTCCGAGCAAGAATTGTGAATCCTGAGGTGCAAAGCAGCGCTGCTGATGAGTGTCGCTACTTACTGTTACTTGGCGTTGACATGCATGAGTGTCTCCGTCAACAACAGGTGATGGATGAACCGTCGCAGCATTTCCACCCGGAAGAAGAAGGAAACGTCGTAAACTCGAGCACAGTACTCGGTGCGTGGTAGTTCTGGCGTTTCTATGTGTGCCACCTACATCTATTTGACACTTGTAATTGTTGTGTTGGCAGGTGATAGATGGACACCCCAAACCACTGATGGAGCAGCTGAGCTTCTGCAATCAAAAGCTTGTCTGGCCTTGCAACAATTCGTGAACAAACTGGCCCATTGTCAAAAGACCGGGACAGCGGGCAAAAAGATTGCTGTCGTTTGTCATTGGGGTGTTATCTTCAACATCACACGTGTCAAACCAAGCAATTGTGAAGTCATTCACACGAAGTGGTTCCAGCACCCGGAGCAACTTCAAAATGCGCCGCAAGTGTCCTCGAAAGACATTGCTACACACAATAGGAAGTTCCATGCATCCGTTCATGCGGTGGTCGCTACTCTCCGCATGGCAGGAGTTATGTTCCACCACAAAAAAGTGCGCTGTTGTCTTTGTGTGATGTTGTCGCTAATGATTGGTGATAGGCTCGCAGTCACTCTGCCATTGCAACTTAGGTGAACAAATACAACCCGCTGGGCATCGACTACCGCATCACAAACATGCGAGCAGCCCGTCGGCATGGTGTCGGTTTTGTCCATGTTGACAGCGGCGAGGGAGACGACGACAACATCGCCTCGGCGCTGTAATACGGGCTGCCTCAGTCGTGAAAGTAGAAATAATGAAATAATCATAGTTAGCTAACAGGCAGCACCACTAAGATCACGTCTCCCGCGTGTCGTTTTTTGTATACTGTGCGGACGCATCAGAAGTTGTTGCCGCGTCGACTATGGTGCCTACTCCGCCAAATCTGTGTCAGGGATAAACTCTCTGTCAATTGACTTGAGCTCGGCCTTGATCGCATCTTGCTCAGACTCGAGCTCTTCCTTTGTAAAACCGGAGTGCTGATCTTTGCTGTATTCTTCTAAAGCGGCCAACTTCGTCTAATAATATGTGACAGCGAACACCATGGCCAAAGTTATCGATCTCGGCGCATACGATTGTGTTTCAAACAAAAAAGTGCAACGTGGTCGCGCCAACGGACCCGCAACAGTTTCGCTCGGGCATGAAGTTTCTTTTGATCAGCCTTTACGTCGACAAAGTTTTCAGGCTGAGTCCAGCTGGACGTCTGTGGCATGAGGGACACGAATTAGTCTCGCGTTCGACCGCGACAACCACAAAACATAGGGCGAGATCAACCTGAAGCAGCCCGTTGAAGTAAAAGGTCTCGCCGTTCTCGTCTGTAGTTTCGTGCCACTGGTTCACCCAAGGATTGTACCTGGCCGATATGCAATGTATGTTGCTGGTCAACGCCGGTGCGTAATTCGGACTTGCTCGGCGCGGTCTGCGCCACTCACCAAGACAAAGCGGCTGGAATTTGCTTGTCGATGGCTGAGTCAATTGGCTCAACAGCGGGACGGACAAAGTATTTTCTGACAGTGTGAAAGAGAGATTGTCACCATGCGCTCGCCACCAGAAAATGGGAACTCAAATGCTCCACAAAATGCACACTTTGCACATGAACTTACCTCCCACGTGTGTCCATAACTGGGTACCATCCTGTAGCTGCTAGTTTTTTACGCATCGCTTGAGAGCGTCCAGCGACTCTCTTTGGCGTCCCCGATGGTGTGTCTCCAATGAGAGAGTTGCTTCGCAACTGTCGCACAATTGCGCGGGTCAACGAGGTTAGCATCTCGAACATGAGAGTGAGAAAATCAGAAAAACACATGTTACGGATACTCACACGAGGCCGTTCCATGTTTGCATCGGCAAGTTGCAGTTCGGCCAACTTGGATGCGTCTACAATTCTTGTGTGTAAGGTGGCGAAAACACCAGAATGGTTGCGTTTCAGCGAAGACAGCAACGCTAGGAACTCCGGAAGACGCATGTGCGTGACGTCTCTACCATTTAACTTCGACACCAACACATCTTCTTTGACTCCTGCCTCTTCGGCGCGACCTCCTGGTTCCAACCGAGCAACGGCCACGCCCACAACGCCTGCGCCTTTCCTGTAGTGCGATTCACTACCGAGTCTATGCGAACAGACGTTTTAGAATGAGTTCCAGGGTGCGAGTCCACACTACGTTCCGCACGAAGTGTCCCTGACACCCAATCACAGACACACAAGGGCTCTGAAGACGTACAATCCATCGTGGGCGTCGTCGCTGTCAGTGCCGGCGTCCATCTCCTGAACGATGGCTTGTGCTAGCGTGCTTTGTGGGTCCAATAGTGGCTTGAAGTGAATGCCGAGCGGCCCTGCTCGAAAGCAGTACTTCCGCAAGCCAACGTCTGTTTCCTCTTCTCGAGGGGTGCGATCAATTGGCCACGCGCGCGGCATTATGTCCTCAAACGCAACCGCAACACCTGGAGCAGTCCCGGTCCGCCGTGTTAGAGCTGTCCATTGCTGAACGACAACTAGTTAACCCTTTGCCGTACCTTGTTCGGCCTCCATCTCCTCCTCCAGTTCTTCAACGAACTTTTGCTGCTCCACTTTCTCAGACTTCTCCAGCACTGCCTCCTCGAACTTCCATGGTTTGACGCGGCGCTTACTGCCCTCCGCCACTGTGCGATCGTAAAACTTCTTGCAAGGCTGCAAGCCCCACAACAAACCAACAATTAATCGTCGGCGATACACCACGCGGGACACTGAGCAGCGCAAACATGCGGCATGCCCGCGTACCTTCCAGCAAAAGAGTCTCCACAAAAAGTATACCCCGATCAATACTCCGACCACTCCGAAGAACCACACCCATCCGACCTACAGCACAGTGTTGGCACCAACATGGCATGAGTGGGTGGTGATTGAGAGGCAAATTGGCGAAGCAGAGCAGGGGAAATTCTTACCCAAGATGAACTGGAGGCGGGAAATGCGACCTGTATCAACGTCAATAAAATGGAATCCGATTTTGTCGTTATCGTGGATTCAACCGGTAGTCAAGTTAGAACGGCAAGTTATCACGAACCAAGCCAACAGGGAAAGCAGAGATTTGACTCTCTGATTGGTCACACCCTGTCTTCCACGGCGGGCTCCGGCAAAAGCTTTTGTGTGCCACAGAACTGCATTTCGACACGTGCCAAGTGTGAGGCCACATCGCTTCACACACTGCTGCAGCCATGCAACATGCAACGTACGTAGTTTCCGGGTTTGACGAAAACTCAGATTCGCAGACGTGGTAAGCCGGTGCAGCGCTTGGATCAGCATTTGGTACCTCTAGAACACCGTTGCAGTCCACGTTCGCATTGCAAGCGGCGTAAGCAGAAGATGTGTCCTCGTATTCCACGTTATTGTCGTATTCGCAGGTCAACCCGCTGCCAATGGCGTCGAAGGTCACAACACACAAACAGAATATGCAAGGCTCAATGATGCAGCAATTGAAGAATGTTCCCATGGCCGTGACACGAACGAACCCTTGGCGCACGAAGCAATCAGATCCACTCAGGACGTCGGCGTGAAGCACTTTTGATAACAGGATGTTCCAGACCGTTGAAGAAAGTGCAGAGACAACCTGAAGTACAACAGTTTCTACGCTCATCTCTTGTGCGCAGACGGAGCCCTTTCCGCAAGGGAACTCTCTTTGTAAAAGAAAACACGTAGAAGCGCAACACGAACCCGGCTAGCAAAGCTCTTCACTCCTTGATCACTGTCACTCAACTCCTGCAAGGTTGTTGGAGACAAAGCGCTTGACGCTTTCAAGCACGAAACGCCACATAAACTTGCAATTTACGTCCGTACCGAGTGTGGATTGTACGCTTCACATTCTTCTTCTGTTGAGAAAAACTTGACGTCTATTTCTCGTGACGACGAGTCTGAGGGGTGCATCGACCACACCCAGCGTTGCCAGTACGTGTCTTCGAGGGTTGTATCTACGCAAACGGGCACGTCTGCCCATTCGTTCATTACACTCGGCAGTGCCCACCTGATTTTAATTGTGCCAAACAAAGAATAAGACAATCAGATATATTCCAAACATGGCAGCCAATGGAACGCTAGACACCCGGCTAACCACTCACCAGCCCGCGTAGTTCTGCGACTGTTCAAACGCCGGCATGCCGTCCTCGTTCCCATACAACTCTTCAAACCCGTCACAGGTCGATTGGTCCAGCTCGCGAAAGAGCACAGACCCTTGCACGTCGAACCCGCACTCGATGCGATAGAATTGGGCTCCGAAAAGCACGTTCGAAGCGGCTGAATCCTCATTCAAGGAGTTACCGAGCGTCCTGTTGCTGCATTCTTCAGGTGGTGGGCAAAGCGATTCGAAGTCACAGATGCTCTGGTTCGAATAGAGGGCTATCTCCGGACAGTTAAAAGTGAAACTTCCGCACACGTCCGTTTCGTCGACCAGAGTCGATCCTTGATAAGGCAATTTTCCCCACCCGAAGTCAGAATAAGGAGGATCGTTCCACCACTCGGACACAGGTGTGTAGAACACGCCGGACTTATCGCGCCCGTACTCATCAGTATTGTCGCAATAACTCCCCGGCAGCAAATACGCGATGCTGGGCGCAAAATCATAGCAATTTTGCAGGTCACCAAAGTAAAGGTGCACCGCAGCGTACTTGTGCTGTGCCTGACCCATCGCTCACTTAGGGACTTCGGAGCTACATGTCCGGAAGACTTCTTGCAGCGCTGTCCTGCGTGAAAACACCACGAAGACGGCTTTGTCGTTAGAATTGAGCATCAATTTTACAAACTCGAAAGAGACCATCCTTCAGCCGTAAATGTTCCTTTCGGGCGACTAATTCCACTGCCACGACGACGGTCACAAAACACAAAACGATTGTCTCCATCATACTCTCAACCACCGTCACAGTCCCAGTCCAAACCACAACCACACCAAAGCCCAACAGCATTCCCGAAACCAAACCCAAAACCGCAGCACAGCGAGTACGACAGCGGCGGTTACCACAACCACCACCACAGTAGAGTATCGAACACGAGGACTGCGGCCAGACGACGACGGCGACGACGACGACGAATGTTGCATTCGAAATCGTTCAGCAGCAACGACGCAACGAACGAACGAACAACGGCAGAACAGCAGCAGAACGACGACAGATGAGTAACGGCAGTCTCCGCCCTGCGCACACAGTGAGAAACAGCCTGTACAGTGGATGTCGTCGTTCGGGAAGTGAAAGTCAATCAAAAAGCTATCAAGTTCATCGCAGCAACGACGACGACGACCACCACCACCACCACCACCACCACCATTACCACCACCGAGACGACCAAGACGACGACCACCACCACCACGACCACGACCACGACCACGGCAACGACAGCTTCAAAGCAATCACCAATTACTTCTTCCTATCAATTCGAAAACACTGCTGCTTTTACTGTGCAATGGCTTCGTCCAAGTAATTCGCAAGTACTTGTACTTTTCTAGTGAGCAATCACTTCTTCGACTGAGCAATTCCTTTCTTCTTCCGAGCATTCATTACTGCCGCACAGTTAGTTCTAAGCAGATACTGACCAGGAACTGCTCCGCAACTACTTGTTCGGATGATGAGCAACACTACTTCGAAGCAATAACCTTTGCGCCTGCGCAAATGCTCCTCCCGATTCCGGGCAATTACTTCCTGCTAACGATCAAGAACACTCTCCGCAACCACCCTCCACACAAGAAATTAAAGTGTTTGCACAACACTTCCTTTGTCCTTCAACACAATGTTGTGGGCTGCGCTGTGAATTCGAAGTTTTGACGAAATGCATTGAGGGTAGTCTAACGCGGGGATCTAATAATAATCTTCATGAACTAATTTGTGAATCTCTCTGCGATAAAATGCTCGGGTCTGCTGAAATGAGCCGAGTCATTCTCATACTTCGTGGTGCAAGGTCAAGCTCAAACGGAGGCTCTTCTGCTTCGTTGCCTTCTTCTGCGTGGCGATTGTGCATGTTGGCCTCTGCGCGCATGGCAGGTTTTGTTTTCCCAAGCGTACGAACAAGGCCGCCGACGCCGCAACTAGATGTGCTGCACTATTGTGATTGTGCTGCTCGCAGCAGCTTATTGTTCACCGCGAGCGTTGAGCAATTCGATAGTCCGTTCTTGCAGAGACTCCTTCAATATTGTGTTGATGTTTGCTGTGGCGGCAATCGCGGCTTGCATGAGCTCCTCGAACCTCTCAAAAGGAATGCGCCCCGACAACTGCAAGTCACACATTGTGTTCAATCATCGTTGTGAGGGTATGAAGAATCACCACGAGAGCAGACTAGCACCAACAGGCATCGGTTGAAGCTGCGAACCTTTGACAACACAACTTTATTGCTCCTGGTGAGCACCCCAACACAAAAATGTGGGGCTCCAGAAGACATTTCTACGTAGTTCAAGTCTGTCAAAATATGCTTGTCCACCAGTCCTGAAAGCATGGCAATGTGAGTCGCAAAGTCACTACACTAGGAGGCAGGGGATTTACACCGCACGACGCTGTCCTGTGAAAACGCACCGGAAACACAAGCTACTAGCATATCACTCAATGGAATGCCGGCGTCTATTAAAGCGAGGGTGGTGGCATTGATTGCGGCTGGCAAAACTCCCCCGTCCTCTTGGATTGCGTGCACGTTGATATCGAACTGTGATCTAGGAAACAAGTGCGTCATTATCACGTGCTGAAAACTTTTTTGGATCGTTGCCGCGACCTCCATATTGCGCCGATCTCGTGGTCCGCGAAGCTTTCGCTCGGCAGAAGCGTAGGCAGCCATGCTGCACTGGCACGAAATTACGGCGCGATCATGTTTTGACTTTGAAAAGTTGTCTGCCTCGTGAGGGCCGGAGACAGTCACCAGCACTTTTGTGTTACCCATCTCAACATAGGCAGATCCGTCTGAGGCGGTATCTGTTCCAACCTTGCACATCAAGCGCCTGATTTCTGGAGGGCGCCTGCCGTCCACGCGAAGGCCGGCCATGTTGACGTATTCATTGCGGCGCATGGTCGAACGGCCGTGCTTGTGCCCACGGCAGTGTCACTACCGCGCCGATCGAAGAAATGCTACCAGGCGAGCGCTGGAGACCGAACACAAAATGACGAAAACAGAAATCGAAGTTTATCTCCCTTTTAATCCGTCTCCGAAGAAACGTGAACGAGCGAAAGCGCGAAACCAGAACGTTGCGTGGATGTGTCGACCGTCGATGTCGACCACGTCCGAGCCAAGGCGTTTGTCTGTACAACCGGCACTGCGACAGCGTCAGCGACAGCGTCGGTTGCTCCGGTTCTTGCCTCACCGCCTGCACTTCTGCAACCTACTTCGAAAGCGATGGAGAACGTGGCATCGTCAACAGCACCGACACCACAAACACCGACAACGCATGAACAACAACGGCAACAACAACAGCAACACTCTGACAACAACGCTGTGACAACAAACGACGACAACGACAACGACAACGACAACGACAACGACGACGACGACGACGACGACGAACGACGACGACGACGACGGCGGCGGCGGCGGCGGCCACTCTGCGACATTCATTCGACGAGTTGGCCAACAGTGTTTCACAGTATTGCCTTATCGATGTGTAGCTAAGAGATATTATCAACCACCGCATGTTTATCAAATAGGCTCAGAACATGCTTCGAGGTTAGGGTGCATCTATTGTGAAATTTTGTGTACTAGTACACGCACTTGGCATGGCAGGCGTATTATGGTATTATTACGCGGTGGATGACGGCAGTACTTTTAGTACAGACTCAGGTTGACGAAGGTGGACGAGCGCACGAATTCTCGCAACAACCAACAAACAAACAACAAACTGTTTTTCGCCTACATTCCCATTTGTAGATATACTTCAACCATTCATTGGCATTGTGTGTAGTTATCTACATTCGGGAATACATTCTTTCTGTTGAGAACAACAGTGGAGCGGTACGTTGATTGATTACAGTGCCCTGGCAGTGAGTGAGTGAGTGAGTGAGTGAGTGAGTGAGTGAGCGGCTGGCCGAGCGAGCCAGCGCAGCACCGAACGAACGAACGGACGAACGACTTCCGTCCACTCGCTCACTGCCACGGCACTGTAATCAGTCGCTGCCCAGTCCACACACGCTGGCTGGCTGGCCAGTGAGTGAGTGAGTGAGTGTGTGTGGAAGAGTGGTGAATGGTGATCGGCAAGGTGAATTTATGGGCGATCCACCTTGTACATGCGCTTAACCTCCCACACAACTCAGTATCCTATGTGTGTATGTGGGGGTGTACCTTTATTTCTCTGGGCAGTGATCCATGTAGACTACTAGTGTACATCTGAAAAATCGGTTGAGCATTGAGGTGAATAATACGGTTTTTGAACAGAATTACCCGTTTGAAAAGGGTACTCAGTCAATACGTAAGAGTGAGTGTTACCCTTAGTATCCTGTAGAGGTATCCGGGTAGACAAAGATATCCCATTGTGCTGGTTTTCCGCACTCACGCCCACTGAACCAAACGACGACAACTGCGGCAGCGGCGGCGGCTTTGTTTTGCGTTGTTGGTTCGTTCGTTCGTTCGTTCGTTCGTTCGTTCGTTCGTTCGTTCGTTGCCGTCACCACAACGACAACGACGACGACGACAACGACGACGACGACGACAACAACGACGACAACGACGACGACGACGACGACGACGACGACAACAACGACGACGACGACCGCCGTCACAACCACCACCACCACAAAGACGACGAAGAAACCAATGAAGATGGCCATCGACAACTGCAACAGCAACGACAGCACGTTGAAAATGCAGATGCAGAAGCAGACGCTGACGGCAACGGCAATGGTGACCATGCATGGACGGTGAAGCCTGTGGTGGTGACGACGACGGAGACAACGACGACGGCGGCTTTCGAGTGTTTCGCTTCCACGACATCATTCTCAGTGCTGAGTGTGGTTTGAGTTCTCAGTGTTCGATGCCTTGAAGGTTTGGTGGAGTAATGGACCGACTTGGTATGGCCATCCTTGGTGTTGTGGTTACTTACTTCTGCAGAACATGCAGAACAGGTGAGAGGCATCCGGCCCTCCGTTCGTGCTGGTGACATCTCGGCTGAAGACTTTGCTGTCACTGTTCGCACGGTGATGCCAGGTTGGTGGTGTTGACATCGCCGTTCTCTCTATTGTGGAGCGATCTGCTTTCGTCGCTATCTGCGGTTTGTGGCTGTGGTTTTCTGTTGCGTTTTGCTTGGTGTTGTCGTCGTTGTCGCTGTTCTCACAAACCGATTTTGTTGCATTGTCGTCCCAAGCTCGCGTTGTGCCCTCTCGCTTCCTCTTCGCGGTCAACATGCAGGCCTCGGCTTTTGGATGCGCGGTGAAAGCTAGTTCTGCTGCTTGTCGACGGGTTGGCAGTGCGCGGTTGGCCGCGCGAGGCGCTCACAGAAATATCACCGTCGGGTCTGCACTGCCCACGGAAGACCTCGACTTCAGCTACAAGCAAACAAAGTCTCACATTCGGTAAGTGGTGCTCGAACTGTCGCAGCGCAGTGTGTTCGTGTTCGGGAATGTCTCTCTCTCTCTCCCTCCCTCGTCCCCCGCCCCCGCGCGTGCAGATTGTTGACGCTCAAATTCCTGTTATGGCGCAGGTACACACACAAAAACGGCAAATGGGATCAAGGTGAGCTCGTGGAGTCCCCATACATATCCTTGCACATCAATTCCAATGTATTACACTACGGCCAAGCCCTATTCGAGGGTCTCAAGTCCTTCCATGGAGCCGACGGCAAGGTGCGTTGCTGGTTCAACCCACAGACCCTAAGCTTTCGCTGAGTGTGTAAATATGCTGTGTGTGTGTGCGTGTGTCTTCGCGACGGGCACGTTCTCTGCGTAGGTTCGAGTCCTCAACCCACTGGCAAACGCAAGGAGATTAAATTTCGGTGCCAAGCGACTACGTATGCCTGACGTACCCGAAGACTTATTTGTAGAAGCTCTGGATCGAGTCATCGCCGACAATGTTGATTATATTCCTCCGTTCGGGAAAAGCCAGACGTTGTACCTGCGACCGAACTTGATTGGCCACGGCCCACAGATCGGGTTGGCCCCAGCCCCGGAATACTCCTTCATTGTCTCCGTCCACCCCGTCGGCAACTATTACAAGAATGGCCTCGTTCCCGCGAAGGGCAAGATCATCACGGATTACGATCGCGCTGCGCGCAACGGCACTGGCGACGTGAAAGCAGCCGGAAATTATGCAGCTGACATGTACCCGGCGGCCCTGGCATACGAAGAAGGGTACTCGCTCGGTCTCTACCTAGATGCTGAACAAAAACATGTACGTTGCAGGCCACGCATTGATCTGCTATGTCACCGCGTAAAGCTGTGTTGACGTGACCGTGACCTGCTTGCAGTTGGAAGAGTTCGGCACCTCAAATTTTGTTGGAATCGCGAAGGATGGCTCTTACGTGACCCCCGACAGCCAGTGCGTGACCTTGGGGATACCGCTGTAGTGCTCTGACAGCCTCGTTGCTCACTCCCTCCGTGTTTGTGGTGGCGCAGATCGGTCCTCGCCAGCATTACGAACCAAATGATGATGGACTTGGCACGCGATGCGGGACTCAAAGTGGAGAAACGCCGTATTTCCGTTGACGAACTGGATACGATGCAATCCGCCGGCGGTTGTGGCACGGTGCGTTCTGCCCAACGTGCTGGCGCTGTCCGGCGCTGTGTGTCACAATTTGCGGTGGACGTGCTTTGCTAGGCCGTCGTATTTCAGCCATTGAAGAGTTTGACCTTCAAGGACAAGGTGTTTGAATTTGACGATGCCAAGCACAAAATATTGACAGATCTCGCCAAAGATGTCACGAGGTAACCGCGAGAATGTGTCATTTTTGCGCGTGTTTTCTTCGTTCACTCACCGTGCTCAATCGACGCCGTGAACTGTTTTCTGTAGAATTGGGTTTGGAGAAAAAGAGGACGTTCACGGTTGGACTCATGAAGTGCCACTGGCTTAGATTTTTGTCAGCGCCACACCAACGCAGAGGGCTGCGATGCCAATGACAGCGAGTACTCGAGGTACAACCGCCGTCCCTTCCTGCCTCTGTTGCAATTGGCATTTTTTCTGCATACCGTTCGAACGTTGTCTGAATTGACGCCCATCACATGCATAAATAAGTGTTCTCGAATACGTATCGTACACTGTGGCGGCGATCATCCAACAAATGAATAACATTTACGTTAGAGTCCAAAGGTAATCTACGGGCTCGAAGACCAACCTTTTTTCGTGCCGGCCCCTACATTTGCCGACAATTGGTGCCACTGTCGTCGCCGCTATTACTGCTATGGCTGTCTTGGGATTGACGCTGGCGGCGGCGCCGGTCACCGGCAGTGGTTGGTTCTAGCTTCACTTCTTCGGCATCCTTGAATCGATCTGTGTTGTCGTCGAGTTTTGGTGCTCCTAAAAGTTCTCTCAATTTGGCTTTGGTGTCTTCGTCGAACGGTGCGTCCGGCATCTCGAGCTTCCACACCACGTACAGGTCTCCTCCGCTATTACCTGCCGAGTTGAGCATGCCCTTGCCGCGGACCATGTTGATGGTATCTGGTCCAATCGGTGGGTCGTCCGACTGATTCTGCAGCAATAATGTGGTGCCGTCCAAGAACTTCACAGGTACTTGGAAACCGGTTAGGGCTTCGGCCTACAGCATCCGAAGGATGTCGGCACACAGTCACGGAAAGCAAGACAGGCAAGACAAGAGTACCGCGAACCCGTTGCACTTACCAAACTCAGTTTGTGTTCGTAGATGAGATCACTGCCTTGGCGCTTGAACGTCGGATGCGCCTTCTCATTTATTACTAAAACGACGTCACCGGGCGTTGCGCCAGGAAGTTGATTTGATTCCCCGCGAAGTACCAGCCGTGAGTTCGGCAGCGTGCCAGGTTTGATGCGAACGTCAAAAGTCTTGCGCTCACGGACAACTTTCTGTCCACCGCAGGTAGTGCATTGCTTGCCTGCTGCGATGGTTTTTCCTTCACCTCCGCAAGCCTGGCATTCCTGCTGCACCTGCTGCATCATGGGGCCAAGTTGTCGAGTCGTGATGACGAAACCTCGTCCTCCGCAGACGCCGCAAGTGTTGACGTCGTTCGCACTGGCAGCACCTAGGCCGTCGCACGTTCCGCACAACGCATTGCGGTTCACTGCAATCTTCTTTGTGATTCCATTGTACAAGGCTTCTAAATCCAACGACAAATTGTACGTCATGTCCTCCGTGCGCACCGGCCCTCTCTGGCGTCCTGCACCACCTGCATACAAACATAGTCCAGCATCATAACATTCATCAGACAGCGCGAAGGGTCAGGATAGGAGTGCATGCGAAAGTGACGTCGGCACAGCACACACACACACACAAGATCGGAAGAGCACACGTCTGAACTCCAGTCACGTGAAAATCTCGTATGCCGTC
>ENA-OWNT01002018-OWNT01002018.1-seawater-metagenome-genome-assembly--contig:-NODE-2018-length-22519-cov-3.999465_pt1 | contig 22519 bp, 18 predicted proteins | sample MGYA00238136_ERZ651165 | MGnify/ENA primary metagenome ERZ651165 (study PRJEB26861, sample SAMN08777766) | seawater metagenome | isolation source: coastal seawater | place: USA: Florida | collected...
GAACGACGAACGACGAACGACGAACGACGAACGACGAACGACGAACGACGAACGACGAACGACGAACGACGACCACGGACACTGCGATGGCTCTGACCACACACCGGTTGGTTGTTTGGCTGGTCAATGTCTGTTTATATCAGTGTTGGTTGGTTGGTCGGTTGGTTACTTACTTTGTGGCGAGTGAGTGAGTAAGTTAGTTGGTTGGTTGCTGGATGACTGGACGGCCGCCACTTTGGTTTGCTACATGTCCACTTGCCTTGTCACGTTGAAGGTGTAACAACGCCGATCCAGAAGTGTCAATGCAGCTGTCCAAACTCGTGCAGCAACGTTCGCGAAATTTGTTGAAGAAAGCTGGATTCTTCCTATGTTCTGATTCAGTCTCACAATAAACAGGAGGATTCGTGACAGACTTGGTGGCTAGAAAACTGGGCTGTTCGGCGATATGATAAAAGTGTGCACCACGCTGGCGCTGGCTTGTGCCGCTCTCGGTGCTGGGCAATCACTTACAGTCAACAATATTATCCCGACGTACGATGTCGAACGAAATATTCTGAATCAATGTGTGCAGCGAGCTCTCGACGCAGAGACGCCCGAAATGGAACTGGAAGAAATTGAGGCCTCCCTTGAAGAATTTAGGTATGACGAAGATCACGGTGCTCAGGAGCAGTTCGAGCGAGCGCTCGACCTTCTGTCAAAGAAAAAAGATCACTTACGGGATAATGGATGCTCTAATAGCGATATTGCTGCATTTATTGAATACAAGTGGACAAACTTGCGGTTGCAGAAGCTGAATACATTGTACGTGAGTCAATTGAGCCCCGACCTGCGGAACTTGAGGTCTGCGACCCTCCGAGAAGCTCGCAAAAAGGCATCCAAGGTTGAGCAGCAATGTGTGACGCCAGTGAAAACTTTTGTCAATGGTGTCGACGGACCTCAGCCTAGATTCAACCCTCACGCGCCAGGAAAGCCAGGCCATGAAGACGAACCACCATCGATACAACGTGTTGAAAATCCCGATTTAGGTAACAAAAGCATGCAGTTTGCGTAGTCCCTAGCAGCAAGCGCTGAGTTTGTTGCCACGCAGGTGTCGGAAGATTGGCGCGAGAGAACGGGGCACTGCCTCAAGGAGACGAAAGCGCGGAAGAGGAGCAGGTAGCACCTTGTGGCATTATTTTTAGTGGGGCTTGACGCACGCCTTTGTTCTGACGGAAAGTACTCCTGCGTTCACCGTAGATTCGACTAGGACAAGCATCACCAGAAGACTTTATCCCCGATCCTCAGGCAGAGGCAAGGGTATGTGACAACGAACTATTCTGAAGGTGACGCTTCACGAAACCGAAACTCACATCAATGCTGTGCCATAATACAGCTTCAGCGCGAGAAAATGCTGGACGAATTCAAAAAAGAAGTTCGTTTGTGTTTGTTGGAAGATTGTTGAAATAATCTCGCCATTGAATATTTGAACTCGATTATGCTGTACATGTGGTGAACTACTGTGCAGATGAGCTCGACCAGCAACTACCAGGCGAGATGTGACATTCGCAATCGAATGCGCCAAGCTATTGTTTTCGGCTCAGCGTGAAGCCGTCCGTGTCCACAGTGTGTACTAAAGCTGTCCCTCACCGTGGCAGTGACAATTGTAACAGTTCCTGTGGCATGAAGCAACAACAACCGAACAAATAATAACTAAAGTCCACTGTTGTATCAATTGCATTGCGAAGGAATTGCGTATTGCGTGACCATGTGATGCTAGCGTGCGACTCGCTCACTCGCTGTGGGCACGCCCACGAATTCTAGAAGTTAAATAAACAACCTCCACGAATTCTCGAAGTTTATACAACAACTTCCTTTTAAATTTTTACTAAAAGAGAGCCAAGCCATCGGCTGCTAAAATGGAATTGTTCGTGATGGATTGCAGACACGAACATACGATTACAGGCGTGATTTTCCAGTCTGCGACCGCCATTTCAGACCATGGTCGGCGTAGATGAGCTCTGCTGCTTTGTCTCCAATCATCATTGCACTTGCATTCGTATTGGCCTACAGCGCCAGGAACAACAACAATTACTGGTCCAGTCCACTCTCCGCAACAATGGTTGACACCAACTTACGGATACCACAAATGGGGCAATGCTGCAATCGGCCACTCGCAATCCATGCACACCTCGCACTTGCAGTCGCGGATCACAGGCATACTGCTCGACGGGGCCGTCATCGGGTCCCATCCGCACGGTGCACGAGTAATGCCATCTGTGCACATCAAATGAACACGTGAACACATTGCACACTTTATCGCCATCGTAAATATGCACATTGAACATACGTGGTCGTGGCAGTCTTCAGGGCAAATGCACGAAGTTGATCGTCAGTTGCATTAAAGAAATCTTCCTTGCTCTCGCGTCGGAATATTCCCAAGAACTTCTTTGTTATGCCAGGCTGGAAGTGAATATCATCGAAATACTTTTCCAACGGTCGCGACCGAATGACGTCGCGAACTTTCCTCAGCATTTCCACCACCCGTTTCACCTAGCACGGACGACAAAATCAGAGCACGAAGTTGTCACACAAGAATGTTGCCACAATCTGCGTACATCGCGCTCGTCGCGAAGTAGGGCGATGTCAATTTTTGGTGGCTGGTGAGGATCCGCAGATCGAAGCTGAACAGCACAAAACAAACGGGTGAAGTGATGCATAGTGAACTGGCATGGTACAGCCAAAGAAATTCGTGCACACGCACTGCAATCGATCCACGAGACGATGGGTGGTTCAATACCACTCCTACTCCACAGATTTCGTCAATCTACAATGAGAAACCAGCGAACAAGACGCAGATTGAGCAAAACTACAAATGGCACACGTACGGACCGTCAATTACCTTTTGTTGACCAGCAGCGCTGCCAGTCATCATACTGGCCAGGCCGATCAGTTTTCTTTTCAACCACAACATACTTGGGCGGTTCTGCAATGACATGAACAATAGCGTTGAGCGTTGGGTACACAACATCTCGAAAGGAAATCACGCACCAGAAATGTTCGGTTGTCAGCCCCGAATAACGGCGAAACGTCCGGCAACAGTCCGTCGCATGCATTCTTGATCAGAAATCCATGCCCAGCTCGAGAAATGATGATCTATGAATTGATACCAATGATTACGACTTCACGAATTACTTTCGCAACCAAGCTGCGTCACACCATTTCGCCATCAGGGCCAGACTGCGATCCACGCTTGTTGTCTTCCGCTTTGTCGACCTCCGTCTTGAAGAAAGCGACACCATTCAAGCCACTTGTGCCCTGTGATTTACGACCACGTCAGCACGTCAGGCGAAATCAAGCTTCAGCGGGTGACAAGTACATTCACGTTAAACGCACGCTCCGCTTTTTGGCATACTCCTCGTGAACTTCCGGGTGCACTCGACCAGCAACAAACAGTACAGGGTGGTCCTGCATGCACAGCTCCACCGTTAGCACTCCATCACCGCGCAAAAGAAAAGCAAACGCTGCGAACAAAAAGGGACCTGCAAATGCTGCCCAACAGCTGGCACATTTGCAACGAGTGGGATACCGTGCTTGCCCAGCTCGGTTGCGTCGCCAACTCCGGATAACATCAGGAGTTGAGGCGAGCCGATAGCCCCTGCAGAAAGGATAACTTCCTTTTTGCAGAATGTGTCGACAACTTGCCCAGTTGGTAGCTGCACTTTTACTCCTTCCGCACGGCGCCCTTCTGTGAAGAGGACTTTCAGACACATGCCTTCGGATGCGACGGTGAGATTGCGGCGCTCACGCAGTACCGGCTCAACAAAGCAGGTGAATGCGTCCATTCTTCGTCGAGTGCCTTTGTCAACCGACATTTGAGTGTATCCAGCTCCGAATTGCGAAGCGCCGTTGTAATCTTCAGTCTTCTTGATGCCATTCAATGCGCAAGCTTCGATGAAAGCATCCACCTCCTTCAACGGTGGGAAAAGAGTTGAAACTCTCATGTCGCCAGTGTCACCTCGAACATTGAAGTCGATTTCCGCCTTGCTTGCAGCGCCTGAGATGGACGCGCCGCTTTTGCTGATTCGCTCCAAGCTGCGGAAGTTATCGATTACATTTCGATAACTCCATTCTGGCCCACATCCACATTCGTTGGCCCAGCGATCAAAGTCCTCCGGCGCGCTTCGCACCCACATGTTGTAGTTCAGGCACGAGCTGCCACCTAAGGTCTTGCCTCGCTCGAGGTCGATCACGCGTCCGTCCATTTGTGGCTGGGGTGTGGACTCGAAGTGCCAGTCCACTTCGGAGCGCCACAACTCCAACATCCTGAGCGGGTTGCGGATCGCGGCGGCGTTTTGAGCTTCGCCACCACATTCTAACAACAGAACTGTGACGCTCGGATCCATTGAGAGACGGCGCGCCAACACACATCCGGCGGATCCAGCACCGACAATGATGAAATCGAAGCTCTTCCCCGCCAACCGATCGGCTGTGGCGATGAAGCGATTTTCGAATTCATGTGGTTGAATAGCGGGGTTGTGGCAGAGCTTTCTGGCTTCTGCCGTGCCAGGATGCGGCGGGAGTACCCCATCGGCTGATTTGGCCCCAGAGCCGGCTGCGGAGTAAATAAGATTCAAAGCAAACACTGTTGCAGCCGCCACGCCACCAGTTTTGGCCAAGGTTGCTAAGGTAGCTTTATCAGCAAGGTTGATGCTCGTGATAGAGTTCACCCTTTTCACGAGCTGCTGCAGATAGCTGACCTCATCCGAGCGCTCGCCCATTTTGTAACACTGAGAGACAAGCGAGTTGGGGTTTGAATTCGTGGGTTTTCAAACGATTTTCTTTGTCAAGATCACACCTGCGAAAATTCGGTCTGCATACACTGTTCAACAACACCCACGTACCGTGTTCTTGCCAATCCTCGACAAACAAGATCCTTGCGAATCACAACTCGTGCCCGCAAAGTGGACAGACTTTACTGGCAGTGCAGGTGATCGTATCATCTGCAAAGCCTGTTCGAGCCACCAACCACCAGCCAACCACCAGCCAACCAACCAACCAACCAGCCAGCCAGCCAGCCAGCCAGGCACCACCACATCACCATCAAAACTAAACTCTAGCAACCTGACACCTTCTCACCCACTTCCCACACCTCTTGCAACAATGCAACACTTTTGCAACAATGAAACAATGCAGCAACCTCAACCAATGCTAAACAACAACACACCACCACAAGCGAAGAAGAACGACGACGACGACGACGACGGCGACGACGCCGACGAACGACGACGAACGACGACGAAGATGAACGACGACGAACGACAACGACAACAGAGCAACAACAGCAGCGAACGAACGACGGCGACCCAAACGCCAGCCACAGTGAGTGAGTGAGTGAGTGGTGACCGACGGTGAAAAAGAAGATACGGCGGCCGCCGCTGACTGACTGACTGTGAGTGACTGTGAGTGAGTGAGTGAGTGAGTGGGCGACTGTGAGAGTTCTTTCGCGTTGCTGCGTTGCATCGCCGCTTTCAGCCAGCCAGTCACCCAGCCCGCACCAACCAACCAACCAACCAACCACTCCCTGACAGCAGCGGGTTATGCCTCAATCCAGAGCAAGCAAGCGACTTTCCAAACATGCATTGAATACATTTTTGACTGACAATGCTTGCGGTGCGTCGTGCGTCACCTTTCATTGATGGACCAAGGGGTCATACCTCTGTCCAGAGGTATTACCCCTTGGATGGACAGTGAATGCCTGAATGCCTGGTGGCACTTACCCGGGAACTTTGCACATACATACATACGTCGCGCTGCTGCGTGCTATTATCGCGTCCTTGTGCTTGTGCTCGCGCAGGACGCATCCCGACCGAGATTGGCGATCTCACTGCGCTCACAGTGCTTTGTTTGCAAGAAAATAAGTTTATTGGTGCGTTGTTGCCTCGGGTCTGCAACCAACACGATGCCGTCGCTTAGTCGGCGTACATGAAGCGCAAGCATTTTACGAAATTACCCTGTAGCTTTCAGGTAGTTATTTAGAGCACGATTTGTAAACTACTGGCACACCAGAGTGGAGAATCTAAACTCGGTACCACTAATTGGAGAATTGAGGAAGCGACAAGAACTTGCATGAAACCAACATGACAACGCCACGTTGCCATGCGGGAAGCTGTCGTCGCAGACGACGTTGGCGTTGTTACCGAAATTCCATTCAGTGTTCAATGGAGAGACTTTTTGAAAAACTAAAAAGATTCGAAAGTGTCGTTGCCGTTGTCGACGGCAATGAATGGCGAGGCAGCGCGGGTGCGTCGTGAGTCGTTGCCGCGAGGCGTAACACTCTTGAATGTTGTTGACGATCGATAAATATTCATCACTCCAGGTCTGTGTTTCGACTACGGTATTTCATTGCAGCCGTACAATCATTGGGAATGTCTTGAATGCTCCGTGTTGATTTTGAATGAAAGTCGGAAGTGTCAGCGCGTGAATTACAATTATTGCCACCTGCCCGTGGCTGCACCACTGTCAATGCTTTGTGAATATTTCACCACATTTGGGCGTTACAAATCGTGGACTAGTCTTTCCACTTAAAGGAGCATTCCTAGCCATCAAACTGAAGCCACTGACGGGCATGAAAGGCCGAAAACTCTCCATATCGCTGACATTGGACGGGAACATGGTGTGGGGTGTAGTGATGCTCGGTTCGACATCACAAATTTCTGCGGTTGGCAGTGATTTGTCCTCACTGACAACGTCGCCACATTCTATTGAAGGCTGAGAAATGATCCCGAACAAGTTGTTGCTTCCCTCAGACTGAGGACCCCAAATATTTGCATTGTCCTTCGTATGAGCGATGTCTTTGATACTGTCACTATCGGCGTAGAGTTGGCCGTTCGACCCAATCGGAATCGACAGCTTATCAACTGCTGCCATAATGTCCTGATCGGGTTCTATATGTTCTAAAGCGGCCGTGCCCACAGTTGTTCTCAATTGAGAGCATTGACCAGTTTCACTATCATCTTGGCTAAGGTCACCGTTTGCATCCGACCGCGTGTTGTCGGCGTGGACGGGCTCTGTCGCCATGTCGTGGTCACGCCCGTGTTGATTGCGAGGCTTGCACTTCCTCTTGGTTGTTCGTCTTCGCGGCGGGGTGTCACATTGACTCTCACTACTACATCGCGTCGACAATGACGAATCATCGATGGAAACATTGCTCTGTGCACTATGATCCACTGCATGCCCCGCTTCAGTCGCAGCAACAGCGGCTGTTTGTTTGTGTTTTTTGGATCGTTCGCTGGCGAGGTTGCACTGTGTGATACGACCTCCAATCTCCTTAGTAGGGCTAAGTAGTGCCCGGCTTGCGGATTCAACGGTCTTGAACGTGAGGAAACCGTACCCGCGCGATCGCCGTGTGAAGCGATCAGTGCAAATGGCACACTCTATAATATCCCCGTATTTTTCAAATGCATCTCTGACTTCCTTCTCTGTCACGACCCAAGGGAGTCCGCGAATGAACAATTTTCTTTGGTCGATATTCGGTTCGTCTACTTCCGAAACTCGGGGCTTCCTGCCAGCTCGCTTGATCAATTTCAATGTTGCTGGGTGGCGTTGAGCAATGATTTTCAACAACTCCTTTGCTTGATCCTCATCAAGTTGCTCGATTATTCGCTGCGAATGCGCAACCTTGGCGGCCATGTCTTGGCCACGCTTTGTTCCGGTCATTCCTTCAGTGGATGCCGCCACGTTGGGCACATAGAGCCTTCGAGATCACAAAAAGGGATGACATACGAATATGACGTCGGTGTGGGAAACGCTGCTCGTCCAAAAAGCTTCAGTCCTTTGCCTCAACGACGCAACATTTCCCGGCGCTGTTCGTCCAAAAAAAAACAGCGAGCCTCCTTCTTTCCTGCTGACAACTGCTACCTGCATCACCCGACGCTACACAAGCACACCTTGAGGTGTCACACAGTAAACGCTTGTGTGCGATCTCGTTGTACCCCACGTATTACATTGCCAGTTGGCGTTTGCCCACTTAAGGCATATCCAACTATCAACGCCACAAGATTGACAGGCAGCGCCGCTCAGCAAGACACATGCCACGATCGCTTCCACCACATCCACATCGACGTGACATCCATGGTCCCGACCACGACCCAACACGAACGAATGCCTGATGACACAATCTAACACTTACTTGTGCTTGCCTCGACCGCGACGGTGACCACCACCGCAGCGAAACGGTGGGACGGAGCACCAAGCTGCGACGTACGACGGACGACGGACGGCGTACGTGCGCCTCGCGACTGGCGGCAAAACAAACGAACGACGAGGTATAGTCAGTGGCCCGCACACACGCGCATGCACGCACTCGCCCACACGCCCACACAACCACACGCTCGCGTGACTGTCTGACTGTCACCCAGTCACCCAGTCGCCCACTCGAGGTCTTCACGAGACACGCAACCAACCACGTGTTCTGCGATGTCTCTCGGTGGCCCGCGACCCACGAGGTCCGTCCGTGGCCTGCCCCGCCCGCCTGAACACCTGCTCGAAGCTGCTGCTGCAGTTGTGTCGCAGTTGGTTGGTTGGGTTGTGGTGTTGTGGTTGCGTGGTTTCTGGTGTGTGATGGAGAAATACCAATGAACTCAGTACGACGGTTCACGTGTTGATCCTTGAAGTACGACAACGAGCGGTATTTTCTATTTCCAAACTTCCGAAGCGCATTCCCTCATTCCACGTTCCACTTTCCACTTTCGCTTTTCGCTGCGTATTCAGCACAGTCGAGTGACGTTCAAAAGGCCACTTCGTCACTATCTGTTGTCTACTTGTTCGGTTTGCGCCCTCTCCGCACCGCATTTATTTATCGCAACAAAATCTCGATAATAGACACCACAACTAACAAATGGACGAGTTCACTTTGATGTTTGTATGCGCATTGATGAAGACACTCGTGTCGATTTGATGGAGTGGAATTCCTGAGAGAAATTGCATGTTTTTCGGCAGGCAACGTTGACAACGTGCAAGGTATCATAGTACTACAATGCAAGTGATTTGAAAGTGCAGAAAGCAATAGTTCGAAACTATCTTGGTTAATTTATGGTGTGGTGTGTGTTCGTTCGTCGTGGTGCTGTGACGGAACGGGTGGAAAAACTAGTGGGCGTTGGCTTCTAGGACGCGAATATTGCAATTTAGAGCCGGATGCGGGCAGGTCACTGGCGCGCACGTTTCTCTGGTTTCTCGCCCTTCACGGACTATGAGGTGGAGCAGCAATTAAGTGTCAACAAGCGCGCATGGACAACGACAAGACCACCCGCAGTTCGACTCACTTCTTTGTACTTCTGTAAGTACAGTTTGAGGGGTTCTACGTATTTGTCAAAGCCCAACGTGCTCATGGCCCACAGTAGATCTTCGCCGTTGATTGTCTTCCTCTTTTCTTGCTGGCATTTTTCGCTCGCTATAGAACAAGCCACAACGCAAAACAAGTCAAAGGGCCACTCCGTGGACGACACAGCGACTTTATGTTGGCACGAAGACCAGCGCAAAAACAATACCTTCACTAGTGATGAAAGAGATGAACTCTGAGACGCACTCCTGCACGGTTTCCTTGGCATCTTTGGCAATCTTGGCATTGGGCGGCAGGGACTTTTTCATAATTCTAGAGATGTTGGCGATCGGCAAATATCGATCTTGCTCACGCACGGCTTCACCCGTTTCGTGATCATCTTCAGCCTCGCCATCTTTGCCGCTCATATTTCAAGTTCCGTTGCCCACGTACTTGAGGTTCTTTGGTGTTGATCCAAAAGGCTTGACAACTGTTGCGGGATAAACTCAACAATAAATCTTCTTCTGCGTGTAGTAAAAAGATGTTTTCTCCCTATCATTGCGGGCTACGTTTGCGCAATCGACACTAAAGTCGGCACGGCCTTACATGGCGGAGGTGGCGTTGAAAGTGGCGCGGAGCGGTTTCGTCACTGACTTGTTTGACGGTGGAACTGAGTGTTGATCCGCACACACAAGCGCGCGCGCGCCTGTGTGTGCTAGTTTCCGCGGCAGAGTCACACAACAAATCTCCAACAACAGCGACTGACCCACGAAGCACCCTCAAAGCATCAAGCACGCACTGAGAGAACCACGCCAACAACCTCGACAACATTTGGTTGTTGTGTCGGTCTTCTCTTCTGCTTCGCATGTCCCGACCCCAAACCTCGACAGCGAACGCCAATTGCACAGACGAGCGAGCGAACGCACACCGACCATTGCGGGCAACGAACGGACTGCACAACAGACACACTACAGCAGCACAGCAGCACGCCGACGTAACTGACCGCAGGAACGAACGAACGAACGAACGAAGGAACAACAACACAACAACGCCTACCAAACCAAACAACCAAACTGACACAGCAAGCACAGTGTTGTGTGTGTGTGCGTGTGACAGTGAGCAACGCACTCCCACTGCAACTGTACTTACTTCGTCACCGACGACCGATGACCGATGACTGTCACGCCCACTCACAGTGTCCGATGTCCACTGTCTGTCCACTGAGTGAGTGAGTGACTGTGAGTGAGTGACTGTGAGTGAGTGACTGTGAGTGAGTGACTGTCGGACGATTCAGTGCCGTCGAAGGTGTCGGCCTTCCCGGACACTTGTACAGACTACATGAGCCTGTACAATATCTCAGCTCAGCACGATGCAAGTTTGGGCAGTTAGGAATGGTAGTGCGTGGAGTTGGCAATGTCTAGTAACGGGGTGGTACGGGCGTTACTATGGGAACATGAACAAGGTGAGGGGGTGGCCATGGCCATCCATGGTGTCGTTGTGTCTCGTCATCCATCCACCCGTTGCGTTGTGCGCTGGCACGGCAGCACTGACCGACCAAAACACACACCATACCAACACATACATCAACACATCAACAAACACATCAACACTCCAACGGGACGGGTGTTATGCTTCGCGCAACGCAGCTGCCGCATGCCCGCCACTGGCCAATCGTACTCGAGTATCGTTCTTTCGCTCGATCTTTTGTTTGTTCATTCGTTCGTTCATTCGTTCTTTCGTTCGCTTGCTCTTTCTTTCTTTCGTTCGCCTGTTCTTTCTTTCGTTCGTTCGTTCGGTTGTGCTGCCTTTTGGGACACTTGGCGCGATATATAACTATAAACCCACATGCTCGCGGTGGAGAAGCCGACTGGCGGCAACAATGCTCCGGAAGTGTCGTGGAATCGAAGAAATTGGAGAGTGAGGCCTCGTTCGTGTTAAGAAGCAGGTGTTGCGGAGCCAACGTTCGACCAAGGCGTGCGCTTGGCACACGAGACACATGCCCAGCCTCGTGGAACATTGTGAAGGTCGTGGGCAGTGATCCGTGGCAAAATAACCGACTGCGCTTTTGGATTTACAGATACTTTTCAGGAGCCGGAGTTTTAGTCGCTTTCTTGAAGCTGTGACCGTCGCTCGGGTGCAAGCAAAATGCCCGACGAAGAAGTGCCAAAACTACTCGTGGCTTTCGGGTCTCAAACTGGCTGCGCACAATCCATCGCGGCGCAGTTGTACGCCGACATTCGGTCGCAAGTGGGCGCAGACGGAGTTGCGCTGTCCGAACTCAATGCGTGGAGAACCAAGCTCGACAAATTTGCGAAGATCGAGCACGTCATCATCATTTGCTCAACAACTGGCAACGGTGATGCCCCCGACAATGCGGACAGATTCTGGCGCGCACTTCGGAAGCGAACAGTGAAGAAAAATGCGATGGCAGACGTTGCGTTTGCCGTCCTCGCACTTGGTGACACAAATTATGGCAAGTTCTGTCAGGCTGGCAAGCGGTTGCACAAGAGATTCAAGGTATTCGATCGCATAGACTGTGCACGCGTGGGATTTTCGTGTATGCTCTTGCAAGCTTAATGTTTTGTTGTGGTCTGGTGATCAGGAACTTGGGGCAGCTTGTTTTCACGATCTGGCGTGCGCGGACGATGCAATTGGGATGGAGGATGTTGTGGATCCGTGGTGCAAGCACATTCTGACCAAGGTCAAAGATGTGCGACGCGACAGCAGCAGCAACGACACCGAAGATAACCCAGGACCCCAAGCCTCATCAGCAATCGTCAATGCCGCATCCGAACCGAAGAAAAGTGCACCAACCACTGCAGCAACAAAAGACAATTTACCAACCACCACAGAGATGGTGGATGGGAGTGACCGTGCTGCTGCCAAGCTGTCAGCGAGCGATGCAGAAGCCGATGCTCCAGGGGCACAACGTGTCAAAGCCACTGGCGACGCTTCGACGGTTGACACCAGTGACGCAAAGTGGACGAGCTCTTCCGCGCAACAATCCTTGCGCGCCCTCACTCTGTTAGGGCGTGGAGGCACAGTTCATTTCAACCAGCACAACTTGCTTACAAAGGCAACGAAGACAAAGAAGCAAACAACTCCTCCAAAAGTGACGGACCGAAAGTCGTCACCGGCGCTCTCTTCGCCAGAATCGGCCACAGCTGCTATTGAACCGGAGCCGAAGTCATTTGAGGCTTATTCCGGTGAGTCAGTACAAACGACCTCCAACTTTGGGCCCGTTGGACTCGACAAGCTGTTCCCAGACATGTTTTCAGACCCATATATTCTGGAGAAAATGATGAAGGAAGTACGTGCCCCGCGGCGTCGCCCCGAAAAGCACAAATTTCGGGCACGTCCGGATTCGTCGCGTCTGAAGAACCATAGAGACTCCGTTCAGCGGTTGGCAAAGACCCGACCTGTCAAGACACTGCCATCTGGAACTCTCGGAGCGACAATTGTCCATGCCAAAGAATTGACCAACTCGTCATTTGACGCTGACCCAACCCATCCTGCCGATGATTTTTCCGCTCGGCGGGTGCTGCTGGTGAGAATGAAGCTGCATCAAAGCTTCACTTGGTCATGTGGGGATGCGTTCGGGGTTTACTGTGAAAACAACACCGATGAAGTGGAGAAATTGCTGACGCGCTTGAATGTACAACGCGATTTGTGGGATAGCGAAGCAACAGAGTTCAAACCGAAGCTGCCCCACGTATTCCCCAACACTAGCATTCGAACTCTGCTGACGTTTTGTTGTTCGCTGAGGTGGATTTTCAAGAAAGCTTTCTTACGGTCTTTGGCCGAGTATTGTTCTGATCCTTTCGAAAAGAACCAATTGCTGCTGCTCTCGTCAAGCACTGGGCGTGTCTACTTTGATGCCTTGATCCTTCGGCAGCAACCATCGATTCTCGAGCTCCTTGAAATATTCCCAAGCTGTATGCCCCCAGTTAGTGTTCTGCTGAGCCACACCACCGCGCTCATGCCGCGCTACTATTCCGTCGCCAACTCACCTCTCGAGAACGGCGGCAGAAGTCCAAGTAAACGCGATGGGGACAATCGCATTATTGAAGTGGTGTTCTCCGTCGTTCGTTATTCCATTGGTTCTCCAAAATACCCAGTGCGCCGCAGCGGATTGTGCACGACGTGGCTCGAGGATATTGTTGAGCCCTTCTTTCACAAAGACCAAACTTTTCAGTCCCGGGAAATCACTCTCATTCACCGTCCAGGAGGTGACTTCAGGCTGCCAGACGACGTAGAGCGGCCGGTCCTTATGATCGGTCCGGGTACAGGAGTGGCCCCATTTGTCGGATTCTTAAAGCACCGAGAAATTCAAAGAACTGTTGCTGAGCAAATCACGCACGACGAGGTACGGCTCCTGTTTTGACTCATGTGCCCACTCTGTAACTTATTGGATTCTTTCGGTGGTCGTAGGCGTGTGAGGGGTTCTGGCGTGCTGGCTTCGACTGTGGAGCCGGTGAAATCCGTGACGATGAAGACGACGTAGCTCGCCAGTCAAAGAATTTTGGTGAAACGGTGTGTGATGTTTGTACACACGGGATTTCGTGCTGTCTGTGGTGTCATAGTGTTTTCATGGACCCTTTTGTTCGTGTAGCATCTATTTTTCGGCTGTCGGCACAGAGATCAGGATTTCCTATTCAAAGAGGAACTGAATCGCCTCGTAGAGAACAAGTCTTTGACCAAATTGTACACTGCATTTTCTCGCGAAACAGCATCCAAAGTTTATGTGACCTATCGACTCCGACAAAATGCAAGTGATGTTGCTCGCCTTATCAGAGAAGGCAAGGGGATTATTTATGTTTGCGGCGACGGCACGCACATGGCGAAGGATGTAGAGGCAACGATTCTAGATATTTTGACCAATGCCAATGATCAGGGTAGCGGGGATTCTTCTGACGAGTCAATGCCACAACGCCCGCAAATGTCAAACCGCCAGCGCGCAGTTGCTGAGTTTGAGCTCCTGAAAAACATGAAACGGTACATTCAGGATATTTGGTCCTAACCACTCAACTAGGAGGAATATTTTTTTGTATGTTAGTAAAAATTCTGTTATCACAGGGTATTGCTTGAAACAAAGGCAGTTTCTTCTAGAACGAAAAGACACGCGGCCGCAGTCGGCTGCTTGGCACTTTTCGCTCCCTGTCTCCGCTGTCGAAGACAACATCGTACGTGCCATCGCAGTGGTCAAATTCGACCATCGCAGTCAACCACTTTTCCTCAGCGTTTTGCTGCTGACATTCAATGATGTCGCTTATTGAGAATAACGATCGATCGTGCCGGTCTGAGGTCAGTCTTACTTTGTTTTCTCCAACAACCAACACGGAACTCGAGGTGGACTCTGGTTGTGCTCGCGGCGTTGATCTAAGCCTTCTAGGACTGCTAGTTGGAGTCTTGTGTTCCACAGATTTCCTACTGCGCGCAACATTAGCCTTCTTCTCTTCCGTTGACTGCCACCGAATAACGCGCCGCGGGCTTGGTTGCTTGGCTTCTGGCGATTGCTGAGATGTGGCGGTTCTCGTGGTGCGACGAGGGCTTGGTTGTTTCGTTTCCTGCGGCTGTTGAGGCGCACCCGTAGACACTTGAAGCTGTGTGAAGGTGCTTTCGGAAGTCGGTGACGTCGGCATCTCGCTGGCTGTCACCGCACTACACTGTCTTCATGGACTTCGTCCTCATTTCGAGACTGAACATAATTTTGGACGTTCTCCGATGGCGGCGATTGCCCCATTGTTTTTCATTTTTATAACAGGTTCGACAAAGCTAATGTGACCGGAATGACTTTGATTGAGGGTTCCGCGTTTGAGTGTCAACCGCGACGACCTGTGAACGGTTCGTCAGTCTGTCCCCGCCGCTTCGTCGCGAGTCGATACACGGTGCCATTCGGTTTCTGCAAGCTGTGCAACATACCCGCCAGCCGAAAGCGCACTCCACCGCATGCGTGAGTTCGAATTGTACCCAGTAGTTGTTGAATTCGAGCGACGAACGATCAGCAGTGGGGCAGTGGAAAAATGGGACAGTGAAACAGTGAACGAGTGCAACAATGGAGCGGTGGAACAATGAAACAGTGAACGAGTGAAGCAGTGGAGCAGTGGAACATTCCCTAGGGGTAACAGCTCTGGACCACGTGGTGGAATAATGGAACAGTGGAGCAGTGGAACAGTGGAACAGCGTTCTGAACGAACGAACGAACGAACGAACGAACTGCCGAGCAAACGAACGAACGAACGAACAAACGAACGAACGAACGAACGAATCAAACGAACGAACGAACGAAACGATCGAACGACGCCCAACAAATGACAAATGACAAATGACAAATTACCAACAAAAGGCTCTCGGCCTCCACTCTCACGCACTCACCACATAATACCCATATTCAGCACTATTCGTTTATTACGACAGTTTCCTATATCACGATATCTCATTTTATCCCACAGTAACTACTACAAAATATATATCTACTATTAGGATTACATTAAATTGGATGAGTCGCAAGGAAGGAAAGGTATCCTTCGTGCATCCATCACTCGGCCGCCGCACTCACTCACAGTCACTCACTTTGGCTGTGGCTGTGGCGCTCTTCAATCGAAAGATTCCTTCGTCGTCGTCGCCGTCGTCGTCGTTCGTTCGTCGTCGTCATTCGTCGTCGTCGTTGCATCGTCGTCGTCGTCGTCGTCGTCGTCGTCGTCGTCGTCGTTGACGAATGGATTCACTTCGTCGGGGGACCGACGGCGTCGTTGCCACTGCTCTTTGCCGTCGCCAAAGACACCGTCATTCATACCGCGCGCGTCAGGTGCTGCTTCCAAAATCGGATTTGTTATGTCGAGAAAGAGTGACGGCGGCGGTGGCAGCGAGTGCCAACAGCTTCGTTCATTGGATTTTGCTTGGTGCGAGTGGCAAGTGTGTATTGTTGCGTAGTCGGGCGCTGTCGCTGTCAAAGTGTTGACATTGTGGAGGGCGCAAACTCGCAATGGTTGTTCGCGGGTGAAATGGGTGGTCGTGTGGAGTTGCTAATGTGTTATGTGCGGCGTTTCGGGGCAGCTCAAGGACTCGCATGCCGGGTGCAGGACTCGCAGGGAATTACCGTGACAACAACGAAACACAGCAAAAATTGTCACCAATGACGTTGCCCAATGAGATACACGCAATGTAGCCTCGCGTGATTGTTCTCGTTTCCCGCGAGGCGGGGGCATGATGACAATGCGTGTTTTGCTATTCATCGCATTGTGCTGTTCAACGGCCGAGGGAGTTGGTTTGTCGCTCCGTCACCGTAACACTGTGTTGAAGCCTGGCGGGACTAACACTTCGGCTTTGGTGGTTAATCGTCTCTATGACCTTCACAAGTCTGCACTTGGGGTGCATGCTAGTCAATCTCTTTGCGTGTGCGCCAGCAAGAATCGGTCGTTGTGCAACTGCACTCGACCTGTTTCCAAATCCATGCCAATTGAAACCCCATCCGACAGTGGGGATCAAGTCCTACAGATTACTGCCTTCGACAAAAACAGGCGCTCGCGTTTAGCTAACGTGGAGCAATTAGAGGCAAAGGATCGTGTCTTAAAGTCGGTCGACTCTCAACAGGTGGAGCACCTTAGACGCAATGTGCTTGCGAACGAGATTGACAGTCTTGTTGACGACTTGGTATACAGGTCCAAAGACTTGCAGAGCATCAGCAACCGCTCCGATGATTCCAATGCTGCTGCGCCGCGAAATGCCATATTTGACTTGCTACGCGACAGCCACTATGTTCTCTCGGTTCCATCCGTGCAAACATTTTACAATCGTATGAAGGCGGAAATCGTTGCCAAACAGAGTGACATTGTGGCAATCCAACGAGGCATGAACATCATTGCCCAAATGAAAGCGAACGGGGCCCGGAGTTATAGAATCGATAGTCGCGCCCGTCAGCAACAGGTTGCACTTGGAAACAAGCAAGTATTTGCGGCATCAGCCGCGCAACAGCGGCAATTGGATGCACTGCACAAGCAGTTAGAAGCTCAAAGCGGCGCGACGCTAGAAGCCATTCAGGCGCGTAAAAAAGCCCTTGAGGATGAGCTGAAGCGACAACTAGAGGCCTACATGGCGCGACTGGGCCAGAAAAACCCGGACCTTGAGAACTTGCGAAAGCAAGCGGGATTGCTTAGACAACAGGTCTCCGATGCTCAGTCTCTGTTAGCACAATCAGCTGCTGATACTCTGAGTCCGTGCATGACAAGTGATGACTGTGCGCTGCACCAGTCTTGCCGCCACCGAATGTGCACTCCGGTGGAAAAGCACGCGCTTTGTCACCGAAACGGTGATTGCGGCAACGGACTGTTCTGTGACGACAAGCACTGCAAACATGTTACTCCCGCAGTTGGGTCACAATGCAGTTCGAATACTGAATGCGGCTTTGGTACCAAATGCAAGTTTTTCCGTTGCGTTCTGACGCCTGAGGGCCACGCCTGTAGTGCTGATCAAAGTTGCGGCAATGGGCAACAATGCATTGCACACCAATGCCGTTGGATTAAGTTGCCTGAGAATGCGTCGTGCACGCACAGCAGAGAGTGCGCTTTTGGGCAAACCTGCAATAAAGGGCACTGCTTGTTTGTTCCTTCCGGGACGACTTGCGGAGGACGGCGGACACTGCAAGGTAGTTGTGGGGTTCAGCAAATCTGCGCCAATGGACAATGCGCGTTTCTGAGTGCAGATGCAAGCGCGTCATGCCACACAACGGACGACTGCAGTTTAGGCCAATTGTGTTCATTTCGCTTAGGACGGAGGGACGGTGTGGTTGGTGCATCTGAGGAAGAACTCGCCATCGAGGGCAACGCAAAAAGCGTCGCGGTTGCAGCTGGACATTCAGGCAGTTGCACGTTCGCACAATTCGGGCGTACATGTGAAGATTCTTTGGAATGCGTGTTCGGCCAGAGATGTACGAAGCACATCTGTGAACACGTCATGGCCGGCACTGCATGCGCTCAGCAAAGTGACTGCGGGAATGGACAAAGCTGTATTCGGACCCACAATGGATCGTCAGTTTGCCACGGGCGTCGCGATGCATCTGTGCCATGCAACGTGAATTCACAATGTGGAGCTGGTCAACGCTGCATGGGTCACCTCTGCGTCTCTGTGTTGCGAAATGCCAAGTGCGTTGACTCGAACGACTGCGGAAATCACATGACTTGCAAGGATCTGCGTTGCCAATTTGAGGTCCCATCCTCATGGTCAAAAGGAGCAACAGCAAGTGCAAAAACCGCATTGGCTAAAGTTGCGACCCCAGCCGAGTTGTTCCCTGTCAAGGCAGCCTGCAAAACTGCTGCGGACTGTGCCGCCCCAAGTGCTTGCGTGTTCGGGATTTGCGAGAATGTTCCGGTGGAGAACGCCTTTTGTCGTGACAGTAGCGACACGTGCGCGCTCAACCAAGAATGCGAGCACAACATCTGCAACCCACATTATGAATTGGGTAAAATCCAGGAGGGCGGCGTGTGTAGGAGTACTGATGACTGCGCCAATGGTCAGATCTGTCAAACCGGCCACTGCCATATCGTGCTTGAAGGTGCAACATGCCGCAATGATGCTGCATGCGGTCGCAATCAAATTTGCTTGCACGAAAAATGCTTCTCAAACGGAGCGTCTTGCTCGTCAAACTTTAACTGTGCCGACGGGCAGCGGTGCGTCGGCGATCGATGTGAGGGGAGCTCACTCGAGCCTGCCCCTCCACCATGCAGCTCCCACTCCGACTGCGGCAATGGACAGTTGTGCAGCTTGCGGAAGCGTGTGTGTGAGATAGCTCACTCGCCAAAACGGGAGGGCGACGCCTGTTCATCGATGAAAGGTCAACTATGCAGTTCTGGTCAAAGGTGCACCGCCGCGCGGTGCCGCACCGTCAAAGTTGGCACACCATGCTCCTCTCGAGAGCAGTGTGGGTTGAGCCAGTCTTGCTTTGCGGGATTCTGCATGTGGACGCAGCCCGCCGATGGTACGCGTTGTTCCACCGCATTCGATTGCGGTGTCAGCCAAAACTGCGTTGACGCCACCGCAATCGGCGTTTCCGTCCAGGGGTTGCCAGACAATACCAGCATATGTTTGACAGTCCCTGACTATTTTGAATGCCAAGGTGCATCACAATGCGGAAATGGGCAGCTTTGTCGCGGTGGTGCATGCAGAACTGTCGTCATTGCTCCGACAGACTCATGTGACGACTCTGAGCCGGTTGCTGTAAACACCTCCTCGCCTGCAGCTCTTTCGGCGACCGCCAAGACCCGCAAGCAGCAATGCGGTGCTCGCCAAAGTTGTGTTGATGGCAAATGCAAATCACAGTTTCACACTGGCTTAAATATGCCCGCCGGCGCTACGTGTACGGATTCATACTTTTGTGGAAGTGGGCAACGCTGCCTCGGTGGGGTGTGTCACGCTGTGGAGAGCTATGATCAGTGCCAATCCAACGCGGATTGTGGCAATGGACAGCGTTGCCACAAGTCCCACTGTCTGAACGTATTTTTCGGTTCCCATTGTCTGGGTTCCTTTGACTGTGGCGTCCGGCAATTGTGCCAGTCGAATAAGTGCATCCCTCAATATGGAAATACGCTTACCACGTCAGTGCCTGCTGGCTCGCGATGCGCGAGCCATGTTCAATGCTCGTTCAACATGCTGTGCGATCAAGGGCGATGCAAATTCGCAAGCTCAAGCAGTTGTCAGACGAACGGGGACTGCGGAAACGGCGTGCGCTGTGACGTGGCAACCAACAAGTGCGTCGCAACTCCTCACGGCTCCTTCTGCAATTCTGGTGGATTGCGAGCAATGCTTCCGGCTCCCATCGCGACCTCCAGCGACACGAACAGTTCCACGGCGTTGGTCAAGTGTGGCAACGGCCAGCTTTGCCTGAAATCGCGATGCTCGGATCAGTACGGACGTGGGGCCCCAACCATGAACATTCCAGTCGGAACAAATTGCTTTGGTAGCGCCGATTGTGGCTACAGCCAGCGGTGCGACACGAAATGTGCCTTCGTGGAAGAGGGTGCGCCTTGTGTGAAGACCGTCAATTGTGGTAACGGACAGCAGTGCGTGTCTGGATCTTGTGTTACGCGACCTGAAGGTCGGCCGTGCGAGTCCACCAAACGCGACAGCAGCGCAGACTGTGCCCACGGCCAAAGTTGCGTCAATGGAGTGTGCCTTCGACAGTATGGTCGCAGTCTTGAAATCGAACTAGCCGTTCGCGCTGAAGAAGACTTTTCCATGGACAAGGAGTGGAAATCTGCTGTCATGAGTAGATTGAGTGCAATTTCGGCGTTGATTGCATCGCTGTCTGCGTCAAATAAAACAGATGCCTCCGCTGGTTTAGCTGCAAATCCGAGCGCAGCAAAGGCTGAGCTTAATAAATTGTCTGAAGAACAGAGGCGACTAAGAGAAGGCCGGCGGATCTTGGAAGCTGAGGTTCAGCGCCGCGCCGATGCGTCCTTCGCCGACGGCCTTGGTGGTGGCCTTCTGAACGAAGGGTGTGCGCTTTGCAAGGTGAGTCCAGTCCTACATGTTCCCTTTATTGTTGTGCTTCGTATTTGTTGTGTTGACGATATGGACCATCTTGGTGCATAGGCTGAGGACGACATCAGCAAGCTGCGGGACGAGATCACCCGACTCCGGGCTGAAACTCAGCGTTGCTTGAACAAAAAGTCGCAGTACATTCCCACTTGCGAGCAAGACCTCAGCTTCCAAATTCAACGATTGCAAAATGAAGTGACGAGGAGACAGGCGCTGCTAGCAGAGGAAGTTGAACAGCTCAAGAACGAGGAGACTAACGTTCGGGCTGAGCTTGAGCAATGCCGAGCTAGGGTGAACGGCGGGTGTCCTGAACAGCAGGAACAATCTCTGAGCCTGCAAATTATGCGAGCCGAAGACGAGTTGTACCGTCGCGAAAGGAACAAATTGCGAGAAGATCAATTCACCATCGTAAACTGCTTGTGGCGAAATAGAACTGTGAGCAACATCGATAGCATCGCCAAAGACTTTGAAACATCCCTCGATTCTGGATGTCCGCGCTTAAGCAAGAAGAAGAATGGCGATGCCACACTTGAGGCCTTATACAATTGCCTGTGCAGCAATTGGGATCAAGTGCGGCAGGTAAGGAAAGCTGCAGCTCAGCGTGTTGACCAGGCTGAATCGATCAGTCGAGCCGCTGCTCGAGAGCAGACTGCAGCGCGCACCGCGTCGTTGTCCAAGAGACAAAAAGAAGAAGCAGTCGCGCAGGAAGTGTCGAAGAATCTCGCGTGGAAACTGTTGACAGAAAAGTCGAATTGGCAGGACATTCTGCGTGCCGAACGCGAGCGTGTCAAGGCCAACATGACGGACCTTATTCGTGATGCTGAACGAAAGGTGAACTCGGAATTCGCCGGGCAGAGGGCTGTGTCATTCGATAACATCGACAAGCAAAAAGTATCCGCCTGCACCGCAAAGATCGAGCACGCCACAGTGCGGGCGAATATTCAAAGTGCCTTTAACGCTGGATCTGGTCCCAACGCATGCTCCCTGCTCTCGCTGGCATCGAACGAGATGCTCAAACAAGTGTACAATTGCCTGTGCACCTCACCAACTTGATTTAGTTTTGATAAAAAAATGTTAGAATATACGTAGCTCTTCCCGGGTAGACTTAATGCGACACGTCTTCACATCTCAACCGGAATCCTACACTCGTCGTTGCGCAGCTCTCAAAACCTTGATGCTGCTTTTCATTGCACCTTGTTTAGTAAACCAACACGGAGGCTTACCAGACCATACAAGCCCACTTTTTCAACGACAAACGTCATCTTCACATGCACTGCGGTGCCAAATCATGAAGCAAACAATTAGTATAAAAATAAAATATTGTCCAGCATGATAAACCAAGTACGTCCGTGCGTCCGCTCGCTCGCTACAAGGAACTCGCAATGCATTCACTGCCAACAACATTCATTCCATCACACACACCGCGACGCGGCGACAACAACACAACGATGACATGAACGCAACACCAAACGCAGCAATCCACAGAATGCACGTACTAGTACTATAGACAGTACTATCGGTACCAAACACTTCAGAATATACTAACCTACAGCCTGGCAGGCAGTGAGAGTGAGAGTGAGAGTGGGTGAGTGAATTGTGAGACTGTGAGTGACAGTTGGGTGAGCTGTGAGTGAGTGAGTGAGTGAGTGAGTGAGTGCGTGGCCGCGCGCGCAGTTTCGAGCAGCGTCGTCG
>ENA-OWNT01002019-OWNT01002019.1-seawater-metagenome-genome-assembly--contig:-NODE-2019-length-22494-cov-4.419280_pt1 | contig 22494 bp, 17 predicted proteins | sample MGYA00238136_ERZ651165 | MGnify/ENA primary metagenome ERZ651165 (study PRJEB26861, sample SAMN08777766) | seawater metagenome | isolation source: coastal seawater | place: USA: Florida | collected...
ACGCGGGTGCCTTTGGCGGAGATGGGCGATCGTTACACCGTCTACCACGTTGAAACCGAAGCGCATGAGATCATCCTGGCCAATGGCGTGCCTGCGGAGACGTTCATCGACAATGTCAGCCGCAGGGCCTTCGACAACTATGTTAAGTTCAACGCGCTCTACGGCGACGTGCCGCATAATGCACGAACTGCCCTATCCCCGCGCGATGTCGGCGCGGCAGGTGCCGGTCGCTACCAGGCGCTGGTTGGGCGCACGCAGCGCGGTTTGACGTTCACCGGCTAACTGGCGTGTTGCCAGCCTACGTCAACCGTCAGAGCCTTGTAAATTAATCATTGAATTTCAAAGCAGAAATTGAAAGATTTCGTGTAATTTCGCGCGGTCTTCCGCGTGTTTGAGTTAAGACCTCGCGCCGAAGCTTTCGAAAAGGACCCGATATGGCGGACTACACGAGCGGCGGCAACGCCCTATACGATCTTACCACGGGTGATTTGGCTCTTTTTGATAATACGAGCATCGTGGTGGCAGAAGTGACTGGCGGCCTTGATGAAAATGGTGAATTCAGCGTCAATGAACAGATAACGTGGAATGGTCTGAGCTTTGGCGACCAGTATATCGGGACCGCGACCATAGACGGCCACCTCATGGTTGTTGTGCAGGACTCAACAAACGGAACCTGGTTTTTGCCTCCCGCGGGGGTAAGCGGCTCGGCTGTGTCTTGGCCTGCCAATATCTCAGCCATTACAATCAATCCGGTCAGCTATGCGCTCTGCTTTGCCAAGGGCACGATGATCGCCACCCCCACAGGCGAAACCACGGTAGAGGATCTTTCGGTTGGGGATGCCGTGATGACCCATAGTGGCCTTGTCGTGCCGGTCAAATGGATCGGCCGCCAGACCGTCATGACGCGGTTCCGCCCCGCAGACCGGCTGGGGCTGGTGCGCATTGCCACCGGAACTCTGGACGGGGGGCTTCCCCACACCGACCTGACGGTCACTGCCGACCACGGAATGCTGGTGGCTGGGGTTATCTGCCATGCGGGCGCCTTGGTGAACGGCACCACGATCACGCCTGTGCCTCTGGAAGAAGTGGGCGAGACCTACACCGTCTACCACATCGAGACCGAGGATCACGAAATCATCCTCGCGAACGGCGCCCCGGCCGAGACCTTCATCGACAACGCATCCCGCAGGGCCTTCGACAACTACGCAGAGTTCGAGGCGCTCTACGGCGACGTGCCGGAAATGCAGGAACTGCCCTATCCGCGTGCAATGAGCGCACGGCAGGTGCCCGTCGCTATCCGGGCCAAACTGGGCATCGCGAAAGCCGCCTGACCGGCTTTCCGTCGATCTCAAAACACAGCCCCGACGCGCCTTTGCCTTCGGGGCTTTAATTGCTTGCATCGGGCGGCCAAGTCAGTGCAAGCCTTGCGCATGAGACTCTATGCGATCGGAGATGTTCACGGCCATCTGGACCTGCTGTGCGATGCGCTGGACCGGATCGATGCCGACCGCGCCCGGATGGGCGATCCGGCTGCGCCTGTGGTGCAGATTGGCGACCTGGTGGATCGGGGGCCGGATAGTCGGGGCGTGGTACAGTACCTGATGGACCTGAGCGCGCGCGATCCGCGTATGACGGTGCTGCGCGGCAACCATGACAACATTTTCGCGCTGTTTCTGCAAAGCCCCCCACGCATTGACCCGCGCCTGCGTAAAGAGCTGTCGTGGCTGCATCCCCGATTGGGCGGGCGTGAAACGCTGGCCAGCTACGGGATCGACCCCGACCTGCCGCCTGAAGAGTTGCACACAGCCGCGCGGCGCGCCGTGCCGCAGGCGCATCGGGCGTTTCTGGGCGCCCTGCCCCTGTCCATCCGCCTAGACGACTGCCTGCTGGTCCATGCGGGCATCCGCCCCGGCCTGTCGCTGGAGGCGCAGGACCCGGAGGATCTGTACTGGATACGCCACGAATTCCTTGATGATCGGCGCAATCACGGGGCGCTTGTCGTTCACGGCCATACCCCCGTGGACAAGGTCGAACATCATGGCAACCGGCTGGCCATCGACACCGGCGCCGCCTATGGCGGACCGCTCTCCGCCGTGGTCGTCGAAGGGCGGCAGGTGTTCCTGCTGACCCCAGATGGACGGCAAGAGATCCGCCCCCATGCCGCCGCGTGATCTGGTCCTGATCGGGCTGGTGGTGCTGGCCTGGGGCAGCAATTTCACCGCGATGAAACTGGCGTTGCAGGAGGTGCCGCCCTTCCTGTTCGTCGGCCTGCGCTTTGCCGTGCTGCTGCCGCTGCTGGCGGTACTGAAGCGCCCGGCGGTGCCGTGGTGGAAGATCGTCGCCGTGGGGGCGCTGATCAATATGGGGCAGTTCGCCTTTCTGTTCGCCGCCTTGGCGGCGGATGCGACGGCGGGGATGGCCTCGCTTCTGATCCAGATGCAGGTGCCGCTGACGATCCTGATGTCTGTTCTGATCTTCGGCGAACGGCTCCTGCCGATGCAGGTGGCCGGGCTGCTGGTGGCCATGGCCGGGCTTGGCGTCTTCGCCCTGTCGGCGGGCGGCAACGTGACCCTGACGGGTCTGGGGCTGATCCTGATGGGGGCCTTATGTTGGGCGCTTGGCAATCTGGTGCTGCGCCGGATGGGGCCGGTGAACACGCTGGCGCTGTTTGTTTGGGCAAGCCTTGTGCCCCCCCTGCCGATGCTGGCGCTGTCCATGATGGTCGAGACCCCCACGCCCTTTGCCACACTCGCCGCGATGACGCTACCGGGCTGGGGGGCGGTACTGTATGTGGCGCTGGCCTCGACAGCACTCGGTTATACGCTGTGGGGCGCGCTTCTGGCGCGGCACCCGGCCTCAACCGTCACGCCCTTTGCTCTGCTCATTCCCGTGGTGGGGGTGGCCGTGTCGGGGCTGATCCTGGGCGAAAGACCTGGGCCAAGTGACTGGGTGGGCGGTGCGGTGATCCTGGCCGGGCTGGCGATGATCCAGATCCGCCAGGGTCGTGTGCGGGCCATGCCGCGTCGCGACCGCCCCTAGCGCCGCTGGACAGGCCGCTTATATTGACCGCATGGATATGCGCTTTGCCTTTCTTCTGACCTCGGTCCTGATCGCCGGGGGCCTGACGGTCCTTGTGGCATCTTGGTTTGCCGGATCGCCCGCCCATGAGGCCGGCCTGCCCGCTGTCGCCGGGCTGGCGCTGCTGCTGCGGCTTTTGATGATCCGCAGGCGGGGCTGAACCATGCGCCGCCCACGTCCCGCCCAATTCGACCCGCTTGCACCCAATGCCCCGCTGGACAACACGACGCTGACCCGCGCCGGTCTTGCCGCTGCGGGCACGGGTAAGATCCTGCTGTTGGCCTGCGGGGCACTGGCGCATGAAATCGTTGCCCTGAAACGGCTGAATGGCTGGGATCATCTCGACCTGCACTGCCTGCCTGCGATTCTTCACAACAGCCCGGACCGCATCCCCGACGCGGTCGAGGCCGCAGTGGCCAGATATCGCGACGCCTATGAGGATATCTTCGTGGTCTATGCCGATTGTGGCACCGGCGGGCTGTTGCAGACCCGCTGCGCAGCGCTCGGCATCGACATGCTGCAAGGCCCGCATTGCTATTCGTTCTTCGAAGGCAATCTGGCCTTTGCTGATCGCGCCGAGGATGAGATCACCGCCTTTTACGTCACTGATTTTCTGGTCCGCCAGTTCGATGCCTTCGTGACCAAACCCCTGGGGCTGGACCGCCATCCGGACCTGCGGGACATGTATTTCGGCAATTATACGAAACTGATCTATCAGGCGCAGACCGAAAACCCGGATCTGGTTGAGAAAGCAAAGACCTGCGCGGCGTTTTTGAACCTGGATTTCGAACATCGGTTCACCGGATATGGCGACCTGTTCACCGAGCTTGACGCCGTCGCCCGCAGGTAGAGGGGCTGGAAACCGCTTCGAAGCGGTTTTGACAACGCGATTTGAAATCGCGTTTCCCTCCCCTCTGACGTGATGCGCCTGCGGTTCGCGGCGCGCGTAAAAAGGCGCTTCGAAGCGCCTTCCCCGCTCACTCCCCGGCGGCGGTATCTGAGGCCAGCAGCCGGATGCGCTCCACCATCGCGCGCAGCCCGTTCGACCGCTGCGAAGACAGATGGTCGTTCAGCCCCAGCCGCGCCAATTCGCCACCCGCATCGACCCTCATGACCTCGGCGACCGACAACCCGGAATACAGCGCGTGCAGTACCGCAATCAGCCCGCGCACGATCATCGCATCGCTGTCCCCGCGAAACCTGAACACCGCACCCGGCCCCGTACCCTCGATCTCGGGCAGAATCCACACCTGACTGGCGCAGCCATCAACCTTGGTCGCGGGTACGCGAAATGCCTCTTCCAGCGGCTCCATCGCCTTGCCAAGATCGATCACATGGCGATAGCGATCTTCCCAGTCATCGAGGAAATCAAAGGTTTCGGCAATCTCTTCGAAGGCATCCGTGGCCATCATCCGCTCCGTCGCTTGGAGCCCCAGACCTAGGGCGATGCGCGCGAAAGGTCCAGAGGCGCTTTTCAACGTGCCGCCAATGCGCTAGGCAAGAGCAGATGACAGGCGGAGACAGTCGATGACCCCTCGCATTCTTATGGCTCTTCTCGTGGTGGTGCTTGGCCTCGGCGGCTGCGCATCGCGGCTCAATCCGTTCAACTGGTTTGGCGGCGACCGCGAGGAACGGATCAGCATTGACGAAACCGTCGTGGTGGAACCCACCGATGGCCGTCAGTTGGTGGCCGAGATCGTCAGCCTCAATGTCGATCCGCTGCCGGGCGGGGCCATCGTCCGCGCCATCGGCCTGCCGCCTCGACAGGGCTACTGGGAAGCAGATCTAGTGGAAGTGGGCCGCGAAGGCAGCGAACTCGTGTTCGAGTTCCGCGTTTATCAACCCTACGATCAAACCACCCGCGTCGGCACCCAGCAATCGCGCGAGATCCTTGCGGGCACTTCGCTGACAACCCAGGATCTGGCTGGAATCAGGTCAATCGTGGTGATTGCACAGCAGAACCGGCGCAGCGTCAGCCGCCGCTGACCCCGCCCTTGCCCTAGGTCATGGCGACGTAGCGGGTGCTGCCCAGGCTTGGCCAGGCCTCCCGCCACTCACGCGCACGGCGACAGGCAGGGCTGTTTCTGACCTGCTTGGCTGCGCTGGCACTGTCTGTTTTCTCTGACGCGGACCGGCTTCCCGTTCTGGCACGGTCCCGAACCGGCCCGGGCCTCAGCTCAGCGACACGATCCTGACCCGCTGCCCCTTGGCCGATAGCGCAATTTCACCGTTGCACAGGCGCAGCGCGTCCTTGCCGAAGACCTCCAGCCGCCAGCCATGCGCCCAAAGCCCGTCCCGCCCGCCGCAGGCAATGTCATCCAGATCGGCGCTCGAGGCGATCAGCTTCTGCGCCACGCCCGCCTCTTCGGCCTTGGCCTTCAGCAACACGCGCAGCAAATCCGCCAGCGCCGGGTTCAGGGCCGACCGATCCGGCGCCCGCGGCGGCTTGGGATGCTGGGCCGGGTCCATTTCCATCCCGCGCTTGACCGCCGCCAGAATGCCATCGGCGATATCACCCTTGCGGCCCTCGCGCTGCAACAGCCGGGATTTCCCAAGATCCTGGGCGCTGCGCGGCTTGGTCGAGGCCAGCTCCAGCAGCACATCATCCTTCATGATCCGGTTGCGCGGCACGTTCCGGGTCTGCGCGGTTTCCTCGCGAAACTGCGCCAGCTCCTTCAGTACCGCCAGGAACTTGCCGGAATTGGTCCGGGTCTTGACCCGCTTCCAGGCTGCCTCGGGTGTCACCACATAGGCATCATGGTTGGTCAGAACCTTCAGCTCCTCCTCCATCCAGGCAGTACGCTCGGTGCGCGCCAGCTCGGTGGACAGGTATTCATAGATCTGGCGCAGATGCGTGACATCCGCCAAGGCATAGGTTTTCTGCGCCTCGGACAGCGGCCGGCGCGACCAGTCGGTAAAGCGGCTCGACTTGTCCAGACCCGCCTTGGCGATCCTGCGCACCAGTGTCTCGTATCCCACCTGCTCGCCAAATCCGCAGACCATGGCGGCAATCTGGGTGTCGAACAAAGGCGTGGGCATCACATCGCCATCGACATGGAAGATCTCCAGATCCTGCCGCGCCGCATGAAACACCTTGACCACATTTTCATTGCGAAACAGCGTATAGAGCGGCTCCAGCGATAACCCCTCGGCCAGCGGGTCGATCAACACCGCATCCGCCTCATCGGTCCCCGGCAAGGCCAGCTGCACAAGGCAAAGCTGCGCAAAATAAGTCCGTTCCCTCAGGAATTCGGTATCGACGGTAACATAGGGAACATCGGCGGCGCGGGCACAAAAGGCGGCCAGCGCCTCGGTCGTGGTCAGGGTCTGGGGCAAACGGATGCCATCCTCTTCGTCAGTCTGGGGCGGGACATCCGCCAACCAAGCCCTGATAGGACAGCGGGCCCGGAATGAAAAGGGCACTCTGCCTCTCTTCATTGTTCTTCAAATATCCCCGCCGGAGGCATCGACCCTCCCCGCCGACCCACCGCCCGCTGCTGCACGGAGCCCTCTCCGCCGTCCATGGCAATGCGCCGCAACGAGGGCCCCAAAGGGGCCTGAGGCGCGGCGCCCCCCGGTCGACGCCGTCAGGCGGCGAAACCGGTCAGGGCAGCAGAACCGGCGTCCGGTCGCCTTCGGCAAAACGGCGAAGCACCGCAGGATAGAGCAGATGTTCCTGCACCAGCACCCGCGCAGCCAGGCGTTCAGACGTATCGCCGGACCGGACCGGCACCCGCGCCTGGCCCAGGATCGGGCCATCGTCCAGCTCTGGTGTCACCTCATGCACGGTGCAGCCATGTTCCGCGTCGCCTGCCTCCAGCGCGCGGGCATGGGTGCGCAGCCCGCGATATTTGGGCAAAAGCGACGGATGAATATTCAGCATCCGCCCGGCATAGCGGCCCACGAACCCCTCGGTCAGAACCCGCATGAACCCTGCAAGGCACAGGATATCGGGGCTCGCCGCATCAACAACCTGTGCCAGTTCCGCCTCAAATGCCGCGCGGTCGCCCCTGAACGGGCGATGATCCACCACAGCCGTGGGAATTCCCATTGCGCGGGCCTTGTCCAGCCCGCCAGCCCCCGGCACGTTCGAGACCACCAGACAGGGACGCGCCGGATGATCGCCCACCATGCTTTCGGCCAACGAAACCATGTTGGACCCGCCCCCCGACAGCAGGATCGCAACCCGTTTTGTCACTTGAGCATCCCGCGATAGCGGATGCCAGCCTCCGCCGTCACAACCCCAAGCCGCGCCACGCGCTCGCCCTCGGCCTCCAGCAGCGCCGCCAGCGCGTCGGCGCGGTCCGCTGCGACCACGACCACCATGCCAATGCCGGAATTGAAGGTCTTCAGCATCTCGGCCTCGTCCAGTCCGCCTTGCGCCATCAGCCAGGCAAAAACCGGCGGCATCGCCCAGGAGCTCAGGTCGATCTCGGCGCCCATGCCCTCGGGTAACACGCGCGGCAGGTTCTCGGTCAGCCCGCCGCCGGTGATATGGGCCAGCCCGTGAACACCGCCTGCCTGTACCGCCGCAAGCGCCTGTTTCACATAAAGCCGCGTGGGGGCCAGCAATTCGCGGCCAAGGCTCTCACCTCCGAAGGGTGAGGCCGCATCCCAGGCAAGCCCCGACCGCTCCACGATCCGGCGCACCAGAGAATAGCCGTTGGAATGCACCCCGTCGGACCCGAGCCCAAGCAGCACATCGCCCTCAGTAACGCCCTCGGGCAGCGAGAAACCGCGTTCCATCGCGCCGACGGCAAAGCCCGCAAGGTCAAAGTCCCCTGGCGCATACATGCCCGGCATCTCCGCCGTTTCGCCGCCGATCAGCGCGCAACCAGACCGTTTGCAGCCCTCGGCAATGCCTTCGATGATCGTGGCGGCGTCGGACACGTCCAGTTTGCCGGTGGCGAAGTAGTCGAGGAAGAACAGCGGCTCTGCCCCCTGACAGACCAGATCGTTGACGCACATGGCGACCAGATCGATGCCGATCGTGTCGAACACGCCGGTATCAATCGCGATCTTCAGCTTGGTGCCCACCCCATCGGTGGCAGCCACCAGAACCGGGTCGTCATAGCCCGCCGCCTTAAGGTCAAAGAGCGCCCCGAAGCCCCCAAGCCCCGACATCACGCCGGGCCGCGTGGTGGCCTTGGCGGCGGGCTTGATCCGCTCCACCAGTTCATTGCCCGCGTCGATATCGACACCCGCCTCGGCGTAGGTCAGTCCCTGTTTTCCGTCCGTCATGGCCCGCTCCTTCAAACTTGGCGCCCTGCTAGCAGTGGCTGATACCCGTGTCCATTGCCAGCGTGACGCGGGCCCATGGAACTCCCCCGGTTTTGTGGACGGTTATGGTCTTGGGGCCAGGACCGGCTTTGTTGCGCAAATCTGTTTGTGGGCGTAGTTTCCCCTTCCCCGGACGGACTTGTCCTACGGCCTCTGTGACGGGTATGCCAAGGGCAGTATAGCGGTTGAGGACTGCCACACGTATTTGGATTTCCGCGACTGGCGGTCGAAGTCCCTCGCCATGGGCGCTTGGCCCAAGAGTTTCACACAATGCATCTTAGTTTCGACGCGGCTCCGTCGGCGATATCCGCTCCACCTCCGGCAAACCCGGCGCGGTTTAGAGCTGCAGTTTGGGCTAGCAGCCGAATTCAAAGGCGGGGCAGCATTCTTGTTGTCGAGCCCATCAGAACTGATGGGGACGGCCCATACCAGGCCTTGACCCAGCATGTAAGTCGCTGCGGTGCGGCCAATGAGACCTGACATTCGCCGCGTATGCGAAATCCGATCTATGGCGAAATTCAGAATCGCTTGTTTGCTGCGAAACACGAGGCACCACTCACATGTTCGTCATTCGGCCAGCTAAGATGGACTGCTCAAAAAACGCGACTCTTCGTCCGCCATAAGGTCTCGTAGTAAGCTGGCCTCCTTCGTAGCTTCCGGCTTGAATCACTCTAAAAGTGCGATGTGAATCGCTGTTACCGACAAAGCTTGGAGCACTTTTTGAGGGAAATGAATTAAATAAACTCAGATCGAACCGTTTGCGACATAGGCCGCATGCATTTTAGCGTAGGTTAGGTTGTCACCGGTTTGAATAACCGGATCACCACCCGTTATGATGCGCACATGATCGTGACCACTGACATCCCACTCCCCCTGCGCAACGCCCGTGTTCATGAGGCGTGTGGGCCGGGGGCGGTGAGTTTTGCGGCGGTGACGGCGGCGGGGGGCGGGGCTGTGCTTTGGGTGCGGGAGGCTTGGCAGGCAGAGACCATCAATCCTGTGGGGCTGTCGACCTTCTTTGATCCGTCAAATATGCTGCTGGTCCAGACCAAGAACCAGACCGAAACGTTGGCCGTCGCGGAGGAAGCGCTCAAAGATGGGACGGTGCTGCTGGTCATCATCGAGACCTGCCGCCCGCTCAATTTGCGCGAGGGACGGCGGCTGCAACTTGCGGCTCGGGCCGGGAAATCGACAGGACTATGTCTGATCCCCGAGGGGATGGGCAGCAATGCGGCGGAAACCCGGTGGTATTGTGCGCCGGTTTTTGCGGAAGGTGACTCGACTCTGATGCGCTGGAAAATTATTAAGAACAAATCAGGAACATATGGAGATTGGTATGTTCGATGGAATGCAGAGGCGCGTCGTATCGATGTGGTTTCCCCGGCTGGCGAGCGATCGGGTTCTGCGGACGCACTTGATTGAGGGGCCCTTTGCGCTGACGTTCAGGCAGGCGAATGCGGATCGACTTCATTGTCTGAACACCGCAGCTGAACAGTGTGGGTTGCATCGGGGTATGTCCTTTGCCGACGCACGAGCGTTTTGCCCCGATCTGCAAAGCCAGGCGGCAGACCCGATTGGTGACAGGCGATTCTTGCACGTGCTGCGCCGCTGGGTCACACGCTATTGCCCCTGGGTTGGGGTCGAGGGAGAGAACGGGTTAGTGCTGGATGTTACCGGTTCGACCCATCTCTTTGGTAGCGAAGCAATGATGCTGGCGGATATGCGCCAGCGGCTTGTTCGGGCTGGGCTGGATGCGCGGATCGGACTTGGTGACACCCGTGGGGCAGCCTGGGCCTTGGCCCATTATGGTGAGGGAACGGCAGAGGCCGGGGCACCTCATGCGGCCTTGGCCGGATTGCCCGTTGCGGCGTTACGGATCGAAGACGAAACTGTCATTGCCTTGCAACGGTTGGGGTTGCGTACAATCGGTGCGCTGGAAAGGGCCGCTCGCTCTCCGTTGGCACGGCGATTTGGTCCTGCTCTGTTATTGCGACTGGATCAGGCTCTTGGCCGACAGCCCGAGCAGATCACTCCGCTGGTCGAACCGCCCCACTATGGCGTGCGTATGAATCTGCCCGAACCGATTGGCCTCTTTGATGATGTGATGGCGGGTGCATCACGGTTGCTGGATCGGCTTTGTGCTAAGCTGAAAGCGCAGGAGGCAGGTGCGCGGGTACTTTGCCTGACCTTGCGCCGGGTCGATCAGGAAGCGCAGACGGTTGAGCTGCGGCTGGCTAGCCCGCTACGCGATGCCATTCGCATTCTGCCGCTGTTCGAGCGAGGGGTAGGCGAGATCGATGCGGGCTTCGGTATCGACCAGATACGGTTGGAGGCGGTGCAGGTGGAGCCGCTGCCCGTGCAACAGATCAGCCATGTATCGTCCGGTCGGGTGGATCAACTGGGCGATCTCATCACCCGGATCGGCACGCGGATCGGATTGGAAAACGTACAACGTTTCCTGCCCGCCGACAGCCATATCCCCGAGCGCAGTTTCATAATCGCGGCAGCGGCCTATTCCGAGCCGGGTGAACCATGGGTGGCCCAACGCCCGCGCCCTGTGCGCCTGTTCCCACCGGAACCCATTGCCGGAACCGGATCGCGCCCACCCCGCCAATTCCGCTGGCGGCGTATGTCGCTCAGCACAGCGCGGGCAACGGGGCCGGAGCGGATCGCCCCGGAATGGTGGCTGTCCGATGATAATTGGCGCAGCGGGATACGGGACTACTGGCATGTGGAAACGCGGCAAGGGCGGCGGCTTTGGTTGTTTTATACACCGCAAAACCCCGGCTGGTTTGTGCAAGGAGAGTTTGCATGAGCTACGCGGAACTCTGCGTGACCTCCAATTTCACCTTCCTGACCGGAGCGTCCCATCCTGAAGAACTGATCGTTCGGGCGATAGAGCTTGGCCTGTCTGCCATTGCCATCACGGATCGCAACTCGCTGGCCGGGGTGGTGCGCGCCTACCGGGCATTGAAAGAACTGCGGCGGGATATGGAAAATACCATCCGCATCCGCTCGCAACACCAGGTGGATCAATGCTCGCGCCAGGAGGTGGGGCAATCCAGCCCGATCACGCGACCGGACACGACGCACCTGCCCAAGCTGATCGTCGGATGCCGTCTTGTCCTGCGCGACAGCGCGGTGGACTGGATCGCCCTGCCGTGCAACAGGGCGGCCTATCAGCGGCTGACCCGCCTACTGACCCTTGGCAAGCGACGGGCGGAAAAGGGCGAGTGTCATCTTGATCGGGCTGACCTGTTGAACGGGTGCAGCGGCATAATTCTGATCGCCTTGCCGAAAGACGGGCTGAATGATGCCCTACCGGATATCCAGCAGATACAGCGCCGCTATCCTGGTTATGTTTTTCTGGGCGCCGCGCCGCGTTATAACGGATCGGATCGCGCCTGGCTGGATCAATGCGCCGGGCTGGCACTGCGCGCCTCGGCGCCGATGGTGGCGGTGGGGGATGTGCTGATGCACCGTGCCAACCGCCGACAACTGGCCGATGTGCTAACCTGCATGCGCGAGCATATTACGATTGACCAGATCGGCACCCGCGCCCTGCCCAACGGGGAACGCCGCCTGAAGGGCCACGCCGATATGCTACGCGTGTTCCGCGACCATCCTGCTGCTCTGCGCCGTACGCTGGAGATCACCGCCCGGTGCAGCTTTGACATGAGAGAACTCAGTTATGAATATCCCGATGAAATCTCGGAAGGGGAAACTCCGCAGGCCCGGTTGGAACGTCTTACGCGGGATGGATTGAACCGACGTTATCCGACAGGTGCGCCACAAAGGGTGCATGACCTGGTGGATAAGGAGTTGAAGCTGGTCGCCGAGCTGGGCTTTTCGGCCTATTTCTTGACCGTTTACGACATTGTCGGGTTTGCCCGCTCGCAGAGCATCCTCTGTCAGGGGCGCGGCTCTGCGGCCAATTCGATCCTGTGCTATCTACTGGGTATCACGGATGTCTCTCCCGACCAGATCGCCATGGTGTTCGAGCGTTTCATCTCCAAACACCGGGGCGAACCGCCCGATATCGACGTGGATTTCGAACACGAGCGGCGCGAAGAGGTGATCCAGTGGATCTATGAAAAATACGGCCGTCACCGCGCGGGGCTTTGTGCCACGGTGATCCATTTCCGATCCCGCGCCGCGATCCGCGAGGTGGGCAAGGTCATGGGGCTCAGTCAGGACGTGACGGCGGGTCTGTCCGGACAAATCTGGGGCCAGTCCAATGGCGGGGCCGACCCGGACCGGATCAGGGAGCTTGGCCTTGATCCAACCGACCGGCGCCTGGCCCAGACCATCCGCTTGATCGGCGAGATCATCGGCTTTCCCCGCCACCTCAGCCAGCATGTGGGCGGTTTCGTCATCACCAAGGGGCGACTTGATGAACTGGCCCCCATCGAAAACGCGGCGATGGAGGATCGCACCATCATCGAATGGGACAAGGACGATATCGACACGCTGGGTATCCTCAAGGTCGATGTGCTGGGGCTGGGGATGCTGTCTTGCATCCGCAGGGCGTTCGACCTGATGCGCGATCACGAGGGGCATGACCTGAGCATCGCCGCCATTCCGCAAGAGGATGGCGCAACCTATGATATGCTCTGCATAGCCGACGCGGTGGGCGTGTTTCAGGTGGAAAGCCGTGCTCAGATGAATTTCCTACCCCGAATGAAGCCGCGCACCTTTTATGATCTGGTGATCGAGGTTGCCATCGTCCGCCCGGGACCCATTCAGGGCGGAATGGTGCAGCCCTATATCAAGCGGCGGCAAGGGCTGGAAAAGGCAGAACCGTTCGGCCCCGCGCTGGAGGCTGTGACGCGCCGCACCCTTGGCGTGCCACTGTTTCAGGAACAAGCGTTGCAAATCGCCGTGGTCGGGGCGGGCTATAGCGCGGAAGAGGCCGACCACCTGCGCCGCTCGCTGGCCTCGTTCCGGCGCATGGGCACGATTGGCGAACACCGCGACAAGTTCATCGCTGGCATGCGGGCCAACGGGTATAGTCAGGAAGTGGCCGAACGCTGTTTCGGCCAGATCGAGGGCTTTGCCGATTACGGCTTTCCCGAAAGCCACGCGGCAGCCTTTGCCATGCTCGCCTATGTCTCGGCCTGGCTGAAATGCCATTACCCGGCGGTCTTTGCCTGTGCCTTGCTGAACTCCCAGCCCATGGGGTTCTACGCCCCCGCCCAGATCGTGCGCGACGCCCGCGAGCATCAGGTCGAGGTGCGCCCGATCTGCGTCAATGCCAGCCATTGGGACAACACACTCGAACGTCGCGCCGACGGGGCGCTGGCCCTGCGGCTGGGGTTCCGGCAGATCAAGGGCTTCAAGGAAGAGGAGGCCGGTTGGATCGTGGTGGCCCGGGGGAATGGTTACCCTGACCCTGAATCTGTCTGGCTGCGGGCCGGGGTCGCGCCCGCGGTGCTGGAACGTCTGGCCGAGGCCGATGCCTTTACCGATATGGGCCTGACCCGGCGCGATGCGCTTTGGCAGGTGCGGGCGATCCGTGGGCAGGCGCCGCTGCCGCTCTTCAACGATCCGATTGATGGCGAAAGCATCCATGAACCCCATGTGGCGCTGCCCCTGATGCATCTGGGCGAAGAGGTGGTGGAGGATTATGTTTCGATGCGCCTGACCCTGCGCGCCCACCCGATGGAATTACTGCGTCCGACGCTTCCCGGTCTGACGCCCCATGACAAGCTCGCCACGGCCCCGCTTGGCCGGGTCAGTGTCTGCGGCCTTGTCATCACCCGCCAGCGCCCCGGTACCGCGTCGGGAGTGATTTTCCTGACGTTGGAGGATGAAACAGGCGTGTCCAACGTGGTGGTCTGGCCCAAGACCTATGAGCGGTTCCGCCGGGTCGTCATGGGCGGGCGGCTGTTGCGGGTGACCGGTCATCTGCAACGCGAAGGCATCGTCGTGCACCTGATCGCCCAGCAGATTGAAGACCTTTCCCCCCGCCTGTCCGATCTCGGCCATCCAATGGAAAGCGCCATCGACCAAACCACCCCCAAAACAGACACCGCCCCACGCCCGCTGCCACTCCCACGCGCCACGCATCCGAGGGATCAGGCCAAACGGCTGTTCCCAAGCCGGGATTTTCATTAGCGGCCCATCGTTGCCATTTGACCTGTCGAAAACCCCTTTCGCCAACTTACTTGTGTCGCCATTCGTACAATCTTCTGAATTTTGGTAATCAAGTCATAAGTTGGCGAGAATACTTCCGTTCTTCGCGCATTATGTGTGAACCGCTTTAACTTCAACCGCAACCGGGCCTCTACGGTTGAATCCTAGGGTCAGGACTCATAACCAGTAAATGACGAGCGCTGTGAGTGCGATGGCGGACAGAAAGACCTTTGAGCAGCTGTCGTAGCGCGTTGCCACGCGCCGCCAATCCTTGAGCCTGCCGAACATGATCTCAATGCGGTTGCGACGCTTGTCATATCGAACGGGCCTCTTGCGCTGCTTCCGGCCAGGGATGCAGGCGCGTATTCCCTTTTCTTTCAACGCGTCTCTGAACCAGTCTGCGTCGTAGCCGCGATCTCCGAGCAGCCAATCCACCTTTGGCAGGCTGCCAACGAGCGCCCGCGCGCCGATGTAATCACTGACCTGGCCGGCAGTCACAAAGAGGTTCAGAGGACGCCCTTGGCTATCGCATATGGCGTGCAGCTTTGTGTTCATGCCGCCTTTGGTTCGGCCGATCAGGCGTCCTCGCCCCCCCCCCTTTTTACGCCCATGCTGGTCGCTGTTCGGTGAGCCTTCAGATACGTTGCGTCGATCATCACGGTCTTCTCTCCGCTGTGCTCGGAAGCCAACCCAGCCATCATCCGCGCAAAAATGCCTTTGTCGCTCCACCGCTTCCAACGATTGTAGAGCGTCTTGTGCGGGCCGTATTCTTTCGGCGCATCCCGCCACCGTAACCCATTGCAGTTAAATAAAATAATCCCTCTTAAGACGCGCCGGTCGTCAACACGAGGCTTCCCGTGAGACTTCGGGAAGACGGGTTCCAGACGCGCCATCTGCGCGTCGCTCAGCCAGAAAAGGTCAGACATGTTCACCGCTTGTTTTGGGCGCGGTGCATCACGCCGCACGGCGGGAATCAATGGGTCCTGAGCCTAATGTGGGTGAGACGATCTCGCCCCCCTCCGCAAAAGCCAAGGAGGGCAAGTCGTGATAGACACATCCAAACTCACCAGATTTCAGACCATCGCCGCGCAGGAGATTGCCGTACTTGATCCGGGGCCAAGGATCGCCCGCTTCACTAGCACCCAGTGGGTCGCCAGCTCGTTGTTGCAGAAAGCCATACGCCGGGGCGACCTGTATGCGGCGCGTCAAGCCCGACGGTTTTTGCTGGAGGCCAAAAGGGAACACCTGCTGCGCCGCCTCAATACCATCGCTGCCGAAGATATCGGGATGGCGGATATCGAAACCGTGGCGATCACCGCTGCCTGTCTTGCCCGCGCCAAGACACGTCGTGATCTGGGCGGGGATGGGGCGGTCACGGATTACCTGATCCGGCGCATGGTGGACGCTCGCAAATCCCGTGCTGCCGATGATCTGCTCATGAGCCTTGAACGGCTGCCCGATCTTGATGAGGATCGAACTCGCTTCGCCGCGATGTCAGATGACCGCCTGTGCCAGATTGTGCTGGGTTGCCCGTCGCTCGACCGGATGGCTCTCGCGCTCTGGTATCTGGTCGGCACCGCTCGTTGCCAGAGCGATCACCTGCCGACACGCAAAGGCAATCCGAACTTGGCCTTTGATACCCTGGCAGATTTGGGCGTCGCGCCCACGATGGTGCAGATCGCGCGAGCCAACTTCACCAAGACCTCGACCATGCTGTCGCCGTTTGTCGCTCTGTTGTCCCTCGAAAACGGGGTGGTCGCAACCGGGGTTCAAGATGATCCAACCCCGGTTGAAACGCGGATCAATGGGGTGCCGTCCTATGCCTTTGACATGTACACGCGCCCCGGTCGTGCGGCCCTTGGTCGGTTGCTCCTGCGAAATGCAGGCATGGCGTCATGGGCCGGGGCGTTCCTGCCGCGAACAAACCGGATGCAGGTTGCCGGAGAGCTGCTGTTTCGGGTCGAAGGCCAGTGCCTGCGCCGCCACGCTGTTGGGCCGCTGGGCGCAAGCCTACGGGACAGGTGGCATTGGGACTGCTCAGGTCTGCCGCGTGACGCGCTCGAATTCGGGCTGGCCGCCCTCAAGGATGCGATGCCCGAGCTGAACGCGATCCGGGCCGAGGTTGTGCGAGAGGGCGTGGCATGAGCGATCTCGTTCTAACCCGGTGTAATCCTTTCTTATCCCGGTCCACAAAGGGCGGAGGAAGCACCGATCTGACGGCAGATGAAGCCGTTGAGCATTTCATCCGTGAAAGCTTGTCCGAGAACACGCGCAAAGCCTACCGTTCCGATTTGGCCCATTTCACTGATTGGGGCGGGGAACTGCCCGCATCGACTGATCTGGTCGCCCGCTATCTGGCTGATCACGCCGACACGCTGGCGCCGTCCAGCCTCGCGCGGCGTGTGGCGACTTTGAGCAAGGTCCACGAAGCGAACGGCTGGACGAACCCCTGCCGCAGTGAGATCGTGCGGGCGACCATGCGGGGGATCAAACGAGTGAAAGGCAGCGAACAGGATCAGGCCCGCCCCTTGCTGCGTGAAGACCTGTTCATCCTGCTCGATGCACTTGGGGATGACCCCCGTGCCAAGCGGGACCGAGCGTTGTTGCTAATCGGCTGGGCGGGCGGTTTCCGGTCGTCGGAGTTGGTGGGGTTTAATCAGGTCGACATCGAAGAGGTCCGCGAAGGGTTGGTGCTTCATCTGCGCCGGTCCAAAACCGACCAGACCGGCCAAGGCCGCAAGATCGGCATTCCTCTTGGTCGTACCCGTCATTGCCCGGTGGCGGCTTTGTCGGCGTGGCTCGATGCTCTACGAGTGAATGACGGTCCAATCTTCCGCCCCGTTGACCGCCACGGCAATGTTCAGCCCGACCGCCTGCGCTCCGACGCCGTGTCCACCATCCTGCGCAACCGCCTCGCAAATGCCGGGATCGACCCTGAGGGATACAGCGGCCACAGCCTCCGCGCAGGCCTCGCCACCAGCGCCATTAAGGCCGGGGTGCCGACCTACAAGGTGCGAGCACAAACCGGCCACGCCTCAGACCTGATGCTGTCGCGCTATGTGCGTGATGCGGGCTTGTTCGATGGGAATGCGGCGGGGGCGTTGCTTTAGGCCCGCGAAAATCCTGCTTCCGCGCGTTTCGGCCTGTCTTCTTCGCTTGAAGTGCAACCCGAACACCCTGATAGTCGAATAAACAAAAAGACATCAGGGGTTTCGGTTGTTCGACGGGCGACTTTTCACCAGAGATTTTCTATTGGAAGGCATTCAAGAAACATCGGCTTGGGCCGAACTGAATGCTGATGAAGTTGAGCGTTTGCGACGGGACGCCAAGGCCGCAATGGAGGCGCTTGCCGCCCGCAAGAACCCCAACGAAGCCCAGACCGAAGACGATCTTGTTTATCCGCTTCTCGAAATGGTCGAGTGGTCCGACCGCGAAGTCCAGCCCAATGCATCAGTGAAAGCGCGGCTCGATGTGCCCGACGCGCTTCTATTCCCCGATGCGACAGCCAAGACGGTTGCAGGCGGCCTTGATGCTTGGGAACGGTTTCAACATGGCCAATGCATCGTTGAGGCCAAAAGGTGGGGCCGTGCTCTTGACCGAGAGACACGCGGGCGTAAAGGCGAGGAAGGCACACCATCGTCGCAAATCCTACGCTATTTGCGCCGCGTCGAAGAAAGAACGCGCGGCAAACTTCGCTGGGGCATTCTGACGAATGGGCGTGTCTGGCGTCTCTATTTCCACGGGGCCGTTTCAATTGCCGAGGATTTCCTTGAAATCGACCTTGGCAAAGTCCTCGACATTCCCGGCTGCGATTTCGATCTTCTCGATAAGCGGCCTGAAATGTTCGCGGATGATCATGCCTGGCGCGATCATGTTTTTCGGCTGTTTGTTTTGCTGTTCGGGCGCAATGCCTTCTTGCCGAATGAACAGGGTGAGAGCTTCCACCAACTCGCCTTGCGGGAGGGTAAGCGCTGGGAGGCCAAGGTTGCCCGCACTCTCTCGGACAAGGTGTTTGACGAGGTTTTCCCCTCGCTTGCAGATGGTCTGGCCCGCAACGATCCGTTGCGTCCGAGGGAACTGACGCCAGAATATCTGGACGAAGTGCGGGAAGCGGCGTTGATCCTGCTCTACCGCTTGCTTTTCGTGCTCTATGCCGAAGATCGAAATCTGTTACCGGACGAGCAGGGGCCATACGCCCCGTATTGTCTGACCCGCATCCGCCTCGACATCGCAGAACAGGAACGAACCGGGGCGATCATTCCGCAGGGCGTCATCACCTTCTGGCCGAGGATCATGACGATCTTTTCGGCGATTTCGCACGGCAATGATGATCTTGGCATCCCGCCCTACAACGGGGGTTTGTTCGACCCGCAACTCGCACCGATACTGAGCCGTGTGCAATTGCCCGACCGCACACTGGCCGGGATCATCTTCGGCCTGAGCCATGAACCGGCGGACGGATCACGGCGCGGTCCTCGCTACATCAACTATCGCGATTTGTCGGTGCAGCAGCTTGGGGCAGTCTACGAGCGTATTCTTGAATACGGGTTGCGCACGACCGATGCCGGGGAGATCGAAGTCGACGCCGATGACGAGGCAAGGCACAAGTCCGGCAGCTACTATACACCGGAAGAATTGGTCTCGCTCATCATCAATCGCGCCGTTGGCCCGTTGGTGGATGACAAGATTTCGCGGTTTCGGGCGAAAGTGGACGAGCTTGCCAATGATCGACGCTCGAAAACGGAAAAACTCGCCGTCCTGGAACGGCATGACCCGGCCACCGCCATGCTGTCGCTCAAGATTTGCGATCCGGCGATGGGGTCTGGCCATTTTCTCGTCAGCCTCGTGGACTGGCTGTCTGACCGCGTTCTCGACGCTGTTGAAGAAGCGGCCTCTTTGGTCGATGGCTACACCTCGCCGCTGGTCGCTCGGGTCGAGGCGGTTCGTGACAAAATCCTGGCCGAGGCGCGGGAGCACAAGTGGCCGCTTGTCGAAGCTCAGTTGGATGACCGCCACGTGGTGCGGCGGATGGTGTTGAAACGCACGGTCTATGGGGTGGACAAGAACCCGATGGCCGTTGAACTGGCCAAGGTTGCCCTCTGGCTGCACTCTTTCACCGCCGGTGCGCCGCTCTCGTTCCTCGACCACCATCTGCGGGCCGGTGACAGTGTCGTGGGGGCCTTCGTGCGTCCGACGCTTGATTTCCTCGATGCGCAAGGCGCGCTCTTCAACCGGGGACAGATCACCAGCATCGAAAACGTCTCTGGCCTGATGTCGGAAATCGAGGAGACGACCGACAATGACATCGCCGAGGCCCACGCCTCAAAGGAAAAATTCGGCACTGTCGAAGAGGTGATCGACCCGGTTGCCACGCTCTTTTCCCTGCTCACGGCAGAACGGCTGATGGGCGTCTTCGATGGCGCGCCGAAGAAAGCGCCGGACCTGCGCAAGATGGCGGGCAAATCGGCCAAGCAGATCGCCAAGGCAAAATCCGATCAAGACGCCTTTGACAAGGCCGCCGCATTCCGCCTCGTGCTGGATGGCACCTTTGGCGATCCGGTGCGCATCGCCAGCGGCGAGGAACAGATCGCATCGGCAGAATTGAAGGAACAGCTTTCGCTGCTTCCCGATGACGTACCAGAGCAGGACAGCCTCTTCCCCGGCATTGCCGCAGATGATCGACGCCGTGTGATCGCCGATGCACTCGTTGGCGAGGCCCGCGCACTCGCCCGTCAGCATGGGTTCTTCCATTGGGAGATCGCCTTTCCCTCGGTCTGGTCCGATCTCACCTCTGCCGCCCCGCGCGGGGGTTTTGACGCGGTGATCGGCAACCCGCCCTATGTGCGCCAAGAGCTTCTGGGGGCCGAGGTCAAACGCGCCCTCAAGGGCAGCTACAAGAGCTTTGCCGGGATGGCAGACCTCTTCGTCTATTTCTATGAACAGGGGCTGCGCATCCTGAAACCCGGCGGGCGGATGTCCTATGTCGTCACCAACAAATGGCTGAAAGCGGGCTATGCCGAAGCGCTGCGCGGCCTGTTCGCCGAGGATCACTGGCTCGAATTCATCGCCGATTTCGGCCACGCCAAGCATTTCTTTGAAGACGCCGATGTCTTTCCCTCGGTCATCGTCGTGAAGAAACCCGCACCGGGGCAGGATGCACCGGACGAAGCAGATGTCTGCGTGATCCCGCGCGACGAGGTGCCCAAGAAGGGGTTGGTAGACACCGTGGACGCGACGACCTTTCCGTTGCCGCGTCTTAGCTTCACCCGTGAAGCCTGGGTGTTGGAACCCAAGCCGGTCATGGACCTTATGAAAAAACTGCGCCGAACAGGAGTGCCGCTAATAGAGTATGTGGGTTCTGCTCCTCTCTCTGGGCTAAAGACTGGACTTAACAAAGCATTCATCATTGACGACCATCGTCGAGACGAGCTGTGTCGGGAGCATCCGAGCGCACGCGAATTGATTGTACCATTGTTGCGCGGGCAAGATGTGGAGCGCTGGTGGTCTCCTATCAGTGGGCAAAACATTATTCTCTTGAAATCCAGCTCTAACAATCAATGGCCTTGGTCCGAGTGCAGTGACGAACTCGAAGCAGAAGCAGTCTTTCAAACCTCATTCCCATCTATATTCAGACATATGAAAGCATTGGAGAGTTGGCGCGATCCTTCGAGTGGAAAGCTTCGGGGTCTCAGGCACCGCGAGGACAAGGGGCGGTTCTGGTGGGAACTCAGATCAAACGCCTACTATGACGTTTTTGAACATGGATATGTTGCGTATCAGGACATCGCGTATCATTCCGCATTTGAGATAAAGACGGGCATCGTTCCCGAAATGACTGCATTTTGCATTCCTAAAAATGACAACCTGCTGCTCGCTTCGCTCAACTCTCCTGTTTGTTGGCACTACATGTCCCGAAACATGTTGCACGGTAAGGATGAAGCGTTGCGCTTAAAGACTGACAAGATGCAGCTGGTTCCAATTCCACAGAGTGTGCCTGATGCTTCACAACAAGCATTGGGGGAGCACCGCCAGGAAATCGAAAACAAAACGCGCCAGATGAGGGAAGCGACTACTCTGATCCAAGACTGGCTCCGCCTCGAATTCGGTCTCGAAAAGCCTGGCACCGCGCTTGGCAAGCCCCACCTGCTCGACGCCGACGCCTTCATCGCCGCCGTGCGCAAGGCCCTGCCGAAACGCCAGCGCCTCTCTGCCGCCGACATCCAGCGGCTGAAACAGGAACACGCCGACACCGTCCAACCCGCCCGCGACGCCGCCACACAGGCGCTGGCCCTCGAACACCAGCTCTCCGACCTGGTCAACGCCGCCTACGGCCTGACCCCCGAAGAGGTAAAGCTGATGTGGGACACCGCCCCGCCCCGCATGCCCTTCACGCCGGGATAAGATCGCGCTTGACCTTGCCGATTTTTTCGACCAACTTGTAGGTCAAGAAAATCGACACGAGGCGCAGGCATGACCGAACATATCCCCACTACCATCTTGCAAGACGTTGATGACGTCGAACGGCGGATCGCCCAACTGGGCTTGTCCGTTGAAGGCCTCGTGCGGGCCGTTGGCGTGGCGCTTGCTGAACGCAATAACGCGACAGGCTTGCACCCGTCCAATGCCGCCGGGACCTTTTCCTACCATCATGGCGTTGCCGCGCTTCGCCGTGAATACCTGGGCGACGATTGGGAAATCGACCGTCGGGATGGGATCGAGGCGATCCGCAACGATGCGCTCGGTATCAAGGTTTCGTTCTGCAACGTCGATGAGGCCTGTGGACAAGAGCATCCCAAGCCGCGTTCGGAAAAAGGTGCGGGGGCAGAACGTGCCAGTGGCCCGAACCTGTTCGAGGTTGCCGGGGCTGGTGAACTCTTGCCTCATGCACCGAAGCCGGTTGATGGCCCGGCGCTGTTCTATCTGATGGTAGATCAGCAAGGCCGCGCGGAACTCACGCGCCCGGTGATCGCCCGGCGGACCTTTGTGGCCGCTGTGGAGCGC
>ENA-OWNT01002021-OWNT01002021.1-seawater-metagenome-genome-assembly--contig:-NODE-2021-length-22470-cov-7.143750_pt1 | contig 22470 bp, 21 predicted proteins | sample MGYA00238136_ERZ651165 | MGnify/ENA primary metagenome ERZ651165 (study PRJEB26861, sample SAMN08777766) | seawater metagenome | isolation source: coastal seawater | place: USA: Florida | collected...
GACGGCAACGGAGGCGGCATCCAGATCAACGAAGCCACCCTGAGCCTCGTCGCGTCCCAGGTGAGCTGGAACGACGCCGGCGGTGCGATGGGGGGCGGGATGGTCGCCTACAACGACCCGTCCGACGTGGTCATCGAGCGGTCCATCTTCGAAGGCAACTTCGCGAGCGTCGGCGGCGGCCTCGCCCTGCACCAGGACCTGGACACGGCGCTCATCGACCGCTGCCGGATCAGCGGCAACGAGGCCAACGACTCCGCCGGCGGCGTGATGCTCGAGGTCCCGGACGGGCACGTGCAGGGAACCCTCTTCGATGGGAACGAGGCCAACAACTGGGCCGGTGACCTCGCCATCGAAGCCACGGCCGCCGACCCGGGCGTCGCGGTGCGCAACACCGTGTTCTACGGCGGGCGGGCGACCCAGGGCGGCAGCCTCGTCCTCCAGGGACCCAACAGCGAGGTCAAGTCCTCGACGATCTTCGACGCGCGCACCAACTCGAACGACAGTGGGGCCGTGCACGTGGTGGAGGTCGCCGGGCAGGGCGTGACCACTGCGTTGGCGAGCGTCGTCGTCGCGGAGTCCGACGGGGCCTGGGACCTCTGGGCCGATCCCGCCGACGGCACCCTGGACGTCTCGGTGGAGTGGGGCCTGCTGGCCGGGGGCAGCGCGGGCCAGTTCGGAGGCGAGCTGACGACCCTGACGGCCTTCGCGACCATCCTGGGGGAGCCCGTCTTCGTCCACGAGGACATCAACGGTGACTGGGACACGCTCCTGCGGCTCGCGTCCGGGAGTCCCGGCTCGAACGACGGGGACGCCGCCCTCGGCCCCGATCCCGACACCTCCGACCCGGATCGGGGCGCGTTCGGGGGCGGCGGCGCGAGCATCTGGGCCGACGGCGACGAGGACGGCGACGGAGTCACCGTCTGGGAGGGCGACTGCCACGACGACGACCCGGCCGTGCACCCCGGCGCGGACGAGGTCTGCAACTGCCGCGACGACAACTGCGACGGCTTCATCGACGTGGACTGCTCCGCCACCGGCTTCTGCTACGAGCCGATCGCGGTGCCGGGTGACGACGACGACAGCGGCGACGACGACGACAGCGGCGACGACGACGACAGCGGAGACGACGACGACAGCGGAGACGACGACGACTCCGGGGGCCCTGTGCCCTTCGATCCGGCCGCCGGATGCCTGGTCCGCTGTGACGCGGCGGGGGCCGGCGCGCCCTCCGCCCTCCTCGTGCTTGTCGGGCTCGCGCTGCGCCGCCGCCGTGTAGGGTTCCGCCATGTCTGAGCCCCGCGTGTCCGTTCTCATCGACGCCGACAACATCTCCGGCGACCACGCAGCCGTCGTCCTCGAGGAGGCCGGCAAGCAGGGCCGCGTCATCATCCGGCGCATCTACGGCGACTGGACCGAGAACGCCGGCAAGAAGTGGAAGCGGGTCCTCGCGGACCTTGCGATCGTCCCGGTCCAGCAGTTCCAGAACACCGTGGGCAAGAACGCCACCGACTCCGCGCTGATCATCGACGCGATGGACCTGCTGCACGGCGACGCAGCCGACATCTTCTGCCTGGTGTCCAGCGACGCGGACTTCACGCGGCTGGCGAGCCGGCTGCGCGAGGCCGGCAAGGTGGTGGTCGGCATCGGACAGAAGAAGACGCCCAAGGCGTTCGTCAACGCCTGCGATCGGTACATCTTCGTCGAGAACCTGACCCGTCGGCCCAAGAGAACCGGCAAGGGCCAGCGCAAGCAGGAGCCCGTCCCCGTGGCGGCGGAGGCGGCCGACCTCCTCTCACGCGCGTTCGACGACGCCGAGAACGACGACGGCTTCGCCTACCTGGGCAGCCTGGGGACCGCGCTCAACAAGCTCGACCCGTCGTTCGACGCGCGCACGTACGGCTTTCGGCGGCTCAGCGATCTGGTGGACGCCGACCCGGGCTTCACGATGACGAAGCACGCGACGAAGAACGCGAAGGTGGTCGAGCGCGCCTGAATCAGCGCTTGCCCGCGCGCGCCACGCGGCCTGGCCCGAAGCGGAACGTCACCCCGCCGTAGCCCTGCACCATCACGAAGAACGCCAGCGAGTCGTCGGCATTCACGGGGTAGAGCAAGGCGCGCGCGCCCAGGTCGAGCCCCACGAAGGGTCCCACAGGCAGGTGCAGCCCGGCGTCGAAGTACCCGCCCGCCGTGATCTGCCGCAGCCGCACCTGCTCGCCCGTCAGCCGATCCCGGTCCGTCGTGCCGACCACCTCGAGGTTCTGGAAGAGCCCGAGCACCGTGGCGCCACCGCCGATCCGCAGATCCACCACCTTGAGCCGGCGCTCGAACTGCACGCCGAGCAGGCCGTAGGCCGCGGTCGACCGGAGCCTCCCCGCCAGGGACCAGGTGGCGCCGAGCTGCGCGCCCCCGCCGAACGTGAGGCCCAGCGTGGGCAGCAGGCGGATCGTCAGCAGCGCCTCCCCCCCGCCCATCACGGGGTTCTTGGACGCGATGGGGCTCGCGAACATCCCGTGCAGGGCGAGCTTCACGGGCCGGGACGACCAGTCGCCGCGCGCCATCGGATCGCCCAGCGGGAGCTTCGTCATCCGGGCGTCGTCGATCCAGCGATCACCGCCCCACACAAGGTCCACCTCGGACACGAGCACGTCCTCGCGCCGGACCTTGCGGACCAGGTACCGCCCCGGAGCCAGGCTCAGGCGCCGCAGCTCTCCGGGTGTCTTCTCCACCCGCGCCACGACCTGTCCGCTGCCCACGGACACGACGGTGTAGGTGCCCTCGAGCTCTTCGGGCAGGACGAGCCCGGCCGCCTTCTCGGCGATCCGCGTCAGGACGACCTTGCCGACTCCCTCCATCGCGAAGCGGAACTCGGGCTTCTGCACGCCGCTCGATCGCGCCGCCGTCGTCAGGACGGTCTGCGAGAAGACGTGGTTGTAGGACTCCTCGAGCGACACGTTGCCGTCTGCGTCCGTGTCCGCGGCGCCGCGCAGGCCGGTCATCAGCGCGCGGCTGAACACGCCGCCGCCGAACTGGTCGGACTCGCGGGCCACGCTCAGGGGCCCGGTGCTCGTCACGATGGCGAGGCCCGACTGGAGCAGGGTGTCGTCGACCGCGATCTCCACGGCCTCAACGGGCGTTCCGCCGCGCGAGCGCGCCAGGGTCCCGGACTCGCAGGCGTCCACGAAGGCGATGCGCGCCGTCGCCTCGCTCGTCTCGAGCCACCGCCGCACGAAGTCCATCTGGAGCAGCGTCCCGGACATGTGCAGGCCCTCGCGGGTCGCGTGGCCGGAGTAGTAGAAGAGCAGCAGGACCTCGTCGCCCCGGGCCTCGATCTCGCGGGCCTGCGCTTCGATGGTGGAGATCGCGTCGCGCACCTGCTGGGCGCTGCCGCCCTGGATCACGTGGGCCCGCTCACGGGCGAGGCCGCCCATCTCCACGAAGACGTCGGCCAGGTCCCGGGCCTCCCGCTCCGCGTGCTGCAGCGGCTCGTCCGGTCCGAACCCGACGTCGTTGCCCACGAACAGCCCCACCCGCACGGTCGCCGCCTGCCCGCTGCTCGGAAGCAGCAGGAGGAGCACGACCAGCGCGAGCAGGAGCCGGCTCATTCCGCCGCTCGGGAGATCAGCACGGAGCGCTGCGTGGCGTCCTGCAGCCCCGGCATGGGGTCCAGGTCGGCGATCGGGGTGTTGTACTTGCGCTCGACGATGGCGCGGACGGCGTTCGTGCCGATGGGCCCCTCCGACAGCACGAAGTACAGACGCTCCGCCCCGGCGTAGTCATCGAGCAGCATGGCGCCGTCGAACGACTGCATGGGGTGCACGTCTCGTGGGCGGCCGAACGCCGAGACGACGCCGTCGTCCTGCACGTCGAACACCTGGAACACGCCGGCGCTGCCCGGGGTGACGGTCCACTGGATCCGGTCCCCGGCGCGGGCCGTGATCAAGGCGCCCTGGGGCGTGGCGGCGCCATCGCGGATCAGGAACACCTCCAGGTCGAAGCTGCCGCGGAACTGCTCCACGGGGACCTCGGGAGCCGGCGCCGGCTGGAGGAACACCACCGCGAGGGTGGCCGCCGCCCCCACGGCGAGCAGCATGGGCCACAGGCGGCCGCGCTCCCACTGACGGAAGAACCAGTCGCGGCGGAGCTCTTCCATCCCTGCGGTGCGGAGGACGTTGGCGGCCCGGTCGAGATCCAGGGGCGGCATCGCCTCGCTCGATTGGGTGATGTCCGCGCGGATCCGGGCCGCCCGTGCGGCGAGGTCTGCGTCCGCGGCGATGCGCGCCTCCAGGGCAGAGGCCTCGTCGGCGGGCAGGTCCCCGAGCGCGAGGCGCTCCAGGCTCAGGCGGGAGATGGGCTCGCTGGTCATGCGACCTCCTTCAAGCGGACGACGGCCCGCGCCCGGCGCTCGATGCGCTCCAGGCGGCGTCGCACGCTGCGCTGCGATGTGCCGAAGTGCTCGGCGATTTCGTGGATGCGCCACTCCTCCGCGTACCGGAGCCGCAGCATCGCGGCGTCCTCCGGCTTGAACCCGTCCAGCAGTCGGACGGCGTCCACCTGGGCGGGCGCGCCGGCGCCGCGGGGATCCGCGGCGTCGAGCCAGGCGTTGGGGGCGTCGGCCCAGGGGCGGCGGCGACGCAGCACCTCGAGGGCCGTGTTCCGTCCGATGACCTGGAGCCAGGCGAGGGGGTGTCGGCCATCGAAGCGCTCGCGCGCGTTCCAGGCCCTGAGGAAGGTCTCCTGCAGCGCCTCGTCAGCGTCGGCGTCGTTGCCGCAGATGGCCCGGCAGCGCGCGCGGACCGCGGGCCCGTAGCCGCTGTACAGCTCGGACAGCCGCTGCTCGTCGAGCCAGGCCATCAGTCGCACTCCGGCAGGTCGAGCCCGCCCAGCGGGTCGTCGCCGTTGGCGAGGGCGAGGACGTCGGCGTGCACGCCCTGAACGTCCAGCGGCTCGATGTACAGGGCCCCGTCGCCCGAGGTGAACTCGATGGCCTGGTCCACCGTCGCGATCGCTCCGACGAGGTCCGAGGGAGTCGCCGTCTCCAGGAAGATCTCGACCCACTGGCCCCCGGCCACGAGCGGCGTGCCGTCGAGCGAGTCGATCTGCAGCTCCTGCTCGAGCGCGTCGAGGTCGCCGGTCGCCACCAGGAGCGCGTGGAAGGGGGCGACGCCCCAGACGCCGTCCAACGGAGTGCTCGCCGTGGCGGTGACGGTGGATCCGTCGTTCACCAGCGGGATCGCGAGGGACCAGGTGAACCCGTCACCCTCGATCGTGGCGAGGGGGGTCGGCAGGGGGGTGGGACCGGCCATCTCGAAGCCCTCCGGGGTGTCGCCCGCGTCAGCGGCGAGCGCGTCGCAGGAGCCCACCGTCGGGGCTCCGGGCCCGCCGAGCCAGCGCATGGTCCACGCAGGGTCGACGGGAAGTTCGAGGCCGATGCCGAGGCTGTTGGACAGCCCGAAGGACCCCAGGAGGGAGTCGCCGCAGCCCGTCCCCAGCAGGAGGAGCAGGGCGGCGGCGACGACGCGAGCCCCGGGGGCAAGGGAGGGCCCCCGGGACTGCGTCGTTTGGACAGTCGCGCTCACGGAGGAGACCTTACCGCTGCGCGTCCATCCGCTCGTCGGACGCCCCATGGACCGGAGTGGGGCGCCGACGCCGCGGCAGGGTGGCGCCGAGCGCCAGGAGGAGGGCAAGGGACAGGGATCCACCGGCGGGGGAGGAGGAGTCGCCGATGGAGCACCCGGCACCACGCCGCGGAGGGTCGGTGTCGTCGCCGCAGTCGCCATCGACTGCCTGGCACGTGTAGTCGTCGTCGTCACCGAAGTCGTCGTCGTCACCAAAGTCGTCGTCGTCGCCGGAGGTGTTGCCGCCGTCGTCGCCGTTGCCGGCGTTTCCGTCGCCGCCGTCCGGGAGGTCGCCGCCGCCCTGCTGGGCGATCCAGTCGACGTACATGTCGGTGCGGGTGTTGCCGCCCGGATCCATGCAGTCGTCGGTGTAGCCGAAGGACACGACGGCCACGACCGTCGTGACGCCGCCATCGTCGTGGTAGACGCCGCCGCCCGAGTCGCCGAAGCACGCGCTGCCGTCCTCCGGGTTCACCTCCATGACGTCGTCGAAGAAGTCGGTGATGCGGGCCGTGGCCTTCTTCTTGTAGCCATCGCCGCCGGTGCCCTGCGTCTCGCCGTACCCGACGTACGTGATCAGGGCGCCGTTCAGGTCCTCCGCGTTGCGCGGCGACAGCGGAACGGGCGCGATGCCGGCCGGCTGCTCGCTGAGCACCACGACGCCGATGTCGCCGACGTAGCCGTTCGACTCGGCGTACTGGGGGTGGCCCAGGGCGCTCTGCACGCCGACCTCCGTGCCCGCGCCGCCGGGCTCGCTGCCGAAGTAGATGGAGTCGGGCGCGCCGTCCTCCAGGCAGTGGGCGGCGGTCACGACGAGCCGCGGAGCGACCAGGGTGCCGGTGCAGAAGGCCATGCCCCCGCCCATGAGCGCGGCGGTGGCGGGGAAGTCGTTGGTGATCTCGCCCTGGACGATCCGCTCGATCTTCGTCTGCGTGTCGCCCGGCTCGTTCGACCCGTCCGGTCCTGTCACGGCGAGCGCGGCGGCGGGCGTCAGGGTGGCAAGGAGCGCGGCGGCGACAAGGGTCTTGCTTCGCTGGAGGGTGTCCCAGGGGAACGGCGGGATGAAGAGGGAGTTGGTCATGGTCTCGGCCTCCGGTGTGCCGCTGCGCCGGCCAGTCGACGCCGCGGACAATGGAGAAACGGACCACCCCCGGAACCGGGGCGGCTTTTTTTCGAACTTCGTATCAGTCCATCGTGCGGGCCCCGTGCGCGGCGGGTTGGGCGGACGCTGCGGCGCGCCACTGTGTGTCGTGTCGGGGTGACTCGTCCACTTGCACGATGCGCAACTTGCGGGACTCGCAAGTGGACGATCGGCCAGCGACACACAGACGCCGCAGCTCCTCACCGCTTTGCAATAGGCCCGAGACCCCAGGCGTAGAGGCCGGCGTTCACAACGTTCCGACCACCTATGTCAATGGGGGCTTCAGTGTCCTTCGGTCTTGTTCTCGGTCTCGTCCTTACCGGTGTCCTCGTGGTGACCCTCCTCAAGGGCATCCGCACCGTCCCTCAGAACTCCTCCTGGATCATCGAGCGCTTCGGCAAGTACCGGACGACGCTGCACGGCGGCTTGAACATCATCGTGCCGTTCGTCGATCGGGTCGCATACAAGTGGGACCTCCGCGAGCTGGTGCGCGACGTGCCGGCGCAGAGCGCGACGACGAAGGACAACATCCGCGTCCAGATCGACGGCGTCCTCTACTGCCAGATCGTCGACCCGAAGCTCGCCTCGTACGGCAGTGACGCGCCCCTGCGCGCCATCGTCGAGCTGGCCCAGACGACCATGCGCGCCCAGATCGGCCGCATGGACCTGGACGACACGCTCAGCAAGCGAGACGCCATCAACGACGTCGTCGTCGACGAGGTCAACGCCGCGGCGAGCCCCTGGGGACTCCTCGTCAAGCGCTACGAGATCAACGACATCGTCCCGCCCCTCGACATGCAGGAGGACATGAAGAAGCAGGCCCGCGCCGAGCGCGAGCGCCGTGAGGCGGAGACGGGCGCGGTCGCCGACAAGAACGCCCGGGTCACGCGGGCCGCCGGTCTGCGGGAAGAGGCCTCGCTGCTCAGTGAGGGCGAGCGCATCAAGGACGAGAACGTCGCCGCGGGTCACGCCAAGGCCGTGGAGCTCGCCGCCGCCGCCGACGCGAAGGCCGTGCTGATGCGCGCCCAGGCGGAGGCCGAGGCCCTGGAGCTCATCGGTCGCGCCGCGTCCACCCCCGACGGCCGCCTCGCGGTGGCCTTCGAGCTGGCCAAGGAGGCGATCCGCGCTCAGGCCGCCATCGCCAAGGAGAGCACCGTGGTGCTCAAGGACGGCAACGGCGCGTCCAGCGCGGGAGACATGGTGGCGGAGGCCCTGGCGGTCGCCGGAGCCATGGGCGCCTCGCTCGGTGACGGGCTCCTCACGGGTGCGCCGTCCAACGGCGTGCGCCAGCTGACCCGCAACTAGCAACCTGACCGTCGGCCGTCCCCACGTCGGGGGCGGCCGACCTCTTCCACCAGGAGGAAGCCACATGACCATCGAGCTTCTGACTTCGCCCATCCCCTGGGCGCTCGGCTTCCTGGCCTTGATGGTGCTCGAGCTGAGCACCTCGGGGTTCATCGCCGGGTTCATGGCCTTCGGCTCGTTGCTGACCGCGTTCGCGGTCCAGCTGGGCCTCGCCGACACTCCGGGCGGCGCGGTGCTGGCCTTCCTCGCCAGCACCATCATCAGCGCAGTCGCGCTGTGGAAGCCCGTCACCAACTGGGCCGGCGGCCGCACCACCACGGACGAGGAAGAGGGAATCGTGCCCTTCGTCGGGGACGTCGCGACGGTCGAAGGCGAGGCGCTGAGCGCGGCCGGCGGCACCATCCGCATCCACGGAGCGCGCATGCGCGCGGTCCTCACCTTCGACGCCGGCATGGTCTCCGTGGCCGCCGGCGAGGAGGTCCGGGTGATCGGGCGGGATCCGCAGCAGCGGTTCATCGTCGCGCCCATGAGCAAGGAGATCGAGGAGCAGGTGAACGCCCGCGCCGAGATCGCCGAGTTCGAGCGCGAGGCCCGCCGCCAGCGGAAGCGCCAGCAGCAGTAGCCCCATCATGGGAGCCGTCCGGGCGTCATCGGCCATGCCGGTGGCGCCCGCGACGTTCCGGAGCGACGCTCCGCGCATGGCGCAGATCACGAGTCACCGAGAGTTCAAGGCCGTCCGCATCGCCATCCTCACCGTGTCCGACACGCGCACGTTCGAGGACGACCGATCCGGCGCCACCCTGGTCAAGAAGCTCGAGGCCGCCGGGCACGAGCTCGCCGACCGGAAGATCGTGAAGGACGAGGTCGACGACATCGAGGCGCAGCTGCGGGAGTGGATCGCGGACCCGATGGTCGACTGCGTGATCAGCACCGGCGGCACGGGCGTGACCGGCCGCGACACCACGCCCGAGGCGTTCCACCGGGTCTACGACAAGGAGATCCCCGGCTTCGGCGAGCTCTTCCGCTGGATCTCGTTCCAGAAGATCGGGACGAGCACGATCCAGAGCCGGGCGACGGGCGGCGTCGCGGGCCAGACCTACCTGTTCGCGCTTCCTGGGAGCACCGGGGCCTGCAAGGACGCCTGGGACGGCATCTTCGCGACCCAGCTGGACTCGACCTTCCGGCCGTGCAACTTCGTGGAGCTGATGCCGCGCCTCAACGAGTAGCGCGCACGAAGTTCCGCACGAAGTTCGTGAGGATCCGCTCCCGGTAGGGCAGCGGGCGCACCGCTTCGGCCAGGGCCTCGGGGTCCTGACCGGCCGCGGCCAGGATGTGCGCGTCCTTCAGCACGGCCTCGCGGGTGCCGATGGCATCGAACTCCGGATGCCACTGCACCGCGCGCACGTGGTCGCCGATGGCGAACGCCTGCACATCACAGAGGGGAGACCGCGCCAGCGTCCGCGCGCCGTTGGGCAGCCGGGTCACGGCGTCGTAGTGGATCAGGTGAGCGCAGAAGCTTGCGCCGTCGAGCCCGTCGAAGAGCGGATCGGACTCCAGCAGCTCCACCGGATAGGTCCCCACCTCGGGGCCGTGGGGGTTCGGGACGGCCTCGCCGCCCAGGGCGTGCGCGATCAGCTGGTGGCCGTAACAGACGCCGAGGGTCGGCAGGTCCGCGGCGATTCGGGCGGCGACCCAGGCCGCCGCGGCCTCGCTCCAGGGCGCGCGGTGGTGCACCGACGCCGGACTCCCCGTGATGATCAGGCCGTCCCAGGCGACCGACTCAGGGAGTGGCCCTACGACCGCGTCCACGACCTCGCAGTCCACGTCCTCGCCCCGCAGCGCCTCGCGGAACCAGACGTCGTAGTCGCCGCCCCTCCGTGTGCGCGTCGCGGTCAGGCTGGTGCTTCCGGTCTTGAGGATTCCGATCAGTGGCCGACTCATGCGCGGGAGGGTAACCGTGCGATCCTCAGCCTGCTGCCAGCCGGAGGACCCGCTCGTGACCGACTCCTGGGACGACCTGCCCGACGACCCCCGCACGCTCGACGAGAGCGCCTGGCGCCAACGCCTCGAGCCCGACGCCTTCCACGTCCTCCGCAACAAGGGGACCGAGCGCGCGTTCACGGGCGAGTACTGGGACACCAAGACGAAGGGCACCTACGCCTGCCGCGGCTGCGGCGAGACGCTCTTCACCTCCGCGGAGAAGTTCGACTCGGGGTGCGGGTGGCCCAGCTTCACCGCCCCCGCCGACGACAAGGTCATCGAGGAGCACCGCGACACGTCGTTCGGGATGATCCGGGTGGAGACGGTCTGCCGGAAGTGCGGTGGCCACCTCGGGCACGTGTTCCCCGACGGTCCCGGGGAGAACGGGCTCCGCTACTGCATCAACTCCCTGTCCATCTCCCTGCAGCCTGACGAGGACTGAATGGCCTGGGACCTCTTCGGGTTCAAGAAGCGCCGCCGGGAGCGCGTGCGCAGCGAGCCGTTTCCGGAGAGCTGGCGTGCGCTGATCGATGCGGATCTGCCCCACGTCCGCTTCCTCGACGCTGAGGAGCGCGAGGAGCTCGAGCAGACCATCCTCCTGTTCTTCGACCGGATCGCCTTCGAGGGCGCCGGTGGCTTCGAGGTCACCGAAGAGGTGAAGGTCCTCATCGCGGCGCAGGCGTGCCTGCTGCTCATCGGCCAGGGGGATCAGGAGGTCTATCCACGGCTGTCGAGCGTCGTGGTCTACCCGGCGTCCTGGTTCGTGGAGGCGGAGCAGGTGAACCCCGACGGCACCGTCAGCGTGCGCACCCAGCGTCGGCTGGGGGAGTCCTGGGGGGCTGGCACGCTCGTGTTGTCCTGGGACGACGTCGTGCGCGGAGCGGCCGATGTCAACGACGGCCAGAACGTCGTGATCCACGAGTTCGCGCACCAGCTGGACTCGGCGGAGCCCTGGTCCGCGGGCGCGCCCGTGCTCCCCAACCGCGCGATGTACACGAGCTGGGCGCGGGTCCTGGGGACCGAGTACCGCGCGCTCGTCGATGACATCGAGAACCACCGCAAGCACCTGCTCGATGCCTACGGCGCCACCAACGCCGCCGAGTTCTTCGCGGTGACGACGGAGTTCTTCTTCGAGCGTCCCCGCGCGCTGCGGCAGCGGCACCCGGAGCTGTACGAGCAGTTCCGGCTGTTCTTCCAGCAGGATCCAGCAGCCAGATACGACAGGGCGCGACAGCAGCGCAGCGCTCAAGCCAAGGCCGCGCGACGCGCCGCGCGGAAGGCGGACAAGTAGTCGCGACCACCCTTGTCGCAGCATGTCACAAGTCCTCCACAGGTCCGATTTGCCCCTGAGGGGGTGGCGTCGATCTGGCACCATGGCGCAGCCTGGAGACGCCCATCTCCAGCCCGGAGTCCGCATGCGCCCCTCTCTTCGCCTTCTTGCCTTGCTCTTCGCCTGCCTGCTCGCCCTGCCCGGCTGCAACGTGCTGAGTCGCGGGGGCGGCGGTGGTGGAGGTGGCGGCGGCGACGATGACGACTCGGCTGGCGACGACGACGACTCGACGCCGCAGGGCACGCCCAACGACCTCGACGGGGACACGATCTTCAACGACGACGAGGGCGGCCCCAACACGGACACGGACGGCGACGGCGACCCGGACCAGGAGGACTGGGACTCCGACGGCGACTCGATCAACGACTTCCACGAGGCCGGCGACGACAACCCCGACACCCCGCCGGTCGACACGGACGGCGACGGCACGCCGGACTTCCAGGACGACGACTCCGACAACGACGGCATCCCGGACTCCGAGGAGGCCGGCGACGGCAACCTGAACACCGAGCCGGTCGACACGGACGAGGACGGCGTACCGGACTTCCAGGACACGGACGCGGACGGCGACAGCATCCCGGACAGCGAAGAGGGGACCATCGACGCGGACGGCGACGGGGTCCCGAACTTCCAGGACGACGACTCGGACGGCGACGGCATCCCGGACAAGACCGAGGGCACCGTCGACACCGACGGCGACGGCACCGCCGACTACATGGACCAGGACAGCGACAACGACGGCATCCTCGACGGCACCGAGGGTGACGGTGACACCGACGGCGACGGCGTGCCCAACTACCAGGATCTGGACAGCGACGGCGACGGCCTCACGGACACCGAAGAGGGCACGATCGACAGCGACGGCGACGGGCTCATGAACTCCCAGGACACGGACTCGGACAACGACGGCCTGTCGGATGAGTTCGAGACGACGCTCGGCACCGACCTCCTGTCTGCCGACACGGACAACGACGGCTCGACGGACCTCATCGAGTCCGCCCTGGGCACCGACCCGAACGACCCCAACGACAACCCGGCGAACAACGGCGACCTCGTCTTCGTGAGTCCGGCCCGGGCGCCGATCGATCCGCCGGTGGGCACAGTGGACATCACCACGAACTACCAGGAGGTGGACGCCTACTTCCTGTTCGACAAGACGTGCTCCATGGGCGGCGAGATGAGCGCCATGCGCAGCGCCATCGTCACGGTGATCGACGACCTCACCTGCGACACGTACGGCGCCTGCCTCGAGGACGCGGACTGCAGCACCCAGCAGGTGTGCGGGCTCGCCGGGGTCTGCATCGACGACCCGCAGGTCTACGGCTGTGTCCCCAGCTTCTGGAGCGGCACGGGCGTCTACGGCGGCTCGAGCAGCGCCTATCCGATCGCGAACCTGCAGTCGATCACGTCCAACGCGTCTGCGACCCAGAACGCGATCCCGACGAGCGCCGGCAGCTACGGCGCGGACGAGGCGCTCTTCCAGGCCGCGCAGTGCATGGCGAACCCCGGCTCCTGCCCGAGCAGCCGGGTGAGCGGCTGCGCGGGGAGCAGCACGAACTGCCCCGGCTACCGCACGGACTCGGTGCGGATCCTCGTGCAGATCACGGACGAGGACGACCAGTACAACAGCGGCTCGTACACGGCCTCGTCGGCCGGCAACGCGCTGGCGAACCAGGACATCAACTACGTGGGTCTCGACGCGGACACGGGCCACCTCGGACTGGCGGATCTGACCGCGGTCGCGAATGCGGCGGGCTCGCTGGACGCGAACGGGCAGCCATTCGTGCGATCGGGGAGCAACTCGGCCGTCTCTGCGGCGGTGACGTCCGCGCTTCAGGAGATCATCGAGCAGGTCCCGCTCGAGGCCACCATCGAGGTGGTGGACGCGCCCGGCGATTCCGGCGACGTCATGGACTTCATCGACCACTGGGCGGTGAACGTGTCCGGCGTCGACCTCGACGGCGACGGCGTGATCGACTGCAACCCGGAGACCGCCACGGACTCGGACGGCGACACCTGGAACGACACGTTCCCGAACGCGCTCCCGGGCCTCGGGCTGTGCTGGGACATCGTCGCGGCGGACAACACGTTCGTCATCCAGACGGACGCCATCCAGACCTACCAGGCGATCGTCACGCTGCGCGGGAACGGCGCGGTGCTGGACATCGTGAACGCCTGGTTCGTCGTCCCCCCGGCCGTCCCCCAGTAGACGCGGCGCTCAGCGCTGGTCGCTGACGCTCACGACCTCCACGTCCATCGGGCACCAACCGGCGCTCGCCGCCTGGTACTGCGCGAGGTTCGCCTCGACGTCGGATGGCGAGGCGATGCACTGCGGGTTGAAGGGCGGCGAGCTCAACCAGGAGCCGTACGCCGGATCGGTGTGCCAGCTCCAGCTGGCGTCGCAGTCGGACCCGCTCAGGGGCGTGGACAGCATCATCCCGTTCCCGGTCGTGCCGACCCGGAGGATCGCCTGGTCGATGAAGGTGCTGTCGGTGATCCAGAACACGAAGTTGTCCGTGTAGGCGATCACCTCGATCAGGGCGCCGCCGCTGCGGTCCGCGCACCCGCTCGCGGCGCTGTCGTCGTCGTCTCCCGAGTCGTCGTCGTCGCCCGTGCTGTCGTCGTCGTCGCCCGAGTCGTCGTCGTCGTCGTCGTCGCCTGAGTCGTCGTCGTCGCCGGTGCTGTCGTCGTCGTCGCCTGAGTCGTCGTCGTCTCCTGCGTCGTCATCGTCTCCGGTGCTGTCGTCGTCGTCTCCGGCGCTGTCGTCGTCGTCTCCGGCGCTGTCGTCGTCGTCTCCGCTGTCGTCGTCGTCGTCTCCGGTGGAGTCGTCGTCGTCTCCGGTGGAGTCGTCGTCGTCGCCCGAGATGTCGTCGTCATCCGCGGCCACGTCGTCGTCGTCGGACGCCGGACAGGCAACGAGCAACGCACCGAGGAGGCTGAGGAAGAACTTAAATTGACATTTCGACATGTAGACTTACCCTCGGTGGCATGGTCGCGTCTTCATCGAACACCGCATCCTATTCTCTGCAGGAGCTCGCCGGCGAGGTCGGGGTCAAGCCGCGCACGGTCCGCTCCTGGATCCAGCAGGACCTGCTCCCGGGCCCGGCGGCGCGCGGACGCGGCGCCACGTACGGCGAGGAGCATCGGCAGCGCCTGCACCTGATCTGCCGCCTGCGGGATGACGCGGGGCTGTCCCTGAGCACGATCCGGCGCCTGCTCCTGGGCCGCAGCCTCTCGGAGATCGAGGCGCTCCCCAGCGACGGCGTCGCGGCTGCGCGGCGCCTCGGCTACGGCTCGGCCGCGACCTCCACCGCGACCGAGTATCTCGACGATCTCCTGGCTCGCCCCATCGAGCCACGTCGGGCGAATCCGGCCCCGCCGTCGCCTCCGTCCCAGAGCGCGCTCGAGGCCTCCTTCTTCAAGACGTCCCTGCCCCGCAAGGCCCAGGCGGAGCACTGGTGGCGCATCCCCGTCACGCCCGATGTCGAGCTGCATGTTCGCGCCGGCGCAGATCCAACGTCCCGACGTCGGTTCGAGTCCATCGCGGCCGATCTCCGACGCACTCTCCTGGGAGGAGAATGACCGCCTCGATGAACGACCTCAGCGTCACCCTGAGGACGCCCCGCACCAGGATGTACCGCCGAGGTGGATCCCTCCGCCTCGTGGTCGCCACCGTCAACGCTCCCGCCCGGCCGGCCGCGGCCGAGCCCCTCCCCCTGAACCTCGCGCTCGTCGTCGACCGCTCCGGCTCCATGTCTGGCGAGCCCATCGAGGCCGCCCGCCGCGCGGCCGCTGGAGTCGTCGAGCGGCTCGGGCCCAGGGACTCCCTCTCGCTCGTGAGCTTCGAGACGAACCCGCACGTGCACCTCGACGGCGTTCAGATGGACGACGCCGGGCGCCGGATCGCGTTGCACACGCTGGGTGAGCTCGTCGCGGAGGGCACCACGAACCTCAGCGGCGGCTGGCTGCACGGCGCGAAGTGCGTCGCGGCACGAATGGACGCGAGCAAGGCCACGCAGAACCGCGTCGTGCTCCTGTCGGATGGCTTCGCAAACCGCGGGATCACCGACACGGTCGAGCTCCGCACCCACGCTGAACAGCTCCGGCGGCGGAGCCTGTTCACGTCCACCGTGGGCATCGGCAACGGCTACAACCCGCAGCAGCTCCAGACCCTGGCGGAGTACGGCGGGGGTCGGCTGCACGACGCCGAGCGGCCCGAGGAGATCATCGAGGTCGTGCTCGGCGAGCTGGCCGAGGCGCGGGCGACGGCCGCGGACGACCTGAGTCTGACGTTGGCGTGGCCGCGCACCCTCTCCCCACAGCTGCTGGGCGTCTATCCGACGAGTCCGACCGACCTGCATCCTCCGGGACACGAGGCGCTGGACGTCACGCTGGGGACGATGACGTCTGGCAGCGACCGCACCGCCGTCTTCCGCCTCACGGACCTGCCCGGCGGGCCTGCGGGCGGGACGCTCGGGCTCAGCGCGCGGATCCGCTGGCGTGAACCCGGCGGCGATGACCTGCGTCGAGGCGGCCCTGTCGAGGCGACCCTCACATGGGCCAGCGGCAAGGAGAACCAGGCGCAGACGAAGGACACCGAGCTCGCGCTCGTCGGCGTCCGCGCATGGCAGGCCTGGGTCGTCCAGCAGCTCGTCGATCTGAACCGCGACGCGCGCTACGACGAAGCGGCGACCGTCCTCGAGCGTGAGATCCGCGAGCTGCGTCGGTACTGCCGCGACGTCCCGGGGAGTGAGCCGCTGCTCCGCCAGCTGGACGCGACGCGACGCAGGATCCGCAGCAAGTGGAGCGACCGCACCCGCAAGGAGATGCGCCTGTCGACCTACAAGATGCTGCGCTCCGAGACGGACCATCGGTCCAACACGCGCACCGGCTGGGACACCCTGCTCAGCTCCTGAACGTCGGACTCACCAGCGTTCCGCGATCTCCAGCTGGGCGTCCTGGAAGCGCGTGCCGAAGTTCCGCGCCGGGCTGACCGTGTCCTCGTAGTGGTCTCCGTCCCGGTCACCGAGCAGGTTGACCGCTGTGTTGAAGTCCGGCTCGGGGACGATGTAGCTCATGTAGTTGTCGACCATCGAGACGGCCGCGCGGTACGGCGTCACGGCCGGGTCGAGCAGGTCGATCAGCGCAGGCACCTCGGGGTCTTCGGACAACACATACGGCCAGGCGTGGATGGCGAGGCAGTCGCAGTCTCCGAACTCCTCGCGGATCGTGCAGTCGGCGTAGTCGATGGCGTCGCAGTCGTTGTCGTGCTGCGGGAAGTAGCGGGAGCCCGGTCCCCGCGCTGTCGGGTCGGCGGCCTCGGCCACCCACTGAGGATCGTCGGTCGGAAGTCCCCAGAACAGCTCCGGCAGGAGCTCGCCGGGCGCAGTGATGAGCCCGATGGGGCCGACCTGGATCCGGAAGGTCCGCGTCTCGATGCAGCCCAACGGCGCGGTGCTGTCGACCTCGGGGCAGAGGACGCTGATGGTCTCTGCGTCGTCGAAGCCCAGGTCGAAGATCCCCGAAGGCCCCAGCACCTGGTAGGCGAGGTTCTCGATGGGGACGTACATGGACTCGACGTCGGTCCGGATGGGGTCCGCCGTGATCGCCTCGGCGTCCTGAAGCGCGTCCAGCGCCGCCTCGGCGATGTGCCAGCCGTGGCTGGTGACGAAGGCCCAGCTGTCCCGCTCCGCCCAGACTGGTACCTCATCGCCGTCCGCGTCGGTCCGCGTGTCGCCGGCCTCCTTGCCGAAGCAGCCGGCGTCGTTCGCGTCCGCCACTTCGTCCGCGGAGCAGGCCTGCATCACGTGCACACCGTCCTCGGTCACGAGCGGGAGGTCCGCGCCCAGAGCTGACTGCATCCCGCCGAGGCACTCGGGGATGTGGAGCGCGGTGCCGCCGAGCTCGGCCTCGATGACGTCCCGCGTGACGCCGACCCAGTCTGCGCTGATGGCGTTGTTCTCGCTGCCCCGCACCTCGGGGTGCCCGGACCAGCTCGTGAGCGTGAACACGGTGCCGTTCGCGCCGTCCCCGCGCAGCGCGAGGAGCTGGTCGCTGACCACGACCGGATCGCGGATGTCGTGGACCATCCCGTGGGTCCGGGAGGTGGGGTTCTTGCCCCCGAACACCGCGGAGCTGAACCAGGGGCTCCGATCGCGCATCGAGGTCTGCGCGATGTGGAGCGTCACGTCCTCCATGGCCGCTGCCGCGTCACGGACGGACTGCTCGATGGCCGCCGTCACGCGCTCCGAGTAGGCCGGGTCGATCCCCGAGATGGGGTCCCCGAGGTCGAACGGATCGCCCCAGAGCCCCATGGTGTCGGGTCCCTGGTGGTTGTGGGAGGACGACACGATCAGGCGATCGGGATCGAAGCCGTCTGCGGCGAGCAGGTCGCGCGCGGGGTGGATCCGTGGCGAGCCGAGACCAACCAGATCCAGCGTGACGAACGCGATGTACTGCCCTCCCTGGGAGAGGACGAGCGCGCGCGCCGAGACCGGGTCGTGGATGTCGAGGGCTGGGCGCAGCGGCCCGAAGCCGCCGATGAAGGTCGCGTCGAACCAGCTGTTGCCGTTCACGTCATCGAATGGCTCGTCGCAGTCCTCGCCCATCGCGGCGGGATCGTCGAGGCACCCATCGAAGTGGTTGTTGGCGTTCAGATCCGTGAACGTCTCGCGGATCTCGGGGTTGATGTCGATCACGGCGGTGCCGGCGCGCGTCACACCGTCATCAGCGATCGGGATGCCGAGGGGTCCCGTGGGGGCCGGCGGCGGGGGCTCGGGCTCGCTCGAGGGGCAGCCGGCGAGGAGGCAGGCGAGGACAGGCAGGGCGCGCATCTGCATGGGGCCATCCTACGCCCTGCACGGTGCGGGTCAGCGGGTCAGAGGGAGGACCTCTCCATCCACGAGCAACGCGGCAACGTCCGGACCAGGCTCCGGCAGCAACAGCGTCCCTCCGGGGATGTGCTCGAAGGTCTTGAAGCGCGCCGCCGATGTGCCGACCGGGCTGCCCGCGGCGTTGAGCAGCGTCACGGACGTCGGGGTGCCCGCGGGGATGCCGCGGATGGGAACGGTGCCGCGCACGGCGGCGACGCCATCCACGTTGACGCCCACCATCCGCCAGGTGAGCGGCGCCGGCGCGAGCGACAGGTCGGGATTCCCGTTCACCCAGCCGATGCGGTCGTGCAGGGCCTCCCAGGTGTAGTCGCTGACCCAGCGCGGGGTGCAGTACCCCATCATGTCCTTGTTGTCGGAGGGGTGCCTGAGCACGCCCGACACGATGTCCCAGCCCCACTCCCCAAGCTCGCCGTTGGGGTGTGGGTAGTTGGGGTCGGGCTGGCCGACGCTGCAGGGGGCGTGGGAGCGACCGTGCGCGTGGCCCACCTCGTGGATCAGCGTGCCGGCCCCACCCTCGCCGGTGTACCCCAGTCCGATGGACGCCCGGGCCCACTCGCCGTTGGGGTCGTCTGCGCGCCAGGACAGCCCCGCGACGCATCCTCCGGAGCAGTACGAGTTGAAGCTCCCGGCGGGCTGGAACGTGCCGTAGATGTAGGTGTCGTCGGGGATGCCCCGCTCGTACCGCAGATCCGTCAGCTCGTAGAGCAGATCGCCCCAGCCGTTGCCGTTCGCCGAGATCGGGAAGTCCAGGATGTGCGGATCCGGATCGACGGTGAACTCGATGGAGGCTGCGGGGTACACGCGCATCATCCAGTTCGTGTAGATGGCCAGCTGGGCAGCGCTCGTGTCCGGCAGCCGCTCGGATCCGTCGGCGTCGTAGCGGATCGGGATCAGGTGGATCTTGAGCTGGTCACCGTTGTAGTCCGCGCCCAGATTCACCTCGCCAGTCTCAGCGTTGTCGTCGTTTCCGGTTACCGGCGGGTCGTCCGAGGCCTCGAGCAGCTCGATCGAGAAGCTCGTGCCCGGCTCGACGTTCGACCCGACCATGTCGAAGTTGAAGGTCGAGTCGAGATCGCCGTCGGTGGAGGCGCCGGTGGGGGTGCCGGGGACGTCCGCGCTGATCTGGGTGCCGCTCCCGGTGGTCCAGACGAGGCGCGCGACCACCTCGCGAGGCTCCCACTCGGCCTGCGGCTCCACGTGCACCCGCAGCAGCCCCTCCCGGAAGGCCACGACCGGTCCGCTCTGGCCCCCGTACACCCAGGTGTGCACGCCCTGGTTGATGGACACGCCGGTGATGTCCAGGCCCGTGGCGAGGTCACCCGCGGGGAGCGTCGCGTCGTCGTCGTCCCCCGGATCGGTGCTGTCGTCGTCGTCGCCGGTGGCGTCGTCGTCGTCGCCGGTGACGTCGTCGTCATCGCCGACGATGTCGTCGTCGTCGGGGGGCTCGCCGAGTGTTCGGGAGGTGCCGGGACCAGCAGTGATGTCGCCCGTTGCGGAGCAGCCGGAGAGCATGATGAGGGCGACGAGGAGCATCGAGCCGTGGCGCGCGACAGTCGTGGGCAAACTGGACCTCCAGAAGCGGACCTATCCAGAATGCACCCATCGGTGCTGGCCCGAAAGCCCTTGACTGAATGCTGACTTGAACGCCTACGGAGCCTTCGGCGCGCTGTCGTCGTCGTCCCCCTGGCCGAGCTTGTCGAGCTCGTCGGTGACCTTGTCCGTGACCTTGTCGGCGACCTTGTCGGCGATCTCGGCCCCGGCCTTCGCCGCCTTCTTCGCGGCCTTCTCGACGAGCGGGGCTGCCTTGTCAGCGACCGCCTTCGCGGCCTTCTCGGCCACCGGAGCGGCCTTGTCCACCGCCTTCTCGACGACTGGGGCCGCCTTCTCGCCCACCTTGCGGGCCGCGTCTCCCGTGGCCTTTCCGACCTTCTCGGCGGCCTCCCCGATCTTCTCGGTGGTGCCCGGGGGAGCGGCCTCTTCGATCGCGTACCAACCGAACAGGCTCAGCGCGAGCACGATGCCGAGGAGGAGGGCGAGCCTCACGAGCTTCTTCACGATGGCGAAGACGAGGAGACCGAGGACGACCCCAGCAGCGACCAGAAGGATGGTGTTCATCGACGACCTCCGGAGATCAGACGCGCGCGTCCCCCGCGAAGGGAGACGCGCGCAGCCCGCAGTCTATTCACTGCGTGGATTCTCAGTTGTTGAGGGTCACCGGCACGCCGTTGGCTTCCATCTTGAAGTCGGCGTTGTGACACATGCCCTGGGTCGCCCCGAGCACGATGTGGCAGTGCTCGTCGTTGGGCATCTCGACCTTGGCGCAGGTCGCGGCGTACCAGGGCTCGGAGGCAGCGGCGTCATCGGGATGGGGGACGTCGTCGCAGTAGCCGGTGTTGGGCGTCGCCTCCGAGAGGCAGAGGCCGTGCCAGGCGGCGACCTTCACGAGGCAGATGGTCCCGTCGCAGGCCTCGGCCTTGTCGAAGGCTGCCGCTTCGCAGCCGTACTGGTCGTTCTCGGCGGCGAAGGCCTCGACCTCCTTGACCATGCCCTTCATGTCCTTCGCGGCGTACGCGCCGACGCCGGCACAGGTGGCGACCAGGAGGAAGGCGATGACGCCGACGACCGCGAGAATCTTCAAGAACGTGGACATGCTGGTTTCTCCGTCACCTGCCCGTCCCTGGGCATGGTGTGGCGGAGGCTACGGCCGGTCGGCGCGACCTATTGCCGAAGCGGGTCCCTAAGATCGGGTCACGAGTCCCTGAGCCACGCGATCGTCGCTCCCCACCCACCGTGTCCCTGACCGCCCAGCTCGAAGCGCTCGACGAGGGGGTGGCGCCCCAGCTCGGCGTGCACGGTGCGCCGCAGGTTCCCGATGCCCTTGCCGTGAACGAGGCGAACGCGTCGGAACCCCGCTTCGTGGGCCTCCACCAGCCAGTCGCGCACCAACGGCCCCACCTCCTTCGGACGAAACGGGTGCAGGTCGAGCTCGTCCGTGATGGGGAGCGCGATGGGCTCGTCGGGGTTCCAGGGCTCATCCATGGCGATCGGAATCCTACGCGCGCGCGAGGCACCAGCGGTGGTGGCGGGGGACCGGCGTGTCCGGCTGGTGTCCGGTTCGTGTCCGGTTCGTGTCCGGTTCGGCCGGACACTTCCCGGACACGCCGAGCGTTCGACCGCGGCGACGAAGGAGAGTAGAGGCCGGAGATCGTTGCGGATTCTCGACCCTGTCGCGACCTGGCACGCCTCTCGCTAACTGGCCGGCCCGTGAACGGGGGACCGACATGACGGTGAGGATTCTGGGAGGGACGCTGCAGGGCGTCGAGGGCCTGCTCGTGCAGGTGGAGATCGACATCTTGTCCATGCTGCCGAGCTTCACGGTGGTTGGCCTGGCGATGTCCGCCGTCCGGGAGGCCCGCGAACGGGTCCGCAGCGCCATCGGCGCCTCCGGGTTCGAGTTCCCACGGCGGCGGATCACGGCCAACCTCGCCCCAGCGGGGATGCCGAAGGCAGGGACGGGGCTCGATCTGCCCCTGGCTCTCGGCGTGATCGCCACCGGAGTGCCCGAGCCTCCGTGGTCGGACCCTCCGCTGGCCGTGGGCGAGCTCGGGCTGGACGGCTCCGTTCGGCGTGTGCGGGGCGTCCTCGCCGTGGTGGAGGCGGCGGCGCGGGCTGGATGCCGCCGCGTGATCGTCCCACAGGCCAACGCCGAGGAAGCAGGCCTCGTGCCGGGGGTGGAGGTGCACGCCGTCGGGCACCTGCGGGACGCATGGCTCGCGGCCTGCGGCGGGAACGAGCACCTCGTCGTCCCCACCCCGACTCCCTCGCTGCCCACCGTCGGGCCCGATCTGGCAGACGTTCGGGGGCTGGGCGCCGGGCGGCGGGCCCTGGAGATCTCCGCGGCCGGCGGGCACGACCTGCTGCTGGAGGGTCCCCCCGGGGCCGGGAAGTCGATGCTCGCCAAGCGGCTCGCCTCCCTCCTCCCGGATCTCGATGAGGCTGCCGCTCTCGAGGTGACGCGGATCCACTCGTCCGCTGGACTTCTCCAGCCTGGCCAGGGGCTCATGCGCCGACCGCCGCTGCGGGCTCCGCACCACAGCGCGTCTACGGCGGCGGTGATCGGTGGGGGGCGACCACTGACGGCCGGCGAGGTGTCGCTGGCCCACCGCGGCGTGTTGCTGCTGGACGAGGCGCCGGAGTTCAAGCGGA
>ENA-OWNT01002026-OWNT01002026.1-seawater-metagenome-genome-assembly--contig:-NODE-2026-length-22446-cov-4.104475_pt1 | contig 22446 bp, 22 predicted proteins | sample MGYA00238136_ERZ651165 | MGnify/ENA primary metagenome ERZ651165 (study PRJEB26861, sample SAMN08777766) | seawater metagenome | isolation source: coastal seawater | place: USA: Florida | collected...
GTTGTTCCCGCCGTTGTTACCGCCATTCCCACCGTTGTTCCCGCTGTTGGTGCTCCCGCCGTTGTTCCCCGTGGTGTAGCCGTAGCCGCTGCCGTAGCCGGTGTACGTGTAGGTGCCGTAGCCGCTGCCGTAGGTGAAGGTGTAGCCGTTGTTGCCGCCGTTGTTCCCTCCGTTGTTCCCACCATTTCCACCGTTGTTGTTCCCGCCGTTGGAACCCGTGTAGCCGCCGTAGCCGCTGCCATAGCCGGTGTAGTTGGTGTAGCCGCCGTAGCCACTGCCGTAGGTGCCACCGTTGTTCCCGGTGTACCCGTTGTTCCCGCCGTTGTTCCCCCCATTGTTGCCGCCGTTGGTGGCGTAGCTGCTGCCACCGTAGGTCGTGTAGGGGGTGCCGCTGCCGCCGTAGCCGCCGTTGTTCCCGGTGTACCCGTTGTTCCCACCGTTGGCGCCGCCGTTGGTCCCGCCGTTGGTGTACCCGTTGTTCCCGCCGTTGTTGCCGGTGGAGCCGTTGTTCCCGGTGTACCCGTTGTTTCCGCCGTTGGTCCCGCCGTTGTTGCCCGTGGACCCGTTGTTCCCCGTGTACCCGTTGTTCCCGCCGTTCGTGCCGCCGTTCGTGCCGCCATTGGTGCCGCCATTGGTGCCGCCGTTGTTCCCGGTGGACCCGTTGTTGCCACCGTTTGCGCCGTTGCCGCCATTGGTGCCGTTGCCGCCGTTGTTCCCGCCGCCATTGCCACCACCGTTGGTGGTGGTGTCGTCGGGCGTGTCGGACAGGGGGTCGAGGGTGGTGGTGTCCTCCCCCTTGGAGGATCGGGCGCAGGCAACGAGCGCGAGGAAGGCGATGGGGGCGATGACGTGGCGCATGGCGGACCTCAGGTGGACGCAGCTCAGAGCGGCCCCCGAGCTTACCCGATCCGGCTCCTACCCACTACCGGCGGCACGGGCCGAGCTACCCGGGCTCACCGGCCCGTCACCTGCGCCACGTAGGGCAGCAGGACGGCGTGGAAGGCGTCGGGGTCTTCGATCAGCGGGATGTGACCGAGACCCTCCAGCGGGTGCAGCTCACCCTGCGGGAGCAGGTCCACCAGCTGCCGCCCCTGCTCGATGGGCGTCACGGTGTCGGCCGTGCCCCAGATCACCGCCGTCGGGACGTCGAAGGCCGTGATGGCGTCGGGCTCCAGGCTGAAGGCCGGCCGGGTCGGACTCCACAGCTCGGGAAGCCAGGCGGCTGTGGCAGCGGTGGTTCCCTCCACATCCAAGGGCCGCTGGTAGATGGCCACACGGTCGGCCGTGGCGTCGGCAGGATCCGCGACGAAGCCGGCCAGGAGGCGCTGAGTGGCCCAGCGGTTGGAGAAGGTACACGCCACGAGGAACTGCCGCGCGGCACCGATCCCGAGCAGGCGGTCCACGGCGTCCACCTCATCGGTGTCGTCCAGGGCGAGCGCCACATCCACCAGAGCGAGCCCCCCCACGCGGTCGGGGTGACGCAGGGCGAGCTCCAGTGTCGGACCACCCCCGAAGGAGTGGCCCACCCACACGGCCTGCGACACATCCAGGGCATCGACCACGGCCAGCAAGCGCTCGGCCTGGGCGGGTCGGTCGTAGGAGGCATCGGTGGGCCGAGCCGAGTAGCCGAACGGCGGCAGATCGACGGCGACGACGCGGTAGCCCGAGTCCACCAAGGCCTCCGTGGTGTCTCGCCACGCGCCCGACCAGGCCCCGCTGCCATGAACCAGCACCACCACCGGACCCGTGCCGCGGTCGAGCACATGGAGCGGACCATCCGGACCAGGCAAGAACCGTCCGCCGTCGGGCGCGCCCGCTGCGGCCGACACCCCCTCCGCATGCCGGGCCGCCACCACCACCGCCACCGGCCCACCGACCACGACAGCGAGGGAACCACCGGCACCGCCGCAGAGCAGCACCAGCCCCGCCCCCAGGGCGAGGGCGCAGCCCCAGCGGCGGCGGGACACCTACCAGTCCGTGGGGCGGTAGTCCTTCAGGAACTGTCCCCACACATGCGTGCCGGTGTTGATGCCGTCGAAGATGGGATCGACGATCCGGGCCGCCCCATCCACGATGTCGAGGGGCGGATGAAAGCGGTGCTCCTCGCGCTTGCGCTCGGCGTGATGGAGCGGGTCCTCGTCGGTCACCCAGCCCGTGTCGACGCTGTTCATGTGGATGCCGTGCTCGATGTAGTCCAGCGCTGCGGTGCGGGTCATCATGTTGAGCGCGGCCTTGGCCATGTTGGTGTGCGGGTGCTTGTCGGACTTGAACGTTCGGTAGAACTGCCCTTCCATCGCCGACACGTTCACGATGTGCTTGTCGGCGGTGGGCACGGCCATCATCAGAGGCTTCAGCCGAGCGTTCAGCACGTACGGCGCCACCGCGTTCACGAGCTGGACCTCCAGCAGCTCGATGGTGGACACCTCGGCCATCTGCAGCCGCCAGCTGTTCACCTCTCGCTGGTCGACCTGCTGCAGGTCGGCGTCGAGCTGTCCCTCGGGGAAGAGCTGCCCCCCCACATGGAGGTCCTCCGGCAGGAGCGGCACCTGGGTGAGCTCCGGCGCGCTGGCCCCCGTGGACAGGGCCGTGTCGCCCTCGCGCAGCACCATCCGCTCCGCCTCGGTGAGCTGTGCGACCGGCGCGCTCTCGGCCTCGAGCAGGTGGGCGTAGAAGCCCGACGGGCGACGGACCGTCTGGCAGGCGTTGTTGATGATGAAGTCGAGACGGTCGAGCCGGGACAGGAGCTGCTGGCAGAAGGCCTCGACGCTGGGCGTGTGACGGAGGTCGAGCCCGTGGACATGCAGGCGGTCGCCCCAGTCGGCGAAGTCCGGCTCGGCGGCGTAGCGAGCGGCCGCGTCGCGGGGGAAGCGCGTCACCACCTCCACCTGGCATCCGTTGCGCAGCAGCATGATCGCCGCTTGGTAGCCAATCTTGACCCGGGCACCGGTGACCAGGGCGACCCGGCCACGGAGGTCGGCCTCGGGGTCACGCCGGGCGTAGTTGTCGTCGCCGCAGGACGGACACATGTGGTCGTAGAAGTGGTGGACCTCGGTGTACTTGCAGCGGCAGACGTAGCAGGTGCGGGCCTCGTTCAGGGTGCCGATGGGCGGGGGCGCGGCCTGCCCCTTCCGGCGAGGCGTCTGGAAGATCGGGTTGGCACGGCCCTTTCGGATGCCAGTGAGGTCCAACAGCTGCGTGTCCTGGTCGACCTGCTCCTTCCGCTGCTTCTTGCGACGGGCCCGGGCCAGCTTTCGGCGGTCGGTCTTGTCGGGGCGCGCGACCCGCCCAGCGGCCATCAACAGGCGCTGGCGTAGGTCGTCGTCGACGTGGGCGAGCACGCCGCGGTCCTCCACGATGGACTCGAGGAGAGCGACAGCGGCATCGACTTGGTGGGTGAGGTCGGACATGGGGCCGACGTAGCGCGTCACAGCGCGGACCGTAGACGTTGATCGATAGATCGCAAGCCAGGTGGTGGGGCAGTGCCTGCCTCATGACGAAGGTGTGTCGGGACACATCGAGGAATGAGGTGGGTGTTGCCTCGCCGCATGGCGCTGCGAGATGTCGGTCACGACAAGGCTCCGCGCTGTCACCGCGCGGACCGTAAGAGAGGGGCCAGCCGCTGCCGGGTCAGCTTCACCGTGATGGACTCACCCACCTCGTGGTCGAGCAGCTCGAACCGGAGGTCGTGCCAGGCCCAGGTCGAGGCCTCCGGCGGGTACAGCGACACGTTGTCGACGTCGTGATCGTAGGACAGCTCCACGATCAGCGGCGAGCGCTGACCCTCGTGCGTTCGCTTGTGACTGTGCCCGAGGAAGGTCACCTTCGGGCCGCCCGGAACGGCGAGTGACTCCCCTCGGGACAGGGTCGTCTTCTCGGTCACCACCTCCTCGACCTCATCGAGCACGGCGTCCACCCGCACCTTCGCCTGTCGGTCGTCCGCGGCCAGGAGCCTCACCCGGTAGCTCCCGGCCCATGCTTCGGTGCGGCTGTCGTAGCCCTCGCTGAGCAGCGAGAGCTCGGCGCGCGCGCCAGCGACGGACACCTCCACCACGACGCCGGAGCCACTGGGGTAGGCCCCATTCGGCGAGCCAGCGATCGACTCCACCACCAGCGACTCCAGCGACAGGCGGTGGCCATCGGACAGCGTGACCGCCTCCCCCTCCGTGATCGTGTGCACCGGCGCCTCCTCCGCCGCCGGCATCACGGGTGGGCCGGCAAAGGCCACGAACATCCACCACGCAGCCAGCATCTCGCCTCCCGGGACGCCGAGCCTACCGTGTGACAGCTCGGGGCCCAACGTCACAGAGCGCCCGCCGAGCGTGACAACCACGACGTCGTCGGGGGAGGCACGCGCTACGCAAGTGCACCTCAAGGAGACGACACCATGCGGATGATGACCACCACGATGATGGCCCTGGCCCTGTTCCTCGGCGCCTGCGGCGGCGACAAGGATGGCGGCGAAGGGGATGACTGTGGCGTCGAGCTGGCCAGCGTGTACCCGGCGGATGGCGCCACCGACGTGCCGGTGGAAGACCTGGTCGTCGTGGTCGAGCTGACCGCCGACGAAGGAAGCGCCTCGGTCGACGTCCTCGACCCCAGCGGCGAGGTCGTGTGGGGCAACGTCGACACGACCCCCATCGAGGTCGAATTCCTCTACGGCGACATCCTGCCCAACACCGAGTACACCATCGAGATGAACATGGCGCCGGCCATGGGTGAGCTGAACTGCGCCTCGGCCACCACCACCTTCACCACGGGCGACGCCGCCCGGTAGACGGTCTCCGTCGACGCCAGCGGCCGCAGGGGTCGGGTTGGCGGAGCGTGCCCCCCTGTGGGCAGATAGGCTCCGCCAAGCCCCGAGGATCCAATGGCCCTGTCGTCCACCGTGCGCACCTTCGACATCGAGCTGGCCGACATCGACCGCGGCGTCTACGACCAGCTCGCCCTCAAGGTCGCCCAGCACCCGAGCGAGTCGCTGTCCTACCTGGTGGCGCGGGTGCTGGCCTATGCGCTCGAGCACACCGAGGGGCTGTCCTTCACCACGGGCCTCTCCACCGCCGACGAGCCCGCGCTGTGGGTTCGCGACCTCACCGACCGCCTCGTCACCTGGATTGACGTAGGCACCCCCGCCGCCCCCCGGCTCCACAAGGCCAGCAAGGCGTCCGACCGGGTGGCGGTGTACTGCCACAAGCCGCCAGAGGCGTGGCTGCAGCAGCTCACGGGCCAGAAGATCTACCAGCCCGACCGCATCGATCTGTTCGGCTTGGACCCCGCCGTCGTCTCCGCCATCGGCGACACCGTGGGGCGGCGAAACCCCTGGCAGCTCACCCGCACCGAGGGCACCATCTTCCTCGACGGTGACGGAGCCTTCGAGCTGCCGGTCGTACCCATCCCCTGGCCGCGCTGAGCCGAGCGGGGGCATCTCGTCGGCCCCCCAGCCCCTCGGGCCACCGTGACCCACGTGGGTCATGCCGGACATGTTCTGTCCACCTCTCAAAGCGGACAACTTCTGTCCCATCAGACCAGTATACCCATGGTCCGGCTGCTCCAAGGCCGAATCACGGGAGACTCCATGCTTGTCGCGCGCCACGCCTCTTCGGGAACCACCCGCGCCGCCGAGCTCGCCCATCAGCGCATCGGCAAGGTCGTGCACAAGCACCGAAAGAGCCGGTACCAGCTCGCCAAAGAGCTGCTCGCATTCGAGGCGAAGGGCCACGCCGCGGTGCTCGGGTACGCCTCGGTCCAACACTACGCACGAGAAATGCACCAGCTCTCGGGCCGTCTCGTCCGCAACTTGCTTCACCTGGCCCGTTCGCTCACCACGCTGCCGGAGCTCGACAAGGCCCTGGCAAAGGGCATCCTCCCGTGGACCAAAGCGCGCACCATGCTTCCGATCGTCGACAAGGGAAACGAGCAAGCCTGGATCGACACCGCCCGCCACGACTCCGTGCGCACCCTCGAGGCGCGGGTCGCAGCCGTCGCGCCCGGCGATCCCCCTCCCGCTCGAGCAGACATCAAGGAGCCCGCCACGGTCCGCATGTTCTTCTCCCTCCCGGCCGTCGAAGCAGAGAAGGTTCGCGACCTCATCGCCTGCGAGCGGGCCAAGGCCCCCGAAGCCGAGCAGACCGACGGCGAGATCCTCGCCGCCCTCCTCCGCCGTGTCGCTCACGATGCCAGCAACGCCCCGGGCGGTGGCAAGCAGCCCGTGTCCACCGAGCGCTACCGCGTCGTGCTGCAGCGGTGCCCCGATTGTGGGCGCACCGAGGGCCAGCGTGCCGACGTCGAAGACGCCATCGCGGAGGAGGCGTGCTGCGACGCCGAAGTCGTCGACCTCACCCCCGGGCCTCAGCAGGGCCGCCTCAGCCGCACCATCCCTCCCCGCGTGCGCCGAGCGGTCTTGCTGGCGTACGGAAGCACCTGCGCCGTTCCAGGCTGTGCGTGCAGGCTCTGGGTCGACCTTCACCACGTCCGGCCCATCGCTGGTGGCGGCGACCACCGTCCCACCAACCTGATCCCGCTCTGTCCCGCCCATCACCGCCTGCTCCATCGTGGGTGCATGGGTCTGGAGCGCATCGGCCACGAGTGGGTGTTCCGCTTCCACTGGGCCCCGGAGCGGCGCCTTCCCGTGGCCCACGTGGGTCACCGCGCGGTCCCCTCCGCTCCCGAGAGCCCCGCGCCCGAGCCCTCGGCCTTCCAGCGCACCGGCCCCGCAGGCACCGCCACGGCAGTCGGCCCCCGCAACCGGCCCCCGCCCGAGCCCCCAGGTGATGGAGGGGGTCCCTGAACCGCCTCATGGCGAAGGCGGGTCGCTACACAGCGGGCCTCTTGCGACGGCCGCCGCACCGTGGGACCTTGTGCCAGTCGTGGAGGTCATGTGGAGGGGAGCCCGCCAGCCCAAGGCCATCAGCCCGTCCAGTTCGGCACCTTCACCGGGGTCTTCACCCCCACCCTGCTCACCATCCTCGGCGTCATCATGTACGTCCGGATCGGCTGGGTCGTGGGGAACGCTGGCCTCGGTGGCGCCTTGCTCATCATGGGTGTCGGCCTGCTGATCACCGCCGCCACCGGCCTGTCCCTGTCGTCCATCGCCACCAACACACGGCTCGGCGCCGGGGGCCCGTACGCCATCGTCAGCCGCTCCCTGGGGCTCGAAGTCGCCGGTTCCATCGGCATCCCGCTCTACCTGACGCGGCCCCTTGGCATCGCGATGTACATCTTCGGCTTCCGCGAGGGCTGGCAGTGGATCTTCCCCGACCACCCTGCCCTCCTGGTCGACCTGGTCATCTTCACCACATTGTTCGGCATCGCCTACCGCTCCGCCGACCTCGCGTTCCGCGTCCAGTACCTGATCATGGCCGTCATCGCGGGCTCGCTGGCGTCCATCTTCCTCGGCTCCCCCACCACCACGGCGGTCGCCGAGACCCAGTGGTGGGGCTCCTACCCGGGCTTCCCGGAGCGAGACTTCGGCGGCACCGACTTCTGGGGCGTCTTCGCGGTGTTCTTCCCCGCGACCACGGGCATCCTCGCGGGCGCCAACATGTCCGGCGACCTGAAGGACCCTCGCCGCGCCATCCCCGTCGGCACCCTCTGGGCCATCGGCCTGTCCGCCATCATCTACGTCGCCATCGCGTGGTGGGCCGCCCGGGCCGGCTCCCCCGAAGAGCTGGTCAGCAACTACAACCTGATCATCGACAAGTCCGCCTTCCCGCCCCTCGTGCTGGCCGGGCTGCTCGGTGCCACCTTCTCTTCCGCCCTCGCGGGCCTCGTGGGGGGCCCACGCATCCTCATGGCCATGGGCGAGAACAAGCTGCTGCCCTACTCCGACTGGATCGCCAAGACCGAAGCCGACGGAGAACCACGGAACGCCAGCCTCGTCACCGGTGCCCTCACGCTCGTGTGCCTGATGACCCGCGACCTGAACCTGATCGCGCCCCTCGTGACCATGTTCTTCCTGATCACGTACTGCATCATCAACGTGGTGGTCCTGTTCGAACAGGGGTTGGGCCTGGTCAGCTTCCGCCCCACGCTGCGCATTCCGCTGTGGGTGCCCCTGTTCGGCACCGTCGGCAGCCTCTTCTCGATGTTCATCGTCAACTCCACCTTCGGCCTCATCGCCATGGCCATGGTCGTGGGCATCTACATCTGGATCGACCGCTTCGTCCGCATCGAAGAAGGCAGCACCGAGGAAGCTCGCAGCTCGCTCTTCGTCGCCCTGGCAGAGTTCGCCGCCCACCACGCCAGCCAGTCGACCCACCAGTCCCTGCGCGCCTGGAAGCCCAGCCTTCTGGTGCCCGTAGAGGACCCCGAGGACATCCGAGGGGCCTTCGATCTGATCTGCGACGCCGCCCTCCCCGAGGGCTCGGTGAAGCTGCTGGGGCTGGCCACCCAGACCACGGTCGACGACATGGAGCATCGCATCGTGCCACTGCACGACGCGTTCCGTCAGCGCGACCTGTACGCCACGTGGACCGTCATGGACACGCCGCAGGCCGAGGTGGGCATCTCGACAGGTCTCCAGGCACTGCAGTCGGCCTTCTTCCGCCCGAACCTGCTGTGCCTCACCATGCACGACGACCCCGCCCGGAGCGAAGAGACCCGTCGCCTCATCGCGCTGGCCCGCCGCACCGGCGTGGGGGCCTTCCTGGTCGCCCGGCACAAGAAGGCCGGGCTCGGCAACCGCCAGACGGTCACCCTGTGGGTACGGGCCCACCGTGGCTCCTGGGATGCCGAGGAGGCCTTCGCCAAGGGCGCGAACCTCAACCTGACGCTGCTGATGGGCGTCCGCCTCGAGCGACAGTGGGGCTGCCGCCTGCGGCTCGTCACCGTGGTCTCGGACCCCTCCGGAGAGGCCGATGCCAAGGCCTTCCTCCGAGAACTCTGCGACCTGGCCCGCCTCCCGAAGAGCGCGGAGCGGAAGGTCCTGGTGGGCGACTTCGATGGCGCGGTGACGAGCATGGCCGGCTCCGACCTCAACATCTTCGGCCTACAGCCGGAGCCGGACTTCGCTTTCGTGCACCGCATGGTGGACCTGTCGCGAGGTAGCTGCCTGTTCGTGGTGGACAGCGGCCGGGAGTCCGCCCTCGTGTAGCTCAGGGCTGTCACAGCGCGGAGCCTTGAGGCGCGCTGCGTCCGCACACGCCGTAGCCGACGACCAGGCTCCAACCTCGCGGTAACCATTCCGGCGGTCCTCGGGCGGTAGACTTCGTGGAGGACCAGGCCCCCCATGGACACCCTCTCCGCGACATCTCGCCCCTCCGTGACTCGCACCGTCCTGGTCTGGGTCGTGGCCGCCATGGCATCGCTGCTGCTGGTCGGCGCGGTCGGTGCCCTCTGGATGCGGGCCCGCTGGGAGCAGAGCGATCGCGAACGCATCGAAGCGTCCATCCACCAGCAGGTGCAGCTGGGCATCGCCTCGGAGTCCATGAGCCTCGAGTACGCCCTGCGCGACCTCGTGCGCGACCCTGATGTCGTCGATGCGCTGGCCGTGCACGACCGAGACGCCGCGCTGCGCGCCACCACCCCGCACTACCTCCGGCTCCGCGAGCGCCTCTCCGTCACCCACGTCTACCTACACGACCTCGACGGCGTCGCCTTCCTCCGCGCCCACCAGCCCGACCGCTTCGGCGACCTCATCGAGCGCCGCACCCTGGTCACAGCTCGGTCCACGGCCCTGCCCTCCTCGGGACTCGAGGTCGGCCCCCTCGGCACCCTCACCGTGCGGGCCGTGCACCCCCTCCGCCGGGGCGGCCGTACCATCGGCTACACCGAGATCGGTACCGACATCGACGTGCTCGCAGCCAGGGTCGCCGAGGTCGTCGGCCGACCGGTCGGAGTGTTCGTCCACAAGAGCGTCCTCGACCGGCAGGGATGGATCGACGGCCGCCAGGCCCGAGGACTCCCGGCCGACTGGGACCGCCTCCCCCGCCATGTGCCCTCGGTCACCGAGCCCTCACTGATGACCGCCTTCGACGGAGGCGGCCTGCCCCAGGTGCCCATCGTCGACATCGATGGGCGCGAGGTGGCCTTGCTGGTGGTCGGGTGGGACCGAAGCGCACAGGTCGCTGCCATGTGGACCGTGGTGCTCGTGTGCGGCGTCGCCTTCCTGGGCGTCGTGGTGGGCTTGCTGTTGCTCGTGCGGGGCCGTCTGCTCGTGGTCGACCATCAGCTCCTCGAGGCCGCCCGAGTGGAGGCCGAGGCCCGAGAGGAGCTCGAGGGCAGGGTCGCCCAGCGAACGGCCGAGCTCATCGCCGAGATGGACGAACGGCAACGCACCCTCGAGCAGCTCCGCCACGCGCAGAAGCTGGACTCCCTCGGCCAGCTCACCGGCGGCATCGCCCACGACTTCAACAACGCCCTCACCATCATCGGGAGCAACCTGGCGCTGGCCCAGGAGGACATCGACGACGAGGACGTCCGTGACATGCTCGACGACGCACGCAGGGCGATCGACCGCAGCGCCGAGCTCACCCACCGCATGCTCGCGTTCAGCCGGCGCCAGCCACTTCATCTGCAGTCCTTCGACCTCGGCGAGCGCGTCACCCAGACCCTCGACCTGCTCCGTCGCACCCTGGCCGACCACATCCGGGTCGCGTACGAGCCGCCGGAGCAGAGCATCCACGTGCTCGCCGACCCTGCTCAGATCGAGAGCTGCATGCTCAACCTCGTGCTCAACGCGCGAGACGCCATGCCCGCCGGCGGCACCGTCACCATCCGCGCGCGGCACCGGACGATTCAGCAGGGCCACCCCGGCTTGGCTCCCGGGCGCTATGCCGAGCTCATCGTGAGTGACGATGGACCCGGCATGACCGCCGACGTGCAAGACCACGCCTTCGAGCCCTTCTTCACCACGAAGCCGAGCGGACGGGGCACGGGGCTTGGGCTGTCGATGGTCTATGGCATCGCCCGACAGTCCAAGGGCGACGCCACCATTCGCTCCGAGCTGGGCAAGGGCACCGAGATCACCATCCTCCTGCCCGCGGCCCCCGGCGTCCTCGTACAGCAGCAGCCCCGGGCCCCACGACCGGCCTCCTTCGAGGGCCTCTGTGTGCTGGTCGTGGAGGACCAGGACGCCGTGCGTGACCTGGCCGTGCGGGTCTTGGAGCGAGCCGGTTGCGACGTGACCCCGGTGGCCACGGTCGCCGAGGCGCGTCGCCAGCTGCAGGCACCCAAGCGCTTCGACTTGCTCTTCTCCGACATCCTGCTCGGTCCGGGGGAGAGCGGCGCCGACCTCGCCCGCGAGGCGCTGCAGCTCCGGCCCGACCTCCCCATCCTCCTCACCACCGGCTTCGCTGCCAGCGCGACCGACGATGTTCATGCCCTCGCCGTCGAGGTGCTCGACAAGCCCTACGAGCCCGACAACCTGCTGGCTGCCGCCGCCCGGGTGCTGGGGCGCTCGGCCGCTTCCGGCGCAGAAGCGACCGCCTGACAGCCCGGAGCGAGCGGCACGCCACCGGGCATCAGAGCCGGAAGACCTCGTTACCCAGGGTGTAGACCTGGTCTCGGAGGGCCTCCGGCGTCAGGCCCTCCAGGGCCAGCGCCCCCCCGAACCGTACCCGCGATGACTGCCGAAAGCGCACGGCCTCCCGCAGGTTGAGCTTCTGCACGAGGACGCGGTCGAAGTGTCGCCGCAGGAGCTGGTAGCGACGGCGACTGGGGGCATGGACGTGGGCCGGGAGCAGCGTCGCCCCGCTGCGAGCCGCCAGCTTCAGGACGCCGGCGCGCCACGGGGTCTCCAAGGCCACGCCGTCGCGAGCCCGCTTCACGGAGTGGCCGGCCGGGAACATCACCACCACCCCACCCTGATCCAGGTGGGCCAGGGAGGCCTCCCAAAACCGCTCCCGACCGCGAGCGTCGTCGCCGACGAAGAGCATCAGCGGATGCAGCTCCCGCAAGGGCGCGCTGGATCGGTCGACCACGGCCCGCACCGTCCCAGCGGGCCGCCGCTGCTCCATCGCAGCCCCCACCGAGAGCACGTCGATCATGGAGAACGGATGATTGGCCGCCACCACCACGGGCCCGGGGGGCACCTGCTGGTCCCCTTCCACCCGGACCGACGCGCCGAGCCCCCGTAGCGCGGCGGCATAGGACGGTGCCGCGCCCAGGGAGGTCAGCATGCCCACCACCTGGGGGATGCCGAAGAAGCGGGCCACGGCCGGTCGCTGCAGTGGCGCCGGGATGTGCTGCTCGAAGGTGGCCTGAAGGGGATGGTCCGTCATCGGGCGGGTTTATCGCCGTCGGGCTACACGCCGCACGAGAGAACTGATGGGCGACCCCCACCACATCCCCGTCCTCACCCCGTTCGACGTGCTCACGGTGCGGCTGTACCGCCTGGGGCTAGCCACGGTCCCCGTCGGCCTCGTGGCGCTCGCGGCCGAGCAGCTCACCGGCCGCAGCGGCCTCATGGGCTGGGGGCTCGTGTGGCTCGGCGTCCAGCTGGCGGTCGCCGACATCCACCTGTACGACAGCCGCTTCCGCTGGGTATTCACGGGCCTCGCCCAGCTGGGCTCCGCCTTCGGCTTGCTCGGGCTGGCCCTCGGCAACGACGTGCTGTGGTGGGCCGGGCTGGGCTTCCTCTTCGCCACCCACAGCGGCATCGGCCTCAAGGAGCGGCTGTGCTTCCGCGTGGCCGGCATGAAGCTCCAGCCCGCGGTACTGGCGCTGTCCCTGGTTCCCCTGGTCGCCGGTTGGGCTCAGCCTGCCGCTGCCCTGCTGCTGATCGGGGCCGGCATCGCGGCGAACCTGGCGCGGGTGAAGAGCGCCCAGCCCCTCCATTTCGACATCGGCGACAAGAGCAAGTACCGCTGACCGCCGATGGAACAGAATGCATCACTTGGGCGCACCCCGAGCCGCTGCGGACTACCCAGGGGCACCGAAAGGAGCAGACCCATGCAGCGATGGATGCAGGCCTGCCTCGTAGCGATGACCCTGTTCTGGGGCGGGCTCGCGAGTGCAGCACCGAACGACGCGCCTCCCGGCGAGGCCGTCGAGGCCCCCGCCAAGGCCAAGGGCAAGGCGGCGAAGGGCAAGGCCAAGGGCAAGGCCAAGGCCGACGCCCCTGCCGAGGCCAAGGCAGAGGCCGACGCGGAGGCCCAGGCCGACGCGCCCCCGCCCACCGACCCGCCCGATGGCGAGGAGGCCTTCGACGCCGAAGCCGGTGAGGAGGAGCTGGAGCTCGAGGAGGAGCCCAACCCCTGGACCGCGGGCTTGCTGTCGTCGATGATCGCGCTCGGCATTGGCGGCATCGCCGCCGTCCTCGGCATCTGGGTCGACCGCGACCAGAGCCGCCCGGTGGTGTTCGCCGGCGCGATGTCGGTGCTCATCAGCTCCGCCATCTTCGTGGGCATGGTGCAGTCCTACCTCGACGCTGTCGGCGCCATCCAAGCCCGAGCCGACCTCGACCGCATGCTCGACATGGTGGAAGAGATCAGCGCCGACTCCGACGATCCGGCCCTAGCCGCGATGTTGGAGAAGGAAAACAAGCGTCGCGGCCGCAAGAACAAGCGCCGCGCCGACAAGGCCGAGTGAGGAGGAACCCATGGACATCAACCTCATCGTGACCTTCGCAGGCATCCTCGTCGCCGGCCTCGCCGGTGTGCTCGGGGTGTGGATGGAGCGTGACCCGGAGGCCCCGCCCCGGTGGGCCTTCGTCTTCTCGGGGCTCATCGCCCTGGCCGTCACCGTCGAGCTCGGCCACGCCGCCGTGCAGGCCAGCGAGGATGCAGAGACCCAGGAAGCCACGGCCAGCGTGCTCGAGCAGCTGTCGGACCTCGCCGAGAAGGGCGACAACCCAGCCCTGGAGCAGTTCGTAGGCTCCGAGCTCGCCGCCCAGTCGCGGTCCAACCCGCGCATGATGAAGCGCATGGAGGCGCGGATGCGCGCCAAGGGCAAGGACCCGAACAAGCTGCGGCGTCGGGCCCAGGAAGGGCGTCGCAAGGCGGCCGGCCTCCCCGGTAAGCGCAAGCGCAAGGCCAAGGGTGGCGAGGGCGGCAAGCGCTCGGCCGAGGGCGGCGAAGCCCGCGGCAAGGCCCCCGCCGAGGGCGGCGACGCCAACACCGAGCGCGCCAAGACGAAGGGCCGCACCGACGGCGCCGACGGCCAGCGTGGCAAGGCCAAGCAGCCGGCCGGCACGGACGAGGCAGCCCCCGCCGAGGGTGGTCGCCGCGGCAAGGCCAAGCGCCCGGAGTGAGCCCCCGGTGAGCCCGTGTGGGCCCCGGGCGAGCCCCGAGGGAGCGCCCCATCGCCACATGAGCTCCGAGGCGTCGTCGTTCTGCGGCGGCGCCTCGCTCGTCGTGCACAGAAGAAAGCAGGACTCACAACCGCCGCGAGCCTGCCCTCACATCAGCGCAAGTACGTCTGACTCCCCGGTCGGAAACCACCCTCCGACGCTCCCTTCGACAGCCACCCCTCAGGGCGTGTACGGGATGTCGTTGAAGTTCAGCTCGTAGCTGAAGTCGTTCCCGACGTAGTCGGCCGGGAAGGTCAGGGCGAACCACCGGTAGCTGCCCGGCGGGTAGGCGGGATTGATGAGGTACGCGTCGAGCAGGTACATCATGAAGGAGCCGTACGAGTTGCCCTGGAAGCGGTAGTCGTCCGTCCAGCCCATCTCGCGCGAGCCGAAGTCGCCGAAGCTGGCGCTGTTGATGCCGAACAGGGAATCGCACTGGTAGCCGCCGGTCTCCCGCCCACCGTCGTTGCGGATGGCGAAGGCGAAGGTGCAGTCGTTCCCGTCGGGGTCGGTGCAGGGGTAGGGAGCGATCGGCGACGGCGGGGGCTCCCCATGGGTGGCCCAGTCCCGCGAGTCCCAGGTCCACTCGCAGAGCAGGTTGCCGGTGTCCACGTCGACGAACTGGAGGGCCTCCGTGCCGACGTAGACCTGCCCGTTGTTCACGGTAGCCTCTCCGTAGGCATCGACCGAAGCCATGAAGCCCGTGTCTCCGGTGGGAAGGGGCTCGTCGCTCGCGGTGAGCTCCCAGGGCCCCGTCGGCCCCGACACACCCCACACGTAGATGGTGTAGGTGCGCCCCTGGAAGGCGTTGAAGCTGAGCCGGTTGGGCCGGTCGCCGACGGACTGCGCCACCGGCTGACCATTCTGTAGGACGAACAGGTCGTACTGGGCGCCCACCGGCATGGTGAGGGAGAGGTCCCAGGTGCCGTCCTGGGTCGCGGTGAACTCCACGAAGTCCAGATCCGGCGTGCCCGCCGGCGGAAAGGAGAGGTCGACGCCGTCGATGTCGCCGCAGGTCACTCCCGGGAACGCTCCGAGGGTGGCGGTAGCGGGCGTGTCTCCGGTCTCGACCAGGTACGCGTCGCAGGTCGGGAGGAGGTTGCCCGTGTCCGTGTCGACGTCGCTGTCCGTGTCCGCGTCACTGTCCGTGTCCGTGTCCGTGTCGGCATCGGAGTCAGCGTCGGCGTCGGCGTCGGCGTCCGTGTCGCTGTCACCATCGGCGTCCGTGTCCGCATCCGCATCCGCATCCGTGTCGGCATCCGCGTCCGTGTCCGCATCCGCGTCCGCGTCGAGCTCTCCAGGGGTGTCGGGCCCCTTGGGCTCCTCGTCGCCTCCGCCGCATGCCGCCAGCGCTACCAGCCCGATCCAGCTCCACCGCATGGAACCTCCTGGCAGCACCCTACCAAAAAGGCACCTACCAGCATTCGATCGGCGAATCTAGGTGGCGTCGCGAGGTGTCGGTCGACGGCAAGGCGCCGCTCGGTCAGTCTTCGCCGCGGAGCGTCTCGACCTTGGGGGCCTCGGAGAGGCGGTCCTCGCGGGACTCGAGGAGCCGGTCGAGGAGCGGGCCGATGCCCGACAGACGACTGTCGACCAGCGAGTAGTTGCGGCCGTCTTCGGTATGCAGGGAGATGCTCGCCCCCAGGCCGAAGGAACGGGTGTAGGTGACCAGCTCGCTCCAGCCGATGAAGGCAGCGCCCTGCTGGAACCGCGCCACCACGCCGCCGGTGCACAGCGCCATGACCTCCACCTTGTCGAGCCCCACCCGGGCCACCACGTCGTTGCCCTCGGGGAGCACGGACTGGAGGTCGTCGGACACCAGCGCACCGCCGGCCAGCTGCACGGCGTCCCAGTGGATGTCCATCACCATGCGGAGGAGGCGGTCGGGCTGGAAGCGCTCGCCGCTGTCGGGGGCCATCTCCCGCAGCACCCGCGACACCGCCAGCTCGGGCAGGGCCATGGCGGTGGCCAGGCCCTCCAGCAGGTCGCGCTCTTCGGGGGCGAGCTCGCCATCCTTCCAGGCCATGCGCGCGGCGAAGCGGAGCGTCTTCCACTGGTCGTCGGGCTCGGTGATGTGGGCCGCCACGGCCGAGGGGTCGATCGGCTGGGCATGCTCGAGGGCCCAGGCCTCGAGGGCGTCGCCGGCGAGGTCGGGGCGCAGCTTGGCGAGGAACTGCAGCTCGTTGGAGTGGACGTCGCCATCGGAGCAGGCCATGGAGGCGAGCAGACCCAGCAAGGCATCGTCGGCCGGGCGACCGGGCACGAGGGCCGTGCCCGCCTGGAGCTGAAGGGCGTCGTCGACTGCTGGCAAGGGAACCTCCGGAGGCGCGAAGTATCGCATGAACGAATCCCCCGCCGGACCCGACGTGCACGAGCAGCTGCTCCCCCGCGAGCTTCCCGACCCGCCCGCGGTCGTGCACGAGCGGCTGCGCTCGCGCTTGCTCCTCGTGCGCAGCGTGTGGTTCCCGACCCCTCGCGAGCTTCGGGCCTGGTCCACCACCGGGCTGCCCCTCTACGTGCGCCCCCTCGGCCCCCGCCGCGTCGAGGTGGGCCCCCGCCTGCACAGCATGTGGGCCTCGTGTTTCTCCCCGGTCGACGAGCTGGTCCTCGGCGGCGAGCAGCGAACCACCCTCACGGTGCAGCGTCGCTTGCCCCGCTTCACCCTCGGCCTGCTCGTGGTGTGGTGGGTGGTCACCGTGGCCTGGGGCGCCGCCGGCGTGCCGCAGGTGATCGCCGGCCTCGAGAGCCCGGCCTGGCTGCTGTTCTGGACCGTCCTGGCCGTGGCGAGCACCGGCGGGCCCGCCATGGGCTTCGTGATGGGCGGCAAGGCCCTCGACGAAGCAGCGCCCTGGCTGCGCGAGACCCTCGAGACACCCGACGTGGAGGAGGACTGGTAGCTCGGGGTAGGGTTCCGCCATGCAGCCCCCCCTGAATGCCTGGTCCTGGTCTCACCCCGTCACCTCCACCCCCGCCGCCAGCGGGCTGATCAACCAGACCTGGTGGGTGCGCGGCCCCGACGGCCCGGTGGCCGTGGTGCAGCGCCTGAACACCGACATCTTCGTGCCCGAGGTCCACGAAGACATCGAAGCCATCACCGCCCACCTCGCTGCCCACGGGCTCCTCACCCCCCGCCTGGTGCGCACGGGCAAGGGCCAGCTCTGGCACACCGACGACACCGGCGTCTACCGGGCCCTCACCTTGGTCGGCTCCCGCACCATCGACGCCGTGGAAGACCTGCAGGACGCCACCTCGGCGGCCGCCCTGGTGGGTCGGGTCCACACCGCCCTGGCCGACCTCTCCTGGCGCTTCCGCAGTGTCCGCCCCGGCGCACACGACACCCACGCCCACGCCGCCACCCTGGCCAAGGCCGTGGCCGCCCACCCCACCCACCGGCTGTACGACCAGGTGGCTCCGATGGCCGAGGAGCTCGCCGAGCGTTGGTCCCGCTGGGACGGCCCTCGCGATCTCCCCGAGCGGATCATCCATGGCGACCTGAAGATCAGCAACGTCCGCTTCGACGGCCACGAGGCGGTCGCCCTCATCGACCTCGACACCTTCCAGAGAGGCCAGCTCGACGCCGAGCTGGGGGACGCCATGCGCAGCTGGTGCAACCGGTCCGGCGAAGACGTCACCGAAGCCCGGGTCGACACCGAGGTCTTCGCGGCGGCGATGGCCGGCTACGCCTCCACCGCCGTACACACCACCGACGACGAGTGGCTCGGCATGGCCCCGGGGCTCGAGCGCATCGCCACCGAGCTCGCCATGCGCTTCGCAGCCGACGCGCTGAACGAGTCGTACTTCGGCTTCGATCCCGCGATCGGTCGGGGGGAGCACAACCTGATCCGCGCCCGGGGGCAGCTGGCCCTCGCCCGGGCCGCCCAGCAAGCCCGCCCCGCCCTCGACGCCGCCGTCGCCTCCGCACGGGCCGGGGCCAGGTAGCCTCGCCGTAGGCGAAGACCCCGCCGGTTCGCCGGCGCCATGCGTTAGGGTGCGCTCCTTCCGGAGGAATCCGTGCGTACTCTGCTCGTGCTCTCGCTGATGCTGTCCGCTGGCGCCTGTGTCTCCAAGAAGAAGTACACCGAGCTCGAGAACCAGCTCGCCGCCACCGAGGGTCAGCTCCAGACCAAGTCCACCGAGGCCATGTCGCTGCAGCAGGCCCTGGCGCAGGAGCAGGCCAACATCGCCTCCCTCACCCAGCAGATGACCGATCTGCAGAACAAGCACACGGCCTTGATCAACGACAAGTCGGCCCTCGATGCCTCGGTCCAGCAGATGCAGGCTGCCCTGGCCGAGCTCGCCGCCCGCAAGAGCGAGGCCGACGCCCGCCTCGCCGAGTTCAAGAACCTGCTCGCCAAGTTCCAGTCTCTCATCGACGCCGGCCGGCTCGAGGTGAAGATCGCGGCAGGGCGCATGGTGCTGGTGCTCCCGACCGACATCCTCTTCGGCTCCGGCTCCGCCTACCTCTCCAAGGATGGCAAGAAGGAGATCCTGGCGGTGGCCGGGGTGCTCGCCACCATCGAAGACCGCGAGTTCCAGGTCGAGGGCCACACCGACGACGTGCCCATCAGCACCGAGCAGTTCCCGTCCAACTGGCACCTGGCCTCGGCCCGGTCCATCAACGTGGTGAACACCCTGGTCGAGGGCGGCGTGCCGGTCACGAGCATCTCCGCGGCCTCGTTCGCCGAGAACCGTCCGATCGACACCAACAAGACGAAGGAAGGCAAGTCCAAGAACCGCCGTATCGAGATCGTGGTGGTCCCCGACCTGTCGCTGCTGCCCGGCTACGACGAGCTGGAGAAGATGGCGCAGTAGCGCCGCGCTGTCGTAGCAGCCTTAGTAGCTGTAGTAGTCGTCGTAGTCGTACCCGTAGTACGAGTACGTCGTGTCGTCGCCGTAGCAGCTACCGTAGACCGCTTGTAGGCAGATCTCCGGCGGGCGCACGGTGACCGTGCTCTGGTCTTGCCCGTACTCACCGTAGCCGTAGTCGTAGGGCTCGTAGCCGTAGCCGCCGTAGCGGATGCACTCCCACGTGCTGCTGAAGCAGGCCTGAGCCAGGGTCGGATCGACGGTGCAGCCGCGGAACTCCTCGCCGTAGCTGCTGTAGTCGTCGTCGACGAAGCCCTTCGGCGCGACGGTCATGCAGTAGCTCTCGTAGTAGTAGTCCTCGGTCGCCCCGCAGCGGGCGAGCTCGAGGCAGAAGCGATCGATGAGGCGGTCGTAGAAGAGCTCTGCCGAGACGCCCCCGCCCCAGTTGAAGGGCTCGCCGTCGTTGCCCTTCTGGTCGATGGGCACGCACTGGCCGTCGGCGTAGCCGAAGCCATCGTCGCAGTCCGGGGTTCCACAGGCGAGCAGCAGGGTCAGGGCGAGCATGGCCCGACGATACCCGAAGGGAGCCGGACCTGCCCGCCCCCTTGCACCCGACGCGGGCACGCGACAGGATCCGGGCGGAGGTGAGCATGGCCGGAGCACGGCGACGGACCGTGATGGTGGTGGGACTGACGCTGGCGGCGGCGTGCGGAGGCTCGAAGGTGCCGGAGCGCACGGGCAATCCTCCTCCTCCCGACCCGGTGCCGCCGGAGGAGCCGGTCGAGGCCATCCCCGAGGCCACCGCGCCCGACGACCGGGTGAAGCGCAACCCACCCCCGCCGCCCCCCGACCCCGTGGTGGCCGACCTGCCCTCGTGGGACGAGGTGAAGAGCCGGCATCCCCCCGGCGCCACCAACCCGCCCCGCCCGGTGCTGATCGTCACCCCCGAGGGGCGTTGCTACAAGAGCTGGGTGAGCCCCATGGCCCCGCCCACGCCCGGGGTGCCCCGTGGCGACCGCGTCCAGGCCTGCGACGGCGACTGCGGGACCGAGGTCGTGTGCCCCGAGCGGGCCGAGGCCCTGCTGGAGGCCCACCGGGCCGAGGCCACCGAGTGACGGCGACGCCCCCCGGCGGCGAGGTCCCGCGCGCCGTGCACGAGTGGCGTCGGCGCGTCCAGGCCGAGTACCGCTCCGCCGCCGTCACCGCCCAGCTGGTCCACTGGATGATCACCGCCGGGCTCCCCGAGGAGCTCGTCGGCACCGGGCTCCGCATCGTCGGTGACGAGCTGGTCCACGCCCGGCTCTCGCAGGACTGTGTGGTCGCGCTCGGTGGCAGCGACGCCCCCCAGGCCGTCGACGCGTCCCTCCTCGCCGAGCCCAGCAGCGAGGGCGTCCTGGCAGCCCTCCTCGACTCCCTCCTCAGCAACTTCCTCTTCGGGGAGACCCTCGCCGTGCCGCTGTTCCGCGCCCTGCGGGAGCGCGCGACGCATCCCGCGGTCGACCCGGTGCTCACCCGCATCCTCCGCGACGAAGCCGTGCACCGCGCCTTCGGCTGGGAGGTGCTCGACGAGATGCTCCTCCTCGACCCCGCCGGCGTGCGCCGCCGCATCACCGAGCGCCTACCGGAGGTCCACGCCCAGTTTCGGGCCAGCTACGCCCCCACCGGCACCGACATCCCCCTCAGCGAGGCCGACCAGGCCGCCGGCCTCATGCCCGCCTCGGTCTACCGCGAGGTCTTCTACGCCACCGAGCCCGACCTGAAGCGTCGCTTCGCCCAGCGCGACATCCCCTGGCCCGCCCCATGAGCTCGCTGCCCGCCACCCCTCCGGGCATGACGGTCGAGATGACCCACGACGGCGCCAGCTGGCAGCCGCGGGTGTCCCCGGTGGGCATGCTGGTGGCCGGCGTCATCGCGGCGCTAGGCGCCGGCGGCACCGTGGGAGGCGCCCTGTTCCTGGCCCAGCCCAGCGCCCCCTGGCATGTGCTGGGGGCCGTGGCCGGCATCGTGGCCGGGAGCGGTCTGATGTGGGCCAGCTACGCCCGGGAGACCATCTCCGTGCGCCCCGACCGCGTCATCATCGAGCGGCGAAAGGGGCCGAGCCGGGAGCGGGCCGAGCTGCGCTACGTCGACATCACCGAGGTCCGCATCGTGGAGCCTCGCGACGACTACTCGGGGCACGCCCTGCGGGTGCAGACCACGTCCGGCCGCGAGGTGTTCGCCCGCGACGCCCCCAAGGCCCACATCGAGTGGTTCCAGGCCGCCATCGAGGCGGGCCGGCGCCGCCACGAGGCCCGCGAAGAAGAAGAAGGCAAGGAGTTCTTCTTCCACCGAGAGCGCCCGGCGGAGCTCCAGGACATGCTGAAACGCTAGCTAGGCCTTGGACTTCTGCACGTCGGCCACGGCGACCTCGATCCACTTCACCACGACCTTCTCGACCCAGTCGTAGTTGGTGGCGTCGTCGGTCGAGCCCTTCATGAAGGTCTCGTCCTTGTAGGTGGCGTGCACCTCGGTGCCGTCGACGAGCTTGAAGTAGAGCCGCTCGAAGACCATGGAGGTCTCCTCGAGCCAGGGCTTCGTGGAGGCACCGCCGCCGTCGGAGCCGATGTCGAGGGACAGCTGGTGCCCCTCGATCAGCACCTTGCAGAGCGAGCGCAGGTGGGCGTCCATCCCACGGGCCACGTTGCCCCACTTCTTCACGTTCTGCGTGTAGAGCTCGTCGTCGCGACGCTCCTTGAAGCCAGCATCGATCTTGTCGAGGATCTCGAGCGCGGACCCGACCTTCTCGGAGAGGTCGTCGGGCAGGGGCTTGAGGGGCCCTGTGTCTTTCTCGAGCTCACGTGCGGCGCCATGTCCCATGGATGTCCTCCACTGATGGGCGCCCAGTGTACATGCCCAACGTGAGCGACCGTCAGCGTCGTCCGATCGACCACAGCGCGACGAAGGCGACGAGCCCCGCTGCCCCGTGACTCAGGGCGATGTGGAGAGGCGAGGTGGCGGCGCAGTGGAGCTGCAGCACGAGCTGGGCTGCGGCCGACCCCACCGCTGCGAACCAGGCCATGGCCGCCGGGGAGGCCACCACCCGCCGGTCGAGGCGGCGCAACGCCACCACGGCCCCCGCGACCAAGCCGGTGGAGATTGCCAGGCAGACGGCGTCGTCGCTCCAGCCCTGCCCCATGGTGGGCGGGTGGTGATGGTGTGCCTCGGGGAGCACACCGATGGCGAAGGGCACCGCCAGGGCCGCCACCATGGACCAGCGGACCGCCCAGACGGGGGCCGGCGGTCGATGCAGGGGTCGGAACGCCTGCGCCAGCGCCACGCCGGTGGCCAGGATGCCGGTGCGTTGGACGCAGGCCCCGGAGATGGAGGACCGGCTGTGTGCGGCGTCCTGGAGGACCACTGCGACACGAATCTTGGGT
>ENA-OWNT01002027-OWNT01002027.1-seawater-metagenome-genome-assembly--contig:-NODE-2027-length-22429-cov-3.851199_pt1 | contig 22429 bp, 19 predicted proteins | sample MGYA00238136_ERZ651165 | MGnify/ENA primary metagenome ERZ651165 (study PRJEB26861, sample SAMN08777766) | seawater metagenome | isolation source: coastal seawater | place: USA: Florida | collected...
CGTCGTTCGTCGTTCGTCGTTCGTCGTTCGTCGTTCGTCGTTCGTCGTTCCTTTGTCGTTCGTCGTTCGTCGTTCCTCTGTCGTTCGTCGTTCGTCGTTCCTTTGTCGTTCGTCGTAAGTCGTAAGTCGTAAGTCGCAAGTGCAGTGGGCGTCATCGTAACTGTTCGTTGTTTGTTGCCGTTGAAGTGGTGGTGGACGATGACGATGATGCTTGTCGTCCTCTTTCTGTGTGTGCTCGTCGTTGTTGTCTGCCTTGTCGTCGTTGCTGTTGGCCTGTTTTCGATGTCGGTGTCGGTGCTGGTGCTGGTGCTGTACCATTTGTTGTTGTGGGCGGTGTTTGCGGTGTTGGCGGCGGACGTGGGGTTCGCGGACAACTGCTTTTGGCGATACAAACATGAAGAAAGTGCTCGTTTGTCGCCTTTGTGTCCGTGGATGGAAAACTGAATTGCTTTTCAACCACGTTTCAGACCGTCTGTTGTGCGATCAGGGCACTCCACCGCGAAGTCGACAATGTGGATTGTTGAACCGGAGCTATTGCGTGGTGGCTGCAGGTAACTCCACATGAAACGTCTCTTCGTGCCAGGCGTACCGGCGCCAAGGCTCTCCCCCGTAGTGGAGCTCCCCCTCCACGCTTGGAACCGTGCCGAAACAGCCAGGAAACAGAAAATTCGTGATGAGCTGGACCGCAAAGCTGTCATCATACAGTCTCTGTGGCGAGGGGAACTCGCTCGGTGTTGGGTGTTGCACAACCTTGGGTTGTTGCAATCACGAACGTCGAGTGTTCGGAAACTGCTGTTCGAGGACAGAGATCCTAACGCAAAGCAAACACAAGAACGCGCGCAGATCATGCACACTCGATGGCTCCGAGAAGTTGGGTGCTTTTTATTTTCCGTCGACGGATTTTTCCAGCTAAAAGCTTCGACGTTGGCAGCTCAAGACGCTGTGCCTCAACAGAGTGCTCTCTTTCTGCGCTTGCACACTAAGCAGACGACATATCAGCACTATCTGCAGCTGTCATCAACTTTTTGGATTCACAATCACGAGTGGTTGAGTTTTGGGTACAAGCGGGGGTTGGAATTGCATCAGAAGAGACATCTGGCAGCATTGCAGGAAATGAAGGAGAAGCATGGCAGCTCGGACGTGCAAGAGGAGAAACCGCCAAGTCCGCACGCAGAAGTGGCGCTTCACCACCCACCAATCATGGATGGGATTGATGACGAAATGGCCGCGGCCTTGAAGAGCCCAAAGGATGCGCACGGCTATTTACTGGAATGCATCGAACACTGTGACGACGACGATACACAAACTACGAAACGTATGCAGCGGTTTCTGGACGTACTCCAACAGGGTGCAGCAACAATTGGGTTCGGTACTCACGAAGCGTGCCATTCCAAGTCAACTTCGCTGTTGACAGTGTTGTGTCAGATGCCGCAGACGGATTCTACGCTGTCAGTTTTAGATTTCCTGCTGACCTCCGGTCATTGTGACGTGAATTGGTGCTGCCTCAAAGGGTACACTGCGCTGATGTTTGCAACGCTGAAAGGAAACAACTTGGCGGTGCAACACTTGCTGGAGAACGGCGCGAACGCACATGAATCAACTATTGCTGGATGGAACCCCTTCCATGTTGCCTGCGCGACTGACAATCAGGAGGCGTCAAAACGCATTTTGCTGCAGTGTTATGGGGCCAAAGCTTCATTGCTGCCGCCCGAAAGCCTGGAAATTGTGCGGGCGCTGACAGTTAGTCAAACAGCGCCTCTTGCTATCGCGTGCGCTGCTGGAGCCAGGACGATCGTGCCGTGGCTCCTGAGGCTCAAGGCGGATCCAAACGCGCAGAATTTGTTTGGTCGCACTGCACTTCATGCTGCTGCCCGTGGTGGAGACGATCATGTCGCGAAACTTTTGTTGGCTGCAGGAGCCAACCTCGTCAGTCTCGCCAATGATGCGATAACTCCTTTCTTCTTGGCTTGCCAGTACGGGCACGATCGCGTGGTAAAAGCATTAATGAACGCCAAAGCTTCGTACGAACAAACGCCACCGGTCTGCGGTATATCGGTTAGACGCATCGCAGAAGTTTGTGGGCAGCGTCACATTGTCAGTTTCCTGGACCACTTAATGAGCAGGGAGCACAACAATGACATCGACTTCGAGTACAACTTTCCGAAAGAAGACCGTGACGATGGCCTCCCAACGACGCAAGCCCGAGAAGGCGTGTCGGGTCTCGATCCCCAAACGCTCGCCATCCTGCGGCGCGCCGAGAAAATTGATCGGGTTTCGTGCCTGGTTGATAACTCGGAGAGCTTCTTTGATGATGACAGGCCACCGAGCGTCGGTGACCGAGAGCGGCTATCGAGGGCGGAGGCCATCGACGAGAAGGAGTCCTTGCAGATCGTCCGGTCGCCACAACGGCGCAAGAGACGCAAGAATAGAAAGCGCCGAAAGTTGAAAAAACTTCAACTGACAACAGCGGAGCGGAGGGAGCTCGACTTGATTCGCGAAACAAAGCGAATGTTGAAACGGGATGCTGAAGGCGACACTCGGGTCGAAAGGAGAAGTGACGTGCATGCGAACGCGCACAGTGATTTAGGTCCTGTCGAGCTGCCAATTAAAGCCATTGGGAGGAATTTCCCCGTTTCCAACAGCCCACGACCTGAAACCACGAATGACGAAGCCGAGCCGCTGCAACCTCACACGAAGGATAAGCTTGGCACTCCACGAGACTTGCCACTGCTCAAGTCGACAAGCCGCAGACGTATACACAACGTCACTGAAACGAAGTTACCAACGTTGTGACAGCGGATATGTGCGTTAATCGGACAACTTTGGAGTCCACTGTTGTGCTGTCCATCTGCTTTATGCCATAGCAATTGGAGTTAGCGCTGGCGAAGTAATGAATTGAACATAAAGTTATCGTAGTGAGCTCAAGTGAATTCATTGAGGCTTGCAACTGCATGTGAAATCAACTGTCAATTTTTGTGGAACTCAGGCCCATCCATCCATGTCGTCTTCATCGGATTCTTCCTCCGGCGCTGGGATAATTTCTGCCGTTTCCCCGCCAGCAACAGCAGGCGCCGTGGTCTCAGATTGCTTCTGCGAAGTGTCGGACACAGCGCCAGCTGTTGCGTCCGGCTGTTCCGAGGTGCCGACGCCTGCAAGAAGTGACTTGGGAGCCGGCGGCTGCAGCAAACGGTGTTCTCGGTTCGAATGGTTCTTGCGACCCTTTTCCAAAAATCGGCGGAGCCGAACGAACAACTTCATCCCGGGGCGAACGTACTTCGGAAGTCCTTGTTTGAACTTCACCCTGAGGAGACCATCAGTTCCGTACGTACCGTCCACAACACCCCAGTCACCGCTGGATGTTTCGACTCGCAGACCACGGAACTGGTGAAGGTTTGCGTCTTTGCTAAACAAACCTTCAACAAAGACGACACTCGATTGGGCGTCAATCTTTACTATCGTGCCAGAGCGCTCCTTGTCCTTGTAGAGTCGAATCTTGAAATCTTGGTCACGCGATGAAGCCTTTTTCGTTTCAATCAGGCGCCCGAAAAATGCGATGCGGCACAGATTGGCATTCTCATCGGAGTCTAGCCGAGAGCCAATGATGACACTCCCGGGAGGGCACAAGACGGGCTTTTGGAAGTCTAATTCCACCCATTGCAGTACAAAGTCTTCGTTTTTCACACTGTCGTCGAGCCGAACGCCCGATCCCCGACCCCGACCTCGACCTCGACCGCTGCCCTGTCCGCGACCACCGCCGCTACCTCCGCGGCCTCCGCGGCCACCACGTCCTCGCCCGCGGCCAGTGCCGCCGGTGGTACTACTGGGGCCAGCGGCGTCATGGGGTGCCGTGAACAAAAGCTCCTCTTGCCAGTAGTATTCGCGGGAAGGGTCGAACGGGACGAATGGGAGGTTGCGGCTCAAAGCAGGATTGTCTTCGGGTCGGTGCACTGCGTCGCCAACCCCTTCAGCAGCGCCGAAGAACGTCGCGGAAGCGAGCACGGTCTTGTGGCCGACAGTGATGTGGAAAATGGACCGGCTCAAGCACGCGCCACGGAAGTACCGCACCCTTTTCACGAGTGCAATAGCTTTGGACACCATCGACACGCTGCCCGGGGTGCAGATGATTGCTCGCTCCAGCAGCTTTGAATTCAGCCCGGCCACGCACACGCCGACGCGGTCGCCCTGAATAGCCTTGTCCACATTGGTGCGGAACATTTCGATCGTCTTGATCTTCTTTTGCACGCCTAGAGACGGAATCTCAATGGACTGGGCAATTGCTAGCGTCCCCTGCAGCACAGTACCCGTCAGCACAGTGCCTTGGCCGCGAACACTGAAGCAGTGGTCCACCATGAAGAGCATCGGGGTGGCGCTGGAGATCACCCGTTTTGGCACGAACGTCGCCTTTGACACAGCTTCTACCAACTCCGGAATGCCCAGCGATGGTGATTTCTCAACAATACCCGAGGCATCATTGGCGGCCGACGCTGCCACGCTCTCGCCAACAGACTTGCCGGCGCCACCCACGGATGCGGAAATGGCCACAATGGGGGCGTTGGCAAACTTCGTCTTCGAAATAGCTTTGCGGATGTTTTTGGTTGTCTTTGCAATGCGCGCTTCCCTCTCCGATTCCTCGATCAAATCAATTTTGTTCAGCACTATGATGGCGTTTTCACACGTGATGCTGCCAATGACGAGGCATTCAGCTGTCTGGGTTTGGATGCCACGGATCACGTCGATCACGAGAATCATCATGTCCATAATCTGAGCACCACCGATGATGGTGCGGATCAGCGATGCATGCCCGGGGCAATCGATCAGCGTATACTGCACAGAATCGATTTCCGCATTCGTGGAGCCTTTCAAGTGATCCGGCAGCGGCACTCGGAACGCGGAAAACCCCAAGTCCAGAGTGATGCCACGCGCCTTGCTCTCTGGGTGCTTGTCTAGGGACGCGGTCGAAAACATGGTGGCTAACGACCTCGTGAGGCTGGTCTTGCCGCTGTCCACATGTCCAAGCACCCCAATGTTAATGTTAAGTGTCGTTCGTTCCGCCATGGTGACACAAGCAGTGCCCTGACGACGGCGGCGGCGACGTCAAAGCGCAGTCGCAACAAGACTCGACAAAGAAATTTGCGAAAAAATGTTGCTACACTTTCACTCGACGTCCGAGACGCGGTTAATATGAAGCGGACAGCCATGCGTCCCCGGCGTAACATCGTCTCCACACTATGCCAACGTCGACTGTCAACTCAAAGTTTAGTTGTTGCAACCTGCAACGAGCAACCAGCAACCAGCAGCAAACAGCGGTCACGAAACACGAGCATGAACATGAACATGAACATGAACTTACACCCGAAAGTGGTCGTGGACGCATTCGTCACTCACGCTGCAGGCCATCGATCCATTCCACCAACCACAGCACCACACCACACTACACTACACCTCGCCACATCACATCACGTCACATCACATCACATAAGAGCAGACGAAGGAAGAAACGAGGAACGAACAACGAAGGAAGGAACGACGAAGGAACGAAGGAAGGAACGATGACGGACGAACGACGAAGGAAGGAACGAACGACGAAGGAACGACGAAGGAACGAATGGCGAACAGCGAACGGCGAACGGCGAATTGTTGCGTTGGCACTTTCAGCGCCTTTCGTTCGATTGTCGACTGTCGACTGCCGACTGCCGACTTCGCTGTGCTGTGGTGTTGCGGTGTTGTGGTGCGTTGAGGTTTGCTCTCAATTCGTTGGTTTGCTCGCGGTCGGTTTGCGTTGCGTTGCGTTGCATTGCGTTGCATTGCGTTGCGTTGCGGGTTTGGGTTTGGGGTTTGGGTGTGGGAGATGGTGAGGCGGTGATGACGGCGTGATTGATGCTGATGGTTGATGCTGATGGTTGATTAACGATGAGAGTACGGTTTCATAGTGCACGGTGGTTGACACGCGGTGGAGGACGAGGTCCCTTCACTTCACTACCTGTTGGCGTTGGTGCCGGCGAGTTTTGACGCGGACTTTCATGGTGCGAAGGTGCGAAGAGTCAGGTGTTGCACGCCCACACGTGGGTTTCATTGTGGAGGTGGTGCAATGTTGCTTGCGGAGTGGTTGGGTGATTCTGCTGGATCGTTGCTTTGGAGGACTCGCCGGACGACAAACAAAGCAGCGAGGTTTTGCGATACCGCGCGACGGCATCGCACAGTGGAAGAGAAAACCGTTTAGGAACTCGTTGCCATTTTCGAAGGACTCCAGATCGCGCCGCACCACGCCGATCTGCCTCGTTGTGGCTTTACTGGGCACAATGAGCTCAATTCTGCGAACGGCACTACTACTAGCGTCTTCGTGTCCTCTTTTCACGAGCGGGATCACTGAGTCTACACCGCGCAGACTTGATACAACCGCTGCAATTCTTCAAACTTGCGAACAAGATGCTACGTGCAGCGACAGAGATGCTCTGGGCTCCTGTGACGAATTTGTAGACTGCTATTTCGACGAATACCAGGTGTGTGTCGTGCGCAAACTGGACCTCTTCAACGACGTATTGACGTCTCATGGCTATGCGTGTGCTGCGAGTAGGGAACATTTAAGAGGTGGCCTCCGTTTCGACCGCCACCCGACACGATCACGGATGTTGCCATTGTTGGCGAACGAGCTTCGGGGACATTCTTCGTCCAAAAAATGGTCTCACAAAACGTGCAGCAAAAGGTTGGCAATGCCGACCGCCTGCTTTCCTGCATGCTCTGCTGCAGCCCTCGCGGCGTGACTTGTATGCTGTTGCCACGGTGTTGTTCGCCAGGTGAAGCACAAACTAACACGTCACAAGCATTGGTTCCAGCAAGAAGTACCTGCAGAGCAGCTCGACAACACGCTGATCATTGTTGTGTTTCGGAACGCATGGGATTGGGTACGGCGCGCCATCGGTGAACCGTCTCTTCGATCGAAGCCGCGACCTAACACCCTGCCCTTCGCTGTCCATCTGCATCATCGTCTTTCGCCTTACAACGAACACTTCGGCAGTCGGAAAGCCTTTATCGCCACCCTTGGCATTCGCCAGAACACTTCGGAATCTCGTTCACAGACTTCCTGCAGACACCGTGGACGATTCCCCCAGAGAAACTGCCTCCAGCGTCGACGAGTCCACACCGTACGTGTCAGCAAGGGTTCAAGGCGGGTGAAGTTGTACCGTGTGACGTAAGTGCACGCGCCGCACTGACATGACGATGCCAGCCAGCCAACCAGCACACGAATTGACATTTGAACGTTCATACCGTAGATGAGCGACTTGGGCAGCTACACCTACGCACGCGGCGATTTCATGACACAACGCAATCCGAATGAATACCCGGCAGTTTACGGCGGCAAGGAACCCATTTACGAAATGGATCCAAATGCAGCGCCCGGGACTCCTTTTAGTGGCCCGCTTGCGTTGCGTGCTGTGAGTTCGATGGTTCTTCGAGCGCTACTTTGTCGAGGCTGTTGTGTAATCGAATGCGCGCTTCTCGCCAGGCCAAGATTCGATCGTTTTTGAACATCACCAAGTGGGCCCCGCACGTTGAGTTCGTGCGCTACGAGGACATGCTGCACGAGGATACCGCTGCCTTGGTGCGTGCCTTCTGAGGCAGTGCTCGTGGCGATGCGAGGCAGCGCTGTCCGAAACGGACCAACTTATGTCGTTTTCTCTTTCTGTATGTTTTGGCAGTATTTCGAGGGTTTGTTCCGGAAATATCCGGCCTTGAAGAAGAGCGCTTCGCGTCCAAATACAGAAGTGACGCACTACAAAGGATTTTCCAGACACAGGTATTTTCTTATGTGTTGTGGTGTCGCGAGTCGTATCAGAAAATAAAGACTCCTTTTTTTTGTCACGGAAACTGTTGTAGACCAACGCAGGGATTCAAGTTCGATGCGAAAACTTTGTTTTATTTGTACCCTGACGACCCTGTATCAAGTCCAAAAACCGCAAGGCTATCAGAGCACAGCACGTTTTGCCTGATCAACTCGACGTTGGATCACAATGTTCGTGCAGTTTGTTGCATGTACCCTGTGTGTCGCAACGTTGGTGCTGATGCCGCGTATGACTGTGTACAGAGTGAAGCCTTGGTTGGCTACACACACGTCCCGAAGCTCCAATCACAAGTGGATTGCGACGTCGTGGAGCGTCCACCGAGACCTGTGCCGCGCACAAAACCTAAGAAAAAGAAGAAGCGAAAGAAGCGAAGTCGCAGCAACCAGCGCGAGTTGTGAGGTGCTCGACACAAGGTCCCGCCCTGTGAATCGTGAGCCGTTGTCGAATTAAAAGCACACAAACAACTCATTAATTTTACACGCACTGTCGGTTGTTTAGTCTACTGTACAAGTTTCAAAATATGTGTGAAGTAAGCGAAGAAACTCCCGTTGAACTCAACCTCTTGATTTTCGAATAGCGTTGGTGATTCGAGGAGCACTGTTGCAACGCCGCCGTCAAGCTGCGAGGAGAGAATTTTCTGTTCATGCAGTCAAGGTCAAAAGAAGTAAATATTTCGATGGAGAACTTCGGAGAACAACGCAGTGCCTTTTTACCAGCGCAGAACGGTTGATGGTCGGAAATTGCAGCTCCACTCGCGCAAATAATTCTTTCGAAAACTATCAGCATCACAAGCCCCAGCAATACTCAGCACGGACATGGGGTGTGGTACCACGACACGTGTCGGCGAGTTTGCGAGTGAAAAGTACCTCGAATTGTCTCCATATACGAGCGTCATTTCGCCCGTTCGACGTCGAGTCGAGGATGGCCTCGAGAGATAAATAGTCCACCAAGACGGGCGGCATTTTTCTTAGCTTTTGCACAGACTGTCAACAACAACTCAATCCAATTAGGACTGGCACCGGAGCGACAGCATCGCGATGGACTGTCAAGACGTACCAGCCGATCTGTGTTTCGAATACCCCACAAACTCCAGTCCTTGGCCTTGAGTGAATGCCGACCTTGAGCAACGTATTGTTCCTGAAGGCGCTGCGTCTGCGGGACGTAGAAGTCTCCATGCCCCACTCTTGATAGCAGGACATTTGGGGGAAGTTTTGTTGCATTTGGGATAGTGTACATTTTTGCCTGCACAATGGATTCAAAATAAAAACAGAGCAGCGGGGACTTGCTCCTCGAACAAAAACATATTGCGACGCACCACAGCCGGGAGCACATCATGATGATCTACACATTGAATATCGATGATGGCAGCCGTTGTCAAGAGAACATCCTTCATTGAAACGTCACCAGGAATGGCTCGCGCTCCGGATTTCGTTCCAAGAAATTCCGTGACAGGATTCAGCACCTGTCTGCCGCGCGCCTGGACGACCTCCAAAGAAAAGCTCGGGTTATGTACCTGCGGCGACAACGAACGGGCAACGATAGTCCACAGTCAAACAACAATAACAACGTAGCAATGACTCTACGACGGTCGTACTTGGAGCGGTTTGGACTCAATAGCAGCGCGAAGCACTTCAGCGCCAACATGTTCTGTGATGAATTCAAAAATATCTGTCGGGTCGTCGACACTGACATGGCGAAAGCTTGAAGATGAGTTATCAGTAACATTGTTGTGCTGTCCACTTGAAGATGAAGTTTGTCGGCGTTGTTTCAGCAGTTCCAACAAGTCACCAACACGGCGGCGAACTCGTGCGTTGAGGGTGTCGGTACGTGAGGCAAGATGGCGCCTAGAGTACCCAATTGGTTGGACGTCGGCCTGAAGCATTGTTTCAAACTTCGCGCTCCCGTTTGAATCGAGAGTGTAATGCTTTTGCTCCCCCAAAAGGTCAAGAACCTGGACGGTGAAAAAGTTGTCGGCGGGATTCACTTGCGACGGTCCACTCCCACCGGCTGACGCGCTGCCTGCAAGCCCCGTGGCAGCGAGCAACTCGGACAAAACGGCCTGGGATGCAACACTGCAGTCAGAGCATAGTAGGGGAAGGCGAGAGGCAGAAACTAACGCACCTGAACGTCGGCAAGAGAGGTAGCATTACTTGACGCATGGCCGGCACTTTCATATCCGAACATTGAAGTTTGAGGCGTCAAAATGTCTCCGGCCAGTGAAGAGCGAAGTTGGTACAATGCTCCACCCACCTCTGGAAGACGCGGGCCGAGATGTGGCGAGAAGAGCTGGCAGCCACCAAGTTCATCAACTAACGCGAACGAGCAGGGGAAAGGTGAATTGCTCGCGGGGTTTGGGCTACGGTCCGTCATTTGCACAACATCTGAGTCAGCCAACGCAGCCGCGGAAGGCGGTGAGCAATTGCGGACTGCTGCGGCCCCATTGATCACCGGGACATTGCGAAAGAGTTGGTCGCCATCATCCCAATCAACAATCACTTGCTGAGTATCGACATTGATTTCAGCGATTCTGGCCGCGTACCACTTCGAGTTTCCGGCGTACAAAGCATGTACTCTCCAGCCAACAGCGCACAACTGTGGGAGCAGGGTACCATAACGGTTGTTAGATTCTCGTTCCACAAACAACGGCGCTGCGTCCTGATCATCGGAATCATCATCCGCACGCGTTGACAAAGTCCGCGTCGCTGCAGGAGGCGCGTCAAATCGTCCATCAAGGACTTCCGATGCGCACGTTGCCAAACATTCATGAAGGCCGCATGGATTGTTGTGCGTGCAGGGTGTCGATATCCTGGATGAATCCTCTTGAGTCGCGGTGTTTTCTGGAGATTGCAAGTTACCGGCGCTAATGTTCACTCGCTCAAAGTACATAGTTGATATTTCGCTGTGGATACTCGAGGAATTTGCGCGTGTCGGCAGTCTTGGCTTAACGAAATGAGGATACTCCATCGCATCGCTGCGGGAAATCTGTTCGAGTGCTGGAAGTGTTGGAAACGCATCTCCACAGCAACGGCCGCCGTAAACTGTCGGTGGTCCATGCACATGGTCGACAGGCGAATTTCGCGGCATGCCATCGTCATCGCCAACACATACTGACTGGAAATTCTGTTTGGACGCATGCGGCGACTGGCGTACGGCGATATGTGCGCCTGGTCCGCACGGGGTCGCTGTCCAAACAAACACTGTTGCAAGGGAGTCACCTCCTTGTCCAGCTGCCAGCATTTCGTCAAATGCGCAAAGCCGCGAGCCTCCACGACGCGCAAAGTGTTGTCCATATTGATTAGGGTGGTCATGCAGATCACTTAACGCCCAATTTGAGCAAAACTGCGCGGACTTTGTCCAGGAGAGGGGTTGAATCCGTTGCGCAGGGTGGTGCGGGGTTTCTGGATTAATGCAGAAGCTTGAAAGCTTTTGCTCCCACTGACTGCTTAACAGTTTCGTAACTTCGAGAACAGGTGCACTGCGAGGCGGGTCGCGGGACTCACCATCGTCGCGGGGAAACGGCGCGCGTGAAGCAAGCCAACCGTGTGACTGCACTCGAACCCACAGGGTGCTGTCGTCCGCTGCGCTTTGTTCACGGGCTAGCCGATTCCGCCACGTCTCAGACACCAGGAGCGCCTGTCCAGGTAAAGCCAGAAGTGCATCGTTGTTCTCGGTGACAGCTGTTGGCGCATCAAACGATGAACCGGTTCGGTACGCCAACGGAAACTGGGATGCTACCGTCGCGACAAGAAGATCCGACGTGCTGCCAGTGTTTTGTTGTGCCACTAAACGCCTAAGAGCAGAATCCCACCCCAGCGCTCGGCACGACAAGAGTGACCTCTGACAATCACCTGGATAAGTTTCGCACTTCCCTGCCAATTGATATGGCTTTTCTTTCACAGATGGCAAGATTTGAGTCCTTTGCTGTCTTGAGTTCATTGTGGCTGGTGCGTGAGCCGCTGCAGGAATCGCACCGAACTCTTCTGCACGGTAGTAGTTGCGTTGGTACGGCCGGTCCAGTAGCCAGCACTCGGAACTTGAAATGTTCTTTGGGTGTGGCGTCAAATACGCCACTGATCGGCATCGCAAACTGTGACAGCACAGCACTTTACAATCGCTAAAGTCAGGAATTCCAAAGTTCACGGAAAGGACCGAGCCTGGTGAATAGCCGGCACTTGGACGAGAAAACGAGCACGAAGCCAGCATTGTTCGATTGGCGGCCGCAGCATACCTTCAACAAAGAAAAGAAAAGAAAAGCAAAGTGGTGAGAACGTAGATAGCAGCACAACAAGAAGGTCAAGTTACATACGCTGCGAAGCGTGGTGTTGCTGCTGAAGCATTCGCACGATGCCACCAATCCGTAATTGGAACAATTGCGGTCAACCGCAAAAACCGGTTTAAGGTTGGCGCATCGTTCGTCCCGACGGTAATGTACCCAGCAAACTCTACATGTGGCTCAATAATGGCCAATTGTGCTGCATCGGAGGAAATCGCACCGTCGAAGGAACCAACCAGTGAAATGGCACCTTTCAACGCGCATTCATCTTGCAACCACTTGGCAGCATGAAACTTAACACCAAGACCGGGTTGCAGTTGAGAAGATATTGATAGATTGGAGGTCAATTGAGCAGCACTAATGCAAACTCGAGAGGACTTGCGGCGTATCATGAGGACAGCTCCACGTTCGTCTTCAACATGAAGCGCAACTGAATAGAGGTGTTCACCCGCTAGTGATACCCAACCAAACAATTCAAATGGAAATGATGGCAGGCGATAAATTGGTTGTTGGGCACTTACAATTGCGCTGGTACTGTTGAATTTCTGCATGGAAGCTTCAATCTCGTCCAGAGGTTGCGACCACATCGCAAGCTCATCGACGAGAATTTCAAACGTCGGGGTTGCACCCTGAATCGATCTTGCACTCGAAACAAATGATTCCACTGTATGCTGTAAACTGAGAACACTTTCCTCAACATCGAACGAGCTGACAACGTTGAAAGACGTTGTCGACGTGTTGCATAGTCGTCCATTTCCATTCTGAACGATGCAAGTCTCGTCGCGGACGATGAGACCGACCTCGTAACAGGTTAACGAAGCTTCTTCAAACCTCGTCGGTGCGTACCCCAAGCACGACCGAAGGGCAATTGGCGCCACGCTAAGTTCGATCTGATTCCAACTATTGAATGGTATCACGACGGGAGACGCCGTTTGAGAAGAGTGCCTGTGGCTTGGCGTGATGACAAGAAATCCAGCACAATTGTCGGGGTCCGATTCCGCAAGTTCAGCGGCTAGGGCAGTTAAAGTCAGGTCGACCAAGTGCTCGTGGGCATCACGAGTATCGGGTTCGTTGTGGGCCATGAGACTCAAAGAAGTGTTTGCAACCAAATTACATGCCCCTCCAAACACGGACGCTTGCATACAGAATGAAATTCCGTACGCCATGCCACTTGAAGTCACGCCAGGGTGTGTTGACTTTTGCCTTGCTGACAGGGTACCCACAGTCTCTTGCGCCAAAAGTGATGCCGTTCGTACTCGTCGTGACGATTTGATTGAGGCGAGCTTGAAGGCTTCGCGAGATACACCCGATGGCGTAGATACTGAGTGGGACTGCTGCAGTTGTTGTGCGACGACGTGATTTTCCATTCCACTTTGGTCGAAATGCAAGCAATTTTGCTGGAAGTCTTCGCGAACAAGTTGGTCAGTTCGACCATCGGTCTGGTTCACTTGCAGGTCACCATCGAACGAAACCCATGCCAAGAGGTTGGGACCATCCCCGCAATAACGCCAAATGCACTTGGAGAAGTAGTATTGAAATCAACCATACTTTCACGTGCAAACGACGATTGCGTGACGGCATCGAATCCAACCACGCCAACAGTCTTCTGTGACGGGTGTACAGAAGCCAACGGTGGACACAAAAATCGAACTTTGTGGTCCGTGCAGCCGGTTGGTGAGCGACTGCGGCACTCCAAACCACTCGACCCACATTGTTCACTGCTGTTAACACTCTGCCCTTCCTCCGTCGTGCACTCAGCGGCGAGTGGGACGCGGTCATAAAGTGATTGACGCAATGGCATCCAGGTTGCTGCGGAAACGTCAATGCTGTTTACCCATTCGAAGTGTGGCACGGAAGGAAGGGTTTCAGGATGTGGTCGTATACGTTCGAGCGGCACCCAACGCTCGGTGTCGCCGTCCTCATAAAGAATATCAACACGGATCTCACTTGTGTCAGGAGCTTCCGACACTTTCGTCACTTGTCCTGGATACCACTGACTTCGATCTTTCCATTTGCCTTCCACTTTCTGCCCAACAGTCGCCAGAGCCGTTGGAAGCAGAGCGTCCGCTCGCTTTTGTGAGTGTGATCGCAGAAAATCGTACTTCTTTAACGTATTCGCTACCCATGGAGCACTTGAACTGCACGGGTCGATGCCGCTCAAGCTTTGAAACGAAGCCAAGCTTTCGTCCTCGCGGTTGCTATTGCCGGCATCGCGATTTAGCCATGGGGTCCAGTATGGGAAGAAAGCACTTTCGCTTCGAAAATCAATGGGTTCTTCAACCGAATGTACTGCCGGTGACAGCCACCGTTTTCGAAGTCGATGTAATTGCTCATCGTCCGGGCGCGGACACAGATAGCGTGCTTTGAAATCGTTGCATGGAAGACCTGAGTCAGACGGCGTGCACATCAAGCCATTTGCTACATCACACTGTGCAACCGTGCCAAAGTGCGGCACACGATTCCGCTGAATCCATGGGTTCAGGTCGCTCGTAATTGACTCGATTTGGCACTCAACCTTCATGCACACATTCATAGCGTGAGATGACAGTGCGCACAAAAGCAAACTTGCACGTTGGCATTGTACCTTCACAGGAGATATTGGATTCTGCAGAGTCCCGCCGCATGGGGGGACAAACTCAGCGACGTACGCACGATGTCGTGCTTCACGGGTTGCAGGTAGAATTTCCTCAGGGATCGGGGGCAGGCGGAGCTTGTTGGCATCAGACCGCAAATTGGCAATTGTCTCATTGTCCGCATGGCGGAGTTCTGCACTGCCAATTTGCTGGACGATTTCCGGCCGATCAACATTAAACCAGTGCGTCCAGTAGAACTTTTGTTGCATTGGACGTTCGCGAGCTAGAGCATCGACCGTGCCAGACATATTCAATGAGCTCTGTTGCGAGTTTGGTGTGTCCATTCCAAACACGAATCTGGACAATTCAGAAAGTAGATCGTCGACGGATTCATTTCGAGCATGACTCTGCGCGTCAAGAACAACGCTGAGATTGCTCGCACGAGCTGCAATCGAACTGAGAGCATCGCTTCGTAAGCGGCGCTGCGCTGCGGGGCACTTGAACAACTTGACGCGCCCGAACGCTTCCGGGTTAAGGCCGTGATCAATTGCAGCAGCTCGCGAAGGGAATTTCACAAGACGTCCCGATGAAAGAACGGCAGTGCCGAGAGCTCCACGAATGGTTTGAGTAATGCCAGATGCCCACATTGAGCTTGCATTTTCTGAGTTGTTGAGCTCTTGTAGAGGTGAATGTGGGCGATCTGATGATTCGTTCGCGCTAAAGAGCGAGCCGTGTTTGACACCGTAGATCAGTGTGCACTGCTGTGCGATGTCGACAGCAACATGCTCTTCTTGCGTCGCAGAGGTATCATTGGAAATGCCCTTTACCATGCTGTACGCAGTGAATGGGGCTAAGCCCTCCCGTGCAGAACATGAAACGCCGTCTTCGCTGAATACCGCGAACGCTGGAACGGTTCGACCCGTCGTGTCACCGTCGTCCCACGCAACAGTGATTGTGAAGGGTAAGAGTATTCCTCCGGTGGTGCCTTCCCAGCGGTGGACGGGTGAATGAATTTTCACGTTACCACGATTGACGGCGGTAATAGTCGCTGGCAAGGGCACGGAATACGTGGCCCAAATTGCTGTGACACGGTCCCCCACTGCACAAGGTTGCATATATGGTGGGGGCAGGTGCGCAAGCTGGAGGTACCCGACGGCAAAGCTTCCCATCAACTTAAAGTCGTCTCGTAGTCGCTTATGGAAAAGAGACTCTGGGCCGGCAGTATGGCTTCCATGACTGGACGTGTTCGCGTTGCCTGGCAAACTGAGGAACATTCCAGTCGCATTCCCACACACATTTCTCCGCCATGTTCCGCGGTTTTGAACGGGTTCGCTCTCCGGCACATTGAAAGGAAAGAAGGAGAACCCACCGACAGCGGTTTCATTCTGCGAAAGTTTGGAAACAGGATCATGCCTCATGATAAGAGAACTCAAGCAAGGAAGTAGATGCAGTTCCGAGCACGTCGCCCCAATAGCGTCCTTCAAAGACAACATCGCCCAATCAGATACAACATCGGGCTCGGATATGAAACGCATTCTTGTTGGTGATAGAGGGACATGCGTCTCTAAGTCGCCGTCATCATACCTGAGCACGGAAAAATGACACAATACATCAGCTTCGGAAATCAAGACAAGCCACAGCCAATTAGCCTTACAAAATATCGACAATGCCCGTCGGGGAGGGCAGTGTCTTCGAAGTAGCGTTGGGAATTCGGACGATGCGCCCTTTGTACCTTCAGATGCACACACACATACAACGTCAGATTTAGGGCTACATCTTCACCGCACTTCCCGCTGGCGCTGTATCGTACCACACTGAGCCCTCACGCCAACGACTTTCCACGCGAGCCCCAACAGCAAGCGTTCTGCTCCAATGTGATGCACCGTCGCTATTGTTGCTGAGTCCCGCAACAAGCATGTTGCGGTCATGACACACCCTTGCCTCCTGTTGGGATGCGGTGCTTGCGTTGGCAACAGCGATATCCACTGCTGCAGATGCCCCAATATGAAGAACTCGTAGTACTGCTAACTCACCATGACGGGCTCGGATCACATTCTCATGATTGAAGTGTACATCAGTGTGCTCTTCAAATGCGGCGCTGGTTCCATTCGACTGCACTGTATATTCGGAACGGAACCGTCTGCGTTCGATGGCGTGCAAAATTCCAGTGTCTTGCTCCAAATGTGTCGAGAACTCCGCCACATCGCGCCTAACTGTTGCTGCAAGCAACTGCGCTGTCAAAAGATCGCGAAGAACAGATTCCTTCGTTCGATTGCTTGGTGAACAGATGTCCGCTCCTATGTTGCCATTCTTCTGTCGCACGTCGAGACCCCAAGCTGGATCCGTGGACCTCGACGGGAGTGATGATAGCGCTCGCAGTTGAGCTGCGGCATGCTCTGCACCGGAATTTAAATCCGTGATGAAATTCTTTGGTACCCATCTGCTACCGTCGGATGCCGCGTGATACTCGTACCACCGCTGTGAGGAATCGTCGAAAAACACGCGCCACCCGTCACCAGACGGTCCTGGGGCCCCTTCGCGAAGCGAAGGAGCGTTCAAAACAGAACGGAGCCGCAATTGAGCATCGTTGACTGCGACGGGCCCCACTTCCAGAACGTCGAGAGCGTCTTTCAAAATCCTGTTCATAACCTCCGCGATATTAAATTCGGCAATCACAAATGGCAGGCCAAGAGAAAGAAATTCTTCCGCAGAGCTGGAATTGGGATCACATGAGAAAGATTTTTTGTGGGCGCTTTTTGGTTTCGACACGGGCGCTGCTTCGTGCAAGATACGAGATGAGGACGGCAGTACAAACTTGACATCAGCCACACTTTTCCCGGCATGGTTGGCGTCTTCTTGGGAACGATCACTGGGGCCATCGTCTTCGTCTACGGTCACAACCAAAACACAACGTTTACGCGCACGCGTAGTCAACACAACGTGCTCCTGGAACCGAGCTTTCGGACGCACCTGTACTACCGTCAACCGTCGCTGCCCATGACCCAATGGACGTGTTGGCAAATTCCAATTGTTTGCTCAACTGTGAAAGAACAATTTCGTACGGGGATGTCCACTGGCTCACTTTCAGCGATTTTGATAACAGTTGCGCCGGCGCGCCCAGAGCAACCGCAATTTCTTTCAACACAAATGGGCTCGGCATCGCCGGCGAGATATCACTCGGTTCGCGGTCAGGATCACCGGTGAGCAGCACCTACAAACCGACGAGATATGCGTGACATATTGTGGACACTGACATGGGGACGACTTTTTTGTTCAAAGGTGGACGGACCTGCATCGTGTCGATGTTCGCTGCTAGCTCTGTTGCGGTGTCGTTCAACAGTTTGTCGTATTCCAAATTGAATGATTCCCACGTTGTCTGTTGTGAGTCCTTCGTTGACGCTCTTGCTCTGATCTGGGCACTGAACGTCGCGTTTTTAATGTCTTCTATTCTCTGCGGATAATGTGTGGGTGAGCGGAGTGAATTTTGGGTGGACATCGATCGGCGGCGCAACATACCTTAGCCAGCTGATCGAATGCCAGCAGCCAGCACGAGCTCACAATTCGTCGAATTTCAAGTTCAGTTCTCGCTGTGATGCCCTCTAATGCAGCAGCTGTGTGGTGAGACCGGTGTCGGCCAGTCAAGTCTGCCTTCGCGCGTTTCAACATGCGTCGCGCATGTGATCCGCCGGTGCTGAAGCATCGCCGAAACGATAGTTTCTCGCCAGCCGAATGCTGGCCGCCATAATCGATACTGCGCGGGTCGGTGTCCACGTAGTCATACTTTAGTTTCTGAGCCAGGCGCTTGACAATCCGCCGAGCTTCAGCCTGCGGCGGAAATGTGTTGTAGCACAGTACTTGCGAAGATCCTGCCATTAGTGCACGTTCGTCTACGACCACAATTCCACGATGATAGCGCAGGCACAACACCAAGCGCATTTTATCAAGCTTCGATCACGTCTCCTCGCATGGCACTGCATGCGAGGTTGGCACAAGCAACACGACATTATTTCAATTTACCTGCGGAGTACTTTGACGGGTGGACTCGTGCGGAGGTGCCTCTGCCACCGAGGCCGTCTCGCATCAACCAAGTGAACCACCGGACAGAACGCTCGTGGTCTCGGAAGAAAGAATGCGATGGCGTTGTCTGCTCCGTTTCGTCATCGTCATACTCATCGTTGTAGGCATCGTCGTTGATGCTCCGGATTAAAGGTCTTCTGGACCGCTCGTAAGGAAAGGAATCATTGAAGGTGCAGGAATTCGTGCACCAAAGCACTTCTTTGCCGTCACACGACCATGCAAACACATCCAGCAGTGTCCGAGTTCGTAGCTGCATTGTTACGCTGTTGTGGAGCAGTTGTTCTTCGGGAGCCGAGGGCACCATGGCCCCACGATGGCTGGCTGAAGAATTCGCCGACCGATTCCCTGCCACCGTGGACACCGATTCGGAGGCGTTCACTCTCTGTCCGGACACGTTTACAAAGTTACTTGGGATCGGATATCCATCGAACAGGAAACCATAGGCTTTCAAATAGTTTTGATTTGACCGCTGCCCGTACGTGTCATGGATTGTGGCACCTCGTGGTATGAAAGTTGAAGCCGACAGCACAAACCCGCCTGTCGCCGCTCGGTAAAACCAACGTGCATTTGGCTTACGGCGGTGATTGAGCATGTCCAGCAACGGAACAAGCGCTGGTTCAGATCCTCCACTCGATATTGCGGGATGCCGACACCTGTTCACAAACAACAGTGCACATACAAAACACGTAATTCACATGCAGAGGCCCCAAGATGCGAGGAACCACGCACGTTTTTGTGTCTTCTGTCTTCGGCATCGGCTTCGTAAACGCGCGGCTGGCCACGTTCCCGAATGCCCACATGAAATCAGACAGCGTGTGACGGGTTGCAAATGCAGGTTCCAGGCGAACCACGTTCTTCCATTGCCGTTCGATGGTTGCGCGAGAGCTTCGTATGGCACGCAGCAAGCTGGTCCCGGCCAGTTCGTGCTGCTCCTGCTCGCCATAAAATACAGGCAGGTGCTTCATGGATCGAGGCAGGGTGTCAATGTAGGGCGCAAAAAATGAATTCTCATGACGCTGCCGTTGCTCGAGAAGAGCCACCGAGAGAAGGCCATGCTGGCTCAACTTTTGATCCTTCGACATAGGCGTGTGCAGAGCAATCTCAGTCATGTTGCGAATGACCGGTTCATTCAGCTGCACCGAACTGGAGGTGAGCATCACATGGTCTGGGATAAACATAATGATTTCGCCGGCTTGGATGTCATCAAGAGCAAACGCCCCGCAAGCGTCGTCGCCAGCAACCCGACTGCCATTTGGCAGCGTGGTCGCGACAACAGCGACGTCTATTTTCGGGAACGTGGCGCCGTTTCGACCGAGCCAGAATTTGAGATGGTCTAGCTTCTCCTGCCGCCAAGAGTGGGCGGATGAGACGCGATACTGCGCTTCACCGCCAACGAGAGACCAACTGTTCAACACATATAAGACAGTCAGCACTATTGATGCTCGAGTATTGCAAAAGAAGCTCATATTTCAACCCAAAATTCAGTGGGCCCCCGTTCTTAGGAAGCCCTATCAGAGCTCTGGCAGCGGGAGGCGGACGTGCACGCCGGTGCCACGATTCGGCGTCGTGTTGAACGGATACATTTGTAAAGACGCATATCAGCGTTAAGCACCAATATTAGCAGCTAATACTGCTCGGCTGCTGCAGGAAGTGCATTGGTGCAACCGAGCAAGCTGCTCGAAGAGTCCACGTCACGCGCCAGCGAACTGCCGAAAATCTCGCAGCCACACTTTCGAGGTCCGGTCCAAAATTGCCAGCAATATCCCACCTCACACTTCGACTGACCTAATTCAACCCGATCTTGAGTGCTGGTACATTCAAACACACGCACGAGCCGTTACTGCGCCACGTATTCAAGTCCCAGTTCGTGTTGTCTGTTCGGTAACCACAGTGTGGGACAACAGGCCGAGTGCGCCACTTAAATACCAGCGGCGGCCGTGGGCACCATGACCATCTCAGCATCCATGCAATGCTGTCCGATAAAAAAAACGTCTGCAACAGGACGACAAAAGGACGTGGCCCCAGACGACAGAGAAGCGTTCGGACAGACCAATACCGCAAGCCAGCCGCTTCTTCGACGTCGCTCTGACACGCTCCTCCGCGCCAACAACAACGGTGACAACGACGACGACGACGACGACGACGACGACGACTGACGACGACAACGAACAACGAACAACGAACGAACGAACGAACGAACGAACGACAAACAACGAACGAACAGTGCATGGAACAATATCGCACGTATATTTGATTTATGGGGTCAATGCGTCGTAACGCACTATTATAATAACTCACTCTCTGCGCGTTGTGAAACAGCGATATTGTTAGTACCTAGTACGAATGTATGTACTATTGGTATCAAAATTACCTGAGTTTACAACGTCGCTTACCGTCTCCGTCTGGCGCGGAGCACGGACGCCAACTATGTACGCGTACACAGAATGTACAGACTCGGAGACTACCACACACAACAGTGAATACTGCTGACTGTACACAAAGTGTACAGTCAACCGTACACCGAGGCGCACTGCCACTCAGGCTCAGAGCCACTGACATTTCAGCACAGCACTCGGTGTGGTGAGCTGGAAATGAAAATGAAAATACAGTGTACTGTTGGATTGGATTATGTTTTCTGTACGCGGCATGCACACAGTCTACTAAAGTTTAGTAAAGTTGATTTGACACAGCATACAGTACTGATAAAACTCACTCCGGAATTCTCGGTAGGTAGGTGGTCGGTCGGACAGTGAGTGAGTGAGTGAGTGAGTGAGATGGAGAGTGATGAGAACTCACTCACTGTCCGACCACCGACCTACCGTGATCGATCCATCCCCTGTGGCGTAGAATACCTATTCTACCGCACTGCGCCTCTGTAAACTTCGTCCATTGACCGTGAAACTCTCCGTCATACCACACACTCCTCGACTCTTCGCTTCGTCGTCAGTCACTGTCAGTCACAGCGAATGTCAGTGAGTGAGTGAGTGAGTGAGTGAGTGAGTGAGTGAGTGAGGGAGGGAGGGAGTCAGTTGGTCAGTCAGTCAGTCATCATCATCAACAGTGGGCGTGACAGTGACCGTCAGTTTCATGAGCACATACCCGTCTACATAGATCAGACTATTGAAAATAAAGGTACAGCCCAAACTGTAGCATACATGCGCCATTTACAAATCGTGTATTCAAATTCGATGTGTACGCTGTATGCCCACAACTAACTCCATGCCACTTCAATGCATTTCAACTTATTTACATGGATCACAATGCTTCTAAATAAAGGTACACCCCACAAATGCCCACATCACCATCACTCGTCCACTTCAGCCGAGTACTAAAACCGCATCAACTCCTAAATACCCATACCCGTCCACGGTTGTCGATTTTGCTCGCGGAAGGAGCGTGTGAAGGAGAGGGCGGCGGCAGGCAGCCGCGCAGCCACGCAGTGGAGGAGTGCGGTGTACTACGCCGACCGCGCGCCCCTCCCACGCCCAAGCCTAAGGCGACGGCACTACGGTTGTACTAACTAACAGTGAGCCGAACGAAGCAGTGAATGAAGTGAAGTGAAGCGGAAGAAAGTGAGTGTGGGAGTGGGAGTGGGAGTGGGAGTGGGAGTGAGTGTCTTCACTGTGGTTGACTGTTCGGTCGGCTGGCTCGCTGTCAGTGAGTCA
>ENA-OWNT01002028-OWNT01002028.1-seawater-metagenome-genome-assembly--contig:-NODE-2028-length-22427-cov-4.514362_pt1 | contig 22427 bp, 21 predicted proteins | sample MGYA00238136_ERZ651165 | MGnify/ENA primary metagenome ERZ651165 (study PRJEB26861, sample SAMN08777766) | seawater metagenome | isolation source: coastal seawater | place: USA: Florida | collected...
ACGTCTGTGGCGTTAAGACCGGCGCATAGGTTGTGAAGTATATTTATTTGTTATCGTATCATCCCAGCTGGAATCTGGGCTTATGTTATTGGCCACGTTGCAGTCGAACCTTGCGAAATGGCCGCAGCGATAATGCAAATCACCACATACGCGAGAGAGACGCATACCATTGCCAGAAACATGTGAAACCACGCTTTGTTGCCTTCGGCGATGGTAGTGCCACTCCACGGACAAAAGTGGTCGACATCAGTGATCAAAGCGCCCGTCTCACTACACCATTGCACACCTGGCGGACGATACGAATTTGATTGCTGACAGAGCCGCCAATGTGGCTCCTTCTTCTTCGTGTAGCGAGGGAAGATGCCTGGGTTGGAGCATCCCACCGCACAGACCGCCAGCCCAGTCAAACCGAGGACGACGACAGCTCCAATTGTGAAGCCCCAATGCAGGACTCGAAGGGAAAATCCATACGCGCCACCACTAATCCCAAATACCAACACAATCGTCACAATTTGGGTGGTCCAGCCTGCCCCGCACATGCAAAATATTTTCGGTCTGTCGCCTGTCCTCTCGTAGCAAATATATGCGCGTCCCATTCGACGTTTGTAGCAACACTTCGAAAGACTCGGTCGGCAACCGCAGCACTCCTGAGGTGGCATCGGGGCGTACTCGAAGTCACCAACGGCGTCGGGGTCATAATCTGGATCCTCCACTTCTTGCTTGTTTAAGACACCCCGAGGCGCTGCGTGGACATCGACAACCACCGGGTCCTGAGTACCTTCAGTAGAGGCAGTCATGGAACCATTCTGAACAGCAGTTTCTGGCACAACTGTCGTGCTCGCGACGGGAGCAGCTCCGGGAGTGGTGCCCTCCATGTCTGACGGCCCAGCCAGCGGCTCTGCACTCATTGGTTCTGGTAGTTTCACTCCAGGGGGAAACCAAGGCCGATTTTGCGACAAATAACAACAGATACGATTTGTTTTGCGTCAGATTCCGTGTCCACCAGTGCCGCAAACGGTTGGCCTGTTGTTGAAGTCGTCGGCGATGGCCATAACAACTCTGCTGTCAGCACTGGGCAAGGGCAAAGGAGTTGCTCCATTCCCATTTCGGACGCTTCCCGAGTGCTTGGCGGAGGTGAAGTTGTGTTGTGTTGCCGGGTCTTCATGCGACCTCGTGCGATCACCTGTTTCTGTTTGCCTCGAGCCCACAATGTTTACTTCAACTCCACGGGGCCGCTCATGATTCATCACGCTCCCTCGCTCCGCACCATCAGCATTGCCCCTCGGCATGCAATGTTCGAACGAGGAGCCACAAAACGACGAAGGCGACGACCTTGGCCACGGACGCCGCCACAGCTCCGATCAACGAATGCAGCCGGTGTTGTGTGGTGGGTCGCCGCATCGGGCCCAGGAATCTGCACCGGGCAGCACGTCGAACGTCGAACGTCGAATGTCGAACGACGAACAGCGAATGTCAACCGAAACCGAATTCGCGAATTCGTTCGTCGTTTTGTTGTCATCAAACAAACGAACGAACAAACGGAGCATGGGACGATGCAGTGAGCAGTGAGCGCTGGCTGACTGCCATCGATCGCCGTCAGGCCGTCGGTCAGCCGTCGCACGACGACTGAAGTGGCAACAGGAGAATTTATCCTTTTGTAGGAGTACTACTTTCGGACGACTATCCTGCGTGTTGTATCCCTAACTAAAGTTGTTGTTGATCCAAGATCGCCCCTCGAGAACAGAGGCTTGATAGGCAGGAAGCACTCCGTGTGTCTTGGCTTTGCAAACGGGGCCACAAAGTTCTATCAGTTTTAGCCACAATCTTTGTTCTTTGTTGCAGTGAATAAACAAGATGTGCTTTTGCGGACAGACTATTGGGCCCGAGATAGATGCATGAGGCTGATGCGGCAATCAACTTTGATCACAACGTTGTTTGGATTCAATTGGTGCATGCACAATGGATATTTGATTGATAATTCAAGATTTGCTTTGTAGATTTGTACGTTTTTGCTCGCTTTTTGCAAGTAAGCTTGCTATGGGTGCTTAGTATTTTCGCATCGCGTGCCGCCCTGTGCCTCGGTCTGCATTTTCTACCAAGCTTCAGTTTCAGTAGTGCGGACGTTGGAAAACACCGGAAACTCGGCTTTGGACACTTCTCTGTGCTCCGCTTGCAATGCTGGGCGCCACACCCAGATCACAAGCTCTAATATGATTGCAAAAGTAATTAGCCCCGCAAAAGTGTCCACCTGCAGATACGCCGGGCCGGAAGCATAAAGATTGTGTGCAGTCAAAGCGCAACGCAACAATGCATGGGATACCGACCTCGCTCCGAGTCCAACCTGACGAAGCATAGGAGTGGACTTCGGTGACCCCAAAAGTCAATGCAAGAACAATTACAAAACAAACTACGGCCCCGAAAAAATTCGCGCAATTGTTGCTATGCTTTGTGGGGCCTGTGCAAGCGCACGGAAGCAAACTGAGCGTCGGGGCACTTCGCGAGTTTCAATCGCCTCCATATACGTACCACCGTCCGATCCTGAAGAAGCAGCAGATCTCACCCCCCACCCATGGCTTGATGCGTTCGCGTTCGTGCACTGTCGCGCTAGAATAATAATGCCGTGTAGTCCAAGAAGAACAATGGCACACAGTCCAAAGATGGCATGGTTCGTCAGCGGCCAAAACACACTGATTCCAACGGAGTACTTGCTCCACGCTGCACACGCTGCACCAACTAGCAACAGTACAAATGTGGCTCCGAGAAGAATCCCATACTTCTGTCGTCGCTGGTATGTATCTTGAGCAGTAAGCGGAACTTGCAAATACTGCGACCACTCACGACCGAGCCTCAAAAAGTGCGACCTGTAAGTTGGCCGCAGAATAATACGCACACCTTCCTGGTACACGATGAGGACCGCGACGGTCATTATTGGTGGATGCCAGCAAAACGGTTCCACGGCATCCCACTTGCGGAATGACAGAACGCAGATTTGCACGCAGGCTAACGCGAAAAACAATCGCGAGACAATGTCGCAGCAGCACGCAAAGCCGCAGCGCATCGTGCTGTGTGTTATGAGTAAGTCATGAAGACAACATCTGAAGCTCCGGTTTTACGTCAAGAAACGGCAATATTAGCGCCGGGGCATCAAATGCAGCTTCGAACACACACTCCGCAAAACTGTGCCCGCAAAGAAGGGAAATCAAGAGAAACAGCGCCCTCTGTCCAGAAACGAAAAAAATTACTTTTTGCAACCAGGGAAACAATGTCCGGTCCTTGCTTCCCTTCGTCAGTTGCGTGAACCACCCGATTCCGAACATGCGCCACGATGGCTTGTCCGGCATCCACAAAGAACTTCCGCGAAGCGCTTATCACACACACCATTTGTTGGCGGTATGTTCATTTTACACCCAGCTTCGACGTACGGACGTCGTGGTCAAGGCCTGAGATCGGCGTACGTGTGATGGGCGGACCAGACAAGACGGCAAGACGGCAAAGAGGCCAGTGGAAGCAGCAACACATCAACAACCAACAACGCAACAACGTCGTCGCAACGAACGAACGACGCAAAACTGCTGCTATACTCGCTTCCAATGACGAATAGAACCTGTACACTTTTGAACGATCATTCGCTGTTTGTTCTTGCTGCCTTCTTCTGCTGCGCGACGAGACTTCACTTTGGCTGCAAAACCGACCCACGACAATTCATGCAGAGATCGTCGTAGACGCATTGCGTGCGAAACGGTCACCGATTGTGATGCGGACGGTGGAGACTGCTTTGACTTGTTTCAGAACGAAAATACCCACAGGGCGAGCTTGTACGGGGCGTGTTTATTGGTCGTTGACGCTCCGGCACTTTGTGCGGTCAGCGGATGATCATTATGTCGCAGACTCGAGAAATTGAAATACCGGCTTGCCGACAAAACTACTGCTGCAAGGAATAGTGTGTCATCAGAAATCTAGTCGTGGTTGGCGGTGCGGAGGTTTGCAGTGGCTGCTTCTTCAAAACCGCAACACTTCGCGAGGAGGCAATTGGACAAGAACTGTATGGAGCGGAAACTTGGACAAAAAAGTTTGTGATTAGCACGAAAAAAATGTTGCCGCTATGCGTAGTGGTTTCACACCAACAACGCGGCTAGCGGACTTTACCAGCCATAATGCGGAAGTAGCCACGAACTAGCTTCCCTTGCTGTCATCAACACCTGCCTGCTCCATCAAGTCGGCAATGGACTTTTCAAGATCGTCGATGCGGGTTCCCATTTCATCAATGCGACCAATAATGGTGTCAGACATTTGCTGGAAGCGCGTCTGCATCTGCTGCAAGAGACCCTGCACGAAGACGGTGAGGTCCTCAGTGTCCTCGTCATCACCTCCAAGACCCTACGGTACCAGGCCACAGGTCAATGCGAAGGTAATGAGGCGGCGCAAACAGACAAGCAACAAGTCCTTCAGACAGTCTGTGCTTTCTTCACGTAAGCTCAGACATGTGTTAGTATATTTTGGAAACTATGTCATCACAAGGACGCAAGCAGTACGGAGAGTGTGTGCGAACATGCACGGCAACTTACGCTCATGATGTACGCTGTGTTCTGTTCGGTTTGATGTTGTTCCGAAAGAATTATCTGTGCTACAAAAGAACACAAAAACACAAAAGCAGCAGCGACCCTTTGTCGAAACCTCTCAGCATGACCGCGTTTTGCACTGGAGTCGCATCACATTGTTCGTCTCGCCGATCAAACGCTGTGCAGCTTCCAATACTTTCAAACGTTGCCGAGTGAATGTCCGCGGTTGCCCAATCTTCAAATTAACCATCGCGTGGGGCATCGTGAAGATACACCTCCACGCGCAACATGGTACGAGCACGAGTGGCTGCACGAGGTGCGTCGCGTAGCCTGATCAACAGCCAACGAATCCGTCCAGCCGTCGGCAACACACGCGTGCACGCAGCGACGGGATGGCGTCAACCAGTGACAGCTGTTTGCAGTGACAGTGACTGCACACTGCACTGCGAAGGAAGGAACTTCGACGGACGGAGGGACGGACGAAGAACTTCGTTCGAACCAACAACAACGACGACAGAGAGAGAGACTGTGAGGCTGTGAGTGAGTGAGTGAGAGAGTGAGTGAGAGAGTGAGACTGTGACTGACTGCAGGTAATGAGTGAAGTGACTGCGACTGTGAGTGAGTGAGTGAGTGAGTGGCAGAGAGAAAGAGAGTGACAGTTAGTTCCGCGAAAGAAAGGCGACGGAGAGTGAGTGCGAGTGACAGTGAGTGACAGTGAGTGACAGTGAGTGACAGTGAGTTTGAACTCTCCCTGCCGACTCACTCCTTCACCCACCACCCACCCACACACCCACACACCAGTGTGCCCCAGTGTGGTAGTGCATGCTGGTGTACTGGCTGCCAGCTGCTCGACGTATATACAGTAATGCATGTTAACGGTACTTACGGATGCATGCCAACTTCGCACTGTTACATAAACAGATGCGAGACGACGCCTCGAATTGCCGACTGCCGACCACCGACCATGCCAACGTTGCGTCGATGCAAGCGGTAATTACGTAATGACTGTATGGCGGAGCTGTACTCAACCCCTCGGCGGTCGATGAATGAATGTCATTCACAGTGTCAGGTCTGTGGTTGTGCACACCAAGCAATGAAAAAATGAGTACCGTGGCGTGCTGGTTGTATGACTTTGACTAAATATGTGCCGACGGCGATCACGAGGATGAACGATGACGGATCGTGCACGCACACGCAACTACGCCACGCGGCGCTCGAGTTGGCGAAGGTTGGATACGACAATGTCAGCGAGCGCGGTTCACAGCGTCACATGCATTGGCCAGACCTTCAGCAAGGCTTGAACGGCGTGCATGCACTCATTTTTGAACAATCAGTGTTCAGACTACACATTCGTCGACGCAAAACAAGGGAAAATAAATAAAGATCAAACTGAAGAGACTTTACGGTTTCGGTACAGGGCTCGTGGCCTCGTCAGGGTCTGTTGTTCCGCGCGTACACCACGCGAGGGCGTCCTCCAGGTTGCTCAATGCAGTAGGAAGGGATAGTCGACTGCGTGGCACGGGGTGCACAAGATGGGAGATTACGCTTCGAAGGTGATTCAAAGCCCTCGGGCCAAGCTTCTCCCAACCAAGGCCTTTGCGGAAAGGAGCTTCTTTCACTTTCACAAAGCGCTTCCATTCAGTGTCTTCCTCAAAGTTGATGTCGCCCTTTCCGAATAAGTCTGACCCCATTCGGCCGGGTCTCGCTAAGGCCGCAGAAGAAAATTCCTGATCAGATCTGGCGGCCGCAGCCCCAGCGGCCTGCGGCAATTTGTCGAGGCCGTTGAAGACTCGCAACAATGTCCTGGAGAAAGCCAACCCGGCTTTGGCGAGGCGGCTTTGGTTCTTGAGCGGGCGCTTACGTGCAGAGGACGTACTGTCCTTACCACCTTTGCTACTGGCGCTCCTAATAATGGCACTATCTTCGTGCATGGGTGTCGACGATGGAGACGCGGCCTCCTGTGCGACTGAACCGTCCCTGTCTGCATCAGACTGCCCCAGCGGCTCGGGTGGAGAACGGTCCCGTGTTAGACTGCGAAGATACTTCTCTGACGTGCGGAACATTGCAGCGGCACCGTCTCCGAGTGGATAGGCGGGAACAGGATGCGTCCCGAACGCAATTTCGTGCAAGAGGACCCCACACGCAAAGCTCGGCTGCATGGCCTGGGAAGGAACGCACAAGAAGTAAGAGCATAATCAAAAATAAAATATACAAAGTCGGCGTCATCAATCTGCGTCGTAAAATCACAACGCAACAACGGCGCGGCGAACAAATACGCACCAGCGACACCCACGCTGCATCCGGATCATCGGCGGTGTTGGCATTCTGCCCTCGATGACGATTTGAGGGAAGTGAAGCTAAGGCGTTCAAAGACGCGATGACCTCCGGGGCGCGATGGGTCAAATTACCCTCCAGGCCGTGGTCGGCACCAACAGCGGTGGTGGCTTCGTTCCAGATGAGGTCGAAATTCTTCTCGAACACCTGAGGTTGCAATAGCCCTTGCTGTCCAAGACGACGAAGACCCGTCTCATGCCGAGCGCAGCCAAAGTCGACCAGTACCACTCGTCGATTGTCGGAAGCGACCATGAAGTTGTTGAGCTTGAGATCGAGGTGGAACACACCGTGGCGGAATATCCAATACACTGCGCGGAGAACCTTCAAGCAAAAGTCAACAAAACTCTCTCAGCACTACCCCTGGCACCACCACACATGAACTGTTCAACTTGGGCTGACCTGAATGCACATGTTGTAGAGATCTTGGGGTGTCGCAAGAGACGGGTCTTTTTGGACGCGGAGAAGAAAGTCCTCAAGAGTGACGGGGTGGTACTCCATGACAATTCCAAGGCTGTGCATGCTGCCAGAGTAGTCCTGTGCGCAGCACACGTTGACAATTTTGAGGCCGTATTGATCACATTGAAAAGAAGCGGACTGAAGCCATACCTCAGATATTTGCCTGATTGCTGGTGGTAGGTACGCAGTCATATCTTCAGTGAGGGGTGCTGGGCCAACTGTCGCGAGTAGAGCCACAACATTTGGATGTGATGGCAACACTGCAAGCGAAGTATACTCCGCCGCTGACATTTGATCCAATTGTGCACCATCAACCTGCGGTAGAAAACCAGAAGCACTGTATGACGTGGCAAGTCGAGGCAGCAAACAGCAGTTGGCAGAGCAGAAACGAACCCCAAAGTTAAACAGCAATTTCACTGCAACCACCAAATTGGGTTTGATACTGTTGATCGCGTCACTGTTGACGCGGCACATCAACACCATGCCGTTGTTTCCGGCGCCGAGTTTCGATAGAACCTCGAAGTCGGATAGGGTTCTCACAGAAATGAACGCAGTGACTAATTGTTGCCTCGCCTGCGAGAAGAACACAAGGACGCACAATGAAAAATGGGGACAAGAACCAACACAACAACGGACCGCAAACCTGTGCAAACTCTAGCTCGCGTTGGTGAGTTTCCTTCATTAGACGATCACCATTGTATGCAGCTTCGTTTGAGCGAACAGAGCGTTCAACCTAGTGCATGTGGACATTTCAGCAGATTGGAGTCAATGCCGACCAAGCCGATTAACGCGGGTCATTATCACGAAGCTACCTGGCTCGCCATTTCGGCAACGAATCGCATGCTCTCATTTTGTTGTCTCTGCTGCTCCTTCCACGCTTGCAATTCTTCACGTCTACGCTTGTCTATGTCGTGTTGCTTCTGCGCGTCTGATTCTGATGGTTTGGGCGCCTGGTAGCCCGTCTTGAACAACATATGCCTCAACTGATGAGGGACAGCAGCTGCCGTCATAAAAACATTGGACGCAGCAGCAACGATTCCACGGCCCCTGTGTGCAGGTTGTTGTGTGTGTGGTGGGGTCGTGTCTGTGGACTCGGTGTCTGAGTCGCCATCGCTATCGGAACTGTCGGAAAAATCAGCGCCAGTGACCGGAGGCTTGTGAAGATTGGATGTCAAGTTTCGGGATGCATCGTCGTCTACGTTTTCTGCTTGAACAACCACAGCATGGGCACTTCCGGCCACTTCAAAAACTATGGCTTCCTCACTCAGAACGTGGACCACGCTGGAGTTTGTGGCCGTCGTATCAGTGACGGCATCATCGTCTTCATCTACTATGAACACTTGGTCACTCTGATACAAAGGTGCTTGCTGCTCTTGTGCAGGAGGCCCGGCCGGGGGCGACAATGTGCTTGCTGCGGACTGATCCGCATTTCTGGGTTCAGGTTCGGCAGGGCTGTTCTGGTCACTGCCACTCGTACTGGTAAAACTACCACCGCTGCCGCTGTTGACACGATTGGCAAATCTTCGTCGTTGGTGTTCGAAAAAAGGTCTCGCTTCGTGGTCCTTGGGAGCTGGGCTGAACTCGTGAACAAAATCACGCAGATTAAGGTCCTCGGTGAGGCCAGTAGCCTCGTGCAAATTCACCGTTTCCAGGAGCACTTTCACGACCACTGCACTGCGTGCCTCTGTTATACCACTGACGAGCTCGGCAAGATTGCGGCATCCCGCCCACAGCTTTTCAATGGAACCAATGAGTTTCCATCCGTGCAACGACCAGCCTGATATTTGGTTGGAACGCGCGTGAGATCGCTCCTGACGAAATCCCGCCGCGTCAAATTTAGGAACCGTGATGCGCATCGCAACTTTGGGCGACGCCAATTGTGCGACTCGTCGCAGTTCTACCTCGTTCAACATCACAAATCGTGCTGTTTCGCTGCTAGGGTCGCTGCCAGCAACGCCCCACACGCGGCTGCTCGCATCAGAGTGTGTGGAGAAGTCGGCCCCCAGCGTGACACGCCTCGACAAGAGTCCACGAGGGGGCTGACGCTGCACGCCACTGCTCGCGCTCCCGCTGCCGCTGCCGCTGTCGCTGCTGGCTGATGATTGTGTGCCCTCATAAAAGTAATTCCAATCATCTCGTAGCGCAATCGAACATGGCGGCCAATAAGGACTGTCTGCATTTCGTCGACTAAGATCGCGCAGCCGAACGAGTCGGTCTCCGTGCTTGAGTTGCGAAAGCATGGACGTTGAAAGCTGTTGAAGTAGCTCGTATGCTTCTTTCTCTTCTGCACTCAGAGGCATAGGTCTCAAAGGGTGAAGTCTCTTGTGACTTTTCCGACCGCTTCCCTGGCGCAGATGAGTTTGAACATGCAGGCGTGGAGGGACTTTGGATCCCGTTTTCGTCTGTGATGCCACATCATCGCGGTCACGATGCCCTGCGGCATCACGGCTATCGGTGCTCATTGTGAGCCTTTGTCACCGCTGCTCCATGCTGCGCCACCTTCACGTGTCTTTGCTTGCCCTGAACTGCACCGACATGGTTGCTTGTCTACCCCCCCAAAAAAAACAGTGCCCAGACTGAGTAAGAATGTAACGGCTGCGTGACAAAGTACGGGCGCAGCACACAGCACACCGCAGGCGTGTTGCACGTCACAGTCACCGCCCCGCGCAAAATGTTGCACAGAAATTCGGGCGAAAAGAACTGAGTCAGCACAGGAGTCATGCAGGCGAGCTCGTGTATTTCACAAGCAGCAGGTGCTATGACTCCAAATTGCACCTCTCACCGTGCCAGGGAGCAGAATACGACTCAACAAAGGACGTGCCATCGCCACGCAGTCAGTTTTCACCTGCAAAGCTTCACAAGTTTCAAACAAACTCTTCTCCTGCGGACCATCCCAACTGCAGCACGCCAGCAGTCCCTGACGTGCAAGCGACGGCACTCTCTTGGCGTATCCATCAGAGTAGAAGTACACTAGTCGAGGACGCAACAGGAAAGAAACACCCGAAAGTACACAAGCCGACCCGAAAGCGACAAGAACAGACCGTGCACCACCACCACCACCAATCAGCGACCGAACAGCGACCGAACAGCACAGCATCATCGAACATCGAACATCGAACATCGAACATCGAACATCGAACCGAACGAACGAACGAACCGAAAACCAACGAACGGACAGTGAACTTCAACTGCGAACTTCGAACGAACTGCGACGAAAGGAATGAAGGAATGACAGTGCCAGGGACAGACAGACAGTAGACAGTGCCTAACAGTGAGAGTGAGAGTGAGAGTGAGTGAGTGAGTGAGTGAGGGTAGAGTTGAAAGTTGAAAGTTACCTCCCCCGACAGCGGGTGAGTGAGTGAGTGAGTGAGTGAGTGAGTGAGTGAGTGAGTGCCTCGACTGAGGAGGCTTCGTTCGTCCGCTGCGCTGCGCCAACTTGCTTGAATAAACGAGCGTGAGAGAGAGCGTGAGAGGGAGCGTGAGAGAGGGAGCACGCTGGCGTCGATTGATTATGACTGTCTGGGAGTGAGTGAGTGAGTGAGTGAGTTAGCGGGTCGAGTGACGGTTGGAGTGAGTGAGTGAGTGAGTGAGGACAGTTCAGTGTGTTGGGGCACTGTTCGGTCTCACTCTCAGTCAGTCAATCAGTCAGTCACTCACTCACTCACTGTTCGTTCTCGCTCACCCTCACTCACTGTGACACTACGACGAACCCGAAATCAAAATTTCGAAATTTGTTCCGAAACTGATCGTACCGCAGTACCACATAAGTACTAAAGGTATATGTCACTTCGGAGTTTCAGCGCCGTGTGTGTCCTCAGTTCTGGAGGCTGTTCGATGATGAGATCACGCAATGTCTCGAGGGCATGTTGCGATGCTGTTGTCAATTGTACTGATTATGTCGAGGTAGATGTTGTCGATACACAGCATGGCAGCATCGTGTCGCCAATGGTGGCGCCGATTGTTTCGTCAAGGGTGGGTTGTATCGTGAATACAAGCAACACGTATTATTGCGGACTCGTTTGCTTCCTTCCTTTCTCGTGCGCGTGGTTCGCCGTCTCGTCTCGCACTCTTGTTCGATCCAGCACGCAAAATTGTGTTGTGTTGTATAAATATTACGCGACGGGCTAGCTTGCGGAGCCTCGCCTGGATCTCTGCCGTTTGGTGTCACTGCAATCACAGCACCGACATGTCGACACCATTGCTACAAGCCCTCCAACGATGACCTAGTGACGATGTATGCATAGCAGAACTCAGTTGAGTGGCGTCGGGCTGTCACGCGCAGAGGTAACGGCACACACAAACCTGGAACAAAAGAAAGCTCACGAGTTCCCGCCGAAGCCAAAGTTGCGCAAATGCTTCTGCATCCGTTCCAACGGCGCCACCCTCGCCACTACCCACGATGTCGGCTGGCAGTGGAGACTTGTTGCCTTCTGTTGGTTTCCCTTTCGCCAGCGCCCTGCGCGCACGATTGCGGTGCGTGTGGCAACAACACCCATGTGTGACCTGGCGTGCGTAGCGGATCGGAGCCAGTCCAAGGAAAGAAGCGCACGCAGCACAAGTGCCGACAATTCCTGCCAACCAAATCGTTGCCTGATGTCGCAGTGTCCCAGCAAGAGCTCCGCTCGCCTACGAGTATTTTTGGTAGCAGCAGTTGGTAGGCAATGTTGAGGTTTGTCGTTGTCGCTCGGTACACATATGCACGCGTCGACTCACCAAGGCAAACGCGGGATTCACACCGCTGCCGTGGATTCCACTACCAAGCATTCCACCGGCCACAAGAACAACGCCACCAAGCAGCACACCCTTGTTTGTTGTTGAGAGTTTGGTGTCGGCGTGATCCGTGATTGGAGTTCTCGACTTGCCCTGTATTGCACGGCGTGTAATTAGCATAGAACGTGGCGAGCAGCGCCATGTGCGTGCGCACAAAAAGGCCCACCTTTGCATCCACCGCTAAAACCAAAAATATCAAAACAAAGAGGAAGCATTGCAGAAAAGCCGTCACGAATACTACCCCTCCTTCCGGAGAAGCAAGTAAGTCCGTTGTCGCTCCCCGAGTCCCCACGTTCATGACACCAAGCTGGAATGAGCGCGCATCAGGAACACCACAAGCCACAAGCCCGATCCCGCAAAAACACCCAAATATCTGGGCCATTATCGTCATCAGCGCAAAGTGCGGATGCACCTCTCCGATGAGGCAAAGAGCGTAGGTCACCAGCGGGTTAATCTGAACCATCCGAAACACCGTGTGCGGACTGGCCACAAGATCCCATGCATCCAATATCACACGCGTGCCTGTCGCATCCAGTTCAACCTCCCACTCTGAGGCCGACACTTGACGGGTCACCACTCCGTATTCGGCAGTGCCATCTACTGGTACTTCGGTTTCTGCTCCAATTTTCACGATTTCGCGGATGTGTGAACGCGGAATCAGGCGCGTAACATTCGAGAGCGTATCTCGCACAACGTAGCTGTTTGGTAGAGTAAACGGGTACGCCCACTGTCCCCACATCCCTTCCGAAAAAGCAGCATACCACTTCTCCAACCGCGATGACTTGCTCGATGCACTTACTTCAACTACGTCGCGGGCGTATTCTGCATCGCCAATACGCAAGATGGTGCCGGTGTGTGTGTGCAGGTCGTCGATGACGCGGTACAACACCGTATCTCCCGCTCGCAGTCTTGAAAATCTCTGGTTGTCGCGATCATCAGGATGCACAGTGGTTTGGTCCAAGAACGCAAATGTCACAAACACTGCCGACAGCGCAAGACCTTGTGAGAGCGCATTGGCCAAAGCCCTGATGGGCAAAATGCCATCATATTCAATCTGATTGACGTACAGTCCAGAGGACACGACAGTTCCGCATGCGACGAACGCGAAGAACGCAGACGCCACAAACTCAATCAACATGTAGCGAAAGCTTTCACGGTCGGACATTGGATGCCCAGACAATACACTATGACGTTGCCGATTTGGCAAACAGAGCTCCAGTTGCATGTTGGAACGACCCATGGTCGAAGGCCCTTCGGCAGTGTGGGGCCGGCTTTTCACGGGAATCGCTCGAGGGTCAGCATTACACCACGCCAGCGTAATCTCCCGCTATGTTTCGGAGATGGTGCCGGAACCAAGCATACCAGCGGATGGGCTTATCCAATGCACGCACCTTCAACAAATAAATCCAGCACGAAATATTGCTCAACATTGTTTGCCGATGTCGCAAACTTTGCCGGGAAGCCTCCAGCTGTTCTCGACTTGTAGTCCACGTGGGGTCTTTCGTCATTCGTCCCACATTGTGTTTCCAGCATGTGCACCGTCTGTTCTCTCGAAAATCACCACTGTCCCTTTCTACCGCACAACACACGAGTCATCGCGTCATGGATACTTCCCCGATTTGCCAGAATGTCGTCTTGACGCGAGCTGGTAGAGCCCAACGAGACACCGCACAGACGCAAGACGGTCTCATCACAAGGGCAACGCGACGACATAAAGCAGCAACAACACGCATCCAAAATCCAAAATCCAACAACATCCGACGTCCATCCAACACCAACCTGCCTGCCGACCTGCTGACTGCTGACGACACGTACAGTAACGCCGTTGAACCCTAAATTACAAGAAGAAATCAACTTCGCATTTACATCACAAGTACTTCATCGTCACGGTGAGTGGGAGTGGGGGTGGGAGTGAGGCTCGTGAGTGAGTGGAGTGGGTGAGTGGTGAGTGGGAGGGTGAAGGGTGAGTGAGTGAGTGAGTGGGGGTGGAGGTGGATTCGTGCGGTGGTGGGTGAGCTGAGTGGTCAGCCATGGAATTCGGTCGACGTCGACGTCGTTGTGTGTGCACCGCACCACACCAAAACTCTCGACGACAACACAGCAACACAGCGCAACCGCAGACCGCAGACCGCAGACCACAGACCGCAGACCACGGCACCGCAGTAGCACGGACCAGTTCAACCAACCAGCCACACTGGTGCGTTCATTCGTGCGTTCGTGCGGCGCCAGGGCAAGCGTGAACAACAAAGCCGCTGGTGCGGACACGTCGATAACGTACGCCAGGAACAGGAAGAACTGCACGTAGAGTGGTTTGGGGATGGTGGTATTTGGTGTGGCAAAAAGCGCGCGTTTGTTCGTGAGGGTCTGGGGAAGGTGTGGCAAAACGAGTAGGCCTTTGGGAACTGAAGTCAGCTTGTCGGACGACGACGTATTTTTTTGCCCGGAGCTGTCATGCTGCCATTGAGACTCTGCCAAGCGCCAAATTTCGTGCAGAAAAACTAGGAACAATAATACAACGGAAATTTTAAGAAATCAAGAAACCCAATATCAACGGCACCCCGTCTTTCGCACATCGCACACGCACATGGCAACGTGCCAAAAATTGTGACCCTCGCCCTGCATTCTGCACCGTCTCTCCGGTCGTTTCGTGTTGAGTGGTGATGTCGTTGCTGACTCGTACGACAAATGAGATCCGTGAGTGTGCTGATGAACTCAAACAGTTGAAGCCACGGATCGACGATGTCGGTGGCGCCCCGTTGGCAACGATCAACGAGTTGCTCTCCGACCTGCGCGCCTTGCTGGGAAGACTGGGTGGTCCCACTTCGGATGAGATGAAGAAATTTCGCGCTCGGGCGACAGAAACAAACCCGGATCGCATGAAGTACGGAGCAAAGACGAAGGCAAGAGTACTGGCATTGTGTGCCGAGTTTGATGCTCTGCTCGTGGAACTGAAAACAGCCGAGGCCACAGTTGCGGCGGCCTCCACCGCCGCACAGCAAAAACTGGATGAGGAGGAAGCCATTGCTGCTCGCTTAGCTGCGGAACAAGAGAGAGAACGACAAGCTGCCGAAGCAGAGGAGCAAGCCAGACGCAGCGCCGAACGCGCCAAAGCAGTGGCACGACGTGCCGCGGCCGAGGCGGAAGCAACGCAGAAGAGGTTAGCTGAGGAGGCCCTAGCTGAACAGATTGCCATCGAGCAAGAAGCGGAGCGCAAAGAAGCGGAGGATGAGGCGGCCGCTTTCCGCGCGGCCGAGAGAGAAAAATCAGTGGCTCGTCGAAAAGCTGAAGCAGACAAAATTGCACGTGAAAAAGCGGCCCTCGACGCGGCTGAACAGGCTGCTGCCGAACAAAAGCGCGCTCGTCTGGAACAAAGCGGAAATACCGCATCGGGCCCTAGCCCGTCTTACGCCTCGACTGTGCGTTCTGCTCTGAGTCACGTTCAGGTTGTGGACGATGTTGATGACATGAAGAAGCAATTGCGCCTAGCTGGAAAAACGCAAGAGACAATCGTGGTGTTTTGGTATGCGGAGGGCGACGGTGTGCCTTCCGGTGTAGAGGTGGATGACGAACAACACGACACACTTCTAGTCGAACAAGCTAGCGTCGTGGCGTTCCTGCAACAGCAGTACCCTGACGTGAGGGTGCTTCATTGTGCCGTCAATAGTGTCGGAATGCAAGAATTGCGACCGCGGCTCTCACCGGAGCTAGCAACGAAGCACATCCTGAGCTTCAGCGTCCACACTGCGGCAGCACTGCATCACTTTCCGATGAACATCCAGAGCCATGACTATGACAGTTCGCAATCCAAGTACCAAAATGGTATTTCAGAGGCCTTGGATGCAGCGGACGCTTTCGCTGTCACAACAGTCCTGCGCAGCCGTCGTGCGGGTGCGGTCGATGTTCTGGAATCGAGGCGCTCGGTATCCGCTGCCGGACCAGCGGCGTCGACCAACGTGTCGTCGGCTTTCGACGAGAACTCCGGACAACCGTCCTCTTCAGCAGCGTCTGACTCTACAACGCAGCCAAAGTCGATGATATCCCTTGGTGGCGTAGTGTCGTGTCTTCGTCGTCTCAAAGCGTCGACTGCCAGCCCAAAGAAGTACCTCAAAGCATTGTCCTTGCTGAAACAGATTATTAGCAAGATAATCGAGCACCCAACCGAGTCCCGCTACCAGCGCATCCGGGTAGGTTGTTCAGCACCAGCATCATGCCATGTTCCCTCGTCGTGCGACTTCGACATTGAATTGACCCCAACTCATGATGCAATCAGGTCTTGTCGAAGGCATATCAAGGAAAATTGGCCAATTTCGATGGCGGCCCAGAGTGCATGAATGCCTGTGGCTTCCGGCGGCAGAGCTTACCAACTGCACTAGACGACGACGACTATTTTGTACTTGCTGCCGACTTGTCGAACAGCGATGAGCTTTCAGCATTGAAAGGCATCCATGAAGTGATCTGCGCGGCGGTCCAAAAGCTTGAGTCCGCCGCTTCCGCGCCGTCGTCTGCGCCCGCTCGGGCACCAGCTCCCGCCCCGGCGCCACTCAACCCTGGGTTTGGACAAGGGTTCGGATCTGGGTTCGGAAATGCGCCCGCAGGTGGATTCGGAGGCTTTGCGCCTGGCTTCGGCAGTGGGGCTGCTCCGCCATTTGGAGGCGCTGCAGACTTTGCGTCCATGATGTCGAACCCGATGGTTCAAAATGCCATGCGGAACCCAGAATTGATGCGAAGCTTAATGGCTGGAATGGGAGGTGGCGACGTCAACTCCATAATGCAGTCGCCTATGGCTCGCCAGTTGATGGAAAATCCTGCTATGTTGCAAGCTGCAATGCAGCAGATGCAACAAAATCCAGGCCTAATGGAGGCTGCTCGCCAAGCAATGGGTGGGATGGGAATGGGATTAGGTGGGCTCGGTGGATTTGGGTCGAACGGTGCACAGAACCAAGGTCATAACAACGGCAACCAACCGGGCAGCGGGGGCAACAACTCCGGCAGTGATGGAGACAACAATGCTCGCGATAGCACGAACAACCGCAACGGCTCTCGCAACAACGACCAAAATAGACAAAACGGGAATCGGTAACAGAAATCTAAGTTGGGTCGTATCAAAGCAGCATGGGTTTATTTTTATTATTATAGAAATTTGATTGGTGATTCAACGTTTCTTGCCGCACTTGAACCTTGCCAGCGATTGGAGGAGGCTTCCGTGCACGCGGTCGGTGATTGTCCGTAAGCATACTCGCACCTCACCGAGTCATTGGCCAAAACTCCGGCGGGTTGACGGGTTCCGTTCTTACTCAGCCATCATGCGAGCGATAAAGTTCCGATAATTGAGATCTCCGTTTCCATCGATATCTGAAGCAGCTGAGGCAAGCAAGTTCTCACACTCTTTCGCGGTCAAAACCTCTCCCACATTTTGCATGATGAATCCCATGCGCTTCATATTAATTTTGTTCGTTTCATCTCGATCATCGGCCATGACTTTGAAAGCATTGACGACATTTTCTTGGTTGTCGGCATCTTTCTGCATGCTTGCCATGAATGCGACGAATTCCGGTGGCGACAGAGCCCCGTCGCCATCGACGTCGACGTCGGCTATCAGTCGCCGAACCTGCACGATTGTGGGATCGGCCCCGATGCTATTGAGGACATCCTGCAACTCTGCTGCGGAAATTACTCCATCTCCATCTTTGTCAAACATCGAAAATGCTTCTTCATACTCCTTCCTCTGCTCTTGCGTGACGTTCATGGCGTTCTGCAGTGTCGGCGCAGGTTGCCCGTGACTAGCGAAGCCGCCGAACTTCTGTGAAGTGGAAGGTTGCAGTAGCAAATACGGCAAATTTCTCAGTGTGTTCTCTTTCTGTTGGTTTTATTTCCCTTCGCTACACCAATTTGCAACATACATTGAGTACCAGCATAGTGGCGTTGACGGCAGTCCCTGACGAGTAGAATTCGCTGACGACTGACTTGCGGCATCGTCTTTACAACCTAGCTCTCCTGTACAGCTTCTCCGCATCCTGCTAGCCAAACCCCTTCACTGATACTGGAACCAGTACCGTCCACTCGATGGCGACTGCGACGACTACGACGACTGCAGTGACCATCACAACCGCCACTAATGGCTTGCCGAAGCCGACATCAACGCCGCAAACAAGCACCACAAACGAACCCAACGAACCCAACAAACCCAACGAACCCAACAAACCCAACGAACCCAACGAACCCAACGAACACAGCGAACGAATGCAACAACAAACAACGAACAACAACGAACAACAAAGCAAGCGACAAACAGCGAGCGAGTGAGGCGTTGACGTTGCTTCAGTGAGTGACTGCTGGGATTCATGATTGGGCCTGCAATGCACACTGTGAGTGCGACGTCGCTCTCATTCACTTTAATGAACCATTCCACGGAGTTGCTAAAAGACGAATTTGGAGGGTATGCAATTGTGTGATAATCTGCACAGACTGCAACTTTGTGACAAGTGAGCGTTCCGGCGGCTGTTGGTGTTCTGCGTTCGTCGTCGTTTGGTCCGTTTGGTCGTCGCCGTTGTTGTTGTCGTTGTCGTTGTCGTTGGCAGTTGCGCGTTGCACCGACCGTCACACAGTCACACTGTGTGGGCTAGTTGTTTTTGTGTTGTGTTGGTGTGGTGTGGTGTGGCTGTGTGGTCACTGCAACGACAACCGACAAAGGCAACGACGACGGACGAAGTGGTCAGTAGTGAACATGTTGTGTAACATGTAAAGCGTCATCACCACAGGCGGCGTAGTACGAGACAACAGAAGGATGACGAATGAGCGGGCGAGACAATGGTAGCAGAACGAAGAAACAAAGGTAGTAGTGACCAAGAAGCAAGAAAGGACGCGAAGAGATAGATCAAGGCACAACAGTTTCGACGGCTCTGGTCGCCACCGACCAAATCGACCACACAGTGCGCAACACATGCGTCTGCTACGGCGAAAACCTGGTTGTTCCTGTGGCCGTCCGGCGTCGTCGACTTGTCAGTACGCGGGCAACGCGAATAGTAACCCGGGGATTGAAATTCGACAAACCTGCTTGTGCCTTGCGAGGCGTCGAACAGTTTTCGTAATAACCGATCATTCTTGGTAAACGGACAAGCCGTCTTGACATTTTTATTGTTGAAAATCGTGTTTTTGGAAGGGCACAGCGAGATGGTCTGACGCAACAAGATCTCGCAGGTCGCACCAGACCTGCTTTCCCGTTTGAACAAACACCAAACAAGATGGATCTCGTGCTTTCGAGGCACAAAGTAATCGCCCATGCAATTCAGCGTATCGCGGACGGCGAGGAGAAACTTACTCTGCCAAGGACAGTTGACGAGGTTCAGGCACTCAACAAATGGCACAAGGCTACACAGCATGCTTTAGTAATTAGTACCTTAGCCGATCTGCTGTTGGAGAAGAAAACGAAAGTTTTGGCATGGGAACAAAGCTCTCCGCAAAGAACTCCCACAACAGGGCCAGACTCAGGCGATAGCAGTGTACCTTCCGCTTCAAGTTCCGAGTTTGTCACAACAGATTCAAAGATCGCACTGGCTTTTGACCTTCTGCGTTCGTTCAAGGACGGAGCTTTTCAGCCACAACCGCAACAATTCCGTGATGCCCATGGCAGCATATCGTACAGAAACGTTTTAAACTTTTTGAAGTGTGCACACATGCATCGCAATGGCGAGCATTTGCCAGACTCGCAAGCGGATGTCATGACCCAGCGCATTATGTCGGTTTTTGCTCCTTCATTGCAACGGAAAAAAGTGTCAAAGAAGATTCAAAGACGTAAGGCAAAAGCAAGAGCAAAATCAGCCAGAGTGCGAGCGAGAACAAAGGTAACTTGTAGTGCGTTCCGCACCGCGCTTTTTTTGTCGTCGTATGGCACTGTACGTGTCCAACTCATCGTTCGTTTGTTACAGGCGGAGTCTAAGGCGGCTGCAATTGAGGGAAAAAAGACCATGGTCGTTGGAGGTGGTGTAGTCTATGATCCAAAGACGGGATCGTGGATCACGGAGCCCACCAAACTCGTTACTGTCGATGATGATGATGACAACACTGTCCCCCCCAAAGGCGCAGTTCAGGCGAAACAGGCAGATTCGAAAGGACCCAAAAGAAACTTCGACTCGGAGGAGGCAGATTTGTTGCGGAAAATCGCAGAAGCAAAGGCCTCGACTGCACGTGATGGTGATGACAACGAGAAACTTGCGCAAGCGGCTCAGCGAATTCGTGACCTTGAAGCGGAGCTCCAGCATGTGGTTCAAGCAAAGGAGCAACTACGATCTTTCCTCGTGCCGACAGCGTCAGCACTGCAGGTGTGTTCGATATTTGCGGCTTACAGTGACAGTGCAACTGCATCATGTGCCCACCGAATGGCTGTCTTGCAGGCGAGAGACGAGAGTGTCATAACATTGAAGTTTTTCAGCACTGTACTATCGTCGTTGTCTCAGGCGGTGCAAGAGGCAAGTAGCCAGATCTGCAGCTCTGCAGCTCTGCCGTTTGCAAGTGTTTGTAATTACGTACCTTACCGGTGACTTTATCTGCGATGCTGTGTTAGCAATGGCTGGAGCTCTTTTTAGATCTCCTGAAGTCCATGGCGGCTGCGTATGCTGCAAATGATGTGTTGTACTGTGCGCAACAAGCACCAACGCTGCTCGGTGGTCCACTTCAAATACTTGTCGCAGCTCAAATATTTAACTCCGAAGTAGTCGTGAGTAGTGTGGATATGTTTGTAAGCTGCAATTGCGTCAAATAATTGCGTTGACGGTGAACACGCAGGCGCAGATTGCGAGCAGAGACGGTGACAATTTCAACGACAGAGTGCAACGTACGAATCCCAAAGTTGGCACGAGTGGCGACGATGGCGACTCTGATGACAGCTCTGACGGCTACGGCAGCGACGGGTTTGAGTCCGACAGTCCACGTCGAGTCAGTCCCAAGAGGACTAGTGTGCGCACAACAAATGTTGACGATTTCAATGCACGATTTAACCGTAGCACGATTGTAGCCAATACGCGTGTGGCAAGTTCAGCGAAGGACACTGTCAGAAGCTTTCTGAAATCTCTTCCGTGGACAACACTGTCGGCGGTGAGGGTAGCTTTGGCTGCCTCACATGGTCGCAAACCTTCACGGCTGACGTTCGCTGCAGCATCACAGTTTGCAGCCACAAAGTGGTTATTGTCAGCTTTGCCATCGATTGCCCACAACTACCGTGGCGAGAGTGCGAGATCAACTGCAATCGTACGTTTTGTTCAAGCAATATTTGGATGAATGTGCGACTTTGATGTTGTTTTCTGCCCATAATTTCAGACAGCGGTTGCTGCGTTGGTGCTGCGCCAAACCCGGTTTTGGAGCTCGGACAGCGCGAAAGTCCAGGTTTCATCTGGGGGCGAGTCGTCATCTGCTGCGGCATTGAATGTGTTGCAGGCGCAGAGCCAGCTTTTATTGCAGCAGAATCGAAAGGTACAGCAACAGCCCCACCGTTGTATGATCGCAATCCGAGGTGACGTTCAACGGCTCCTCGTTGTGTTGGTGTTTTCAGATTTACGACAAAGTATTTGCTTCGAAAGTGGACACAGCCTCGCGCCCAGTACCCGAAAGCGTGCGTTGGACAAAAGAGCGATGTTCTGGCGTACATGACGTAAAACTGAGACTGCCTGAATCCTGTGATCTTCTGTTTAGCAGGCGAGTTCCAACATTTCGCTCGATCCGCTTTGGGATGCTCGACACATACATCCAAATCGACCGCGCCGCGCTGTGGAAGCCCTCTTCGCGTCGGTGGTGCGGTCTGTTGTGATCAACAACGATGCCGCTGAACAAGCAATGTTTGCGTTCGTAAAAGACGAAAGAAAACGCCACGCAATCATTCGCCGTCGCAACCTTGATGTGTCCCGAGTGGCTATGTTAGTGCTTGGGGCCATGGCCGCCGCAGCAGGGAAGCTGTGGCACGAGGCAATCAAGCGTACTGTTGAGCCTTACCTTGGTAGTCAGATTTCTGTGTGCCCAAGTCCGCTGCCCGACGATGCCGCTCGCCTCGATGGTGTCGTTCCTGGAGTCGATTTCATCGGCGCGAAAGATCCACCTGGCGACGAGCCGGATACTCTCACAGACCAATCAAATCGCACGGAGGCAGATGTTGTCTTTGCCGCCGAACAAACAGATGCCGATGCCACTGCAATTGCGGGCCAGGTTTGTTGGTGTGCATATGCTTTGCGGGTGCCAAAGTTCTGAATCTGACTGTTTTGCGGAATTTGTGTGGAATCGTGATATAAACTACAATGCAGGAAGCTGCGCAGGCTGCGGCCA
>ENA-OWNT01002029-OWNT01002029.1-seawater-metagenome-genome-assembly--contig:-NODE-2029-length-22412-cov-62.561854_pt1 | contig 22412 bp, 24 predicted proteins | sample MGYA00238136_ERZ651165 | MGnify/ENA primary metagenome ERZ651165 (study PRJEB26861, sample SAMN08777766) | seawater metagenome | isolation source: coastal seawater | place: USA: Florida | collected...
CATGAACCTGGGCTGTGTGGAGTTGATGCTGGGCATGATCTCTCTGGGATTGAGCATCGCCAGCGCTCAGATGCTGCTGCTCATTCTTGCTGGCGTGCTCGCGGGGATCGGGCAGGGCATGATCCTGCGCTCCGGCATGGGGGCGGTGACGGCGAGCAGTCCGCCTGATCAGAAGGCCGCAGTAACATCTGCATTTTTCGTCGTGCTCTACGTGTCGATTTCGGTGCCGGTGGTGGCGGTCGGTTTCAGCGTGCAGGCATTCGGCCTGCCTCATGTCGGCGAGTTTTTCGCGTCGCTGGTGGCGGTGGTCGCTTTGCTGGCGTTGTTCAGCATGAAGCGGGTGCAGTCGCGTCAGGCGCAAGCTGCCGCCGGGAGTTGAAACGATGAGCGTGAAAGTCGGCCTGATTTCAGACACCCACGGCCTGTTGCGGCCTCAGGCGCTTGAGGCGCTGCAGGGGTGTGATTACCTCATTCATGGCGGCGACATCGGCAACCCGCAGATCCTGGAAGCGCTCAGCGCGATTGCGCCGCTGACCGTGGTGCGCGGCAACAACGACACCGATGACGCCTGGGCTGCCGACGTCCCTTACGAGGCTGTTCTGCGGGTCGGCAAATTGGCTATTTATGTCACGCACATTCTTGCCGACGTGCCTGAGACGCTGCCGCCGGATGTTGCCGTGGTCGTCACCGGGCATTCGCACAAACCGCTGCAGCAGACCCGGCACGGCGTGCTGTTCATCAATCCCGGCAGCGCGGGGCCACGGCGCTTCAAATTGCCGATCAGCGTGGGCGTGCTCTATATCGACGAGCACGAAGTGCGTGGCGAACTGATTGAGCTGGCGCTGAGCTGACGCGCCTACTTCGCGATCGGGTCCAGGCCACTGGCCTTGATCGCGGGTGCTGCCGCCGACGAACTCAAGAAATCCAGAAACTGTTTTGCCTGTTCGGGGTGTTTGCTCTTGGTCACGACGCCCGCCGAATACAACGTCATCTGTTGGGCCTGATCGGGAATCAGACCGATGATGTCGATGCCGTCCACCGGCTTCAGTTCGCTCAATTGCTGGAAGCCGATTTCGGCCTCGCCGTTGGCGACCACTTCACCCACCGGTTTTGCCGGAATCATGTGGCTCTTGCTTTGAATACGGTCGGCGACGTGCATCTGGTTGAACAGCACGCGTGACAGATAAACACCGCTGGCGCTGTCGGAATAGGCGATGCTCTTGGCGTCGAGCAGGGTCTGTTTGAAGGCGTCCATCGTGCTGATATCGGGATGCGGCGCACCATGACGCACGGCCATGGCGATGTAGGATTTGCCCAGATCGACGCGGGTTTTCGGATCGACCTGGCCGTCTTTGATCAGCTTGTCGAGCGCGGCGCCGACCATCAGTACGACGTCGGCAGGCTCTTGTCTGGCCAGTCGGTTGGGAATGGCTTGCGGCGTCGCGCCCATCGATGGCGCCACCTCGCCCTGCAATCTGACGCCCACGCGCTGCTCGTATTCCGGCGTGACCGCCTTGAAGGCGCCCATGATGCCGCCGGAGCTCAGAACGATCAGTTGCACGGGCGCGGAGGCCGTTGCGGCATGAGTAAAAGCCGCAGGAATGAAGGTGATAGCGGCGCTCAGCAGGTAGGGCAGGATTTTTTTCATGAAGATTAACCTGGCAGTGTTGGATGTGGATCTGACGATAGAAAACAGCGCGGGCAGTATGTGGCAATTGTGCGACGAGTAAATCCCTTTCTTGCGCACGCCCCCCTTCACTGACGCCATTGCCGGCACCAGGTTCAGTCTGACGCGCCCGTGCAGCCGACGAGGCGCCCCGCCTCTGCCTCAAGAAAGCCGGGCCTGCGCCGATGTTCATATCGATCCCCATCATCTTTGTGGAAGTTCACACCGTCATGTTCAATAAACGTCTCAAACAAGAGCTTTTGGCCCTGCGCGAGGAGCTTTCGTCCGTGGAGCAGGTGAGGAGCAGTCTGGACAGCGAGATGCTTGGCATGCGTCTGGACCCACAAGGAAGGATCGAGTCAGTCAACGGCAATTTCGAAAACGAAATGCTCTACAGGAATTCGGATCTGGCCGGTCGGTTGATCGATGATCTGGTCCCGGCCAATCGTCTGAAACTGCGGGTGGGTGGCGGAATGGCTGCCCATCTCCGCACCCTCTTTCATCAGGGTTTCGATTTCGCGCCAGGAGAGGAACGTATCGTCGTCGTGGCCCTGGCATTCTTCCGACCATCCGGAGACCGGGAAGAAGGTCCACGGAATGTTGTAGTCTTTCAGGATCGGTGCGGCCTGGGTCAGGACGGTTTTCAGCCCGTCGTCGAACGTGATGGCGAGATCCTTTTCCCCGCCGCCCGTCCGCACGATTTCGGATGCGGGCACAAACCGGAAGCCTGCGTTCAGCGCCTGTTCGATCTGATTGCGAAACATCGCCGGGGTCACATCATTGACGCCCCAGTCTTCCTGCCCGATCGAGTGGTAGCAGAGAATGCGCCCGATATAGCGCCGCCGGGCCTGACCGACAGCCGCCAGGACATGGCGTTCACAGCAGGTGCGCGCGGTTGCCAGATTGTGGCGGCTAAGACCGACCCTGTTCAGTCCGCCGACCAGGCCCCGGCGGAGTATTTGTGTGGCATTCGCCATTTTAGAGCCTTCCGCGGTTTGGCCAGCCGGCACCCCCCGGCGCCAAGCCGGATATGACGGGCCGGATATGACCAGTCCGGTTGCAATTTCCATGCTATTGGTAGCAAGTTTGGCGGGACTGGTACATTTCTTGAGGATGAGGAACTTGGTCGCGGGGCACGGGTCACTCATCGTGTTCCAATCGTAGAATTTCCGGCGAAGGCAGAAGCCTCGCCGGTCAAGGCGGGGAACCGGTGATGGGGGCAGGGCAATCGAAGGAGCGACTGGTCCTGCTGGATGGCATGCGGGGCATTGCAGCATTCGCTGTCATTGTGGACCATGTGCCTTCCGAACCGCTTCGACAGCTCCTGTCCGGCCGGTACCTGGCCGTCGACTTTTTCTTCGTGCTGAGCGGGCTCGTCCTGGCCATGGCCTATAGCGACATGGTGAAGGACCGGGCCGGAGTGGCGCGCTTTTTCAAGCTGCGGATTATCCGGCTTTATCCGCTTTACCTGCTCGGTCTGATGATCGGCATGGCGGTGACCCTCGCTTTTGCCTTGAGAGGCTGGGGCGAAGTGGAGCCCGGAAGTTTCGTGCCGTCGGCCATTTCAGGCGTTCTGTTCCTGCCATCGCCCAGCACGTTGGGTGCGGTGCCGCCGAATGATGCCCTGTTTCCCTTTGACGGACCGGCATGGTCGCTGTTCTTCGAACTCGTCGCGAATGCGGCCTGGGCGATCGGCGCATTGCTGGTGGGCGCCCGGCTGAGGCTTGGATTCCTGGCGATCTGCACCGTCTGGGTCGGCGTGTCCGTGTTCAATGCCGACCTGCTCGGCGCAGGCTGGCTCTGGTCGGACTTTGATGTCGGGCTCTCCCGCGTGCTGTTTTCCTTCTTCTGCGGCGTGGTGATCCACGACCTTCTGGCCTGGCGCCGGATCGGGAAAGTCCCGGTCCTCCTGCCGCTCGCCCTGTTCCTTTTCATCCTCGCTTTCCCGGCGCCGGACGCCTATCGGCGCGGGTTCGATGTTTTCGCCACGCTGGTCCTGATCCCGGTGACGGTTTACCTGGCGGCGCAGGCCAGCATCTGGCGGGTCGCGGACGGCGCCTGCCGCTGGTTGGGGCAGGTCTCTTACGGGGTCTATATCTTGCACGTACCGCTCTTCATGGGGGCGGGCGTTGTGCTCGCCAAGCTTGGCACGGGGCAGACCTTCAATGTGGTCTTCATGGCCGTGTTTGCGGCCTTGGTGACACACGCCGCCACGGTTTTCTATGAGGTTCCGCTTCAGCGTTGGCTGAAGAAAACCTTTGTGGGGTCAAGGGACGGCGCCCTTCGCCAGCACGTGCAACGCCCGTAAAGGCGCTTGGAAGGAAAACTGGTTTTCAGGATCAGGCCCCGCGTCAGGTTTCCGGCAAGGGGAGGGCACCCGCCCAGGCCGGTAGGCGCGTGGCAGCCGCGAAGCCGGCGTGCGCGTCCGGGTGGCCGCAAAATTGCGCATAGGCAGGCATGGCCGCGCGTCCATCGCAGGCGGCAGCGAGGCGGTCATTGAAATGCTCGCGCGGCTTCAGCCAGTCGTTCGCCGCCTTGTCTTTCAAGCCGAAGTGAATGCAGGTCAGGAATACCCGTCCATTCGGGGTGATGCTGCACCAATACCGCGCATCCTGCCCATAGGCCGCCCGCACCGCGACGCGGAAGCAGCTGGCACCAGACCAGCGGCCAGATGCAGACGAGATGCGGCGGGAAGCCTTCGGGAGGCTGCAGGAACGACATGCTGCCCAATATACATCCGGATACGGAGGTGTCGGATGGAATTGCTTTCGCGGCATTGATTGCGGCAGGATCAGATTGCTGAAGTGGTGGATGGCGTTCCATATGCGTCATCCCCGGCCGCCCAGCGGTCTGGGGACCCGTCTCCTGACGATGCCCCGGGCACATCATGGAATGACGCACATGCCGCGTCTTTCAGAGATGGGTGCCCAGATGGCTTTCAGCCATCGGGCGTGACGCGGGTGGGGAATGATCAACAGAGGGCAAAATCCGGCTACGCCATGACCACGCATGACCATACCGGACTATAGGCGACTAGGCCGGACTTAGACCGCGGCGGGCTCGAGCAGGGCGAGGGCCTGGTCCATGAGAGCGTCGCTGGCTGTGCACAGGACCTGTCCGCCGAGGCTGGCGGGGGCGCCGGTCCAGTCTGTCGCGTGGCCGCCCGCGCCGGTGATCACCGGGATCAGGGCCGCGACGTCCCAGGCCTGAAGGCCGGTCTCCGCCACCAGATGCACGGTGCCCCCGGCAAGGCGGGCATAGGCATAGGCATCGAGGCCGTAGCGCGCGAGGCGTGAGGCGCCGCGAAGCTCTGACCATGCCTGCTGTTCCGGGCCTGTCAGGATGAACGGGTCGGTCGTGGAGATCACGGCTTCCGACAGGGACGGGATGTCCGACACTCTCAGCGGGCTGCGTCCGCCGGGCGTCTGCAGCGCCGCGCCGCCCGGCCAGCCGATATAGCGCTCGCCCAGAACCGGCTGGTCGATCACGCCGATCACGGGGAAGCCCAGCGGGTCCACCAGAGAGATCAGCGTGGTCCAGACCGGCAGGCCGGCGACGAAGGCGCGTGTGCCATCGACCGGGTCGAGCACCCAGCGCCAACCGGAAGAGGAGGGAGACTCTCCGAATTCTTCGCCGGTGATGCCGTGCTGCGGGCGTTCCTGGGCAATGATGTCGCGCATGGCCTTTTCGGCGGCGCGGTCTGCCTCGGTCACCGGGTCGTAGGACTGACCGGCGGCGGCTTTGTTGTCGATGCTGCTGAGTGCACGAAAATGCGGCTGGATCGCTGACCAGGCCGCATCGGCAAGACGATTCGCGAGCGCGAGATCTTCGTCGAGATTGAAATCAGGGCTCATGCGACCAGCTAGGCCCCAAGCAGCCCGGCCGGTCAAGCATGTAAAAGTAAAGCCGGATCAGGCGGCGCCGTGACCGGACGTGTCGCCTTCAAGCGCCTTTGCCAGTTCCAGCAGCCGACGGCGCGGACGCTCGTCGAGGCGGTAATAGGCGCGGACCAGCTCCAGCGTTTCTTTCTGGCTGAGGATATCGCTTTCGAGGCGCTCGGCATCGTTTGCAGCATCCGGTGCGCCGCTGGCGGGCATGCCGTCGAAGAAATACTGGACCGACACGTTCATCGCCTTGGCCAGTTCGAAGAGGCGCGACGCCGTGATACGGTTGGCACCGCACTCGTATTTCTGGATCTGCTGGAAGCGCACGCCCACCTGGGTCGCTAGGTCTTGCTGGGTCATGCCCAGCAGACGGCGGCGGCGGCGAAGGCGTTTGCCAACGTGCAGGTCTGTTTCATCAGCCATGTGTTTACTCCGGGCGGTCTCTGCATGGGACAGGAGGTGTCCCGTTTCGGTGTTTGCAGCGAACGTCTCGCAAACGGTGTGCCGGGAGGCATGACTGCCCAATTCCCGGGCAGTTTTATGAAAGTTCATACCTGCGGCAGCCTGTCCCTTGCTCGTTTGTGCATCGCAGCATAAATCTGGTCTTGCACTTCGGTGCAGACGCCTCTGGCGTTTCCTCCCTTTGACTTCAAGGCCGCGCTTCACAGCGCGGCCCTTTTTTTGTTCGAAGCCTACTTTCACTGTTTTTATTTGAATTTTCCCGGAATTTTCAGGCGGTTTGCCTGAGTTCCACAGCCCAGACAGGCGTGGTGGACATTCCGGCCCGCCGAATGCGGCTGTTAACCACGAAACCGGATGCTGTCCCGGAATTCTATTTGAGCCGTGCAAAGCTGCCATGCCAGGTTGCATGGGCGGTTTTTCGCAAAAACGGGCGTAGGTGAAAAATTACACCTTTGGCAGAATCAGCGCCGTATCCAGCAAATTGGAGATGACAACCTCAATGGCCCCGGCGACGTCGTCAAACCGGTCGAGGCGCTCGACGGAATGCTCATCCATATACAGCCCGCGATTGATCTCGATCTGGAGGGCGTGGACGCCGCGCCGAGGCTTGCCATAGCGCCTTGTCGTGTAGCCGCCGGCATAGGGCGCGTTGCGCGCCACGCTGAAACCAAGTTCACGGAAGGCCCGTTCGGCGCGGCTGGTCAGGCGCGGATCGCAGGAGGCGCCGAACCGGTCCCCCAAGACAATGTCGGCCAGCGCGCGGCGGCCCGGCTGGACGGACGGCATGGAATGGCAGTCGATCAGCACCGCATGGCCATGGATATCCCTGAGGGCGGCGAGTTCGTCGCCAAGGCAGGCATGATAGGCATCGTGAATGTGGCGGAGGCGGGCCTCGCCTTCGTCGGGGGTCAACCTGCGGCTGTAAATCTCGACCCCGCCGGCGGCGACACGGGGCAGGCAGCCAAGGCCGGCCTCGACCCGGGCCGTCGGCATCCCGCAGGCGCGCGGCGGCGGGCCGTCGAACATGGAGGCGTCGAGCTCCCGCGGGTCGCGATTGAGGTCGGCGACCGAGCGGCCGTACCGCGCAGCCAGCAGGCTCGCCCCTGCATCCGGCGCAGACCCGAACAATTCTTCGATGAAGGCATCTTCGGTGCGGCGCAGATCCATCACCGGAACCCTCAGCACTTCCAGCATGCTTTCAGGATATAGAGAGCCGGAATGCGGGGAGGCGAACAGGAAAGGCGCCTGTGGTCCGGCCGGCCGGGTCAGCGTGTAGGGCGGCTCGAAACTCTCCGCCCCAAACGGGCCGGTCCTGACCGGTAAAGGGGAAAGGGGCGGGGTCGGGCGCATCGCACCTATCGTTTGCCTGTTCGTGGCAAGGTCAAGCCCCTCACGGCGTCTTGGGCAGCGGCAAGGTAAAAAAGACAGGCCAAGTTTCGCAAAATTCACCCATGATTTACCCGGATCACTGTTTATGCTTAGGCTTGTAGGACGGACGAAGGGGGCCCCGGGTGACCAAGATCCTGTTGGCTGAAGATGATGATTCCATGCGCGCCTTCCTGGCCGCGGCGCTGCGCCGTGCCAGCCATGAGGTGCAGGACTATGCGGACGGCGAAACGGCGCTGGCCGCGCTGGAGCGTGAAGTCTTCGACCTTTTGCTGACCGACATTGTGATGCCGGGCCTCGATGGCATTGAACTCGCCCGCCGCGGCGCGGAGCTCGACCCGGCCATGAAGATCGTCTTCATCACAGGTTTTGCCGCTGTGGCACTGTCGTCCGGCTCGCCAACGCCGGCGGGGGCAAAAGTGCTGTCGAAGCCGTTCCACCTCCGCGAAATCGTCGAGGAAGTCGACAAGGTGATGGCCGCCTGAGGGCCGGCATTTCCGGAAATCGGCCCTGAAAACGACTTGGCCCGGTCTTGAAACCGGGCATTTTCATACCCATCGTTACAATATTGGTGAGGCCAATATCGTAACGCATGGAGAAAGTGCCCCATGGCCGAGACTATCCCCACACCCCGCCGCGGGCGCCCTCGCAGTTTCGATGCGCACGAAGTGCTGCAGCAGGTTCAGGACGCCTTCTGGAAAGGCGGCTTCGAGGGCACGTCCATCGACGACCTGACCGGCGCGACGGGCCTCAACCGACCGAGCCTCTATGGCGCCTTCGGCGACAAGCATGCGCTCTACCTTCAGGCCCTGCGGCAATACCGTGAGTCCACGCTGGACGCAGGCCGGCAGATCCTGGAAGACGCGCCGACCCTGCGCACCGCGCTGGAGGACATCTACCGCGCCGCCATCCGTATTTACATGGGAGATGATGACGGCCGTGGCTGTTTCGTCTCCAGCACGGCGCCGCCTGAAGCGGTGCACGATACGTCCGTCCGGCGGGAACTCTCTGCCATGAATGACGGCTTGGATGGCCATTTCGAAGCCCGCATTGCCCGCGCCCAGGCGGAAGGGGAGGTGTGCACCGCCCTACCGCCGGACGAGGCGGCACGCATCGCGTCTGCCGTGCTGCATTCCCTGTCTGTCCGTGCGCGGGCAGGGGCCTCGAAACGGGCACTGCACGCGCTTGCGCAAAGCGCCGTGGACCTGCTGGCGAAGGCGCCGGAAACAGGGAGTGAATCCGGGAACGAACCCGGCAACAGCACAGGTGGCTGAAGACGCTTGACGCAGGCGCGCCGATTGTCCATTACCCACGCTTCCTGACGGGGCAAACAGCTCCCGAACGGGCGGTTAGCTCAGTGGTAGAGCACTACGTTGACATCGTAGGGGTCACAAGTTCGAACCTTGTACCGCCCACCATTCTCTCTGAAAATCTGGTTTGATAGCCCGGCAGGGGCTGCATCCGTCTTTCGCGTTGGCGCCCCGGCGATCAGCGCTTCTGCAATTCCCAGATCCCGGACAATAAAAAACCCTGCCGAAGCAGGGTTTGGTGCCCAGAAGAGGCATGCGCCGCCCTGTGAGATTAGTATAATAACGTTATTATACAATGGTTTGTGTGGGTTCCTAGTGCTCGGTACAAATGACCTTGAGTAGATTTTTGTACCTGAGAATGCATAGAGTCCGATTCAGCTGGTAGGCCCTGCACAGTCACCAATTTTCGTTGGGGCACCTGTATGAGCGCGTGCCCTAAGTTGCCTTCCTTGCGCTAGCACAACGACATGGCGTCGGGATGGGACGTCGTCAATCTTAGGGTTTGAGCAATTGCCAATCCTGGGTAGCTTGCCGCGTATCCCGAACGCGCCTAGCCTGTCTGAAGATCAGGGAGACTTGAATGCCATATGACACGGACTTGGATTTGTTGTCTGGGCTGGAAGTAGATAGCCCGCCGTCAGCGAGCTTGATTCGGATCCCGAAAATTACAATCGATGGTGTGGAACTCGAAACCACAAAGGTTTTCGAGACCTATTGGTATTTCGCTTGCGAACGGCAAAGGGTATTTTTTCGGAGAATTTCAGGAGCGAACGGTCAGGACTGTACCAGCGATAGAATTCTGCAATCTTATCGCTTTACGAACGCATACAGAGCATCCGACCGTGTAAGTCAGTTCCTCATACGCAATGTTATCTACGCTCCGGAAGGTGACGTAGACTTCGAAACAGTGTTCATGCGCGTACTCTTGTTCAAGCTGTTCAACAAGATTGAGACTTGGGTGTCGATCGAGAAGAAGTTCGGTCCGATAACCGGTAAAGCTTTTGATATCGATGCAATTGATGCGTTCTTAACTGAACAGTTTGAAGCGGGGATACGCTTGTATTCCGCAGCATACATAATGCCTTCAGCTGGTAGAGTCTTTGGGCGTCGATACAAGCACAGTAATCATTTGAGGTTGCTTGGGCGATTACTTGACCAGGGTATGCCCCATAGCGTGCTCGAAGCGTCGAGCATGTCCGATGTATATGAGATCCTCAGAAGTGTACCATCTTTAGGCCCGTTTCTCGCCTATCAGTTCGCGACTGACATCAACTACTCTGACCATTTGAACTTTGATGAGATGGAATTTGTTCAAGCCGGCCCTGGCGCGTTGGACGGAATAAGCAAATGCTTTGTCGACCAGAAGGGGCTTTCTGCGGAACAGATCATCCGGCATTTTGCAGAACAGCAAGATGAGTACTTTTCTCGGCTCGGCTTAGAGTTCCCAAGTCTCTGGGGAAGAAAGCTCCAATTAATCGACTGCCAGAACCTCTTCTGCGAAATTTCGAAGTATACGCGAGTGGCATTTCCAGAAATTAGCGGACTCTCTGGCCGTACACGAATAAAACAGAAGTTCTCGCCTGCCGGAAGGCCCCCGGCACCATGGTATCCCCCTAAATGGGGAATTAATGACCGCATCAATGCGCCAAACGATTACCCACGTGGAGTATCAGCTATGAGTAGTGCTGAGCAGTATAAACTGTTTTGAGCTTGGCTTTGGGCCGTTCGAACGGAGATGACTCCAAGACTCCAGAGACGTTCTTCGACTTCAGCATGAGCGCGTATGCTGTATCTTTGATCATCTAGCGGATGTAATTCTAATTCAGAGAAATGACCCATGTCCGCTACATCAAAGCCAGCGCCGTTCAAGATCGCGGTTTTGGCGGCAACCATTTTCAGTTTTTGCGTTGGCGTTAGCTCTGCCAATTCCTGTTCTGTTAGAGTTGCGCTAATGCGCTCTTCCATGTTGGGAGCATGAATGTCTTCGATCGCTTGACCGAACCCCGCTATCGCACCTGGAACATCGATATGTACGTGTGGTGAGAAGGTAAGAGTTCTTGAGTTGGTGTCCACCGTAACGGTGCCTTGGCCTGAGTCGACTAGTTTCGAGTAGATGTTGAATCCTGAAATTATCGCGTTAGTCCATTCCCAATGCTTGTTGGCGCTTGTCTCCAGTCCATCGGTGAACAAATCAATCAAACTCAGCAGTGAGTGCGAGACATCACTACGTTGAGTGAAGAGTTTTTGTTGCTCGCGCGGCAAATCAGGATTGCGAATTTCTGCGATCCTTAGGCCCTCCGAGTGCACCATCTTTATAATGGTCTCTTCAACAATTTTTGCCCGAGCCCCATCTTGAATCTCGTCAAGCTTGGCATCGCTTTTCCGTTTACGCTTCATCATGGAGCGTACCACTGGCGACCAACCTAAGTGCGCAATATGAGCTAGATGCAGCACATCGTGAAATCGGTACCCGTCAGCTTCCGCGTTATCCGTAAGGTCATCTCCCAATTGTCGGCCATTCCAGTACATTCGTGAGCGGCCTTTACCAACCGTAATAAACTGCACGTCAAACTTGCGGGGAAGCTGCTCCTCTTTCCTGACGTTTTCGTCGTGAAGGGGAGTTGGATTGTCGCTTGGTTGTCGGTTCTCAAGCTTTTCCCGGTTGCGTGAGACGATTTCACTCAGTGTAAGTCCGTACAAGGTTGCAAGAGCCGCCAAGTGCCAAGCCACCTCTCCCAAGATGGTGATGATGTCCCGATCATTGACTTCAGTGTTCAGCTTTAGCTCTTCCTCAGTGAGGAATATCCGCATTAGCTGGGCTGCCAATTGCGTCAGAACAGCAAGACAAACATCCAGCAATACTCCACCTTCAGTGCGAGCCGTTTTGAAAGCGAGAGATTGAAAGCCATCAAATGTCCGGCGCTTCTGATGAGGATATTCAGCTGCCTCTTTCAAAAATGCGTCGCGATTATCTTTCCCAATCCGTTCACGAAATAATTTGCTTCGATCCGAATCGTTTGTCAGTTCGTCGACAAGTCGTGCGATCTGCTTTGTGAGAATATCGGTACTGCTCCCAACTTCCTCAATGCGGGCGAGTGCGAAGCAGTACCAAATAACATCTCCTATTTCATCGCGCAGTTCATCCCGTGCGATGGATGACTGCAGGGCGTCGGCACCTTTAAGGCGCTCCTTCTTTACGGCTGATACAACGGAGCCGATTTCGCTCGCTAATCCATATACAGCGATGCGTCGTCTTGTTTCCGAATCCAGTTCCTTGAAAGCATCGGTTCGGTCTACAAACGCCGCATACTCGCGGATGGTGCTGGGGACTACGCTTTTTGTCGTCATTGCTAATTCCAATCGAGCGGCCGGCCTGGGCATCCCCATTCATTTTGAGAACGGATCCAGTCGATGAACTTGTGCGCGAAGGGCTGGGGAAAGTTGCACTTATGACCGCGTACAGCGCGAATATCTGGAGCTTTTTGGAATTGTTTCGGAATGAGGGGGCCGTTTCCCCCCCAATAAACAAACTGTTCGGCGATTAGAACGCGATCTGTTTGGGTGTCGTTGCGTATGTTGTGGGGGTTTGGTGATCCGTCTTCGTAGCTATGATGAGAATCAACCTGAACAAAGCCGTTTTGGGCGCGATGGTATATGTTGTCTCCAAAAGCGAGCTTTCTGCTGCCGTTCAGGTTTGGTCGCTTGATTATGTAGTCTGGATGATTCCAATACTCAGTGAACGTCAGCACGCTGCTAACTTGCATGGCAAATACCAGTCGATCTTTACGACCCTTTCGAGCGCTGCCAGTGCCAACTACCCAATCCCCAATATTAGCGGTCCGCCGGATACCTGGCTTGCAAGTGGCGAGCGTACAAACACCAAAAAACGGATTCGGAGCGAAGCCATAATCCCTGGCAACAACGTATGAGTAGACTTTCACTTGCGACAACCCTCGAGTGCCTAGCCGCAAGAGTAGCGTATTATGTTGCGCCGATCGACCGGTTGGCCGGCAGGGTCGACGGAACCGTTGAACTTTCCTTCAATCGCATCGACGATCTTATCGGAGTTCCAGCCAACGATGGCATCAGCATAGTCCGCGAGTTTTTCTGGGAGCTCACATCCCTGATCCCCGTGGCCCCAGATGCCCACAATTCTCTTGCCGAGTTTCTTGGCGTATTCGATTTCCCAGGCGACGTATTCGCTGGTTTTTGTATCTGGTGTCACATAGCAAATGAATGTTCCCGCCCATTGAATTCTAGGGGCGAGGATTTTGCTTTTGATGTAGTCGGGACTCTTTGCGTCGTTAGGCTTTTCCGAGTTTATGGATCCGTCTCGAATTTCTAGGCCAGCCTTGCCGGCTAGTTCTTTGATTCGTGCTAAACCTTCGTCATCCTCGTGAATATGACTAATGAATACGTTTTTTATTTTGCCGACCATGTCACTTCGCCTGATTCGGAATTGTCGTAGATAGATAGAATATATACGATATCGAAGGTTGACGATATAGGATGAGTTAAATGTCAGCTCCTGCTCCAGTGTTGGAAATCTACGTCGTGTGGCATCCAGACGACGACGAAGGCGCAAATATAGCTCAACGGCTCTTCGAACACTTCCACGGGACAGTATTCAGCGGCCTAATCGGAGGCGGCATCGAGTTGTACGTTCGAAGTGAAGGGTGGGTTGATGCCGCTTCTCCACCAAGGCCTATTCCTGTATCAAGCGGGGCATTTCCTGACATATCGCCTGCTGAATTTGTTGCCATTGTCCCGGTCGTTGGGAAGGGGCTAGCGCGAGCATGTGAGGAAGTTGGCTCTGTTTGGTTCGATTATATTGGGAACTTCTGCAAGTCAGAGCGCGAAGATTCAAACGTAGGCATATTTCCTTACAGGATTGAATCGGATGCCATGCATGGGACGAAAGTTTCCGAATTATTGAGTTCCTACCAACTGATTGCTCCTGAACAATCGAACGAAGGCGATAGCGCGGAAGGGCTAATGTGCCGTGACCTCGTGCAAGGTATTGCTCAGTTACTCGGTGAAAGTTCCGCTGGTCGCTTGAAGGTTTTCATTAGTCACACGAAGAGAGACAATCCTGAAGAAGCGGAAAATGTTGGTGAGCTGATTTCACTAGTTAGGTCTGTAATAGGGCAAACAAGGTTGCAAAGCTTCTTTGATGCTCATGACCTCCAGCCGGGTACCGATTGGGCGAGTGAATTGGAATCAGAAGCTGCCCACAGTGCGTTGCTCGCGATCCGAACGGACTTGTTTGCCAGTCGCGAATGGTGCCAACGTGAGGTTTCAATTTCGAAGCAAGCGGGAATGCCAATCGTTATATTGGATTCGCTTGGGTTTGCTGAAGAGCGGGGTTCATTTCTCATGGACCATGTCCCACGCGTAGCGGCTCGCAAATTAGATGAAGCTTGGCGACGTGAAGACATTTATCGGGCGTTGAACTTGCTTGTCGATGAATGCCTGAAGCGTGCGGTCTGGACCCACCAAAAGCGATTGGTCGCAGGCTTACTACCAGAGCCTATATGGTGGGCTCCTCATGCGCCTGAGCCCCTGACGCTCGTTGGGTGGCTGAGTGAACTGGCGGCCGATTCAATGCAGGGAGCGGGAGACGACCGAACGCTGCATGTCTTGCACCCCGATCCACCTTTAGGCGCTGCTGAGCGGTTGGTGCTGGAACAGATTGTAGAGCTTCGCGGTCAGGCTCTAGAAATTGATATACTCACACCTAGACAATTGGCGGCCCGTGGGGGTTAGACGATCATGGTAGGATCGAGCACTTTGTTGCCTAAGGATGCGTTGGCTGGGAAGCTCTTAGCCCTTTCAGTATCCCAGTGCCCCGACGTTGGTCGACTTGGGCTCCTGGATAGCCATCTCCGTCTGGTGCTGGGAGAAGTCACCCGAACATTGGTTCTCGCCGGCGGGCAGCTCGGCTACGGGGGGCACCTTGAACCGTCCGGCTACACGGCATTTCTGGTGAATGAGCTCTATCGATATTCTCGTCGGGACGAGCCAGTGAAAGTCGTTCTCGCGTGGGACAATCATTCCTCCATGAGTTCTGAGGAGCTGGTGGAAACCATAAGAAAATACTCTTTGCACGCAGAAGTGATGGTGCTCTCCCCAGCTGGAAATCGAATTACATTGGAAGAACGCCACACATTGTTGGAGACGGGGAAGGTAGAAGGTGATCCACGTGAATGGCTGACTGGTATGCGTCGATACCTAACCTCCATGTCAGATGCTCATTTTTTAATTGGTGGCACCCGTTCCAACTACAGCGGCAGATACCCAGGAGTGGTAGAAGAGGCGTTGATGGCGCTGCAAGCCGGTCGACCGATCTATCCTGCAGCTGGCTTTGGTGGCGCCACGTACGATATTGCGAAGACGATCTATTCCGGCCTCGTCGAGTTCGATCTTCCCTATACAAGTTCAGATTCTGGCCTCGAGACTGGCTTAGAAGAGATTAGATTAGTTTTGGAACGAGCAGGCCCTCCAGTTGAGACGGGATTGAGCTCGGATGAGATGAGGCGGTTGATGTCCAGCTACCGCCCCAGTGAAATCGCTAGCCTCGTGGGTCTCGGAATGGGGCGCCGTCAACAGGCGAAGAGCTAAACTCTGTTTGCAATAAGGTACAAACATCAGGAGCTCCCGAAGTTACATTTCGGGCCTGTAAGCTATCTCTTTGAGCGCCTTGGTTGCATCTCCTCGCCCTTTATATGTGCCGAGCACATCACCGTCTTCGTCAGAGACTGATTTCACGCGAGTGAGCACCCATCTTTTGTCGGCGCCCTGATTTATGCGGTACAAGCGGCCATTTATGCGGCTGTAGAGTTCAGAAGCTTTTCTTAACGCGGTCCATTTGCAATCAGCACCAGACAGCAAGCGTTGACGCGCGGCTTCTCGTTCCTTTTCTTGTGTCTCTCTCCATCGCTGTTCTTGTTCTATCTGGATCTGCTCTCTTTGACCTTCTACATATTCTTGCAAAGCGTAGATTATCGCGGTCATTTCGGTGCCGACGGCGCGTTCTCGCTGGTACAATTCGAGGCAAGAATCTCTGAGTTCGTCGTCTGGCAGGAGGTCGGAGCCAAAGCTGTCTTCCTGAATCGTCCGGAGTCTTTGTGAAACGTCGGTCGCAGTGAGTTTGGGACCAGCGAGGGTGTTGAAATGGTCACGGAGGTCTTCAGTGGGGATCCAGGTCGTTGCCGCAGCGGTTACTAGAATTTCGCGTTGGTTATTCCATTTCTGCCATGGACTTGTTCCGCGATCGACTGCACGCAAAATGTCTTTGGCGAGTTTGGCAATGAAAAATGGATCTCGAATGTGTCGAAGAGACGGGCTTCGGGCGTAGTCGGATATTAATGAGCGGATTGACCAAAGTCGTTCATCTTCAGGCATATTTGGTTTGCGCGCTAGTAGGGGGGCCGTTTCATCATCTTGCCCGAGCAACGTTGTGGGAAGATCGGCAACCCTAACACATTACTCGTGCTTTCTATAGCCCAATGCGAAATCCGAGACAAAGCTTGTCCTGGTTCCTTAGCTTCAATTCTAGACGTAGCCGCGCATCCGTACGCTGCCTTCTTAGAGCATCTGTTTAGCAGAAGTACCGGCCTTGCCGACTGCGTACACTCGGCGCTAATAGCGTCTATGGACTTTGATGCACTCCTCCGTGGCCTTGACTTGCCGGGCACAAATGTGTTGGGCGGGGCCATCCTCATCCTCTTATCATTCCTTGCGAACGGCCAGCTGAATCGAATGGCCGATCGAAGAACTTCAAAAATTCGATTCGTAGAAGACCAATTGAAGTCACTTTACGGGCCTCTGTACGCTATCACCGAGTCCAACCAAGCTATCTATGATAAGTTCTCGACAGGCAATGCGGAGCTTATTGGAGGTGTTGCCACAGGAAGGCGGCTCACAGACGAAGAGTCCCAGGCGCAGGATGTTTGGAACTCATCGGTCTTTCAGCCCAGCAATAGGCGCATGCGCGAAATAATCGAAACGAATGCCCATCTTTTCACCTCTAAGACCATACCTCAGACCGTCGTTGAGTTTCTTGCTCATGTGGAGAATTGGGAGGCCATCTTGTCTGGTCGCTCAGCAGAAAAGGAGTGTGATGTGTTAGAGTACGTTCAATTCCCTCTCTCATTCCCTGATTATGTCCGTACTGAGTATGAAAGAGTCTCTAAACAACATGCCCGGCTTGTTGGACGCCATCGGAGCGGCCGATAGGGGCGAGCAGATCGACGCACGAGGCGGGACCAGAGCAGCAATTCCGTATACGCTTCAGCAGTGGATATTCCTGCCACTCCCTCCAATTAGGGGGTTAGCCTTCAGTTCCGCTCACTATCTCGATTTTTTGGTACGTGAGGTTGGAGAGGTATCGGACTGCTCCGGCGCTTTGACGTACTTTTCTCCGTCCCAGATCACCGCAATCCGATGCTTCGGTTGACCGGTGTTGCTTCCCTCAGTGGCGGGCTCAGCATTATCTTGATCCGTGCTGCTTTTGAGATCGGAATTCTTTTCTTCAGAAGGTGCCCCATTCTTATTCTTAGATTTTCGGAATCTACCAGCGAACTTACGGCGGTGGTTCCGGTCACTCTTTTTCTCTTTGAAAGAAAACCATCCGGAGCGCGCGCCGATGACTGTGGACCCGCCGTTGTACGAACCGTTTCTTGCCACCTAATATCCCCTTTGCAGTGTATTGGACTGTAATGGATGAAAGAACCGCAGACGAATGAAGCGCGCCATGCGGATTGAAAAAGTGTAGAAAAATTCGAGCTCCTTTGAATGTCTTCGAACGAGCAGGTTTCCCCCCGTACCCCCCTTCACTTTGTCAGAGATGCTCAATCTCCCAATCGACCACCAGGCTCTCAACTTCGATGGCTGACCGGGAGAGAACACGGTCTTCGAGTTTGAATTTGAAGTTGGAGTGGACTTCGACTTTGTATGACCGAGAGGCCTCCCGAATGAACTCTTCTACTTGTTGTCTTAGGCAGCAAATAATGTCGCTGACGAAGCACTCGTCAGATGTTGGCTTCCGGGATTTCCCCCACAGGTGTTTACCCGCGATCGGATAGGCAACGTAGTTCATGCTCTTCAAATGTATGAACTCGTTGAGCGGCCTTCGACCTCCATAGATTTCAGCGTAGTCTCCTCGAATACCAAAGCGCTTGAGTGTTTCGTAGTCCGGCTCCCACCGCATGGTGAAGTTTCTGAGTTGGTTGAGGTAAAAGTAAATTCCAAATCCGAAGTCAGCTGGGGCGACGTCTTTGTCTCCATTTGCGCTAGCTTCCTGGATTGCACGCTCGACGTACTTGTGAATCCAAGGGCGCTGTTCCTCCCGCTCACTGAGACCATGCCAGACCTCTCTGAATTGGCGCAGGTCATCAGGAAGGTTGATCGACAACCGATCGAACTCGGCTTTCATGTGAGCAAGATAGTCTTGAGCTGTAAGGCCAGCGTTCCAACCAAGCGGGCGGTATCCGAATGGAAGAGCATTCATCCGTAGCGACATCTCCGATTGTTGTGGGGCCACAGGATATGGGAACGCGATCACCGATTCGCTAGGGGTTCACCAAGTGCATAAGAATCAATGGGTTAGACCTATTGACATCAATAGACCATGCCCTAGTGAAGCTGCTGCACACTCCCTGAATCCAGCTTCAAAAGACCCCAATTTGACTTTTGAAGCTCCATGACTCATAGGGCCTGCCCCTATTGAAGCTTGGAGGTGTCAGATGATCATCGGTTATGCACGTACGTCCACCACGGATCAGGATGCAGGCCTTGAGGCGCAGGTTCGCGATCTATCTTCCGCGGGCGCTGAGAAGGTCTTCAAGGAGCAGGTGTCCGCGAAAGGGAGCCGTGCCCAACTCACACACGCGCTCGATTACCTTCGCGACGGGGACACCTTGATGGTGACCAAGCTGGACCGCCTGGCTCGCTCTATCCGTGATCTGATGGAGATCGTGGACACGGTCCAAGCCAAGGAGGCATCGCTCCGGATACTCGACATGTCCCTCGATACGTCTACTGCCACCGGGCGCCTCATGTTGGGAGTGCTCGGCTCCGTGGCGGAGTTCGAACGAGAGATCATGCTAGAACGTCAACGGGAGGGGATCCTCAAGGCCCAGGCCGCAGGCAAATACACGGGAAGGAAACCCACAGCCCGCGCCAAGGCCGACCAAGTGATGGACCTGCTTGCATCTGGAAAGACCGAAGCGCAAACGGCGGCGGAGTTGGGGATCAGCCGTTCAAGTGTGCAACGGATCAAGGCCAGCGCCGCACAAGACTAAGATCGGACGCTGAGGGCCGCTGGGTTTGCCCGGCGGTCCACACCGCTGGCGGTTGGTGCGACTGATCCACTGGGCGCGTCTGTGAGGCCCAGGGACGTCGAGTTAGAAGACTTCATCGTTCGCGGCCCTCAGAAGCTCTGGCAAGTGAGATGACACTACCAGGCCGCAGCCTTCTTCCATGTCCGCGCCAATGTAACGAAGCACCCTGCCGCGACTGTGGGGATACTTGTGGAGCTCCGTGACGATGACCTTGGGTCCGGTTTGTTGGTGTCCAGACTTGAGCATCGGTTCTCGTTCCCACCTCTTGTGAGATCCTGAGGCCAGCCGATGGATCAGCTTCGCGCCTTGAACCCGCTTAAACTCGCGATCGCCATCGGGTTGTGGATCCAGTTGCACAGCAAGTTCAACCACCAGCCAGCTCTCGACCACTCGCATCGGGCCCACTCCTGCTTTGCGGAGCCGCGCCCAAGCCTTCCAGGCCCGTTCCCTAGGTGGCAGACCAGCGAGCCGAAAGGCCTCCTCAAAGGGACCTGCCTGGGCGTAGAGGCCGTTCACACGTTCGACGGCATTCGCCACCCAACGATCATCCTTGTGTTCCGTAAGCCACCCTTGCACGATCTTCCGGTACGGCTTGAGAGACTTCGCACTGTAAGATCGTTTGTAGGGACTGCCGTGCCGACTGTAGTGATCCGCATGGCGCCGACAGAAGCGTGTGTCGAGACCTTTGGTCGTTCCTGCCCGTGCGGGATGAGGGCATCCTATCACCCTGCAATACGAGTACATCCCGTCTGGTCGCTTAGCGCGCTTGCTGACGTCAGGCTTTCTAGGCATGTACCGCCTCGCCTTGTGCCTGGGAGACAAATGATTTCACCTTGATGGTGGGGTCAATGCCGAAGCGATCTGCGAAGGCCGCGCTCAGGATCGCTGACGCTTCCTCTGCGCGACTGCAAGACGTCAGCAATGCATCGTGTAGCGGAAGAGCGCTGAAACCCGAGTCAAAGCACCTGAGGGTTGCCTCAATGATGATCTCGCTCTCATGCCACATCAACTCTGCACCGCACGGATCTGCAGCACCCAATCTCTGCGCAATCGGTTGGTTCCGCTCTTTGATGAAGTCGAACACCTGACCGGCAACATAGGTCTTGGGGATCATATCCCGAGCCTCTTTGGAGAGCCGTGTTCTGCGGTTCACAGGTCTCCAGAGCATCTGCATCAATGCGAGTTTGACTGCTTCCCGCGGGATATCTCCGGGAGGGTCCAGGGTGTAGGGGTCTCCGTCCGGCTGAACTCCCTCAAGGGCGTAGGCAATTGATGGCATGGCTGCCTGGATATCCACCTCGGCTATTGGTTCTCCATCGATACGAAGGGCTGCGCGGCGGATGTCCTTCCGGAGATTCAGCCAGAACGCGCTACCGCCCAAACGTCCGCCACGCTCGAAGGATCCATCGAGAAAAGAACGCGAAACACCCCGCCGCCTCACATCGATCCTTATTGAGCCATATGGTTCACCACTAAGCGTCGCACAGTATAGTCGCTCGTTCAGCCTGGAGAGCTGGTTTTCTATCGCTTGTGTCTGAGCATTCGGCTTGAACGGCAGAACGAGTCGACGGCTATCAACCCCTTTCGGTTTTGTACCTCTTAGCTCGATCTCTGGAGGAGTCTGCTCCGCGCCGACCGCACCCATATCGACTCCAAGGCGGGTCGCGGCCTTCAACAGTTCGGGGCCCGGTCGCAACTTGCTCAAAAACTTGTTGTTGAGCTTTGCAGAGCGGTTGACCTTTAGCCACTCGGCGGTTCCCAGATCGTAGAGGCGGTCAATGACGGTGCGGTTGCGAGCTACATGGTCAGCCGGTCCCGCAGACAACCAGTTGTTGTCCAGCTTGATTACCAGTGGCTCGGGGGCGCCTGAGAGGTGATGTGCCAATGGATCCAGAATGAGGGCTGCAACCGTTCTCCACTCTTGTTCAGCGCGCGCGTCTTTGTTCCGCCTGGCTAATTTGCCAATGCCTTCTAGGCGCTCCTTACGTGCTTGAAATTGTGCCTCCACCGCGTCGTCGACCAGGGTTCGAGCATTGGGTGTAAGGGCAATAGTGGAGGGATCCCACGATTGGGACTGTTGGCTTGATGTCATCAATAATCCGTTGCTGAGGAAGACTGCAGGTTGGGCTTAGGGGAGGAAGGCTGAGGTGGTGGAGCTGGATACGGTACCTCCTCACCACCATGACTTAGTGTCTCTCCTGGTGAATACAAAGGGGGAGGGACGGAGGGTGCCCACCTTATAAGCCGGTTAAGGAGCCGAGCAGACCTAAGGGGGGTACATATTAATGCTTCAGCGGCTCGAATTGCTCAGGTGACCGACACACCAAACATGGAGGACGCCCCGATGATTCTCACGAAAACGGCTCCAAATGGCCTGTTTGGGCACGATTTCGAGGCTTGTTTGACAATGTGGAAGGCCGCTCCTACCTAAGTTGGTAACGTTGGTGTTCTCTACCAATGTGTGTGTGAACTCGCCCTCGCTCGGTCCCGCTGAGCGGGGGCTTTCTTTTGTGTTTGCTTGTTCGATTTCACTTTGGCACATTCAATCTGCATTCAATTCAGGTGTTGCCGGTTTTCAAAAAGCAACTGAGCTTGGGCCTCAAGGGACAGTTCTAGACGCTTTTTAAGATCAAAATTTTCAGCCTTGATTTTTTCAAGCCTACTGCCGTTATTTTTGCGCCGGGAAGTTACCTTATCTCTATAACTTAGAATTAGCTCTCTAATATCACGATACTTATTATCAGATCTTGCAATTAGAGAACGAGATCTTCCGGCCTCGTCTGCCACTGAAGACACAGTAATCTCTAGCTTTCCGTCGCTCATTCGCTGAATATTTCGAGCACTGCGAGGCATATTGTTAACCAGTCTATCCAGCGCCTGAATAAAATCATTCTTAATGATCTGAAATTCATCAGGGGAACGCTTCTTAACACCCGTATCTTGCATATCAATCCAGTTCTTCTTTCTCGGAAACTGTTAATAGCTTGATAATTTTCAAAGCTTGATCTGCCCTAGCACGGATGACGCCAAACGAGTGATTACCAACCGCAAGGGGAGAGCTCAAGAAATCTGAGTACTCTTTGTGCCTTCCCCTCCAAAAATCTAAATGACTTCGATTAATTAAAAAGCATTGGCATCCCAGGCATATGCTCGGTTGTTGCCCTCTGTAGTTAGGTGCTCGCCCCACCAACGGTCTAGTTCCACAAGCTCGATGACACTGCATCTCTGAGTCATCCAAAGGGAGGCAACTCCCATGTGGAGCAAACCAAACAACTATACCCTTCTCAAATAAAAAGGTGCGAATATCCGACCAACTTTCGGCTTTAGACTTACCGTTAATTAGCTCCTTAATATCGGAAAT
>ENA-OWNT01002030-OWNT01002030.1-seawater-metagenome-genome-assembly--contig:-NODE-2030-length-22411-cov-3.482806_pt1 | contig 22411 bp, 18 predicted proteins | sample MGYA00238136_ERZ651165 | MGnify/ENA primary metagenome ERZ651165 (study PRJEB26861, sample SAMN08777766) | seawater metagenome | isolation source: coastal seawater | place: USA: Florida | collected...
GCGTCTGCCACAACACCACTGTGCGTCAAGCCAGCCTTGTGGGTGCCGGGCGCGAGGGAGGGGTCAGTGCCACGGGTCGTGGCGGCGTCGATGGCGGTGTGGGGTGGCGGCAGCACCTGGCCGGGCTGGAGATCGGCGATGTCGCGGATGGGTCTCATGGGCGGCGGAGGGTACCACCGGAGCGCCGCGCGGGGAAGCGCCGGGTAGGCCTAGGCCTCCTCCAGCGCCTCCATGAGGTTCTGCAACAGGGTGTCGAGCGGCGCCGGCTTGGGGATGCGACGCGCGACGCGGTCGCCGAACAGCTCGAGCAGGACGTGGTCGGTGCAGGCCGTGTGGGAGATCACCAGGGGGCGATGAGGCAGGCGGTCGAGCTCCTCGAGCAGCACGAGCCCGCCGAGGTGCTCCACCTTGTCCTGGTAGCGCTTGGCGCGCGGCCCGAGGACCCGGTCGGGGTGGTCGCCGAGGGGGATGAAGAGGTCCATCACGACGGCCTTCCACCGGTCGTCGACCAGGGCGACCACGGCGGCCTCGACGGAGTCGACCACCAAGGTGGGCACCTCGAGGGCTTCGCCGAGGATCTCGGCCGCCAGGTTCACGTTCTCGGGTTCGTCGTCGACGAACAGCAGGCCGGGGGTGCTCATCGCCACTCCATGCGGTCGAAGTCCCATACCTTTCGTAGCTTGCCGCCTGCCTCAACCTCCACCTGGAAGGAGCGGCGTCGGCCGTCGGTGGCGATCAGGGCCACCGCGTAGCGGCCCGGAGGAAGCTCGCGCGTCACGGGCGCCTCGGCGACGTACTGGCCCCCGATGTAGACCTCGGCGGCCTGCTTGCTGCCGATGATCAGGCGGCCCAGGTCGCCCGCGGGGGGAGGGGTGGACGGCGCGTCCGCCGGCGCCTCGACGGCCTCTGGTGCGTCCTCCTCGGGCGGCGGCTCGGGCTCGGGCACAGGCCGGCGGAGGATCTTGACGGTGACCGGCTCCTCCTCCGGGGGAGCGGCTTCCTCGGCCTCTGTGGGCTGCTCTGGGGCCGGTGCCGGCGCGACCGGAACCTCGGCACGAACGGTCTGCGGCCCTGCTGTGGGCTCGGGCTCCGTGAGGGCCGTGACGGCGAGCAGCCCCACCGCGAGAAGCAGCCCGGCCGAGAGCACGGCGCCGATGGCGAAGGTGGCCACGAAGCCGGGGCCGCTGTCGTCGTCGGCGGCCTCCTCCTCTTCGAGGCTGTCTTGCTCCGGGCGAGCCATCTCCTGGGTCGGGGGCCGGTCGGCGAGGGCGTGGAGCTCCTGGTAGAAGCGAACCACCTCGTCGCGGGCAGTGATGGGGTCGGGCAGCAGGCCCGAGAGGGCGCGGCTGAAGTCCTGGGCGGTGGCGAAGCGGGCGGCGGGGTCGCGCTGCAGGGCCCGCACGAGGACGGAGATGAGGGGCCCATAGGCGCCGCCGTCGAGGGTCGCGGCGACCCGTGCTGCGTGGTCGTCGCGGAGGAGGCGACGGATCTCCTCCTTCTTCCGGTCGCGGAACATCGGCGACAGCGAGGCGAGCTCGTAGAGCACCGTGGCCAGCCCGAACACGTCGGCCGGCGGCCCGACCTCGTCGCCGATGGCCTGCTCGGGGGCCATGTAGCCCCACGTGCCCTTCACGCTGCCTGCGCGCTCCTCCCGAAGACGGCCCTTGGAGATGCCGAAGTCCAGCACCTTCACGACGCCCTGGTTGTTCAGGATGAGGTTGCTGGGCTTCATGTCGCGGTGGACCAGCTCGAGGGAGCGCCCCTCGTCGTCGTGGGCTCCGTGGGCATGGTGGAGGCCATCGCAGGCTTGTCGACCCAGCTCGGCGATGACCGACATGGGCATGGTGAGGCCGTGCCGGGCGCAGAGGCCGATCATGCGGCGCAAGGTGAAGCCTTCGACGTACTCCATCACCAGGAACCAGGTGTCGCCCTCACAGTCGAAGTCCTGGATCTGGACCAGGTTCTGGTGCTGCAGCGAGGCGCCGAGGCGGGCCTCGTTGATGAAGAGGTCCTTGTAGGTCTTGCTCTGGGCGTGCTCGGGCAGGATGAGCTTGATGGCCACCCGGGGCGACACGCCCGCCAGCGACTCCCTCCGCCCCTCATACACGAGGGCCATGCCACCCTTCGAGAGGGGGCGCACGATGCGATAGCGACCGAGGCGCTGGAGGGACGCCGGACGGGGCTGGGATGCGGCGGGCTGCGGCATGGGCGGGGAGGGGAGGGAGGGTCGACAGAGTGTACTCCATCGACCGTCACCGCGAAGACTGGAGCGCTTCCTTCGACCCTACATCCGCTCGACGGGCCGCAGGCCGAGGAGCGTCAGGCCGAGGTGGAGCGACTGTTGTACGGCGTAGACCAGGGCCAGGCGCCCTTCCCGCACCGAGGCGTCTTCCTCGGACAGCACGGGGCAGGCGTTCCAGAACGGCCCCACCGCACCGGCCATCGACTCGAGGTGATCCGCCAGCAGGTTGGGGCGGAAGGTGTCGGCGGCGGCCTCGGCGGCTTCGGGCAGCCGCGCGGCGAGGAGGCCCAGGGTGCGCTCCGTGGGATGCTCCAGACGGGGCGCGGCGCTGGGGCGCTCGCTCACCTCGCCCTTGCGCAGGATGCTGCACAGGCGAGCGTGGGCGTACATGAGGTAGGCGGCGGAGCCCCCATCGAGGGACAGCGCCTTGGTCCACGTGAAGTCGATGTCGGACTGGGGGTTCTGGGAGAGGTCGAAGTACTTGATGGTGGACACGCCCATGGCCTCGGCGATGGCCTTCCGCTCGGCCTCGGGGAGGTCGGGGTTCTTCTCGGTGACGATGTCGAGGGACTTGGCCGCTGCGGTGTCGAGGAGGTCGACCAGGTTGATCACCGAGCCCTTTCGGCTCGACATGGCGGCGCCGTCGACCAGCAGGGTGCCGAACCACACGTGCACGAAGCGCATCTGGTCGGCCCCCATCTTCTTGGCGGCCGCGAAGACCTGACGGAAGTGGAGCTGCTGACGCTTGTCGACCACGTACAGGGCGAGGTCCGGGGACCAGGTCGCCGCGCGGTGGCGGATGGTGGCGAGGTCGGTCGTGCCGTAGAGGCTGGCGCCGTCGGACTTCTGAATCAGCAGGGGGTTCTTGCCGAGCCCCTTGCCGTCGTCGTTGGTGAAGGGCACCACGACGGCGCCGTCGCTGCGCTCGGCCACGCCGCTGTCCATCAGCTCGCTGACCAGCGGGCCGAGGGCATCGTTGTAGAAGGACTCGCCGTGGACCACGTCGAAGCGGATCCCGAGGCGGTCGTAGACGCCGTCGAACTCGGCCATGGACACGTCGATGAAGCGCTGCCACAGGGCGGTGTTGTCGGGGTCGCCGGCCTGGAGCTTGGCCGTCTCGGCCCGAGCCTGGTCGTGCAGGCCCTCGTCGGCCTCGGCGCGCTCTCCGAACGCCTGGTAGATGCGCTGCAGCTCACCGATGGGGTCGGCCTCGAAGGCGGCTTCGTCGCGCCAGCCATGCCAGCCGACGATGAGCTTGCCGAACTGGGTGCCCCAGTCGCCGATGTGGTTGTCGGCGACGACCTTCCAGCCGAGGTAGCCGTACAGCCGGTGCAAGGCGCCGCCGATGACGGTGGAGCGCAGGTGGCCCACGTGCATGCGCTTGGCCACGTTGGGGGAGCTGTAGTCGATGACCACGGTCTTGCCGGCACCCGGGGTGGCACCGAGGAAGCGCTCGTCGCCGGCGCGGCCCTGCAAGTCGCTGGCGAGCCAGTCGTTCGCCAGGCGGAAGTTGACGAAGCCTGGCCCGGCCACGGTGGCCTCGGCGATGGCCGGGTCGGCGGGAAGGGCGTCGACCAGCTGCTGCGCCACGGCCCGCGGGTTCTGCCGCGCGGCCTTGGCGAGGCGGAAGGCGTAGTTGGACTGGTAGTCGCCGTGGGCCGGGTTGTTGGTGGGCACGCAGGGCTCGAGTGGCACCGGGCTGTCGGCGAGGCCGGCGGCCTCCGCAGCGGTGCGGACGACGGCGGTGAGGTGCTGGGCGATGGTAGACATGGGCATCTCCGGGGGGGAGACGTAGCCTGATGCGGGCGGCGTGCCTACGACGTGGCGTGGAGCCGCTCCGCGGTGCGCGCATAGGCCTGGTCGACGGCCTGGTGCAGCGCCTCGGAATCATTGGCACGGGCGGCGGCCTCGATGGCGTCCCACGGCGCATCGGGGAAGGGAAGCCGCGCCACCTCCACGCCCTTCACCCGGGCGGCCGGGTAGCGCGCGCCGTACCAGGCACAGGCCTGGGGACTGTTCAGCACACCGGCGATGGCCCAGGCGGACAGGCCGGGTACGTCGGCGTGGAGCACGTAGCAGCTGTCGAGGGGGAAGCGGCGCTCGGTGTCGACCGCGGCGCGGAGCGTGCGACCGCTGGCGCCGGCCAGCACGACCTTCTCGTCGACGTCGAAGACGCCCGCGTGCTTCGGCGCCACCCAGGGCTTGCGGGCCAGCATGTCGGCGGGGTCGTAGGTGATCCATTCGTCGCTGGCGTCGATGTGGCCCTGGTGGACCTGCTTCCCGCGGCAGGTGGGCTGGTCGAGGGGGCCGCGGTCACCGCGGTGCACGTACCGCCCGTAGTCGCCGCACACGACGCCCATGTGGATGCGGGTGAGCGCCCCGAGGGGGGTGCCTGGCAGCTCGGGGGGCGGGCCGTCGAGGGACCAGCTGTGGGGGCCGATGTGGACGGTGGTGCGTGGCACCAGGGCCTGCCCATCGAAGTGGCCGGCGATGCGGCGGTCGGCGACTCCCGTGAAGAGCGCCACGGACTGCACCCGGGCCCCGAAGAGGGCGTCCGGCAGCTCGAAGAGGGCATCGACGCCGGCGGCCTGCACCAGTCCTCGCAAGGCCGCGAAGGAGGTGAGGGAGAGCCAGTTCCGTGGGAGCACCAGGGCGGTCCGGCGGGTGGTGCTGAGCGCGTGCTCGACGAAGCAGGTGGCGAGGTCGTTCTTGTCGGTGGCGGCGCTGAATCGCTGCCAGAGCGCGCGGCGGGTCTCCAGCGGTAGGTTCTGGACCCGCACCCAGGGAGGGTTCCCGACCACGAGGTCGGCCTCGGGGAGCCGCTCGGTGAGGGCGTCGCCCAGGGTGAGCTCGGCGCGGACGCCTGCCGCCGAGAGGGTCTGGCGAGCGGCCTCGATGGCGAGGGGGTCGGCGTCGATGCCGTACAGCTGTGCCTCGGGGCGGCGCTGGGCGACCGCGACCAGGAAGCGAGCGTCGCCACAGGCCGGATCGACCACGACAGGGCGCGGCCCGATGCCCTCCAGGGCACGCTCCACGACGGCCTCGACCAAGGGCCATGGCGTGACCCACTGGCCTCGCCGCTTGCGTTCCGTGGGGGAACGCTGCGCCAGCCACACCTCGGCTGCGGAGAGGTCGGGGGCGGTCACGGGGCGTCGTCGGGCAGGGGCACCGGGTCGTAGCCGCCGGGGTACATCGGCTGGCAGCGGAGGATGCGCTTCGTGCCCATCCACACGCCCTTGAGGCCGTAGAGCGCGATGGCCTCTCGGGTGTACTGGCTGCAGGTGGGCTGGTAGCGGCAGCTGGGGGGCGTCATCGGGGAGATGTAGGCCTGGTAGAAGCGGATCGGCGCGATGAGCATCCACGTCAGCAGGCTGGCGCGAGACTCCGCAGCGTCCGCTGGCGCCGGTGGCTTCTCAGCGGGGAGTTCGTGGCTGGAGCACATGGCAGAGCCGTAACCGTGCCGTCGCCATGTGGCGCGCGCGCCACACATGGGTCGGGCGGTGGTGGGACAGCCCGTAGGTTGTTGGTTGATTGGCGGCGTTGGTCCGTGTGGTGGGCTCGGTATGGCCCTTGCAGCCTAGCGGGGTGGGAGGTCGACATGCGTGCGACGACGTGGCTGCTGATCGGGGCGATGGTGGGGGCCTGTGGGTCCGAGAATGCACTCCGCGGCCCAGTACAGGTCGTTCCCGGGCCGGACGCGGAGACGAGCACGACCAGCTCCACGCCGACACTCGCCCTAGGGGCCTTGGCCGGTCGGGTCTGCGCGCCCGACGGGTCGACGTACCTGTCCCTCGCCGACGTAGCCCTCGAGCCCCTCGATAGGCCTGGCGAGCCCCTCGTCACCCAGTCGGATGGCCAAGGCTTCTTCCTGGTGGAGGACGTGCCCGCGGGAAGGTGGGGGCTGCGCATCACCAAGGGCTCCTTCGTCGTGGAGCAAGCGGTCGAGGTCATCGAGGGGGAGCGAACCTCCGTGGGCGGGGAGGACTGCGTCCCCGTAGACCCTGGCAACACATCCATCGCCGTCGTGACGGGTTCCTTCGACCACATCGAGGACGTGCTCGACGTGCTGGCCTTGGAGTACGACACCTACAACGGACGCGCCGGCACGGCCTACCTCGACCTTCTACGTGACCCCGACCGCCTCGCCTCCTACGACATCGTGTTCCTCAACTGCGGGATGGGCGACCAGTGGCGCAACCACCAGGCCGAGATCAACGCCAACCTGCAGGACTACGTGCGGAACGGTGGGTCGGTCTACGCCTCGGACTGGGCCTACTACCTGGTCGAGAGCACCTGGCCCGCCACCAACGACTTCCACGGCAACGACAGCCGCTTCGGTGCGGCCGCGGTGGGGCGTGCGGGACAGGTCCAGGCCACGGTGCTCGACCCCGCCATGGTCGAGCTCCTCGATCGCTCGCAGGCGAACCTTCGCTTCGACCTGGGCATGTGGGTCGCCATGGTCGACGCAGGCCCGCAGGCCGAGGTGCTCATCGAGGGGACCTACCGGTGGGACGAGCTGGGTCAGTCCGGCGCCCAGACAGGACCGCTGGCCACCCGGGTGCGCGAAGGGGACGGCACGGTGGTGTTCACGAGCTTCCACAACGAGAACCAGGCCACGGCGGACATGGCCAAGCTGCTCCAGGAGATCATCCTGTCGCTGTGATGGTTCGCCGGCGCAGCCTCAGCGGCCGGCGGCGACGGACTCCACTGTCTTGGTGCCGATGCCCCGGGTGGCCCCGAACGCCTCCATGGAGGCGAACGGCCGCTGCTCCAGGATGATGGAGATGCCGCGGCGGTAGACGCCGGCCGCTGCCAGCTCTTCGTAGGACGCCGTGTTCACGAACTGGAGGGTGGCGCTCGCCGTGCGGGGCGAGAGCATGACGTCGTCGACGCGAATGGTTCCCGGAGGCAGCGGCTCCTCCGCCGGGGCGGGCGCGGGTGCCGGCGCGGGTGCGGGCACCTGGATGGGCACGGGTGCCGGTGCCGGCGCCGGTGCCTGCGTGGGTTGCGGAGCGGGAGCAGGTGAGGGCTCGGGGGCCGGGGCGGGCTCCGGGGGAGTGCTCGGCACGTCGTCGGTGGGGTCCGGCGCGTCGACGGGCTCTACGGGCTCCTCGACGGCCTCGACGGCCTCGACATCCTCCGGCGGCGTGGGCGGGGCGACGGGCAGTGGCAGTGGCTCGGGCTCGGGTGACGGGGCGGACAGCCCCAGGGCGAGGCCTGCTCCTCCCGCAACCCCTGCTGCTGCGGCGATGAGGGCCACCAGCATCACCACGGCTACGCCGGCCACCACCGCGCCACCCGCCAGCAGCCACGCCCCTCGCGGACGCCGCTGCGGCGCGGGCTGGGGGGCCACGGCGCGGAGCCACTCCTCCAGTGCCTCGGCCATGGCGCCGCAGTCCTCGAAGCGGTGGTCGGGGTCCTTCGCCATGGACTGGCGCACGATGGCCTCGAGGGCGGGGGGCACCGTGACCGGACCGCGGTCGCCGATGCGTGGGACCGGGTCGGAGCGGTGGGCCACCGCCATGCCCAAGGGCGTGGGGGCCTCGTAGGGGGGGGCGCCGGACAGCATGAGGAAGAGGACGCAGCCGAGGGCGTACTGGTCGGCACGGCCGTCGATGTCGGAGCGCTCCACCTGCTCCGGTGCCATGAAGGCCGGCGTCCCCATGAAGCGATGGGCCTGGGTGATCTGGAGGTCGCGCTCCATGGTGCTCTTCACGAGCCCGAAGTCCACGAGCTTGGGCTGCTCGACGCCGTCGTCGTCGGGGACGAGCATCACGTTGTTGGGCTTCACGTCGCGGTGGACGAGACCGTGGTGGTGGGCATGGCGGAGCCCGCGGGCCAGCGCGGCGCCGATGCGGGCCACCTCGGTGGGGGCCATGGCTCCTTCGTCGCGCAGCCGCTGGTGCAGGGTGCGGCCCTCGAGCAGCTCCATCACGACGTAGGAGATGCCTCGGTCGGTGCCGTAGTCGTGCACCGTGACCAGGTGGTTGTGCTGCAGGCGCCCTGCGAGCGCCGCTTCGCGCAGGAAGCGCTCCTCGAAGGTCTTGCGCGCATCGGGGGTGAGGTCGTCGCGCAGGACCTTGATGGCCACTTCGCGGCCCAGGGGCTGCTGGGTGGCGCGGTAGACATGACCGGCCCCCCCGACGCCCAGGGCCTCGGTGACCTCGTACCGCTCACCGACGACGCGGCCGAGCAGCGCGTCGGAGGAGAGGTTGAGCTCCAGGTCGTCGTCGGACACGCGGCTTCCTAACCCCTCTGAGCAGAACACCCCGGCGGGCGCGAAGCCGTCACCGGGGTGTCACAGGTGCCTTCCGCTAGCGGAAGGCTGGGCGGCTCACTGGCCGGCCGCGTCCTTGGCGCCGTCGACGGCACCCTCGACCGCGCCCTTCGCCTCTTCCATGGCACCGTCGAGGGCGGCACCGCCGCCGGCCTTGGCGAGGCCGTCGATGGACTTGATGACGTTGGGGAGGTCGGTGAAGAGCTGCGGGATCTGGCCAGCAGCGGAGGTCACGGCACCCAGGGCCTTCGGCACCTTGAGGGCGTCAGCGGGGGACTCCACCAGCTCGGTCGGCGGGGTGGAGGTGAGCTTCTGGACGGACGCCATGATGTCGTCCTTCGCGTCCTTGAGGCTCATGAGGACCTCGACGGTCGGGCCAGCGAGTTCCTTGGCCTTGGCGGTGTCGCCGCTCTTCTCGAGCTCGCCGACGTACTTGCCCATCTTGACCGCGGCGTTGACGCGCATGACCTGCATGAGCACGTCGTTGACCGGGGCGATGCCCGTGTCGGGGACGCCGACGTAGTACTTGTCCATGTTGAGGGGGTTCACGTCGTCGCCGTCGAGGCTCTCGAACTTGGGCGAGAGCTTGGAGGGCTTGAACGGCGTGGTCTTGGCGCGAAGCTTGTCGAGGTTCTTCTTGCGCTTGGTCTCGCACTTCTCGAGCTTCTTGCCCTCGAGGCCGTCGCAGAGGTCGTCCTGCGCGGAGGCCATGCTCGGAAGGACGAGGGTGGACATAGCGAGGACCGCCAGGCCGATCTTGTTGAACTTCATGTGTGTCTCCACGTAGCAGGGGTGGTGTGGGGCGGACGCCTATCCCGTTCACGCTCCGAGGCGACAACAAACCGATACATATCGTTGCGTCCACCGTCCGGTTGCATCACGGTTACACGCCCCGAGTAGCTCGATGGCAACAGCGTCCAAGGCGCTCACCGCCCGCGCACTTCCGCCACCGGCAAACTCACCGGAAAATCTTGCAGGTCCACCGGGGTCAAGCGGCCGAATAGGTCGATCTCCACCCCGCGGGACCTCAGGCTGAGGTCCTCCGGCGGGCCCTCTCTGCAGGTGGTGCCGATGCGGTCGGCGAGGAACGCGACCGCCGCCGCCCGGCCCGGGAGTTTGTCGGGATCCAAGGCGCACGCCTGGTACATGCTCACCACGCCTTGGTGTGGCGCGGCGAAGCTGGCCAGGTAGGCCGAGGCCTCCAGGGCTTCGACCCGGCCGAGCTCCGCCGGGCAGCCGGTGCAGGCGAAGTGGCCTTCCTCGTCGATGCGGGCGTCGTCGGCGGCGTGGCGGGCTTCGTGGATGGCCACCGCGCCGGCTACCCAGGCGGTGAGGCGCTCGGCGGCGTCGCGAAGGCCGGGGGTGGCCTGGAGGGCCTGGCTGCCGTCGACCAGGGCAGCGGCCTCCTCGGGCCGGACGTCGGGGCAGGTCTGGTGGGCCGCGGCGGCGGCGTGGATTTGCAGGCGGGTGACGTCGGCTGCCTGGAACCCGTTCCACGGGATGCGACTGATGAGGAACTGGCTTCCGCAGCGGTGCCGACCGTGCACCGACGACACCGACTCGATCATGCGGCGGCGGTGGGCAGCGGTGGCCTCGAGCTTGTCGGCGACCTGGCTGCCCAGCCCGTCCCGCACGGCGGCGCGAAGGGAGGGCGCGAAGGCGGCCGCGATGGGGTCGGGCGGGAGGTGGTCGGGGTCGAGCAGGGGCCAGACCTCGTCGAGGGCGTAGCCGCGGATGCGGTCGTGGAGCAGGATGACCCCACGCTCCCAGGAGCGCATGTGGCCCAGGTAGGCCTCGACCTGGGTGGTGTCGTCGGCTCGTCGCTGCACCAGGGTGCGGTAGGCGCGGTCGCCCACGCGGGTGTGGCCGTCGTGGATGATCTTGTAGGTGCGGAGCGCGAGCAGGCTGGATGCGCCGGTGGAAGACCCCTGGCTGAGCAGGATCTCCCCCTCCATTCGCCAGGGCTCTCCCGCGGCGTCGAGGTAGGCGTTCCAGGTGCTCACCAGCCCCAGCAGCTCCGAGGCGTTGAGCATCGCGTCGTTGTCGGACAGCAGCCGCATCCGGCGGAGGATGGCTCCCAGGTTGGGGTCGTGGCCGGCTTCGCGACGAAGCTGCTCGAAGTGCGTGCCCCGGAGGCCCCCTCGGGCGACGACCCAGTTGGGGACGAGCTCGCTGTGGACGCGCTCCAGATCGACCCGCGCCAGGGCCTCGCGGTCGACCTTCAACACCTGACCCGGCGCGATCTCCACCGGGCCCGGAGCGTCGTCGAGCCAGCGCGACATCAGGCCCATCGAGCCCACCGCGGCCAGCGCCACTACCCCCGACAGGGCGGCGGCCGTGAGTAGGTGGGTGAAGGCCCTCGCTCGCATATGGGCGGTCCTCCGTCGGCGCCGTGGTAGGGTGCGCGACCCATTGTACCGCCGAACCGGCGGATCCGGAGGTGAGCGTGGCCGATCTGTACCCCGTCCCCGAGCGTGTCTCGGAGCACTCCCCGAGCCCCGTCTCCACGATGGCGGAGTACCGGGACGCGTGGCATCGGGCGGCGTCGGATCCATCGGGCTTCTGGCTCGAGCAGGCCCTCAAGCGCATCTCCTGGCGCAAGGAACCCACGGTCGGCCTCGAGGGTGACTACCACTCGGTGAAGGAGCAGCCCTTCACCTGGTTCGCCGACGGGCGGCTCAACGTCACCGAGACCTGCCTCGACCGTCACCTCGGCACGCGCGCCGACAAGGTCGCCATCCTGTGGGAGGGCGACGAGCCGGGCACGGTCCGCAAGCTCACCTACAGCGACCTCCATCGCGAGGTGTGCCGCACCGCCAACGCCCTCACCGACCTCGGCGTCGAGCCGGGCGACCGCATCATCATCTACATGGGCATGGTGCCCGAGGCCGCCATCGCCATGCTCGCCTGCGCTCGGGTGGGCGCGGTGCACTCCGTCGTGTTCGGCGGGTTCTCCTCCGAGAGCCTGCACGACCGCATCCTCGACTCCGGCGCCGAGATCATCATCACGCAAGACGAAGGGCGGCGCGGTGGTCGCACCATCCCCCTGAAGAACGTCGTCGACAAGGCCCTCGCCACCATCCCCGACGCGGTTCGGCACACGCTGGTCTACCGTCACACGGGCAACGACGTGCACTGGGTCAACGGGCGCGACGTGTGGTGGCAAGACGTCGTCCCCGGTGCCGGCGACGACCACAACGCCGTGGAGCGTGACGCGGAAGACCCGCTGTTCATCCTCTACACCAGCGGCTCCACCGGGAAGCCGAAGGGCCTGGTCCACACCTCCGCCGGCTACCTCCTCTGGACCACCTGGACCTGCCAGACCACGTTCGACCTTCGCGAGGACGACGTGTTCGCCTGCGTCGCCGACGTGGGGTGGATCACGGGCCACAGCTACATCGTGTACGGCCCCCTGGCGAACGGCGCCACGTCCCTGATGTTCGAGTCCATCCCCACCTACCCGGACCCGGGCCGCTACTGGGACATGGTGCAGCGGCACAAGATCACCGTGTTCTACACGGCCCCCACCGCGATTCGTGCCCTGGCCGCCCATGGGGCCGAGCCCGTTCGCCGCCACGACACCTCCAGCCTTCGGGTCCTGGGCACGGTGGGCGAGCCCATCAACCCCGACGCCTGGCGCTGGTACTTCGACACCGTCGGTGAGGGCCGCTGCACCATCGTCGACACCTGGTGGCAGACCGAGACGGGGGGGCACCTCATCACGCCCATCGGCCCGGTCACGCCCACCAAGCCGGGCTCGGCCACCATGCCGCTGCCCGGGGTGATGCCCATCGTCTTCACTCCGGACGACAAGGTGCTCATCGGCCCCGGTGAGGGGCGGCTGTGCATCAGTCATCCGTGGCCCGGCCAGGCCCGCACGGTCTACGGCGACCACCACCGCTACGTCGCCACCTACTTCAGCGCCTACGATGGCTACTACTTCACCGGCGACGGCGTTCGCCGCGACGAAGACGGCTACTACTGGATCACCGGCCGGGTCGACGACGTGATCAACGTCAGCGGGCACCGCATGGGCACCGCCGAGTTCGAGGCCGCCCTCGTGAGCGCCCCCGAGGTGGCCGAGGCCGGCGTCGTGGGCTTCCCGCACCCGATCAAGGGGCAGGGGGTCTACGCCTACATCGTGCTCCAGCCCGGTCACCACGCGAGCGACGACCTCCCCGGCAAGCTCAACGGCATCTGCCGCACCACCATCGGGGCCCACGCCAAGGTCGACCTCTACCAGGTCGTGCCCGGCCTCCCGAAGACGCGCTCGGGCAAGATCATGCGCCGCATCCTGCGCAAGGTGGCCGAGGGGCAGCCGGAGGCCCTGGGCGACGTGTCCACCCTGGCCGACCCCTCCGTCGTCGATGCCATCGTGGCCGGGGCCAAGCAGCTCTGAGACCGCGATAGGATCGACGACGAGGAGGCGCGATGTTCTGGTGGCTGCTGACCCTGGCCTGGGCCGACCCCGCCACCGGTCCGGTCGACGTCATGCTGCTGTGGCCCATCGTCAGCGACACCGTCGAGATCGGGTCGGTCCGCTCGGGCCTGCCCAACACCGTGCAGCTGGTGCCGGGTGAGCATCGGGCCGTGATCAAGAGCCCGGATGGGCGGGAGCAGGTGAAGCTCATCACCGTGTCCGCCGAGCAGCACCCGGAGAACATGCAGGTCATCGACCTGGCCAAGGCCCAGGCAGCGTCGGTTCCCGGGGGGCGGTTCGAGCTGGTCCGCCCCGGCTGGGAGGGCCGCACGGTCTACGTCGACGGGATCGAGGCCGGGGTGCTGCCGGCGGTCGTCGTGCTGTCGGCGGGCACCCACGTCGTCGAAGTGGCAGGAGCGGAGCCGGAGGCGGAACGCGCGCGCTTCGAGCTGCCCTTCACCCCCGCCGACGACACCAGGCGAGTCACGCTGAGGTAGTCCCCACGGGGCTCCTGGGGTGCAACCGACCGCTGCGTGAGGCAGCGGGGCAACAGGGTGCGGCATTCATGTCGCTCTCTTCCGGATAGCGACGTTGTGCCGTTGTGACACGTTGGCACACCGCGTGCAACCTGAAGCGACTGGCTGCCTCTGCACGCCACGCTCTCTTCCGGGTGCTTTATGAAACTTCTGCCTCGCGCTCGTCGCGAGTGTGCCGAATCGTCAAATGACGAGACGGCCGCTCGTTCTGTCTCCGTGCGTCCGCATCCCGACCTCCAAGCGGTGGTCGAACGCGGCGACACTCTCTCCGGCATGGCTGCCCAGGTCACGGGGGACTGGTCTGGTTGGACCATCCTCTGGGAGCTCAACCGCGAGGCCGTGCCCGATGCAGACCGGCTCCAGGTCGACCAGCGGCTCGACATCCCGGAAGACTGGCGGCCGGCCAACCCCCCGCCCCGCACCAAGGTGGACGAGGTGCCCCTCTGTGCTGGCGACGAGGGCGACGCCGTGCGGGACCTCCAGGTGCACCTGCGGGAGCAGGGCGAGGAGGTCGCCGTCGATGGCTCCTTCGACGCGGCCACGACCGCGGCGGTGCAGTCCGTGCAGGCCAAGGTGGGGCAGGCGCCGGATGGCGCGGTCGGCACCAACCTGGCCGAGGCGCTGAACCAGGGAGAGCTGACGGCGCCGTCGACGCCGAGCTGGGTGGTGGAGGAGGGGGACAGCCTCGGCTCCATCGCCGACCGATTCACCGGCGACTGGGGGCGCTACACCGAGCTGTGGGTCCTCAACCAGGACAAGGTGCCCGACCCGGAGACTCTCTCGGTCGGGGTCGAGCTGGTGCTCCCCGATGGCTGGGCGCAGGGCACGCCGACCACCGCCGCTGCGGGGCCGCAGGAAGCGGGGAACGCCGAGGACGTGGAGGGGATGCTCACGGTCGAGCGCGGTCAGCTCACCTTCGACGCCGAGGGGCAGGAGGGCGGTGCGTACCACAGCCGCACGGCGCACTGGCCCGGGGGCGCCTCGGGCGTCACCATCGGTCGTGGCTACGACATGCGCCATCGCAGCTGGAGCGAGGTCTACCAGGCCCTGGTGGGGGCCGGGGTGCCGGACAAGGATGCGCTGGAGCTGGCGGACGGTGCGGGCCTCGGTGGGGTGGATGCCCGGGACTTCATCGCCGACAACGACCTGCCCGAGATCGACCAGGACGCACAGAAGCGTCTGTTCGACGAGACCTACGCCTGGTACGTGGCCGATGTCCAGCGCATCAGCGCCGAGCCCGCCGTGGTGTCGGCCTACGGCGAGGTGGACTTCGAGCGCCTCCATCCCGCGCTGCTGGACCTGGTGGTCGACCTTCGCTACCGCGGGGACTACACGCGGGTGAGTCGCCAGGTGGTTCAGCCGCTGCTCGTCGCCAACGACGTCGAGGGGATGGCGCGGGCCATGGCCAACCGGGGCCTGTGGCTGGGGGTGCCCGAGGACCGCTTCCTCCGCCGCAAGAAGTGGATGGAGGAGGCGCTGCTCCACGGCAGCCCGGCTCAGCCGGCGCCGGACAACGCCGAGGGGCTGAAGAAGCCCAGCGTCGACATCGGCGATGCCGACCCCAAGGGCGTGCTGTCGGACAGCTGGCTCAACCCGCAGGTGAAGGCCATGACGGCCCGTGCGGTGGCCGCGCTGCAGGAAGAAGGCCTGGAGCCCTACGTCTTCGAGGGCTACCGTTCGTTCCAGCGTCAGAACGACCTGTACAACAAGGGTGGGGTCACGAAGGCCAAGGGCGGGCAGTCGTGGCACAACTACGGGCTCGCCGTCGACATCGTGTTCTGGAACAGCAGCCACAACGGCCCGAGCTGGGACGACAGCTTCGACTGGTCGCGCATCGGCCATCACGGGAAGACCCAGGGCTTCACGGCCTGGGGCGGCGACTGGGGCTGGGACATGCCCCACCTCGAGTACCACCCCGGCTACGAGGGGCGGGCCGGTGACCTGGCGCCGCTCTACCACGCAGACGGCCTGGCCGCGGTGTGGCGCGAGCTCGGCGTGGTGGGCGACGCGGACGACGTGGAGCTGGTCGTCTCCGACCGCTACGGCTGGGCCGCGGTGGAAGGGGGCAGCCTGGTGCTGCGCAAGGACAGCCGCGGTGAGGCCGTCAAGGAGCTGCAGCGGCGTCTGGCGGACGCCGGCTTCGACACGGACATCGACGGCGTGTTCGGCCGGGACACCAAGCGGCAGGTGGAGGCCTTCCAGGAGTCCGAGGGCATCGACGTCGACGGGGTGGTCGGGCGCGACACGGCCTCCCGTCTTCCCGAGGGGTAGGCGCGGGTTAGACGCGGGCGATGTCCACTGACGACGAGGGCGCGCCCCTGAGCGAGGCCGCCGAGACCCGCGCCGCCATCCGGCTCCTCTTCGGCATCCTCGCCGCGGCGGTCGTCGTGTGGCTCGGCGTGGGCTTCGTGGTTCAGCCGGCCTCACCGGTCGCGGCCTGGGGGCGTGCGGAGCGCAACCACAGCCTCATCGCTCGGGGGGCCAAACGGCTGTACGCCACCCAGCATGCGGCGGCGATGTACGACCGCGACCGTGACTGCGGCGCCGACCGGTCGATGGTGTGGATCCTGGGGTCCTCCATCACCCGGGAGGCCATCGATGCCGAGGCGCTGCAGCAGCAGCTTCGGGCCGGAGGGAGCGACGTGTGCGTGCAGAAGTACGCCATCGATCGCGGCGCGCCCTTCTTCACCTGGGCCATGCTCGACGAGGTGGCGGTCCGGCCCGGCGACCGCGTGCTGACCTCGGTGGCCTACGACAACTTCCACCGGGACTGGCTCGACACCCACAAGGGGCTGCACCCCTACCTGAACTACCTCCCCGAGCCCCGGCATCTGTGGACCCTGACCGAGCTTCCGGTGGCTCAGCGGCTGGAGTACAGCTTGTCGGCGGCCCCCCCGACGGGCCTGGTGCGCACCTTGCCCGCGTTCCGAGAAGGGATGGCGGCGTGGTGGGCCCACCAGCTGGGCACGGGCCCGGCCCCCGCGGCGGTCGCCCCCATGGCCCACACCGGCAAGCACGTCATCGCTGGCTTCCGTGATCAGTCCCGCTGGGAGAAGACGCGGATGAGCTCCGCCGACCTCGCCCTGGCCTCGGGACAGCTCCACTACGACGGGCTCACGGCCTGGCATGCCGAGGTGCGTGCCGCGGGGGCGGAGCCTTGGGTCCTCTTCGTGGAGCACAGCCCGGAGTATGCGCCGCAGTACCTGGCCGACGACCTGCGGCCGCGCTTCCACGAGCACTTTCGCGAGCACTTCGCTCCCTACGTGCGCTTCGGAGCCCTCCCGCAGGATCACTACACGGACTTCAAGCACCTGAACAACGACGGTCGCGCGGTGTTCACCGACGCCCTTGGGCAGCTGCTGCTCGCCACCCCGGCCGGTCAGGCGCCGAGGGAGGTGCCTGCGCTGGTGCCACGGCCGGTCGCGGAGCTCGAAGCCCTCGAGCCGATCCGCGCCGACATCGAGCGCCGCCAGCGGCGGTCTGCCAAGAAGCCTGGGCGAAAGGGGCGCAAGGGGCGCCGGAAGCGGTAGCCGTCGCGGCCCGCTGGGCGGGCGAAACCCGGAAGAAACGCCTTCGTTCCGTTGGGCGGGCACCCTGTGCATCGTGTACCGTTCCGGAACTGGAGGAGACCCCCATGCGCAAGATGGCTTACCTGCTGCCCGTGTTGGCGCTCATCGCCTGCGAAGACCTCGACGACGGCAAGACGACCGACACCGGCCAGACCACTGGCACCACCGAGACGTACACGCCGACCACGCCCACGACCCCCACCACCCCGACCGACCCGCCGGTGGACGCCGACATGGACGGCTCCTTCGAAGGGGATGACTGCGACGACAACGACCCGGACGTGTACCCGGGCGCCGCCGAGATCTGTGACGGCAAGGACAACGACTGCAACGACGCCATCGACGACGGCGACGTGCTGCTCGCGGTGTACGCCGACATGGACAACGACGGCTACGGCGATCCCTTCACCTCCCAGGAGGCCTGCAACGAGTCCAAGGGCTGGGTGTTCGATGCCACGGACTGCGACGACAACGACGAGAACGTGAATCCCGGCGCGCCCGAGATCTACGAGGCCGGCATGGTCGACGAGGACTGCAGCGGCACGGCGAACGACATGCCCGAGTGGCATCACGAGGCCACCGCCAACGGCGTCATCGGCCCGGACGACTGGTCCATGCACTGGCCCGAGTGTGGTGGGGCGGAGCAGTCCCCGGTCGACCTCGTCTACAAGACCACGGTGTTCGGGCCCGGTGAGGAGCTCGACCTGAACTACCTGCCCTCGGGTGTTCACGTGGAGAACGTCGGCCACACGATGGAGTACACCTACGACCCCGGCAGCACGCTGACGCTGGGCAAGATGACCTACGACCTCGTGTCCTTCCATTTCACCGCTGGTGCCGAGCACACCCTCGACGGCGCGCGCGACGCGATGGAGATGCAGCTCGTCCACAAGAACGACGGCGGCACGGTCGACGATCCCTTCGACGACACCTTCGTCATCGTCTCCTTCCTCATCGTCGAGGACTCCTTCACCACCAACTACGCCTTCGACGCTGCCCTCGACTGGGGCACGATGGCCGGGCTGACCAAGGTGGGCGACATCCACGAGGACAAGGCGGGCATGTACAGCCTGCAGAACCTGCTTCCGCCGGGGTGGATCCAGGACGGCATGCCCGCAGAGCGGTACGACGGCTCGCTGACGACGCCGCCCTGCTCCGAGACCGTTCGGTGGCTCGTCGCGTCCTACCCGCTCTTCCTGAGTTCGTCGCAGGTGACCAACTTCACCAACCTGTACAACGGGAACTACCGGGCGGCCCAGGACATCGGCAAGCGCTCGGTGCTCTACACGTACAACGACTACTCGACGGGCACCGGCACCGGCACAGGGACGGGCACCGGGACCGGGACGGGTACGGGCACCACGCCGTAGCTCCCCCGGGGCGCTCCCGCGGGGGCGCCCCTATTGGTAGGGGTCCCAGGCGTTCGCGTCGACCACGATGGTCTTCGCGATCTTGTCGTGGAGGCACTGCACGTCGGGCTGGAAGATCATCAGGCCGTCGAGCAGATAGGCCAGGTTGCAGAACGCGTTGGCGAACGTGATCACCCAGTTCCGCAGCACCACGCCGCGCATGAAGTCCACGGGCCCGCCGTCTTCGCCGACGATGCGGGTGCCGACGGCGATCTTGCCGATGGTCTGGCCCTGGCGGACGATGAGGCCCCAGTTCAGGACGGCGACCACCAAGAAGCCCAGCGCGTAGCCGACGTAGAAGACGGCCACGAGGTCGTCGCCGCTCGTGGTGCCCCCGAGCAGCGCGAGGCCAGTCAGCGGCAGGGCGATGACCGCGGGGGCCATGTTGTCGACGAAGGACCCGACGAAGCGCTGGAAGCGGTCGGCCTTGAGGGCGTGGAGGTCGTCGGGCTGAGCCCACAGGTCGACGCTGCCGCCGGGGTCGGCGTAGCCGGGTGCGAACGGGTTGGGCTCGGTCATGCGCTCAGTACGCGGCCGCGCCGCCACGCGGCTCGTAGGCGCTCATCCAGACGGTCTGGACCTCGGAGAGCTGCTGCAGCTCGATGGGCGTGGCGGCATGCTGGGCCGGGCGGGCCTGCACGATGCGCCGCATGACCTGGGCCCCTTGCTCCTGGTGATGGGCCAGGTCGGGCACCTCGCCGTAGAGGAGCAGGGTGTCGACGTCGTCGTGGATGCTGGCGACCTTCAACAGCTCGGCCTGGTCGCCGGTGAGCAGGTTGACCACGCCTGCGGGCATGTCGGAGGTGTGCAGGCACTCGGCGTAGGCGGCCGCGAGCTCGCCGGCCTCGGCGGCCACCAGCAGGATGGTGCCGTTGCCCATGAGCGCGCTGGCGCAGGTGGCCTCGACCAAGCCAAGCAGGCCGTCGGCGGCACTGGGGGCGGCGACCACCACCCCGACCGGTCGGATGCGCGAGTAGTTCACGTAGGTGCCCGACACCGGGTTGAGGGTGGAGAGCACCGCCGTCACCTTGTCGGACCAGCCGGCATGGTGCACGGCGCGGTCGACCGCTGCCTCGGCGTCTGCCTTGGTGGTGGGGAGGGTGGCCATGCGGTGGTCGAGCATCTCGGCCAGGCGGTAGAGGATCTGACCCCGGTTGTAGGCCGTGCGCCCGGCCCAGCCACCCTGGGCGCCGCGGGCGACGCGCACGGTGTCGCGGAGGTCCTTGCGGCTGCCATGGGGCACGTTCACGGGGCGCCCGTCGCTACCTTCGATGCTCATGACCCTTCCCGACTCGGAGCGGATGAACTTGCCGCCGACGTACTGCTTGACGGTCTTGTCGATGCCCAGGCGGCTCATGCCGTCACCTCCAGGTAGGGCCAGAGGCCGGCCATGCCACCCTCGCGGCCGAAGCCGGAGTGGCGCACACCGCCGAACGGGCTGGCCGGGTCGAACAGGTTGTAGCCGTTGGCCCAGATGATCCCGGCGTTCAGGCGGTGGCCCACCTCGAACAGCTTGCTGGTCTTCTCGCTCCACACGCCCGCGGCCAGTCCATACTCGGAGTCGTTGGCCTTCTTCACCGCCTCGGCGGGGGTGCGGAAGGTGAGCACCGAGAGCACCGGACCGAAGATCTCTTCGCGCACGCAGGTGTCGGTCTGGTTGACGTTCGTGATGAGGGTGGGCGGCACCCAGAAGCCCTCGCTCGGGGTGGCGGTGGCCGCCCCCTGCCAGACCGTGGCGCCCTCGCTGCGGGCGATGCCGATGTAGCGCTCGACCGTGGCCAGCTGCTCGGCGCTGTTGATGGCGCCGATGTCGGTGTTCTTGTCGAGGGGGTCGCCGATGCGAAGGGTGGAGACCCGCCGGCGCAGGCGCTCGAGGAACTCCTCGGCGATGGACTCCTCGAGCAGCAGCCGGCTACCGGCGCAGCAGACGTGGCCCTGGTTGAAGTAGATGCCGTTGATCGTGCCTTCGACCGCCTGGTCGATGGCGGCGTCGGCGAACACGATCTGAGCGCCCTTGCCGCCCAGCTCCATCGTCGCCTTCTTCTTGGTGCCGGCGATCTGGCGCATGATCAGCCGCCCCACCCCGGTGGAGCCGGTGAACGCCACCTTGTCGACGCCCGGGTGGTTGACGAGCGCAGCACCGGTGGCCCCCGCCCCGTTGACGATGTTGACCACCCCCGGAGGCAGGCCCACTTCCTGGAGGATGTCGACCAGCGCCATGGCGGACAGGGGCGTGGTCTCGGCGGGCTTGAGCACCACGGTGTTGCCGGTGGCCAGCGCCGGCGCGATCTTCCAGGCCGCCATCAGCAGCGGGAAGTTCCACGGGATCACCTGCGCCGCGACGCCGAGCGGCTTCACCGACCGCCCCGGCACCGCGTAGTCGAGCTTGTCGGCCCAGCCGGCGTAGTAGAAGAAGTGGGCCGCGGCCAGCGGGATGTCGACGTCGCGGGTCTCGCGGATGGGCTTGCCGTTGTCGCGCGTCTCCAGCGCCGCGATGGCGCGCCCCTTCTCCTGCAGGCGCCGGGCGATGCGGAAGAGGTATTTGCCGCGCTCGGCGCCGCTCATCTTGCTCCACACCTTGTCGTAGGCGGCGCGGGCCGACTTCACCGCAGTGTCGACCTCGGCCTCGTCGGCGGCGGCCACCTGCGCGAGGGTCTCGCCGGTGGCGGGGTTGATGGTGTCGAACAGCGACTCGTCGCGGCCGGCGTGGTGCTTGCCCCCGATGAAGTGGCCGTAGCGCTCGGCGATCTGCACCTCGATGCGCTCGGGGCTGGGGGACAGCTCGAGGGCGCCGCGGAGCGACAGCTCGGGTCGGGAGTCGGCGGTCTTGTTCATGGGAACCTCAGGCGACGGAGAAGCGGCGGGGCGAGGCGTAGTGCCCGTCGCCGCGGCGCGCGATCTGGTGGAGGAGGTCGTTGACGACGCTGCTGGCGCCGAAGCGGAACCACTGGGGGGTCATCCAGTCGGCGCCCAGCGTCTCGGCGAGCATCACGAGGTAGTGCAGGGACTGCTTCGCCGTGCGGATGCCGCCGGCCGGCTTCATGCCGATGCGCTCCCCGGTCTCCAGGTAGTGCTCGCGGATGGCCTCGAGATCGAGCGCGGTCTCGCTCGTCATCGCGAGGCTGTTGCCGTCGGTGCAGTTCTCCCACAGGTAGTCGCCGCCGTCCTTGACGAACGGGTTCTGCCCGACGGGGTTGGTGTCTTCGACGGGCCGGCCGTTGTGGATCGTCCAGTAGAAGTCGCCGACCGACAGTCGGCACTGCTTCTCGTCGATGGTGACGTAGAGCCGCCCCTGGAGCTTGTTGCCCAGGAAGTTGTTCAAGAACTGGAACTTCTTCCAGTCTTGCCCGCCCTTGTCGCGCATCTCCCGGACGTTCTTCTTCGCCTCGATGATCGCCTTGTTCAGCTCTTCGTCGGTGCCCTCGGCCCCGGCCTTGCGGAGCGACTTCTTGCTGCAGATGGCATCGGCCACCAGGAAGGCCTGACACCAGGCCACCAGGCGCTGCTCCTGGGCACAGTAGAGCTCGCGCTTGTCGCCCTCTTCTGCACCCTCACGGATGATGCACGGGTATTCGTAGACGTCGCTGGGGCTGGCGACGGTGTAGTCCGCGACGATCTCCTCGCCCTTCTGGCGGAAGCGGAGACGGGCCATGTGGTCCTTCTTCTCCACCCCACCCTGTGCCGCGAGCATCACCCAGGTAGACCCCGGAAGGCCTTCCAGCGTGAGATCGCAGCTCTGCCCGCCGCCTCCGCCGCCCAGCATCGAGCAGCCAGCGAGCAACCACATCCAGAGCATCGGACACCCCCGTGAGCGGCGCACTGTAGCAACATCCGACAATCCACGGCAAGGGCCCCCCGACGAGCCCATCCCTCTCCCACCGCCTCCCACTGTGTCGGTTCCTCCCCTCGAATCGCACCACGACGGGCTGATCCACGCGCCCGCCCCCCCAGAGGAAGA
>ENA-OWNT01002031-OWNT01002031.1-seawater-metagenome-genome-assembly--contig:-NODE-2031-length-22409-cov-7.811840_pt1 | contig 22409 bp, 10 predicted proteins | sample MGYA00238136_ERZ651165 | MGnify/ENA primary metagenome ERZ651165 (study PRJEB26861, sample SAMN08777766) | seawater metagenome | isolation source: coastal seawater | place: USA: Florida | collected...
GCGCTGCGGGAGGACGCCTGGCGCTTCTTGCGCGCCTGGCGCGCGGCGCTGGACCGGAGCCCGGCGTGGACGGACCGCGCGGGGCACGTGCGGGGGCTGCTGCTGGCGTTCGCGGCCGAGGACCCGCAGCTCATCGCGTCCCTGCGCCGGTGGACGTGCCTCATCGTCGACGACCTGCTGTGGCTCCCCCCGCTGGAGCGCGCGGTGCTGCAGTCCCTGGTGGCCGCCTTCCGATCCGCCGTGCCCACGGGGAGCGTGCACCTGTGCCTCGAAGCGGCGGTGGGAGGCGACGCCCAGCGCGGCGCCCGCTGGATGCAGGCGCTCGACGCAGACACGCCCCCCGACCGCATCACCGCGGACCTGCGTCGGAGCTGGCGCGGCTTCCTGGGATCGGGCCGGGTGGAGGTCGTGGACGCGGAGCCCCATCGGGAGGATCTGGCGGACCTGCTCGCCCGGGACGCGGTGCTCGGCGCGGACGTCCCCGCCGTCGTGGGCGGCGTCCGGGGGCGCACCTACCCGTCGATGCGCGCGGAGCTCCGGGCCGTGGCGCGCCAGCTCAAGGCCGAGCTGCTCGCGGGCGCCCCGCCGGACTCCCTGTACGTCTCCTTCCCGGATCTGGACCGGTACGCACCGCTCGTCCGCGACGTGTTCGGCGGCTACGGGGTGCCCTTCGTCATCGAGAAGGGCGAGCCGCTGCTGCACTCGCCGCCCTGCTCGGCCGCGCGGCAGCTGCTGACGCTGGCCCTGAAGACCGACGCGGCGTCCGTGCGCAGCCTGCTCGCGTCGGGCTGGATCCGGGCCTGGTTCCCCATCGACACCGAGCGGGTGGACCAGGTGCTCGCGGAGCTCGAGCCGCAGCTGGGTGCCTGGGCCGCCCCCGTGCGGGCCGAGATCCTGCTCCGCATCGCCGACCGCGTCGCCGTCCGGCCCACGATGACGCGCCTGCACCGCGCGATCCTGGAGGCCGGGGCCCACGGAGAGCGCCCGCTCGACTGGCTCCGCGGCTGCCTGCCCCGCCGTCTGCGTGAAGCCGACGGCACCCTCGCCCGGTACGCCCGCGAGGGCGCCGAGCCGGAGCGCGTCGAGCGCGTCACCACCGGGGCCGTCAGCGACGCGGCCGGCCTGATCCTCGAAGGGCTCGCCATCCAGCGGCTGATCGCCGCGCTGGGTCCCCTGAAGTCCGCCGCCGCCCCCTCCGACGTGGCCGACGCCTTCCTCGACGTGCTGGAGACGCTGGGGATCCGCCCCACCGCTGGTGGGCCCCAGCTGGACGACGTGCGCGCCGCCGCCCAGGCCGCCAACGACGCGGCCATCGAGCGCCTGCGCACCCTCGTCGGCGAGGTGGCGCGATCGCTGCGCGGCGTGGATCTGGCGAGCCCGGGGGAGCCATCGGCGCGGCCGCTCGCCGTGTTCCGGGAGGCGCTCGAGGACGCCGTGCACCGCACCAGCGTGCACGCCGGCCAGGTCGAAGCCGGCGTGCAGGTGGTGGGCCTGCGCGATCTGCACGGCGCGGACGTGGCCTGGCTCTGGGTGGCGGGGCTCTCGGACGGCGCCTTCCCACGGCCCGCGGCGCCGTCGTTCCTGCTGCCGACCACCGATCCGCCGCTCGTGCCCGTGCTCGACCGCGGCGACGAGGACCGCGCGGTGTTCGCGTCCCTGCTGCGCTCGGTGGGCCACGGGGAGCGCTTCGGCAAGCCGCTCATCCTGTCGTGGCCCCGCACCGAGGCGGGGCGCGAGCTGGTCCCGAGCTCGATCATCCAGGACCTGGTGGCCCTGCGGATCGACGGCGGCGGCACTCTGGGGGACTGGTGGGAGTCCGCCCAGGCGGAGGAGGAGGCGGTGCTGCCCGCGCTGCTCTCGCGGGACGAGCTGCTGACGCAGCCGGACCTCTGCGCGCGCCTGCCCGACACGCTGCTCACCGCCGGCGACCGCGCCTTGCTCCGCACCTGGGACGACGTGGTGGCGGCCCGCACCAGCGACTCCGGGTTCGGCGCCTGGGATGGGGTGCTCGCCATGGATCGGCCCTGGCGCCCGCTCGCGCTGCGCTGGCTGCGGGAGGCGCTGCACGTGGACGAGCGGCCCGGCAAGCGCCCGCGGCTCGAGCTGCCGGCGACCCGCCTCGAGGGCTGGGCCCGCTGCCCCATCCGCTTCTTCTTCCAGCACGTGCTCGCGGTGGACGAGCCCCGCCCCTTCGCGCCCCAGCCCGGCCCCGACGAGAGCGGCAGCCTGCTGCACGAGGTGCTGGAGCGGCTGGTGGGGGAGCGGATCGAGGCGAAGAACGCCGGCACGCTGCACAGCGCCGCGCTGCACTCCCTGGCGCCCGGCGAGATCGAGCAGGTCGCGGCCCGCATGGCGTTCCTCGCCGAGGACGTGCTGCGCGAGCGCCTGGGTCACCGGCGCGGCCCGTGGATGGACCGGCTGCGCGCCGAGCTGCTCGCGGGACTGGGCGCCGATCACGCCGACTGGGCCGGCCCCCTGGCGCGCTTCCTCGCCGAGGAGACCCGCGGCGCCTTCCTGGACGCCGAGCCCCGCTACGTGGAGAAGACGTTCGCGCGGCTCTCCCCGTCCAACGCCGCCTGGCGCCTGCTGCCCGCGAAGCAGCGCGGCCAGGAGTTCCGCTGGGGCACGGGGGATCTGGACGTGCAGGTGCGCGGGTCCATCGACCGCGTCGATCTGCCGCCCATCCGCGGGCGCGGCCCGTACGGCGACGGGGGCGTGCGGCTCGTGGTCTACGACTACAAGACGGGGCGGACGCCGTACGTGAAGGACGTGGACGAGGGGCGGCAGCTCCAGCCCGCGCTGTACCCCGCCGCCATCGACGTGCCGCGCTACGGCAAGGGCCTCGTCACCGGCTACTGGGAGCTGCGCGAGGAGCCCGGCCGCCAGCGCCGGCGCCTCGCTATCAGCAACAAGCTGTGGAACTACCTCAAGGCGAAGCGCGGGCTGCGCCGCCCCATCGGCTTCCGGCGCACCACGAAGGCCACCACCATGACCGCCTGGCGGTCCTGGCTGATGCGCGCGGACTGGTACGGCCAGCTCGTGGGCGCCGGAGTCTTCCCGCCCACGCTCGACTCGCCCCGAGCCGCGGGCTGCCGACACTGCCCCTTCCGCCGCGGATGCCGGACGGAGCCGGTGCGCACCGAGCGCATCCTCAACCCGCCCCGCCCCGCCGAGGACCGCGTGGCGCCCGTGTTCTGGCCGAAGCCGGTGTCCGTCGCGGACGAGCTGGAGCGGATCCACGGCGCCCGCGACGACCTCGTGGACGAGCCGGACGAGGTCGTGGAGGAGGTGGAGGACACGAGCTGGACCCAGGGCCCCGCGCAACCCGTCGCGCCCGCGCCGGAGCCGAAGGCCGTCACCGACGAGTTCGACGACCTGTTCAACGAGGACCTGTTTTGACGCACGTCCTCGCCATCGAGCCCGACGGCCGGCTGCTGCCCAGCGCCCTCGGCCTGTCCGACGAGCAGGCCGCGGCCCTGGACCTCGATCGCCACGTGACGGTCGTGGCGGGCGCCGGCTCGGGCAAGACCCGCACGCTCACCCGCCGCTACGTCCGCATCCTCGGCGCCCAGGCCTGGCAGGCGGCCATCGACGGGGCCGACCGCGCGGCCGGCCCCGAGAGCGTGCTCGTCTGCACCTTCACCGAGCGCGCCGCGAGCGAGATGACCGGCCGCATCCGCGCCGAGCTGGGCGCCGCGGCCCGGGAGCTGCGGGACCGGCACGCCGAGTTCGCGCAGACCATCCCCCCGCACCTGCTGCACGCGTTGTCGGCCCACTACAGCGCCGCCCGCGAGCGCTTCGACCGCGCGCGCATCGGGACCTTCCACGGGTTCGCGTCCGCTGCGCTGCGCGAGTTCGCGGCGCAGGCCGGGCTCGATCCGGGGTTCACCGTGCTGGAGTCCGCGGAGGAGACGCTGCTGCTCGAGTCCGCCGTGGAGGAGGCGATGGGCGCCGCCGAGGCCCGCGGCGAGCCGGCCGTGCTCTTCGACGTCTTCGACCGGCGGGCGCTGCTGGACTGTCTGCGCACGTGGGTGCGCCGCCGCCACGACCTCCAGCCGTTCACCGCGTACGTGCAGACGCCCGACGAGGAGCTGCTCGCGCGCTGGCAGCAGCACTACGCGGCGGTTGAGCTCGACGAGCTGGAGGTCGCGGCGTCCCGCGCGGGCCCGCTCTGGCCGCTGCTGGAGGCGTTCGCCGATCTCGAGCACGACCTGCGCGACCCGACCCATCCCCCGAAGGCCATCGCCAACAGCAAGCGGGCCCTGGCGCTGATGGACGCGCCGCCGCCGGCCCATCCGGTGGAGCGGGCGGACCGGCTGCGCCAGCTCGCGCGCCTGTTCCGCACCGACGACGGCCGCGGCCACATCGCGAAGGGCCACCACACCTGGACGGGCAAGGGCAGCGCGCTCCGCTACCCCGAGCGGCGGCGGGAGATCGAGCAGACCTGGAACGACCTGCGGCCGCTGCTGGTCAGCACGTTCGGCGAGCACGGCGAGCGGCTCGACACGCTCCTGGGCGCGGCGGACCGGGTGGGCGCGCCGACCCTCAAGGCCCTCGCGCAGCTCGGGGCCGACGCTGTCCAGCGCTACACGGACGGGCTCGCCACGGCCCACGCCCTGGACTTCGCGGAGCTCGAAGCGCGCCTGCTGCTGCTGCTGGAGCGGTCGGATCACGCGCGCCGGCGCCTGCAGAAGCGCTTCGGGCACGTGCTGGTGGACGAGTTCCAGGACACGAACACCACGCAGTGGCGCGTGGTGAAGCTCCTCGCGGGCGACCCGCTCCCGCAGCAGGGCCTCTTCCTCGTGGGCGACCCGAAGCAGGCCATCTACCGGTTCCGCGGGGGCGACGTGACGGTCTTCGAGCGCGCGCGCGCCGAGCTGTCGGCCGCCGGCGGCCTGGAGCTGACCTTCAGCGGCAACTTCCGCTCGCGCCCGGCGCTCATCCGCAGCTTCAACGGGCTGTTCGGCTGGCTCATGCCGGGGGTGGACGCCGAGGCGCCGCCGTGGGAAGCGCGGTTCGAGCCCCTGAGCGCGCGCCGCCGCCTGGACGATCCCCACGTCGGCCGGCTGGACCTCGTCTGGCAGGAGCCGCGCGACGCCCACGACCCGGCCCCTGAGCTCCCCACCCAGACCGAGGGATCCGACGAGCTCGAGGACGAGCCGCCCCCCGCCGACAGCACCGATCAGCACGCCCGGGACGAGGCCGAGCGCGCCGACGTGGCCGCCGCCGACGTCCCCCCGGAGCTGTCGAACCTGCCGCCCGCGCACCAGGAGGCGAGCCTGGTGGCGCGCATGATCCGCGAGGCCCTGCTGCCCGCCGCCGACGTGCACGACGGGCTGCGCATCGCGATCCTCCTGCGCCGCCGCACCCACCTCGCGGTCTACGCCCGGGCGCTGCGGGAAGCCGGCGTGCCCCACGTGGTCGCCCGGGGGCGCGGCTTCTTCGCCCGCCAGGAGGTCCAGGACCTGGGCAACCTCCTGCTCGCCCTGGCCCACCGGGACGACGCCATCGCGCTGCTGGGCGCCCTGCGCGGACCGTTCCTGCGGCTCGAGGACGCCTGGCTGCTGTGGCTCGCCCGGGCGGGTCGGAAGCACGCGCGACGCGATCCGCTGGTGGTGGGGTGGCGCAAGGTCCTGCAGCTGGCCGCGGCGAGCAGCTTCGAGGCCGACGACATCGCCGACTCCATCGCCTGGGAGGAGGTGCCGCAGCCGGGGCGCGCGGCGCTCATGGACGCCGCCCAGCGCTTCCTCCGTTGGCAGGCTTTGTCCCGGGAGCTCGCGCTGTCCACCTTCCTCCGCCTCATCGTGCGGGAGACCGCGGCGGTCTATGGCTTCGCCCAGGCGGACCCCACGGGCCAGGCCATGGCCAACGTCGAGAAGCTCCTCAGCCTCGCGCTGGCCTACGACTCGCGCGGAGCCGAGGGCCACGCCGACTTCGCGGACTTCCTGCTCGCCCAGGACACGCTGGGCGCGGACGAAGGGGAGGCGGCCCTCGACGCCACCGCGCCCGTCGTCGTCATGACGATCCACCAGTCCAAGGGCCTCGAGTTTCCCTGCGTCGTCCTGCCGGACCTCCTCCAGCCCTTGCGGATGAGCGGCCGCCGCCCGCTGCTGCTCGCGCGGCTCCCGTCGAGCGTCCCCCGGGCCCCGGACGCGCCGGATCTGTGGGAGCCCGGGATCGCGGTCCCCATCGTCCAGGACGGCCAGCGCGAGGCGCAGGACATGCTGCTGCGGCGCCTGATCCGCCGGCAGGACCGCTGGGAGGACGTGGCCGAGGCTCGCCGCCTGCTCTACGTCGCCATGACCCGCGCGCGCGACCGCCTCGTGACGCTGTCCCAGCCGCTGGGGGACGAGGCGCACAAGCGCATCGCGGACGGCGCCAGCGACGAAGCGCGCACGTGGTCCGAGTGGCTGCGCATGTGGACGGTGGAGCAGACGGTCGCCGCCGATCTGGACGTGCGCATCCACCGCCCCGATCCGAGCCGGGACCGCTTCCCCGACAACGCCCTGAAGGACGACGCGGCCGCCCTGCGCGCCCTCCTCCCGACCCCCTGGGAGCCCGCGCCGGACCTGCAGCACGAGCTCGCCGACCCGGCCGTGCTGGCCCGCCGCCTCGCGCCCGTCGTCGCGGAGCCCCTGCGCCGCACCAGCCCCCATGCCCTGCAGCTCACCGCGGCGCGCTCGAGCGGTGCGTCGAAGGCTCCCCCGCCGCCGCCCGGGCTCGATCCGCAGGCCGCCGCCATCGTGCGGGGCCTGCTCGTGCACGGCTGCCTGGAGGACGGGCTGACGCGACCATCGGCGGTGACGCGCCGCCGGGTCCGCCAGGCGCTCGCGGCCGAGGGGCTGCTCACCGATGCGTCCGAGGCCTGGCTCCACACCACGCTCACCCGCCACCTGCGCGGGTACCGCCGGGGCGCGCCCGCGGAGCTCGAGGATCCGTCCGCGACGGTGTTCCGGGAGCTCCCCTTCCGCCTCCCCCTGCCCGCGCCCGCCGTCGCCGGCGACGGCCCCGCCTGGCTCGACGGCATCATCGACGTCGTCTACCGCGTGGACGGCGAGCCGGTGTGGTCGGTGCTGGACTACAAGTCGGACGAGGGGGATCCGATGCCGCTGGCCCACGCCTACCAGCCCCAGATCCTGGCCTACGCGTGGGCGGCGAGCCGCGTCCTGCCGGACCTGCGCGACCACGGCTTCCGCATCACCGGCGAGCTGCTGTTCACGGCCAGCGGCCGGCGCCTGCGGCTCTTCGACCCCATGACCCGGGACGCCATCAGCGCGGCGTTCACCGAGCACCTGCGCACGGTCGGGATCGCCGAGGGCCCCTGATAGGCTCGAAGGTCCAGATCCAGGAAGGACGCACCGCACCGCCCATGTTCCTCAACGTCACCAACCCGCTGATCGTCCAGGGCGACGGATCGATCCTGCTGGAGGTGGTGAACCCGCGGTACGAGGAGGCGCGCGACTTCCTGGCGCGCTTCGCGGAGCTCGAGAAGTCCCCCGAGCACATGCACACCTACCGGATCACGTCGCTGTCGCTGTGGAACGCGGCCGCCGCGGGCCTGGGCGCGCACGAGATCGTCAAGGGCCTGGCCGACCTCACCAAGTACGAGCTGCCGCCCAACGTCGCGGGCGACATCAAGGAGAAGGTCGCCCGCTTCGGCAAGGTCGTGCTCCTGCAGGGCGAGCCGGGGCCGGACGGCGAGGCGACCTTCGTCCTGCGCGTGTTCGACCCCCACGTGGCCCGCCAGATCGCCAAGAACAAGAAGGTGATCCGCGAGACGTCCGGGGCCCTGGAGGAGGGGCTGTTCAAGGTCCCCCTCGCCAACCGCGGCACCATCAAGCAGGCGCTGCTCAAGATGGGCTACCCGGTGGACGACCGGGCCGGCTTCGTCGAGGGCGCGGCGCTGGCCGTGGGGCTGCGGAACACCTGCCTGTCCGGCCGGCGCTTCGGCCTGCGGCGCTACCAGCGCGAGGCGGTGGCGGCCTGGCACAAGGACGGCAGCTGGGAGGGCGGCCACGGCGTGGTGGTGCTGCCCTGCGGCGCGGGCAAGACGATCGTGGGCATCGCCACGATGGCCCACACGTCGTGCCAGACGCTGATCCTGGCGACGGGCGTGTCGAGCGTGCGCCAGTGGATCGACGAGATCCTCGACAAGACGGACCTGACGCCGGACCAGGTGGGCGAGTACAGCGGCGCCAACAAGCAGATCCGCCCCGTCACCGTCACGACGTACCAGATCCTCACCCACCGGCCGTCGCGGGACGCGGAGTTCACGCACCTGCACCTGTTCTCGGCCAACGACTGGGGACTCATCGTCTACGACGAGGTCCACCTGCTGCCCGCGCCGGTGTTCCGCATCACGGCGGACATCCAGGCCCGGCGCCGCCTCGGCCTCACCGCGACCCTGGTGCGCGAGGACGGCCGCGAGGGCGACGTGTTCTCGCTCATCGGCCCCAAGCGCTTCGACGTGCCCTGGCGCGAGCTCGAGAAGAAGGGGTTCGTGGCCGAGGCCCACTGCGTGGAGGTGCGCGTGCCCCTGGCGGACGCGCTGTGCCAGCAATACGAGCTGGCGGAGACGCGGCACAAGATCCGGCTCGCCGCCGAGAACCCGCTGAAGATGGCGGTGATCCAGGACCTGCTGGAGCGCCACGCGGACGACAAGATCCTCATCATCGGGATGTACCTGGACCAGCTCGAGACGGCCGCGAAGCTGTTCAAGGCGCCGCTCATCACCGGCAAGACGAAGAACGACGAGCGGGACCGGCTGTACGGCGCCTTCCGCGAGGGGAAGATCAACGTCCTCACCGTCAGCAAGGTCGCCAACTTCAGCATCAACCTGCCGGACGCGAACGTGGCCATCCAGGTGTCCGGCACGTTCGGCTCGCGGCAGGAGGAGGCGCAGCGGCTGGGGCGGATCCTGCGCCCGAGTGGCAAGCCGTCCTACTTCTACTCCGTCGTGACGAAGCAGAGCCGCGAGCAGGAGTTCGCCCACAACCGCCAGTTGTTCCTGACGGAACAGGGGTACAGTTACTCCATCGAGGAGTGGGATCCGGCACGGTCGCGATACGCCGATCTGGCCTGAACCGGGCGCAAGACGCGCAGTCAGGGGGATGAGCCGAGGATGGACCTGAAGGGATTCTTCAGGAGCCTCCCTCCGGAGGTCTTGATCGCGTACCGGAATCGGTACGAGCTGGACGGATCCACCGACGTCAAGCCACCTCCATCTGCGGACCTCGAGCCCCTCGCGGAGCGCATGGGCGACTGGTTCGAGGACCGCCACAAGGTGCGGGGCATCCTCAAGGCGATGGATCGCAGCCACCACGCGGCGATCCTCGCGCTGCTCCAGTGCCGCGGCGTCGCGGGCGGGACCTGGCTGCTGCAGGAGCTGACCCAGACCCAGGGCATGTCCGAGGACCTGTGGGCCGAGGTGCTGCACCGCCTGGGCACGGACCTGATCGTCTTCGGGAACTCGCGCCAGAGCCCGCCGCTCTTCTACATCATCCCCGCGCCCATCCGCGTCGAGCTGGAGCGCCAGTTCCGCAAGCGCCTGGGCCTGGTGTCGAGCAAGGACGGCACCGGCATCCGGCTCAGCAAGGACACGAACTACCGGCACCCCGTCGGCTTCTCGCTCGTCTCGCTCCTCAGCTACATCCGCCAGAACCGCGTGCGGATGACCCGCAAGGACGAGATCTTCAAGAAGAGCTACGACGACATGCTCCTGTTCTTCGGCTCGCTGTGGGGCGACGGGAACCAGGAGAAGGTGCTCGAGTGGCACCTGCAGATGCTGATGGAGCTCGGCCTGCTGCAGCAGCGCGGCGGCTACCTCGAGGTGGACGACCTCACGAAGGACGAGTTCCTCGCCATGAGCGCGCGGCAGCGGCGCGACCTGTACCTGACGTCGTTCCTGCGCCGGGAGCCGCTGCTGGGCTGGATGCTCGAGGCCCTGCGCGGAGTGGACGATCCGGGCTGGGTGCCGCTCAACCGCCTGCGCACGCTGTACCGGCGGCGGTACATGGGCAACGTCTTCCACCGGCGGTACGTGCGGAAGTCGTACTACCTGCCGCCGTCGGGCTTCCACGACCCGAACCCGCCGCTGGAGATCCTGCAGCTCGCGGGGCTGCTCGAGTCGGGGTTGGACTCCAGCGGGTCCCACGTGCGCCTGTCGGAGGCCGGCAAGGTGTTCGTGGACGGGGAGGGCTTCGACCGCGTCGAGTCGAACGAGGCCGTGAAGTTCCTGCTGCAGCCCACCTTCGACGTGCTCGCTCCGGTGGGACTCCCGCTGGACCTGCTCTGGAAGCTGGGCGCGGTGGCGGAGCTGCGGAAGGTGGACCGGGCCAGCACCTACACGCTGACGCGCGAGTCGGTGCGCGGCGCGCTGGACGAGGGCTGGCGATCGGAGGACCTGGCGGCCTTCCTGGAACGGGGCTCCGCGGTGCCGGTGCCCCAGAACGTGGCGTCGACCCTGAAGGACTGGGTGGGCCGCCACGGCGAGATCGAGTTCCACGACGCCCTCGTGGTGACCGCCGAGCCGAAGCGGCTGGACGCGCTGCGCAAAGCGCTGGCGAAGCTCGAGGTGCCCCACGAGGAGCTCGGCGACCGCGCGTTCGCCATCCCGCGGGAGCTGCGCGGCGACCTGCTCGAGGCCCTGCGCAAAGCCAACCTGGACCCGTCGCCCAAGGTGCGGCGGCACGATCTCAGCGACGACCCGGCCCACCGCGAGGGCGCCCTCCACGCGCTGATCGCCGAGGAAGCCGACGCCGGCGACGACGCGGGCGCGGGCCACTTCCCGGTGCGGTCGCTGGTGATGCTCGGGGCGCCGACGGCCGAGGGCGGCCGCGAAGCCATGGCCGCGCGCGGCACCCGCGGAGGACGCACCGGCAGCAACCGCATCGGCGCGGACCTGTCGCTCAAGCCGGCCGCGGCGGGGGCGGGCGACCTGCTGCGGCTGTCTCCGTCCAAGACCATCAGCGTCATCAAGGCGGCCATCCGCCTGAACCTGGACCTCGAGGTGCTCTACCCGTCCACGGGCGACGACGACCCGGGCGGGCTCACCCGGGTCACGCCGGCGGAGGTGAAGGAGCTGGGCGGCGGGTCCTGGTTCTCGGGCCAGAACCAGCGGCTGGAGCGCGAGATGAAGTTCCACATCAAGCGCATCCAAGGCATCCGGCTGGCCAACTGAACGCATGCGCTGGCTGCTCGCGCTGCTGCTCCTCACGGGCTGCCCGTCGGGCGACGACGACGACGCGGCGGACGACGACGACGTGTCCGACGACGACGACGCGGCGGACGACGACGACTCCGGGGATGACGACGCGGGGGACGACGACGACTCCGGACCCGCGCGCATCGACCTGACGGACCCGGACGTGGTCATCGCGGCGCTGCTGCGCTCCATCGAGCTCCGGCACATGGTGGAGTCGGACGCGCTGGGGCGGCAGGCCGGCGACGACGACTGCCCCGCCGTGACCGTGGACGGAGCGACCACGACCTATTCGGGGGGCTGCTCCTCGACGACCGGCTACGCGTTCGCCGGCACGCTCGCGGTCACCGAGACCGCCGTGGACAGCGAGACCACGCAGCACGACTTCGCGGCCGCCGGGTGGAGCGTCACGGGCGACGGCCAGGGCTTCGCCACGATCGCGCTGGACGGCACCGCCCAGACGACCCGGGTGCTCGGCGCCGACAGCACGGCCAACGCGCTGCTGATCAACGGGACGATGACCTACGAGGCGGGCCCGAGCGTCCTGCAGGAGGTGGGCCCCACGCTGGTGGGCACGTACTCCTTCGACCGCTACGCCGACGCGAAGGTGCAGGGGCGGCACACGTTCGCCGGGACCTTCGACGACGCCGTCGGGACCTGGTCGGTGGCGGCGCTGATGGACGAGCTGCCGTCGCCCTGCCGCCTGTGGACCGCCGAGTCCCACGCCCTCTTCACGAACGGGGTCACGACGACGCGGGTGCGGTTCGGGGACGACGAGGATCCGTGCGACTTCTGCTTCCCCTGGGACGTGGACGACGTCCCGCAGGCCGAGCTGCTGTGTGCGAGCCCCTGAGCGGCTCGTCCACTTGCGTTGAGCGCAAACTGTCGCCGACTTGCGGATCCCACAAGTGGACGATCAGCGGAGGAACGGGCGGATCTGCTTCGCCACCAGGCGCCCGTCCGCGAGGACCTTCCACTCGGTGTCCAGCAGGACGTCGCCGGTGGCTCCGTCCAGGGGATACGCGTCGACCATCCCCGCGAGGTGGGCGCCCAGGGACTCGAGCAGCGCGTCGCTCAGCACGGCGGTGCCCGGCGGCACGAGGTTGGAGTCGCGGACCCGCAGGATCTGCGTGACGGATCCGCCCTCGACCGTCAGCAGGACCTTCTCGGTGATCTCCCCACTCGCCGGCGCCACCACGGAGGCTTCCCCGGCCTGGGCGTTGATGACGTAGCGGGCGTCCTCCGTGTCGAACGGGTTGCCGCTGAACGCGACCACGGACGCCTGCTCGTCCTTGGCCCGGTCGTTGACGAGGATCCCCATGGCCACGGCCCGGGGGTCGATGCCGAACCAGTCCCGCTCCTCGTAGGCGCGCATGGACCAGAGCGAGCGCCAGACCCGCTTCAGCCCCCGGGCGACGCCGCGCTCGTCCGGCTGATCGGGATCGCAGACGCTGGGCCCGTCTTCGTCCGCGTCGCGGTCGTCGGCGAGGCAGACGGACGTGGACTCGTAGAGCCCCGCCCCCGAGAACAGCACGGAGTCCTCGGCGTTGCTGGAGCTGCGGAAGCGGACCATCACGGCGTCCGTTCCCCACGCCTGCTCGATGGCCGCGCCCACCGTGTCGAGGACGGCGCCGTCGACGGGGGCCACCTGCATCGCGACGTCCAGCGCCTCCAACCGCTCCCGGCGCACCGCGGCGTCCGCGAGGAACGCCGGATCGTCGAGCCAGCGGTCGATCGTCTCCGCGAAGCTGACCGTCTCGTCACCCGCGCCGAAGTCCGCGGTCCAGCTCCCCTGCTCCATGAACTGTTGCCACAGCGCCACGGGGAGGGCGAAGCCGTCGAAGCGGATCGCCGGATCCACCCGCTGGTACAGCGTCGCGAGGCCCGCCGCCTTCGCCCCGTAGGTCGCCACCGCCGCCACCCGCTCGTTCGCATCCCCCGTGGGCACCGACAGCAGCGGCACGGGCGCCCCCGGCCCGAAGTCGGGCGCCGGGACGTCCACCGGATCGGGGCGCAGCGCGTCCCACCAGGCCTCGGCGTCCGCGAGCGTGGCGGGCTCGATGACCAGCGCGGTGGCCCCGCAGGTGAGCGCCACGAGCGTGCCCTCCCACTCCGCCAGCTCGGTCATCGCGTCGGCCAGGAAGCAGTTGGGCGTGCCCCGCGCCGCGCTGCGCAGGTTCAGGTGCGACAGCTCGCCCTGCCGGGTGGCCGTGACGACGCCGGAGACCACGCGCTCTACGTCGATGGGCGCCTCGGCGAGCACCAGCAGATCCTGGACGCCGATGCTGGCGTCCGCGACGGCCGCGCTCAGCGCCTCCCGATCCAGCAGCCGCACCGTCCCGTACCCGGTCGCCTGGGTGTACGGCTCGTACGCGACCGCGGGCGCCGCCCGGATGGGGACGTCGGTCTGCCAGCCGGCGGCGTCTGCGCTCTGGCGGGCGGAGCTGGGCACGAACACGAGCGGGTCGAGCCCCCAGGCCGCGCTCAGGCCCGCGTGGGCCCCCTCGACCTGAGCGACGTCGATGCCGGGGGCGACCTCGGGATCGTCCCAGACGGTGAAGCCGTAGAACGCTGCGTCCCCGTCGATGTACTCGGTCACGGTGCCGGCGTGGAGCTCGCGCCCGTCCACCGGGAGGATCAACGCCAGGTAGTCCGCCGGGCTCAGGGCCGGGAACCGGTCGGCGAAGCCCTCCGCCAGCAGGTCGTGGTGGAGCTGGACCGTGTGGGCGTTCAGGAACAGGGTCGGCAGCCGCGCGTCGTCCCGGGCGGGGACGAGGTACTTCGTGGCTCGGACCTGGTCCGCGAGCCCGCTGCGGGGCGCGATCCCTTCCCACGCCTCTGCATCCGGCACGGCGTGCACGCAGGCCTCGGCCCCGAGGGCGTCGTTCGCCTCGGCACACACGCCCGGGTCCTCGGCGGGACACCCGACGAGCACGAGGCACAGCAGCAGCAGGGCCCGACACATCCGCCCGACGCTATCAGGCCGGTGAGGCAGACTGGTGCGCATGCTGCGGCGCCTGCCCTCGCTCCTCCTGCTCCCGCTCCTGGGCTGCCCGACGGCTCCCGATCCGCCCGCCGTGGAGCCCTGGCCCTGGTGCCCCGAGGGGGTCCAGGAGGAGGGGACGACGGTCCTCGAAGCCACGGACGCGGCGCTCTACTGCGGCACCTTCGACGAATCGCGCACGCTCGCCGAGGAGCGGGCCGCCAAGGTCCAGGTGCTCTTCCCGGAGTTCCGGCTCGTCAGCCCGAGCGAGCCCGGCGAGGGCGACGGCACCTGGCCGTTCTGCATCCGCACCCCGGACGGCCAGGGACCGACGCCCGACGGAGAGGGCTACGTCGCGCGGAGCAACCGGTGGGAGGGCAGCGAGCTGACGGTGCTGCTCAACCACGAGCAGCCCCTCGTGCACGACGGCGCCCCCTCCGCTCTCATGGTCAACGTCGGCAGCGCCCCCGGCGAGCACGCGATCCTCGACGGCGCGCACCTGGGCCTGGGCTCCGAGCGATCCCTGGGCCTCGCCCTCTGCGCGCCCGAGTGCAAAGGAGCCACCAGCATCCAGCGGCTGGACAGCTGCACCTTCGACGGCCTGCCCACGGAGCGGCACTCCCTCACGTTCGACGGCGGCGCGCTGGACCTGGATCTGCGCATCGGCGACAGCATCATCAGCACCCAGCCGGGGATCTTCCTCGGCGGCGCGGGGACGCTGGACGGAGTGGCCTTCGAGCAGCGGGACTACTGGCGGACCGTCTACAGCCCGACGCTGCACCACTTCAGCCGCGACTTCGCCCTGCTGTTCGACGACCCGATCGGCGGCGCCTGCGGGATCGTGGCCCGGGAGGTGGACCCGTGGGGCGATGACCCGGCCGCCACGGTGGAGCTCGTGGACTGCGACCTGAACGTGCTCGAGGCGCGCGCGGTGCTGACCGACGACTGGGCCGTGCTCAGCGAGTGAGCGCCCGCAGGGAGACGCGCTCGGGATCGGCGTCGGTCGCCTCCACGTACGCCGCGTTCACCGCCGCCAGGATCGTGTTGAGCGTGCCCACCACCAGGAAGTCGCCCTGCTCCAGGTCCGCCAGGCCGGCCCCGCCTTCGAAGCTCAGGGGGCAGACGTCGGCGTACAGGCCCTCGTCGTCTTCCACGGCCAGCGGCATCCCGTGGGTGCGGCAGATGAGCGGTCGCACCGGGTAGATGCGGCAGAGCCCGTCGGCCCCGAGCATCGCGCACGGAGTCGGCGCGTCCCCGAGCTCGAGCAGCTGCAGGGTTGCGGCACCCGGGCGGGGCACGGTCACCGGCTCGAGCGTGCGACCGTCCAGCCAGCTCCGGATCCGCGCCGCCTCGATGGGGAACACCGTCAGGTCGCGATGACAGCAGCCCGTGCAGCCGGCCGCGCAGGCCAGACGTTCTGCGTGCTCCTCGTGCACCCGCGCCGCGTGCTGATCGACCTTGTCGACCAGGCGCCCGTAGTCCGCGAAAAGGCCTTCTGTCCGTTGTTCGTCGGGGGATGGAGCCATGGCCCGCTCTGGTATCATCGGCGCGCCCTCGTTGTCGAACGACGGCGCACGTTTGCAGGCCCGGAGCCCCTCCGTGACCACCCCCAGCGAGCCCACTGAATCGTCCCCGCGCCGCGTCCTGGTCGTCGACGACGATCACCACGCCGTGCGCATCGTCGGGGACTTCCTGGACGCCAAGGGCTTCGCCGCCACGTCCGCGCTGGACGGGCACGAGGCGCTGGCCCGCTTCCACGACGACGGCCCGTTCGACGTCATCGTGCTGGACGTGATGATGCCGGGCATCGACGGGCTCGAGGTCTGTCGCCGGCTCAAGGCCTCCCCCCAGGGCCAGCTCACCCCGATCCTCCTGCTGTCCGCCCGCTCCGACACCCGCAGCCGCATCGCCGGCCTGTACGGCGGCGCGGACGACTACATGACCAAGCCGGTGGACCTGTTCGAGCTGGAGGCGCGCATCGGCGCGCTCATCCGCGTGCGGGACCGCTACCTCGAGCTCGCCACCCACAAGCGGGAGGGCGTCGAGGCGGCCATCAGCGACGGGCTCAGCGGCGTCGCCAACAACGAGTACTTCGTGCGGCGGCTCGGCCAGGAGATCGCCCGCTGCGATCGGTACAGCCTGTCCCTCACGGTGCTCGTCGTGGACCTGGACGGCCTGCCCGAGCCCAGCGGCGGTGACGACGACGACTTCGGCGCGGCGGACGAGGTCCAGTTCGGCGGCCCGGCGGACCGGCTCATGGCCGTCGTGGGCGAGACGCTGCGCTCCAACGTCCGCCAGATCGATCTCGTGGCCCGCATCCGCCGCGCGCGCTTCGCGGTGATGCTCCCCCACACGTCCCGCCGCTCCGTCGAGCCGCTGGTGGAGCGCCTGCGCACGCGGATCGCCGACCTGCCCGCGGACCCGGACCGCGCCGGCAGCCCCGCCGCCGGCCTGGGGCTACGCGTCGGACTGGCCGAGCTGGGCCCGCGCATGGACGCCGTGACGCTGCTCGCCCGCGCGGAGCCCGGATGAGGGCCGCGCTGCTGGGCGCCCTCCTGCTGCTCGCGGGCTGCTCGTCGGAGCCGAAGGAGTCCGTGGCCGTCGCGGATCAGGAGTCCGGCGTGAAGGCGCCGAAGCCCGACCTCGACTCCCTCGCCGCCATGCGCGCCAGCTCCGAGGGCGGCGCACTGACGGACGAGCTGCAGGCCGCCCGGAGCCTCAACGCCCAGAAGGCCTACGCGTCCGGCGAGGACGAGCCCAGCAAGGCGGAGCTCGACGCAGCCGGGGTCGCGCCCGCGCCCGGTGAGACGAGCTTCGATCCCGTCGCCAGCGCCAACGCCGGCACGAAGGCCCCGTCGGACCTGGACACGCTCGACGACGCGCCCACCAAGCCGTGGATCAACATGCAGCTGGTGGAGGACCAGATCCGGTCCCGCGATCGCTCGATGAAGAGCTGCTGGGACAGCCACGGTCCGGGCGGGCCCGGGCGGGTCGAGATGTCCATGACCATCGGAGCAGGCGGCCGCGCCTCGGGCGTGCGCATCGCGCCGGGCTCGCCGAACACCGGCAGCGCGCTGGGCGACTGCCTCGCACGGGTCCTGCGGAACGTGAAGTACCCCGAGCCGCGCAACGGCTCCGTCACGTTCATCTACCCCGTCAAGTTCTAGCCCGGGCGCCGCGCGCGTGGACTTCGACGGATCCCATGCGCTGATCATCGGGATCGACAGCTACCGGTCCGGGATCCCCCCGCTGGGCAACGCCGTGCGCGACGCCGCCGCGGTCGCCGATCTCCTCGAGGCGGACCACGACTTCGCGGTGCAGCGGCTCCTGGACACGGACGCCACCCACGACGCGCTGGCCGAGGCGCTCGAGCTGCTCGCCGCCGACGTCGGCGAGGACGACCGCGTCTTCGTGTACTTCGCGGGCCACGGCATCGCCCAGGACGGCGACGACGGGCCCGAGGGCTTCCTCGTCCCCGTGGACGCCGCGCCGGAAGATCGGGACTCGCTCTTCCCGATGCTCCGGCTCAACTCCGCGCTGGCCGATCTGCCCTGCCGCCACCTGCTGCTGGTGCTGGACTGCTGCTTCGCCGGCTCCTTCCGCTGGGCCGCCACGCGCTCGTTCCTCCCCGGCGCCCAGACCATGTACCGCAAGCGCTACGAGCGCTTCGTGGGCGAGCCCGCGTGGCAGGTGCTGACGTCCACCGCGCCGGACCAGAAGGCGCTCGATCTGCTGGACGGGCTGACCATCGGCGCCCGTGAGACCAGCACCGACCACTCCCCCTTCGCCGCCGCGCTGCTCGACGGCCTCGCCGGCGGCGCCGATCGCCCCGGCCCCGACGGAGAGACCGACGGCGTCGTCACGGCCACCGAGCTGTACCTGCACGTCCGGGACGTGGTGGAGCTCGGCGCCGAAGCGCAGGGCAAGGAGCAGACGCCGGGCCTGTGGCCGCTGCCCAAGCACGGGCGCGGAGAGTTCCTGTTCCACGTGCCCGGGCGGGAGCTGGCGCTGGTGCCGGACCCGGTGCTGGACGCGTCCGCCAACCCGTGGCCGGGCCTCGCCGCGTACGACACCCACCAGGCCGACCTCTTCTTCGGACGGACGCGGGTCGTGGCGGCCCTCCAGGAGCGCCTGACGCTTCCGGAGCCGCTCGTGGCCGTCATCGGCGCGTCCGGCACGGGGAAGTCGAGCGTCGTGAAGGCAGGGCTCGCCGCGGCCGCAGCGACCGCTGACGAGCCCTGGTCCATCGTCGGGCCGCATCGCCCGGGTGAGGATCCGGTGGGGATCCTCCGCGTCCTCAGCGACGAGATCGCGGACACGCCCGTCACCGCGCCGGTGCTCGTGCTGCTCGATCAGTTCGAGGAGATCTACACGCTCTGCCGGGACCCCGAGGCCCGCGCCGGCTTCCTGGACGGCTTCGTCCGACTCCTCGACGACCTGCCCGAGCGGGCGAAGGTCGTGCTCACGGCGCGGTCGGACTTCCTCCCCCAGCTGCGCGCGGGGCCCCTGGCCGATCGGATCGAAGCCGCGCGGTTCACCGTCCCGCCCATGACCACGGACGAGCTGCGCGAGGTCGTGGAGGGGCCGGCCCAGGCCCGCGTCCTGTACTTCGAGCCCCCGGGCCTCGTGGATCGGCTGGTGGACGAGGTCGTGGCCATGCCCGGCGCCCTGCCGCTGCTGAGCTTCACCCTCAGCGAGCTCTACATCCGCTACCTGGAGTCGGGGCGGGAGGACCGGGCGCTGCGGGGCGAGGACTACGACGCGCTGGGCGGGGTGGTCGGCTCGCTGCGGAGCCGCGCGAGCGCGCTGTACGACGAAGCCAGCCCCGCCGAGAAGCACACCATCGAGCGGGTGATGATCCGGATGGTCGCCATCGAGGGCGGCGACCTCGCCAAGCGTCGCGTGACGCTCGCCGAGCTCGACTACGAGGACCCGGAGGAGGACGCCCGGGTCGAGCACGTCCTCGATCGGTTCACGGACGCGCGGCTGCTGCTGCGGGCCAGCGCAGAGGCGGACACGGGGCGCTCCTGGGGCGGCGAGGTCGACCACAGCTGGGTCGAGCCGACGCACGACATGCTCGTCATCGCCTGGGACCGCGTGCACCTGTGGCTGGATCGGCTGGGCCCGGAGATCCACCTGCAGCGGATGCTGTGGGCGCAGGCGTCCGCCTGGAGCCAGGGTGAGGGCAGCGCGTCGCTGTGGCACGACGACCCACGGCTGGCCGTGGTGGAGGCCCAGCTCGCCCGACCGGACGGCTGGATGAACCAGGCGGAGCGGGCGTTCGTCAGCGCGAGCATCCACCTGCGGGATCGGAACGCGCGGATCAAGCGCATCGCCATCGCCGCCTTCATCGTCGTCATCGCCCTGGGCCTCGCCGGCGTGTCCTACTTCGCCTACGACGCCCTGAAGCAGCGCGACGCGGCCGAGGTCGCCCAGAAGGAGGCCGAGCGCGAGCGGGACCAGGCGATGAAGCTGACGATGTTCGCCGGCGCGCAGACGGCCCGGGATCCGACGACGTCCGCGGTGCTCCTGCGCGACCTGGGCTCCCCAGAAGGACTGCCGCTGTGGAGCTTCGTGGTCACCGACACGGTGGGCGAGCCCATCTCCCGCCAGGCCTTCCAGGGACACACCGGCGCCGTCACCCGCGCCATCTTCGACCCCGACGGCAGCCGCGTGCTGACCACGTCCGACGACGGCAGCGCGCGGATCTGGCCCCTGAGCGACCGCGTCGCCACCGCCCTGAAGCTCAGCGACCGGCGGGGGACCCGCGTCGTGCTCGAGGAGGGGGGCGCCGCCCGCCTGGACGGGGCCTGGAGCCCGGACGAGGAGCACGTCGTCATCGGCGCCCAGTCCGGCGAGGTCAACGTCTACAACAGCTGGACGGGCGCCCTCGTGAAGCAGCTGTCGGGGCCCAGCCCGCCCACGCACGCGGTGGCCTGGTCGCCCGACGGGACGATGATCGCGGCCAGCGGGGCGTCCGGCCGCGTGGTGGTGTGGGACGCCGTGACCTTCGCCGTCGTGCACGAGGTGGACGCGCCGGACGACTGCTGGGGCCTGCACCTGGACTGGCGCCACGACTCGGAGGCCCTCGCGGTGGCCGGCGTGAACGGCTGGGCGGCGATCCTCCATCCCCGCGACCAGGCGGTGCAGGTGCTCGCCCCCCCCAGCGATGTCCCCGAGGTGGACTGGCTGTGGGCGGAGTTCCGGCCCGGCGGGGACGACGTCGCGCTCGCCGGTGAGGCCGGGCAGGCAGGGATCTGGGCGGCGGACGGACGCCGCCGGACGGAGCTGAACAGCAGCGGTCGGGTGCGGGTCGTGCGCTGGAGCCCGGACGGCAAGGTCCTCATCACCGCCGGCAGCAGCCACATCGCCATCCTCTGGAACCACAAGGGCAAGCTCCTCCACCGGCTGGAGGGGCACCGCGGGGCCATCCTGCACGCCGAGTTCGTGCCCGGGGACGGGACGGTGCTGACGGCCTCCATGGACAACACGATCCGCCGCTGGGCCGTGTCGAAGGGACTCAGCCTCGTCACCTTCCGGGGCCACGCCGCGGGCGTCCGGCGGGTGGACGTGCGGCCGGACGGGCAACGCTTCGTCTCCGCGTCGGGGGACTGGACGGCGCGGCTGTGGAGTCCGCGGAACGCCTCCGAGTCGGTGGATCTCCCGGTCGTCGGCACGGAGGTGAAGGACGTGGCGTGGTCGCCCGACTGCCAGTGGCTCGGCGCCACCTCGGCCCACGGCCTCGTGCGGCTCTTCGAGGCTCCCGGCCGCAAGCCGCCCATCGCGTTCAAGATGCGTGGGGAGGCGACGCACGTGGCCTTCAGCCCCGACGGCGAGCGGGTCGCCTCGGCGGCGTCCGGCGGGCAGATCGCCGTGCGCCGCTGCGCAACGAAGACCCCGTCGGGCAGTGACTGCGCCGAGTGGGGGACCAACCGCACGATGCTCGAGCGGGCCGCCGACGGGGACGCCGTCACGGCCATGGCCTGGGGCGGCAGTCCCCCGTTCCTGGCCACGGCGAACGAAGACGAGAACGCGCGGATCTGGCGGTTCGACGACGGCACGATCTCGGCGCCCACGGTGCTGGCCGGCCACGAACACCCCCTCACCACCGTGGCGGTGACCACGGACGGGTCCCGCGTCGCCACCGGCAGCCTCGACCGCCGCGTCCTCCTGTGGGACCCGGCGGCGCCCGACGCGCCCGTCAAGAGCTGGACCTACGCCCGCCAGGTGCGCGAGGTGGGCTTCTCGCCCGACGGGACACAGCTGGCCGTCATCACCGAAGGGAACGCGGTGCACATCCAGCGGCTCGATGGAGAGCCCCGCAAGCTCGGGGAGCACAACGGCCGGGTGAACGACATGGCCTGGAGCCGCTCGGGCGCCTGGCTCATCACCGGCTCCGGCGATCACACGGCGAAGATCTGGGACGTGGCCGCCGGCGCAGTGGCTCACGAGCTGAAGGGGCACACCGGCCCGGTCGTCCAGGTGGCGTTCAACCACGACGACTCCATTGCGCTCACCGGGTCGTACGACACGACCGTGCGGATGTGGATCCCCGAGACCGGCAAGGTCCGCACGCCGTCTCAGGTGGTGGACGCCTACGAGGGCGCGGTGACGGACGTGGCCCCGGGGTGCCGCTCCGGGTCGATCTTCAGCGCCGCGGCGGACGGCAGCCTGCGCAACACACACGTGGTCAGCGTCGACCAGCAGCGTGCGCTCCTCGGCGTGCTCACGGACTACTGCATCCCGCCGGGCGAGGCGCACCTGCTGACGGGGCTGGAGTGGGAGGAGGCGTCGCGGCGGTACAAGGACTGCCTGGCGTCCCAGGCCGCAGGGGGCATGGGAGCCGAGCCCTTCAAGCCGGAGTGACCCGACTCAGAACCGGGAGCCCTCGACGAGCCGCGACCAGGGCCTCAGCACGATCAGGCAGACCGGCAGGATGAGCAGGTCGCCGAGCAGCGCGGCGACCAGCGTGACGCTGCCCAGCACGCCCATCTGGAAGATTCCGACGAAGTGCGTGGTCATCATCGTCAGGAAGCCGAAGACCAGCAGCACCGACGTGAAGATGATGGCCCGGCCGGTGCTGAGCATGGTGCGCCGCAGCGCCTCCTCGCGGTCCTTCGTGGCCAGCAGCTCTTCCTTGAACCGCATCGTGAAGTGCACGGTGTCGTTCGCGGCGACGCCCAGGGACACCGAGAAGATCAGCGCGGTCGACGTGCGGATGGGGAT
>ENA-OWNT01002032-OWNT01002032.1-seawater-metagenome-genome-assembly--contig:-NODE-2032-length-22369-cov-10.711556_pt1 | contig 22369 bp, 17 predicted proteins | sample MGYA00238136_ERZ651165 | MGnify/ENA primary metagenome ERZ651165 (study PRJEB26861, sample SAMN08777766) | seawater metagenome | isolation source: coastal seawater | place: USA: Florida | collected...
GCCTGGCCCTTGAGGTGGTTGGAGATGGTCCACACTTTGAGGCCGTGGCGTTCAAGGATGTCCAGCTTGCCCTGCACGTAGGCGTCGTCATCCCAGCGCCAGGGATCCAGGTGGTCACCCCAACATGCGATCTCCAGGCCGTCATAGCCCCACTCGCCGGCGAGCCGGGCCACCTCCTCGAAAGGCAGGTCGGCCCATTGGCCCGTAAACAGTGTGATTGGTCGCGCCATCTGCTTCCCCTTCTCAACCGGCCAGCACGGGAACGCCGGCAGCGACGCGTGTCCAGGCGGAATCATTGCCGGAACTGCGCTCGACGGCGTCGAGCACCCGCTGCACCCTCAGCCCGTCAGCGAACGACGGGTGCGGGTCGGTGCCGGCCACGATGCCTTCCACGAGGTCTTTGACCTGGTGGGAGAAACCGTGCTCGTACCCGAGCATGTGGCCTGCGGGCCACCACGCCGAAACGTAGGGGTGCTCCGCTTCCGTGACCAGGATCTTCCTGAAGCCTTGGCGGTCCGCGGGTGCCGTGCGGTCGTAGAACCGGACGCTGTTGAGGTCTTCAAGGTCGAAGGCCAGGGCGCCCTTGTCGCCCGAGACCTCGATTTCCAGCGCGTTTTTCCGGCCGGTGGCGAATCGTGAGGCCTCAAAAGACGCCAGCGCCCCGGTTTCGAAGCGCCCGGTGAAGATGGCGATATCGTCCACGGTCACCTGGCCGTAGCCGGTCCCGGCTGTGCCGGGCAGCCCGGAACTTGAGTCCGCAAGAGGCCGTTCCTTCACGATGGTGTCGATGACGCCGGACACCTTGGCCAGGTTCAGCCCGGTGACGAACTGGGCCAGGTCAATGGCATGGGCGCCGATGTCCCCCAGCGCCCCGGAACCGGCGTGTTCCTTCTGCAGGCGCCAGGCCAGCGGCATCCCGGGGTCCACGAGCCAGTCCTGCCGGTAGGAGGCGCGCACGTGGTTGATCGTCCCCACTGCGCCTTCGGCGATCAGGTTGCGGAGGAAGGTGACAGCCGGAACGCGGCGGTAGGTGAATCCCACCATCGCCCGGATGCCCCTGGCGGCCGCGCGCTCCGCAGCCTCGGCCATCGCTTCTGCTTCCGCCACCGTGTTGGCCAGCGGTTTTTCGCACAGGACGTGCTTCCCGGCTTCGAGCGCGGCGATCGCGATTTCGGCGTGGGAGTCGCCGGGGGTGACGATGTCGACGACGTCGATATCGTCCCGGGCAATCACTTCCCGCCAGTCTGTGGCGGATTCTGCCCAGCCCCACTTTTTGGCAGCGGCGGCCACCGCTTCGGCGTTGCGGCCCACAACCACCGCCATGTCCGGCCCGGCGGGCAGGTCGAACATCCGCGGCGCGGTGCGCCAGCCCTGGGAGTGGGCGGCGCCCATGAATCCATGGCCGATCATGGCCACACGCAAGGTGTTCATGCGAGCACTACCTTCCGCTCGACGGCCACGCGGTTGCCGACGTAACGCATGGGTGCGATCTGCATGTAGAGCAGGCGGAGGGTGAGGATGACTTCGACCTCGATCTCCTCGCCGGCATCCGGGACGCGGTCCAGCGGGATGATGACGTCGGGCTTGTCCGCAACGAACCACAGGGTTTCCCATTGCTCTGGAAGCTCAGCTATGGAGTAGGACTTTCCCTGCAATTCGAAACGCAGGGACTCTTTTGGTATCTGCACGCCGTTAACTGTTGCGGCGACGTCGTCAACGGCAGACAGCCAGAGACTGCGGTACCAGGGCAGCTGCACCGACACGGCGATGCCCTCGGGGTGCCTGCGGACGTTGGTGTCCTGGAACAGGGAATTGTGAGTTGCCATGGCTTTCCTTACTTAACAGTCTCGACCAGGGTCGCGTGGGATTCGGGTGCATTTGGGTCAACGGCCGCTTCAATGGCACGCCGCATCAGCGTGTGCTGCTTCTTGACGAGGTCGATCGGATCGGATTCGCCGAGGTCCGCGAACGCGTGCCCCTCCCACTCGCTGGACAGGTAGCCCTTGTAGCCGCCCTTGACGAACTGGCGCACAATACGGGGAATGTCCATTGCAGGTTCGTTGCCGTCCTGGTCAATGTCGTAGAACTTTGCGTGGACATGGAAGATCTGCGGCATGATGTCCAGCCACTCCTCCGGGGGAACCAGGCCGTGCATGTTGAAGGCCAGCCGGGTGAACGGGCCCAGGCGTGCCGGGTCGAAGTTGTTGGCGTTCAGGTAGTCCTCGAACTCCTGGTTGCGCTCCTGCATGGGCAGCGGTTTGCGCCAGATGTCCTGCATGACGGCGAAGTGCTCCTCGGGCAGACCCATCTGCGTCAGCGTGCGGAACAGGGTCGGGGAAAGGCTGTGCATGGTGGAGCTGAAGTCGGCGGTGAAGCCGAGGCGGTCGCTCCCCAGCTCCTCATACATTTCCCGGATCTGCAGGATCTTGGGATCGTTCGGGCCCTGTGGCGCGTGGATTTCGTAGCCGAGCTTCTGATCGTACTTCTCGGCCAGGGGAAGCAGCCGGCGGAGCAGTTCCTTGCCCGCGGAGCGGATCACCACGCGGTGGAAACCGAGCTTGTTGGCCGTGCGCAGCTGCGCGGCGAAGAAGTCGTACTCCTCGTCCGGCGTCATGTCCCGGTCCTTGCGGCGGCCCATGTCCAGGTTGGTGCCCACGGCGCTGGGGGTGAGGCCGTAGCGGTCCATGCTGTCGCGCCACAGGCGGACGAAGTCGTCGTCCACGTCGGGGTAGGTGCGCAGCATCTGGGCGATGTTGAACTCGACGCCAGGGCCGAGGCCTTCATCGGCAGCAGCCTTGATCAGCGTCTCAGGCGTGTAAAGCCCGGCGGCGAACTCGGAGGTGAGCGAATAGAGGGTGATACCAAGCTCGATGCCCGAGCCTGCGATGCCTTCTGACATATCTTCTGATTCCTTCGTTTGTCAGCCGCGGACGGGCTGGGCGAGGTGGCTATTGAGGATGCGGCGCGCTTCGGAGGCGTCAGTGATCATGGCCGAACCGGCATTGGCCGCGGCTGAACGCTGGACGGCCTGCTCGCCGCGGATGATGTCGAACGGGTCCTGCCAGTTGTTCCAGTGCCAGCCTTCGTATTCGCTGGAGATGGCACCGGAGTAGCCGTTCTCCACCAGTTGCCGGACGAGGCTCCGGACCGGCACCGAGGGCTCTTCGCCGTTCTCGTCGATGCCGAAGAACTTGCCGTGGACATGGCGGACCCACGGCATGATCTCCAGCCAGGTGTCCAGCGGTGCGGGACCGAACAGCCCGGTTCCGTTGATGGCGAAGTCAATGCCGAGGTCCGGCCGGCCGTTGCGGGCCGCCAGGCCGATGAACGCACCGAAGCGCTCACCGTGAACCTTCTGGGTGTTGGGCGGTCCTTCGGCATAGAAACCGTTCCACAGGTCAACCACCTGCCGGAGCAGATCCTCCGAGGCGCCGCGCCGGCGGTACGCCTCCAGCAGGGAGGGCGCAAAGCCGGTGACGGTGGCACCCCAGTCTGCGGTGAAGCCAAGCAGAGGGGAATTGAGTTTCTCGTAGCGGTCGCGCAGGGCAAGGACACGCTCGTGGGCGCCGTGCTGGTCAGCGTGGACTTCGAGGGCCAAAGTAACGCCGTATTTCTCGGCGACAGGCAGCAGGCTTTCCATGGCGTCAGGAGTCAGGGAGATCTGCACCCGGGCGATCGGGAAGCCGAGCCTGGCGGCTACTTCGATCTGCTTGCGCATGTATTCGACCAGCTCGTCGTGGTTCATGAGCCTGTCACGGCGGATGCCCGTGTCAACATTGACTGCAAGCGAGGTGGGAACCAGGTCCACCTCGGATACAAGATCCCGGAACTGCCCAACAAAGGCGTCATCGATCCGGTCCGGGAAGCCGCGCAGGCTGGAGAATCCGATGACTTCGAGCCCGGGGCCGAATCCTTCCTCCGCCACCTTGCGGATCAGGCCTTCGAGATCATACTGCCGGCCGTGGAAGGCCCGGGTGAAGCTGTAAAGAGTGACGCCCTGGATCGGCGTGCCGAGGCTGGTCATCGCTGTGCCACCTTCATGGTCTTGGTGTCGTGCTCTTCGATGTGCAGCACGCCGTGGTCGGTGATGATGTACGGGATGTAGAGCTTGAGGTCCACCCGGACCTCGTGCTCGGTCTGGTGGTCCGCTACGGGAAGGTCGCCGGAGAGGACGGCCGAGTCCAGGGGGAACCACCATTCGCCGGTCTCGTCTACGAGTTCCTCGAAGCTGAACGTGCGGTTGTTCATGGTCCAGCGCAGCGAGCCCTCCGGGGCGGCGATGCCGTCCACTGTCAATGCCGCTCCGGCGATGCACGAGCCCGGCAGCGCCCGGTACCACGGGATGCGGACTTCGACGGCGGTGCGGCCGTCCTCGGTGGTGAGTGTTCCCTGCTCGATAATGCGGTCGGCGATCATCGAGACCTCCTTGTCTGCGGCATGCCTTGCCTGCACTTAGGCGAAGCGGCCGGTAGCCACTTCTTCATTATTTAGACAGTCTATTGTCTGATTCGGACATAAGTAAAGAACTTGCGAGTTCTTCCGCGATGGTGCGTGCCCCGCGCACTGCGAGCGCCACGGCCGTAAGGGTGGGATTGCATGCGGTGGCCGTGGGAATGACGCCGTTGCCGGCCACGAAGAGGCCAGGGGCCTGCCAGACCTGGCTGTCCGGAGAGCACACGCTCTCGCCGTCGTCCGCTGCGCCCATCCGGGTTGTGCCCTGGTAGTGCAGGGATGCGCCCGGCGGAAGGACGAACGGGCGCTCGTCAAGAGGTTCGCCTACGGCCTTGCCCAGTCTTACAATCTCCTGCTTTGCGCGTTCCAGCACCTCGTGGTCCCGCTTCGTGAGGCGGTAGTGGATGCGCATGGCGGGCATTCCGTACGAGTCGCGGGCGTCGTCGTCGAACGCCACCCGGTCTTCCTGCTGGAGGTCCTTGGCGCAGAACAGACCCAGCCCGACGATCGATCCCGGGACCATAGGGTCATCCTCGGCCAACGGGATAGGGGACGCATCCAGCTGCATAATCTGGCCATGGAAGGGCGCTTCGTCAGTGTACGGAACCCACGCCACCCCGCTTTGCTCGCTGAGCGCGCCGTCCGCAGCTGCCGGGCCGCGCTCGGCCTTGACATCACGCAGCCTGCTCGCGAACACCACCTGCGCCTGGTCGTTGAGATAACGGCCCAGCGCGGCGGGCTTGATGCCGGACGCCCACAGAAGTTGCGGCGTGCGCAGGGCATCCGCCCCCACCACAACGTATCGGGCGGCCACCTGATGGATTTCTCCGCTGCGCCGGTCCTGGACTTCAATGCCGGCAGCCCTGCCGTCGTCATCGACGAGCACCCGGGTCACCAACGACTCGTCAAAAAGCTCAAACTGCGGGTTTTCCCGGGTTACTTCTCCCATCACGACGTCGGAACCTGACCATACAAGGCCGCCGTCCTCCCGGCGGTGCACGGCCAGCGGCATGGGCTGGACGCGCTGGGCCCGGTCCCGGCCCTCATCCACAGCTGCTGAGAGGCGTCCGCGGACGAGGTCCGAGAACGGTGCACCGTCAAAGGCGTGGGTGGTCACCCCCAGCAGTCGCTCGGCGTCGTCAAGCAGCTGCTCCAGATCAGGCAGGAACGCGATGCGCTCCTGGCCGCCCGGGCGCGGGCAGGCGGCGGTCCAGTGGGCCGCCATGCCGCCTACGTTGCTGGACATGGCGGCAACGGGCATCCCGTCTTCTCCGGGGAAGGCGTAGCCATCCGGCAGCAAGTAGGTGCCGGGCCGGGCTCGGCGTTCCCCGCTTTTGACGGCGCCGGGCGAGTTCACCGTTTCGGCACCGGCGCCTGGGCCCTCCGATGCCCGCTGGGCAAGGCTGCGGCGCTCCGGATCCTCGATGTTCTTAACGTGAGCCCCGGGCGGGTTGCTGACCGTGGGGCCGACTTCGAACATCGCGATGGTGGCGCCGGGCGCTTCCTCGCTGAGGATCCGTGCGTACGTTGACGCCGTCGGGCCGCTGCCAACGATGGCGACGTCGACGGCGTCGGGATACCGGTTGCCGCTCACCGCCCCGCCACCAGTTCCTGGATGCGCCGCACGGACTTTGCCGAGTCGATCGTCGGGTAGTACTCAAGCCCGATCGGGCCCGTGTAGCCGCTGTTCTGCAGGTCTGCGAGCCGGGCGGGCCAGTCGATGGATCCCGAGCCTGGTTCCCCGCGTCCGGGCGCGTCGGCGATCTGCACGTACTTGATGAGGTCGCCGGCGTTGGCGAGCTCGGCGGCCACGTCCTCGCCTTCGACGGTGGAGTGGTACAGGTCGTAGAGGACGCCGAAGTTCGGAGAATTCACGCCGCGGGCGATGTAAACGGCTTCCGAGGTCCGGTCAAGGAGCGCCCCGGGGTGGTCCACCCTGACGTTCACCGGCTCGAGGACCAGGGTGATGCCGGACCCCTCGATGTGCGCGACGCCGCGGGTGAAGATCTCGATCAGTTCGTCAAGCTGGTCCTGCCGCTTGCGCCCGCCGAAGCCGGTGCCGCTGCCCACGACGATGCGTGGGCAGCCGAGCTGCTGCGCTACGGCCACGCCGGCGTCCAGACCCTCGAAGAAGGGCTCGTGGTTGCGGGGCGGGATCATGAACTGCATGCGCGGTTCCGCGAGCTGGGCGGTGAGCTGGACTCCTGTTTCCTCGAGTGCGTCTTTGAGGGCCGGAATGTCCTTGCCGGTCGGACCCCACATTTCGACGGCGTCAAAGCCGGCGGCGGCCGCAGCGCGAACCCGGCCCGCGGCACTTTCGCCTGATTCGGCGAACAAAAGGTCAATATTGGGCGAAAGTTGGAACATGGATGTCTCCTGGAGAGTTGAAAGGGTGGTCTAAAACATGGGGTGGTCGTGGACCGGATGCTCCGGAACCGGTTGAAGCACGTCCCAGTGCTCAACAATCCGACCGTTTTCGAAGCGGTAGATGTCTGCGACGGCGGCGTCCGGACGCCCGGGACCTGAAGCGCGTACGTGCACCATCGCCAGGTCACCGTCCACCAGGATGCGCTGGACCTCGAACCGGGCGTCCGGCGATCCGTCGAACTTCGGTGTCAGCATTCTGACTGCCGCTTCCGGCCCGTCAGGAATAGTCGGGTTGTGTTGCCGGTAGTCGCCGTCCACAAGGAAGTCGAAGGCTTCACGCACCCGTTTTTGGGTGTAGAAGATCTCCACGAAGCGCTCGAACGCTGCGCGGTTGTCAACCATCGCGGGTCAGCCCTTCAGGCCGCCGGAGAAGCCCTGGATGAATCGCTTCTGTGCGAACAGGAACAGCGCCAGGATGGGGATCATGGAGACGATCACTATCGCGAAGATCGAGTTCCACTTAGAGACCAGGGAGCCGATGTAGTAGTACATGGCCACCGGCAGCGTCTGGTTCGCAGAGCCGCCCAGGAAGATCAGCGAAGTGAAGAAGTCGTTCCATACGATGAGTCCGGCGAAGATGGTGACCGTGCCGGTGGCGGGAGCCATCATGGGGAACACCACCTTGGAGAAGATCTGGGACCTGCTGGCGCCGTCGATAGTGGCCGCTTCCTCATAATCTGTGCCAAGACCCCGGAAGAAATTCGCGTAGAGGAAGATCGACAGCGGCAGGAGCATGCCGGTGTACAGGATGATCAGGCCCCACGCCGATCCCGTGAGGCCAATGGCGCGCGCCCCCATGTAGAGGGGCACGGCGCCGAGCTGGCCGGGGAGGATGATGGCAACGAGGAAGAGATAGTAAGCGCCCCTGCTCCAGCGGCGGGTGTTGCGGGAGATCACGTATCCGGTGATTGAGCCCAGTGCGATCAATCCGACTATGCTGCCCGCGGTGATGATGACGCTGTTCACGAGGCCCATGACCACGTTGGAGTTGCCCGTGGCCGTCAGGACAGCCACGAAGTTGCTGAGGTCCGGGCTCTTAGGCGGCGCGAGGGGCGACGTCGTGTACATCTCGCTGTCAGGCTTCAGGGCGGTCGTCACCAGGAAGTAGAACGGGGCGAGAAAGATCAGCGCCAAAGCCCAGAGACCAATTTCCCGGAGCAAGGTGAGTTTCGTGTAGCGGAACATTTGTTAGTCCTCGGGGTTCGATCGCGTCAGCCGCTGCTGGAGAACAGCGAAGAACAGGATGATGACGGCGAGCACTAGGGCAAGGGCGGCACCGCCGCCGAAGTTCCCGAGCGCGAATGCCTGCTTGTAGACCTGGGTGGCCAGCGTTTCGGTGGCGCCGGCGGGTCCGCCACTGGTCAAGGCCATGATGGGATCGAAGACCCGAAGCCCCTGCACGATTCCCAGGGTCGTCGCTATGGCAATGGCGGGGCGGATAGCTGGCAGGGTGACGTTCCGGAATCGCTGCCACAGGTTGGCGCCGTCAATGGCAGCCGCCTCCTCGACTTCCACCGGGACACCGGCCAGTCCGGCCATGAAGATCACCATGGCGAAGCCCGTGGAGCTCCAGACAAGCACCACCAAGACTGTCCAGATGGCCCACTGCGGGTCTGCGAGCCACGGCTTTGCCAGGTCGCCGGCGCCTATTGAGGTGAGGAAGACGTTGATGGGACCGTCGAAGTCGAAGATGTACTTCCAGATGTAGGCCGTGGCAAGGGGGCTGAGCACCACGGGCATAAAGAAGAGAGTGCGGAGGATGTAGCGCGTCTTGAGGACCCGGTTCAGGCCGAGGGCGATGATGAGGCCTCCGACGCTGCCGAGGAAGACCGACCCAAAGGCCAGGAAGAGAGTGTTCAGCAGGGCGCCGAGCTTGGTGGGATCCTTGAAAATGGCTTCAAAGTTCTGCCAGCCCACTATTTTGAACGAGCCGATGCCTGTCCAGTTAGTGAAGGCGAAGAAGCCGCCAATGCCGGTCGCCACGTAGTGGATGGCGATGACAAGGGCAATCCCGGGCAGCGCCCACCACCAGTGGCCGAACTGTAGGCCCCTGCCCCGGGGGCGGGCCTTTTGGTCCGCCCCCGGAAAGCCTCTGCCTCGCCGGGGTGCTTCCGCTGCTTCGCTTTTCGGTTGCATCGTCGCAGTCATGGTAATCCTTGCTTATCCCTTTGAGTTCTCGGAGCTTAGTGGTGTGAAACTGTTACTGGTCCCAGGCTGTGTCCATCGCCTGCAGAACCTGGTCGGCAGTCTTCTGGCCAGTGATGAGGCCCTGGACGCCTGTGGCGAGTGCATCGTACACGGCTGAGTTGGGCCACTGGCTGTTCGGCAGCGGGCCATACTTTGCGCCCTTGATGAGGTCACCGACGTTCTTGTACGCACCGCCGTTGAAGTCGTAACTGTCCAGGCCGCTGACCGGGAGGGCTCCGTCGATTTCCGCGAAGGCCTTCGTCTGCTCAGGCTGCGCGGCCCAGTCAAGGAAAGCCTTCGCCGCGTCCTTGTTCTTGGACGCCGCGTTGATGGAAAACGCGTAGTTGGCACTGGCGAACACGAAACCCTTATCCGATCCCTGCTCTGCAGGGAGCCCGCGCACATCGAAATCCGAGTCGGCGGCCGCAGACTTCAACTGCTTCCAGCTGGGGCCCGGGATAAATCCAGCAACGGAGGTCCCGCTGGCAAGGCCCTTGGTGATGGCGTCGAAGCCGGCACCTGCGGCGCCCTTCTGGAAGCAGCCGGCGTCATTCAGTTTGGTGACTGCCTCCAGCGATGCCTTCCAGCCGTCCGAGCCAGCGAAGGTGGTTTCCTTGGCGGTACGCTTTTCGTTCCACTTCGGGTCCTCCGCGTAAACGCGGGAGGCTGCGAGCGACATTGCCATCAGTCCGGTGTTTGGAGCAGCGGAGCCGGCCAGCGCGAAGAACGACTTGCCGGACGATTCGAGCGTTTTGCACTGCTCCGCGAGGGAGGAGAAGTCTGACGGGAAGGCAGAGATGCCGGCTGCTTTCGCGGCGGTCTCATTGGCGACCATCCCGACCACCGTGATCTCCGGGGCCTGGCCGTAGACTTTTCCGTCCGTTCCGAAGAGGGCTTCGCTGCCCGTGGGAACAAGCTTCTTGGCGGCGTCGTCCAAGGGCTCAAGGAAACCGGCCTGAACGAGGGGCAGGATGCTGCGGCCGGTGCCCGACCCAGGTGCGGTCACCACGACGTCGGACGCGTTTCCGGCCTGGAGCTGGGTCCGCAGGGTCTGGTCGTACGAGTCATTGGGCTGCGGGTTGAACGTGATCTTCACGTTGGGGTTCGACTTCATGTAATTCTCGGCCAAGACCTGGAAGGGGCTCTCGATGGTGTTGGAAGTGGCAAACGACAGGGAGAATTCCTGGGAACCTCCTGAGGAGGAGTTGCTGCTCGTGGAGGCCGAGCAGCCGGTAAGGACGAGGGCTGCGATCGTGGGGACGGCGAGGGCGCCGACCTTGAGGCCCGAATAGCGACGGTGCTGTGTCATGTCCAGCCTTTCTGACTTCGTTGTCGAAATATCCGGAGCCGTGACCCCGGTCACTCATCAGTATGCAAGAGATGTGCCTAAAACGCACATAAGTCTTACCGATGACAGACATAAGTCGTACGGGGGGCGGCGGAAGCCCTTGTATCGAGAAGTCTGATGGTGACCACACAACCTATCGACGCCGCTGATACACTGGCCTGACTTTGTTCACCGTTGAAGGATTGCCGTGCCGTGATGAATCATGTCCTGCTTTCCCGGCTCGACCTCAACTTGCTGATTTCGCTGGATGCCCTCATTACCGAACGCAGCGTGACCAGGGCGGCCGAGCGGCTCCACCTCAGCCAGCCGGCGCTCAGCGCCTCGCTCGCCAGGCTCCGATCCCACTTCGGGGACCCGATCCTGGCCCGTCGCGGAAATGCTTACGAGCTCACCCCCTTCGCCCTGAGGCTCGCGGAGCACACCACCACGGCGCTCGAGGCCGCACGCCGTGTCTTCGAAAGCCAGGCCACGTGGGAGCCCACGGAATCCGAGCGAGAGTTCTCCATCTACGGCTCGGATTACGGCTTCACTACCATTGGCCGGGTTGCTTCCGAGCTTGCAGCCGAGCGGGCTCCTGGCGTCCGCTTCCGGTTTATGCTCCACAACCCGATGGTGGTGGAGGATGCGGCCAACCGCCTTCGCTCCGTGGACGGCATGGTGATTCCCCATGGATTCCTCAGCGGGCTCCCCTACCTGGACCTGTGGAGGGACGGGTGGGTGGCCGTGGTTTCCTCGTCCAATGAAGCCGTCGGTGAGCGAATCACCATGGAAAACATCGCGGAACTTCCCTGGGTGATGACCTATCAGACCCGCTCAGCTTCAACGTCGGCGGAACGGCAGATCCAGCAGTTGGGTGTTGAGCCGCGCGTGGACGTGGTTGTCGAAAGTTTCCAGTCTTTGCCGCACTTTGTGGTTGGGACCAACCGGATCGCGCTCATCCAGGGGGCGCTGGTACCGTTCGCGTTGCGGGTAGGCGGTGTGCGGATCCTGCCGCTGCCCTTCGATGCCACGCCGTTGGTTAATGCTTTGTGGTGGCACCCCGTGCACAACCGCGACTCGGAGCATGAGTGGATGCGGGGTCTCTTCAAGGAGGCCGCAGACATCGTGGCAGCTGCCGCATCCAAAGAAACCCCTTAAATGCCCCGATGCCCGGCCGGCTAAACAGACGGGCATCGAGGTCACGGGAGAATTGGTTCTGCAGGGTCAGGCTGATGCCAGCGCCGTCCGCATGCTCTTGCGGACGAGGTCGTGCTGCTGACGGACCAGCAGCAGCGGATCCACCTCGCCCAGTTCGGCAAAGGCATGGCCTTCCCACTCGCTGGACCAGTAGCCGCGGTATCCCCCTTCGACGAATACGCGGACGAGTTCCGGATAGTCGATGGCCGGCTCGTTGCCGTGCTCATCAATGTCGTAGAACTTCGCGTGGACGTGCATGATTTGCGGCATGATGTCAGCCCACTCTTTGGGGCTGACGTGGCCGTGCATATTGAAGGCAAGGTGGGCGAAGGACCCCAGCCGGGCAGGATCGAAGTCCCGTCCGCGCAGGTACGCAATAAACTCCTCCTGCCGAACCCGCATCGGGGCGTCGGTGGCCCAGATAGCCTGCAGCCTCTGGGCGGCTTCGTCGTCCAGCCCGGCACGGCGGACCGCGCGCAGGAGCGTGGGAGACATGCTGTGCATGGTTGAGGAGAAGTCAGCCACGAAGCCCAACAGTGGTGAATCAAGCTCCGCATAGACGTCGCGGACCTTCATGATCTCCGGCGAGTTGGGCCCCAGCGGCGCATGGATCTCGTAGGCAAGCTTGAGTTCCAGGTCCTCGGCGAGCGGCAGGAGCCTGCGAAGCAGCTCCGGCTTCGCGCTCTGGATGCGGACGAGCGGGAAACCCAGCTTCTTGGCGCCGTGGAAGAGCGTCTCGGTGAACTCGTATTCCTCGTCCGGGGTCATGTCGCGGTCGCGGCGCCGTCCCATATCCAGATTGGCGCCGAAGGAGCTGGCGGTGAAGCCGTGCTTGTCGAAGGCCTCCTGCCACGAGCGCGCAAAGTCGTCAGTCACGTTGGGATAGGCAGGCAGGACCTGTGACGCCACAATCTCGATCCCGGGGCCGATGCCCAGCTCCGCCACGCGGTTCAGCAGACCGTCGAAGTCGTACCAGCCGGCCCGGAATTCGGCACTTGCCGAGTACAGGGTGAGCCCCAGCGAGAACGGATCTTCCTCGGCCTTCGGCGGGGGCGGCGTGACCGCCGTCGTCAGTTCCGGTGCCGCCGCCGCCCTGTCCGTGACGGCCAGTTCCAGTGTCTGGTGGACGAAGTTCGGGACGTACATTCCGGGACCGCCGACCTGGCCGGGAGCAATCTGCATGTAGGGCAGGCGTAGTTCACCGATGAGCTGGATGGTGTGCAGCTCGCCCAAGGCAACAGGGCTCTCCGTTGTGGCGATGAGCAGGGGATGTTCCTGGAGGTACCAGAGAGTTTCGCTTTGGGCGGGCAGGTCCGGTAGTGCATAGCGGACGCCGTCCAGTTCCAAGGTCAGGTCCTCGGTGCGGATTTCCTTGCCGTCGACGGTGAGCCGCAGGCTGGAGACCGAGGAGAGCCACAGGCTCCGGTACCACGGAAGCGTCAGGGCCAGCGCGAGGCCCTCGGGGTGGGTGCGGAGGCTTGCATCGTCAAGAAGTCCGTTTGGCATTGTTGTTCTCTTTGCTGGGAGGTGGGATGGGGCAGGTAAGTTCGCCGGCGATGCGGCGGATCAGGGCGTGCTGGCGCCGCACTTGCTCGATGGCACGCCAGGGAGTGCGTTCGCCTTCGTATTCGCTGGAGAGGTAGCCGGTGTAACCGGAGTCCTTGAGGGCCTTGAGCACTGGCAGCCAGGGAATCTGCTGGTCTTCCAGCTCCTCGTTGATGTCGTGGAACTTAGCCTGGACGAACACAACGTACTGTGCGATGTCCGCGAAGTCGGCGGGATCGACGCCGATGCCGTCAAGGAAGGCGGGCCGCGTCTCGCGGGTTTCCCCTTCGCGCAGCGGGATGGGCCGGTCCTGGAAGATCCCGGTGTCGATGAGGAGTCCGAAGTTTTTGGTTCCCGTGCGCTCGATGAGCGCGATGTAGTCCTCGACGACGGGGTGTTTGATGGGCGTGGGCGAGTGGATTTCCGGGCAGATGATGATCCCCAGCTCGTGGGCCAGATCAAGGGAGCGTTCCACGGACTCCGTCCAGATGGGGTCCGGGACCAGGTCGCTGGACACGACGCCGATCTTGGGGCGCACGAACCCGAAACCCAATTGGTTGGCAAGCCGCAGGTCCCGCTGCAGGGCATCGGCGCCCTCGGCAACAGTCATGGTCCGTCCCGGGTGTAGACGGGTGTCAATCCAGGAGCCGTAGTTCGTGGGCTCCAGCGAGTACTTCTCCAGGAGGCCGAACCAGTTATCGATCCAGGCGGGGGACGGTTCCGGATAGTTGGGGATGTGGCCCTCCCCGAGGATCTCGACGCCGGTGGCGCCCACGTCCGCGACGGCGGCCAACGCCGTTTCCAGATCCATGACCGTGCCGTAGTCGCCCATGAAGCTGTACAGGGAAACGCCGTAGCGGAAGGACCCTTCGCGGCCTTCCGGGGCGAGCGTCACCTTGCGGCTGGTCCGGTGCACGGTGGGCTGGTGCTCCAGCGGGATGTAGGACATGCGCAGCCGCAGCTCGATGGAGACCTCGTGGACGCCCTGCGGCAGGCCGCCATCAAGGGGAACGGTCACCACGGCTGCTTCCGCAAGGGGCCAGCGCACGCCATCGCTGTCCCAGAGCTGTTGCAGGGTGTAGGTCCGCTCACCGAACGTCCAAAGCGGAACATGGGGCCCGACGTCGACGACGTTGCCAACGCGAACGGCGATGCCGTCGATGAGGGATGCGGCCATGCCCCGGTAGGAAGGCATCCGGACCCGGAACTGAAAGCCGGTCACGCGTCCGCCTTCGGTGACGTTGCGGAAGCCGACGGACTGGATGAGGTCTCTTTCGAGAAGCATCATTGCTCACTCTCTCTAGGTGCAGATTTCAGAGTAGCAAGCATTCCGCCTCTTTTATACCTAAGTTAGCTCATAACCTGCAGAACTTTCCTTTAGCTCAACGGGCGCTGTTTGTTCTGCCTCTCGGCGGCGTTTGCCACAGGAGCGCCGGTCGGTGCTGCATCGGCGCGCGTGCAGCTGGCCTTGCTCTGTTCGCAACTACCGGCTGGGCTCCGCTCCCCCACAGTGCCGACCACCCGGCGTAGCCGGGGCGACCTTCGATGTATTAGGGACCCAACGTCACACAACGCGACGGCCTCCGCATCCGGATCAGCAACGCCCTACCCTTGACACGTGACATTGATCAAAATCCGCACCGCCGCCGCGAGCTCCCTCGCCGCCGCCGGTCTCCTGTTTGCCCTCGCCGCCTGTTCGACGCCGGCCGCCACCCAGCCCACCACCTCCGCACCGGCTTCCCCGGCAGCAACTTCATCCAGTGCGGCCTCCGAGCCCTGCGCCGGGGTGAAGGTCATCACCGATTCGGGCGCACTGAAGCAGGCTGCCGCAGACACGTCCGTTTGCGTGCCCGTGGACGCGCCGACTCTCGCTTCCAAGGTGCTCGAAGAGGCAAAGGTGAAGACCGAGGGCACTGCCGCATATCCCAAGGAACTGGTGTGCCGTGTGAACGGTGTACCCGCCGCAGACTTCGACATCGCCCACAAGGGCGGCACGTACCGGGAAGATTGCAGCAAGATGCCCGCCGCCTTTGCCTACTGGGCTCTCTGGGTCAAGCCGGCCGCCGGCGCCTGGGCATACGCGCAGGAAGGCCTCGGCACCCTGAAGGTCAGCCCGGGAGAGAGCCTGGAACTGCTCTTCACGGTCGACGACGCACCGGCCGCACCCGCGGCATGACCTTTCGACCCGCGCCGTTACGCGCAGCGGCGGCTCTCGCCGCCGTCTTCATCGCGGCGCGGGTCATCTACCGCATCCTTTTCAACGGGGCCGGCATTGGTGAACCGGTCCTGCTCGACCTGCCGGCGGTTCGGCTGCCTGCCCCGTACGCCCATGTGGTCCTCCTCGGTCCGGTAACGGCGCCTGGCCTGTGGGCGGCGGTCCTGTCCGCCCTGCCGATCGCCGGGATGATCCTCGGCTTCGGCATGCTCAACGCCTGGGTGGACGTGGCCCGTGGCTTCCGGCGCCTGGCCCGCGGCGGCCCCCTGCAGGGCACAGCCCGGACGCTTGTGGTGGCCTGGGCGGCGCTCCCGGCGCTCTCCGACGCCGTCACCTCCGTACGCCTGGCGTTTCGGTTGCGGGGCGAACGCTTCGGACCCCGCGCCCTTGTGCCCGTGCTCGAGCGCACCCTTGAGCACGCGGGCCGGGTCGCCGCGGCCCTGGAGTTGCGCGGCTTCGGGAGCCGGGCGGCACACCAACCCAGCCAAGGTACCGAAGCACCGGTCCTCGTCCGGGACGCACAATTCCGCATCGGCGACACACGGGTGCGCGTCGCCGGGTTCACGCCGTCGAGCGGGTCCATAACGGTCATCACCGGGCCGACGGGCTCCGGCAAATCCACCATCCTGCGAGGTATCGCGGGTCTCCTCTCCCACGTTGACGGTGGAGACGTTTCCGGCACGGTGCACGTCGCCGGAATGGACCGTGCCGCCACTCCCCCACGCGATACCGCCCGCCTCGTCGGCGTCGTCCTGCAGAACCCCCGCGCTGCCTTCGCCACCGCCCGGGTCCGGGACGAAATCGCCCTCGCACTTGAGCTGCGCGGCGTAGCATCCGGGACTGCCCAGGCCCGGGTGCTGGAGGTCGCGGAGAGTATCGGGGTGGCGGCGCTGCTGAACCGGAATGTCAGCACCCTCTCGGCGGGCGAGGCGACGCTCGTCGCCATCGCCGCCGCCGTGGTGGAGCAACCGGCCCTGCTCCTGGTGGACGAGCCCCTGGCCGACCTTGACACCGCAGCCCGCGGACGCGTCATCGCCGTCCTCAACGCCCTCGCCCGCGACGAGGGTGTCTGCGTCATCGTGGCGGAGCACCGGGCGGAAGCGCTCGTACCCGTTGCCGACTCGTGGTGGAACATTTACGACGGCGCCCTGGTGCCCGACGTCGCGCCGTCCGTTTCGGCCCCGGCTGTTGCCCGTTCGACGCCGGCACAACCGGCAGAGCACGCGCCAGTGCTAACCGCGACAAAGCTCGCGGTGCACCGTGAGGGCAAGCCGCTCGTGCGCGACGCATCTTTGGCCCTGCACCGCGGTGAAGTGGTGGCCCTGGTGGGTCCGAACGGCGCCGGCAAGTCGTCCCTCCTGGTGGCGCTCGCGCTGGGCGAAGGAACGCGTGAAGGCACAGACGGTGCAAGAACGGTCGACGGCGGCATGGTCGACGGCGGCCGGGTATCCCTCGTGCCGGACGCCTCGGACGACCTCTTCACGAGGGATACCGTCGCAGGAGAGCTCCGCGCGGCCGAGCGGCGCCAGGAGCGCGCGTTGCGTAAGTCAGGCCGGGGCCGCTCAGACCAGCGCTGCACTAGCGGTGCCCAGCTTCCCCCACGCTCTGCGGAGTCACACCTTGCCCGGTTGCGGGGAGACGTCAGCATTCCCATCGGACACGAGCATCCCCGGGACCTCTCCGCAGGCGAGCGCAGAATCCTCGCCATCGCACTGCAGACCATGGACAACCCCCAGGTACTCCTGATCGATGAGCCCACCCGGGGGCTCGATCCTGCGGCACGCACAGCCGTCGCCTCAGCTCTCCGGGCCGCAGCGGACGACGGCGCGGCGGTCCTGATCGCCACCCACGACCTCGACTTCGCCCACGGCCTCGGCGCCCGGATCCTGCCGATGCGTGACGGCGTCGCGCCTTCCTCCCCGACACAAGCCGCCCCGGCAAGTGCCGCCACAGCTGTTGTCGCCACGGCACAGCACAGCAAAACAGCACATCGCCGTGCAACACCACGGATCATCGACCGGCGGCCAGACAATCCGGATGCGGAGAGACAGCACCGCATCCGGATGCCGCGGGGCGTCGAGCTCGCAGTCCTCGCAGCGGCAAACGTTCTGGCCCTGGCAGCGTTCTGCTGGCCGCTGCTCGCCGCGGCCCTCCCCGAGGATGCGGCCGCGGCCCTCCCGTTCGCGGCACTGGCCATCGCGCCGCTCGCCGCGGTCGCCGTCGTGGTGTCGCTCGACGGCTCGGTCCGCTCTGCGCACACGGTGGCGCTGCTCGGTGTCCTGGCCGCCGTAGGTTCCGCGGTGCGGGTGGCGAGCACCGGCGTCGGCGGTGTGGAGGCGGTCTTTATCCTGTTGATCCTGGCCGGCCGCGCCTTCGGTGCCCGTTTTGGCCTGCTCCTCGGCGCCGCCACCATCGCCGTGTCCAGCGTCTTGTGGGGTGGCATCGGGCCTTGGTCACCGTTCCAGATCTTCGCCTGCGCGTGGGTGGGCGCCGGGGCGGGCCTGCTCCCCCGCAGGGTGCGGGGCAGAGCCGAACTGTGGATACTGTGCGGCTACGGCGCCGTGGCGTCTTACCTGTTCGGCCTGCTGACCAACCTGTGGTTCTGGCCCTTCGCAGTGGGCACCGGCACCGGAATCTCCTACGTGCCCGGCGCGCCGCTGGCCACCAACCTCAGCAGCTTCCTGCTCTACTCACTTCTGACGTCGACGGCGGGCTGGGACACCCTGCGTGCCATCACCACGATCGTCGGAATTGCTGTGGTGGGCCGGGCCATTCTCGCCGCACTCCGGCGGGTGAAGCCGGTCTCCAGCACGCTTCTTGGACCCGGCGGGCAAGCCGCGCAGGCCCAACCCGCCCAGGACAGGGACCGGCTTCAGCTCACACCTTGAAGTACTTCGCCTCCGGGTGGTGGAACACGAACGCGTCGGTGGACTGTTCGGGGTGCAGCATCAGCTCATCACTCAGGACCACGCCCATCCGCTCGGGACGCAGCAGCTCCGTCACCTTGCGGCGGTCCTCCATGTCAGGGCACGCGGGGTACCCGAGCGAGAACCGCGCACCGCGGTAGTCGAGCTTGAACAGGCCGGCCTTGTCCTTGGGCTCCTCGGCAGCGAAACCCAACTCCGAGCGGATGCGCGCATGCCAGAATTCCGCAAGCGCCTCGGTGAGCTGCATGACCAGGCCGTTGAGCTCGTAGTAGTCGCGGTAGTGGTTCCCGGCGAATAGCTCGGAAGTCACCTCATCGATCTTCGAGCCGGCAGTGACCAGCTGCACCGGCAGCACATCGATCTGCCCGGATTCGCGCGAGCGGACGAAGTCGGACAGGCACAGGTGCCGGTCGCGGCGCTGTCGCGGGAAGTCGAAGCGCAGCCGCTCGGTGCCGATCGGCCCGCCTGAGCCGCCGTCGGGGGCGAGAAGTCCCGCGGTGCCGAGGACCCCGTCGCGATCCTCTCCGTGGTGCAGCACCACCGTCTGTTCGCCCTCGGAGACCACCGGGAAATAGCCATATGCGACGGACGCATCAAGCATTCCCTCGCCGAGGATGCGGTCCAGCCAGTACCGCAGGCGCGGCCGGCCCTCGCGTTCCACCAGTTCCTCGTAAGAGGCGCCGTCATCGCCGCGGCCGGGCTTGAGCCCCCACTGCCCCATGAAGGTGGCACGTTCATCGAGAAAAGTAGCGTAGTCGTGGAGTGCCACACCGCGCACGATGCGCGTGCCCCAGAACGGCGGCGAAGGCACGGGGTTGTCGGAGGCGACGTCGGACCGGCCGGGCATCGCCTCGGGTTCGGTCACCGTGAACTTCGGGCCTCCCTTATGGATCCGCTTCTTCAGCGGCGGAAGGCCGACGGCGTCCGGGTCGGCGCCGCGGGCCACCTGCACCAGCGGTTCCATGAGTGCCAGGCCCTCAAAGGCGTCTTTGGCGTACCGGACGGTTCCCTCAAACTGCTCTGCCAGGTCCTGCTCCACATAGGCGCGGGTCAGGGCTGCGCCGCCGAGGATGATGGGCCACTTCTTCGCGAGGCCACGGGACTGCAGTTCCGCGAGGTTTTCCTTCATCACCACGGTGGACTTCACCAGCAGCCCGGACATGCCGATCACGTCGGCGTCGTGCTCCTCGGCTGCGGCCATGATCTCGGCGATCCCCTGCTTGATGCCGATGTTGACCACTTTGTAGCCGTTGTTGGTGAGGATGATGTCCACCAGGTTCTTGCCGATGTCGTGCACGTCGCCGCGCACAGTGGCGATCACCATGGTGCCCTTGCCCGAAGAATCTGACTTCTCCATGTGCGGCTCGAGCAGGGCGACAGCGTTCTTCATCACCTCGGCGGACTGCAGCACGAAAGGCAGCTGCATCTCGCCGGCACCGAAGCGCTCACCCACAACCTTCATGCCCTCGAGCAGCTGGTCGTTGATGATGCCGAGCGGGGTCATGCCCTCGGCGCGCGCCAGGTCGAGGTCCTCTTCGAGGCCCTTGCCTTCGCCGTCGATGATGCGCCGCTGCAGGCGTTCGCCGGTGGGCAGCGCCGCGAGTTCCGCGGCGCGCTGGTCCTTGAGCGCTGCGGTGTCGACGCCGGCGAAGAGGTCCAGCATGCTGGACAGGGGGTCGTACGTGACGTTGCCGTCGGCGTCGTATTCGCGGCGGTCCCAGACGAGGTCCAGCGCCACCTTGCGCTGCTCCTCCGGGAGGGAAGCGAGCGGCACGATCTTGGCGGCGTCGATGATGCCGCTGGTCAGGCCGGCCTGCACGGCCTCGTGCAGGAACACCGAGTTCAGGGCCATGCGCGCCGCCGGGTTCAGGCCAAAGGACACGTTGGAGACGCCAAGGGTTGTTTGGATGCCGGGGTACTTCGTGGTGATCTGGCGGATGGCCTCGATCGTTTCGATGCCGTCCCGGCGGGTCTCTTCCTGGCCGGTGGCGATGGGGAAGGTCAGGGCATCGACGATGATGTCCTCTACGCGCATCCCCCATTCGCCCACCAGGGCATCGACGAGGCGCGAGGCGATGGCCACCTTGCCCTCGGTGGTGCGTGCCTGGCCGTGTTCGTCGATGGTCAGGGCGATCACGGCCGTGCCGTGTTCCTTTACGAGCGGCATGATGCGCGCGAAACGGCTGCCCGGGCCGTCGCCGTCCTCGTAATTGACGGAGTTGACCACCGGGCGTCCGCCGATGAGTTCGAGCCCGGCCTGCAGGACGGGCGGTTCGGTGGAGTCGATGACGAGCGGGAGCGTGGAGGCCGACGCGAAACGTGAGACGACCTCCTTGATGTCCGCCACGCCGTCGCGCCCGACGTAGTCAATGCAAACGTCGAGCAGGTGCGCGCCGACGCGGACCTGCTCGCGGGCAATGTCGACGCAATCGTCCCAGCGCTCGTCGAGCATCGCCTGGCGGAACGCCTTCGACCCGTTCGCGTTGGTGCGCTCGCCAATGGCGAGATACGCAGACTCCTGGTCGAAATTCACATGATGGTAGAGGGAAGCGATGCCGGCTTCACGCTCGGTGGGAACGCGGCTGCCGTCGGCTCCCCTCCCGCCGCTGGTGACAGCGGCGCTGGCACGCAAGGGCGCAAGACGCTCGACGACGGCGGCCATGTGCTCCGGCGTCGTACCGCAGCATCCGCCCACGAGGCCCAGGCCGAATTCGCGCACGAACTGCTCGTGCGCGGTGGCGAGTTCGGTGGGTGAGAGAGGGTAGTGCGCGCCGTTGGCACCAAGGACGGGCAGGCCGGCGTTGGGCATGCAGGCGATCGCCACGGAGGACTGCTTGGACAGGTGGCGGAGGTGCTCGCTCATCTCGTCCGGCCCGGTGGCGCAGTTCAGGCCGATGGCGTCGACGCCGAGCGGCTCGAGGGCGGTGAGCGCAGCGCCGATCTCGGATCCCATCAGCATGGTTCCGGTGGTTTCGACGGTCACCTCGACGAAGATCGGGAGCCGGACGCCGCGGGTCACGATCGCCTGCTTGCAGCCGTTGACCGCGGCTTTGGTCTGCAGGAGGTCCTGGCTGGTCTCGATGAGGAAGGCATCCGCTCCCCCGTCGATGAGCCCCTCGGCCTGCAGGGCGAAGGTCTGCTTGAGGTAGTCGTAGCTGGTGTGCCCGAGGCTGGGGAGCTTGGTGCCCGGCCCCATGGAGCCCAGGACCCACCGCATGCGTCCGTCTGTTTTTTCCGCCGCTTCTGCGCGCTCGCGGGCGATCTCCGCGCCTTTCCGGGCGAGCTCTTCGATGCGGTCGTCGATGCCGTAGTCGGAGAGGTTTGACCAGTTGGCACCGAAGGTGTTCGTTTCCACGGCGTCGATTCCCACCGCGAAGTAGGCATCATGGATGTCCGCGAGGACGTCCGGACGCGTGGCGTTGAGGATCTCGTTACAGCCTTCCAGCCCCAGGAAGTCGTCCTCGAGCGACAGTTCCCGCCCCTGCAGCATGGTGCCCATCGCCCCATCGGCAATGACGACCCGGTGGTTCACTGCATCCAGAAGCGCCTGGGAGCGAACGGGGCGGGGGACGGAGTCGATATCGAGCGCAAAACGAGGCATCTAAACAGACTACGGGCGGGGCCCTGCGCGGTGCGCTGTGTGTCCATGTACTACGACGGCGGGTGCTGGGCTTCCTGGGACCTTCCAGTGGTAACTGCTGAGGCGCAAAGGCGGAACGGACGGGACTTCCCGCCGTCGTCCAGCATCAGCGGCACCACGGCGCGGGTCATTCCTCTTGTCGTGACGAGCGTCTCAAATAAATGCGGCCGCGGGCGGGAACCGTCCGAAGGCAGGTAAAGTTATCTGTTCGTAACATTACCTGACTGAAATGTGTTTGAAGATGCCTGCAGACTCCGCTAATGAAGACAAGCCGAAACAGCTCCTCGGGCTAAGTGGCACCCAGACTATTGGCTCGGCGTTGGCCGCTGTGACCTCTGCCTTGGTGGGGTCCTTTCTAGGCGTTGCCGGGACGCTTATCGGCGCCGCACTTGGCTCCATCGTTGCCACGGTGGGCGCCGCTCTCTATGCCCGAACACTCAGTTCGGCCGCCA
>ENA-OWNT01002033-OWNT01002033.1-seawater-metagenome-genome-assembly--contig:-NODE-2033-length-22363-cov-9.767343_pt1 | contig 22363 bp, 18 predicted proteins | sample MGYA00238136_ERZ651165 | MGnify/ENA primary metagenome ERZ651165 (study PRJEB26861, sample SAMN08777766) | seawater metagenome | isolation source: coastal seawater | place: USA: Florida | collected...
TGTCGGGTCTGGGCATCGATGGGCTCGGGGGACGACGAATCGATGGGTTGGTGCCAGATTCGTCGCTTTGTTCGCTGGCGCTCACGCTCCGAACGACTCGGTCGAGACTGACCGAGCTCGTCGGCACTCAGAGCTCTCACTCACAGGGGGAGGTGTCGAGCGCAGCGAGACGGAGGAGGCGCAAAGCAGAGTCCTCCCCCTCACAGGGGGAGGTGTCGAGCGCAGCGAGACGGAGGGGGCCCCCACCACAGCCCCACCAACCCAAGCCCCCCACCGATCCACTCCCACCACCACCCCGTACCCCCCAACAACCACACGGCCCTTCCGGCATCAGAGCCGCCCCGATAAGCCCGCGGGCGTCAGCCCCCCCCCTTCACCACACCCCTCCGGAGTCGCGATGACCGGACCGCTGTGGGCGAGCCTCCTGGCCGCCACCACGCCCGCCTTCGCCGACGACGGAGACGACCAGGCCATCGACCCCGACGACGAAATCGTCGTGGAAGCCGACCACCCCACCGACTCCCCGGCCACCCGCCGCCTCGACCGCACCGGCGTCGAAGCCACCCCCGGGCGCTCCGCCGACGAGCTCCTCCGCGCCATGCCCGGCCTCCACGTCTCCCGCCACGGCGGCCGCGGAAAGGCCACCCAGTTCTTCCTGCGGGGCTTCGACGCCGTCCACGGCTCCGACCTCGCCATCGAAGTCGACGGCGTGCCGCTCAACGAGCCCGGAAACGTCCACGCCCACGGCTACCTCGACCTCTACATCCTCCCGCCGTCCCTCGTCCGCGGCCTCACCCTGTCGCCCGGCGCCCGCAACCCCGAAGACGGCAACTTCGCCATCGCCGGCACCGCCCGCTTCGACCTCGGCCTCACCCGCCACGGTGTGTGGCTCGAAGGCGGCGGGGGCACCGACCGCAGCGCGCTCGGCTCCGTCCGCGCACACGCCAAAGACGCCGACCCCGCCACCTTCGCCGTGGCCGACGCCGACATCGGCAAGGGCGTGGGCGACGCCCGGGACTGGCGCCTCATCCGCGCCGCAGCGGGCTGGGGCGGCGACCTCGGGGAAGCCCACGCACGTGGCTGGGTGCTCGCGTACGACGGCCGGTTCAGCTCTCCCGGCGTGGTACGCGAAGACGACGTCCAGGACGGCACCATCCACCTCCTCGGTGCCTACCCCGACTCCGGCGGTGGCCGGTCCACCCGGGTGCTGTCCGCGTTCACCCTCGCTGGCACCGACACCGACCGCGCATGGCGCACCACCGTCTACGGCGGCTTCCGCGCCTTGTCCCTCACCCAGAACTACACCGGCTTCTGGGAGCACCCCACCCAAGGCGACGCCACCACCCAGTCCACCACCACCGTCACCGGTGGCGCACGCGCCTGGTTCGGCCGCGCACTGGGAGACCGCGCCCGCCTCCGCAGCGGTCTCGACTCCCGCATCGACGTCCTCCGCCAGACCGACGACAACACCCTCACCGACGGCACAGTCTGGCAGTCCGGCACCGAGCTGCAGGCCATCCAGGGCAACGTCGCCGGCTGGGCATCGGTCCCCGTCGAGCCCATCACCGGCATCATCGCCGAGCCGGGCCTGCGCGCCGACCTCTTCGTCGTCTCCCCCTTCGGCGCCCCCACCGCTGTGGCCCCCGTGCTCGCCCCCAGTGCCGCCGTCACCGTCGGCGCCCACAGCCCCATCACCGGCCGAGCCGCCTACGCACGCGGCTACCGCTCCCCGGATGTGCGCGGCGTGGGCACCGATGGTCAGGCCGTCGTCGCCACCGCCGACACCGTCGAAGCGGGCCTCCACGCCACCCCCCTCGTCTGGCTCTCCATGCGCGCCGTGGGCTTCCTCACCACGGTGTCCGACGAGGTGGTGTTCGACCACGTCGAAGCCCGGTACCTCGCTTCCGGCCCCACCTCCCGCAAGGGCATCGACGCCGGCCTCACCGTCGCTCCCGTCGACCACCTCCGCATCGAAGCCGACGCCACCTGGTCCGAGGGCCGCTTCACCGAGACCGACACACTCATCCCCTACGCCCCCACCCAGCTGTACGTCCTGGGCGTCCACACCGAAGCCTGGACCCTCGGCGGCGTCGACCTCACCGGTGGGATTCGAGGCTGGCACCTGGCCGCACGCCCCCTCCCCGACGGCTTCGCCAGCCCACCCGCCACCGTGGTCGATGCCACCGCGCAGGTCGAAGGCGACCGCTGGCAGGTCTCTCTCGACGTCGACAACCTCACCGGAGCCGACTGGTGGGACGGCACCTTCGTCTACCCATCCCACTGGAACCAGGCCGCCCAGCCGTCCGAGCTGCCCGTCCGCCACATCACCGCTGGCGCCGCCCGCGCCGCCCGCATCACCGTCGGATGGCGTCTATGACCACACGCATCTGGTGCATCGCGCTCCTCACAGGCTGCGTTGCGGACCGCCCCTTGCGTACCGTCCCGGTCCGTCTCGAGGCGTACACCACCCACCCCCACCTCGCCCTCGACACCGTCGAGATCAGCCTGCTGTCCGTACACCTCAACGGTCCGGCCGCCACCTCCGTCCGCTTCGTGCCGCTCCTCGGCCCCGTCCGCACAGCCCACGGCCACCCCGGACACGGCGCCACCGGGGCCACCGTCGGCGAGTGGCTCGGCCCCTGGACCGGCGACCTCCTCGACGGCCCACACACACTGGGCCAGGCATCGGTCTACGCCGGCGACATCGCCACCGGCCAGGTCACCATGGGCACCGACACCCGGGTCCAGCTCGTCGGCACCGTCACCCCCGACCACAGCGCCACCCCACTCGACATCGAGCTCGACCTCACCATCGACCACACCGGTACCACTCTGCCGCTCGTCGTTACCGTTCCCGAAGAAGCGACCACCGGTGTGTTGGAAGTCTCGGTCGACCTCGACACCGCGCTTTCGTTTGTGGACTGGAGCACCGCCGACACCGACGGCGACGGTCGCTTCACCCACCTCGACTCTGCATTCGCCGACTCCCTCACCTTCGGCATCACGAACAGCCAGACCTGGGCCCTCGCCCTGGAGACGCCATGACCCGCCCCCAATGGCTCCTTCTTCCCCTCCTCGCCGGCTGTGCACCCGGCACCTGGACCGTCCATGTCTGGGGAGAGGAATTCATCGAAGACGGCATCCCCGCCGCCGAGTTCAGCGACGGCTGCGACGTCGTCTTCGACCGCTTCGAGGTGTCCGTCACCACCGCTGAGCTGGTGGATGGTGCGGGCGACGCCGTTGGGTCCGTGCCCGCAGGCGTCTGGGAGCTCACCGACCCCGGTCCACAGGAGATGGGCAGCGTCGACGCCACCAAGGGCCAGTACGCCACCGCCCGGTTCGTCATCGGCCCCACCTCCGGCTCCTCGTTGAGCGTGGCCGGAACGCTCACCTGCGCTGGCTCACCCGTCACCTTCGACTGGACCTTCGACAGCGCCACCACCTACGACTGCGAGCCCACCGACCTCACGGTCACCCCCAAAGACACCACCGCCACCGAGCTCACCGTCCACGGCGACCACCTGTTCTACAGCGACCTCGAGAACCCCGACGCCGTCCTCGTGGGCACCTTCATCCACGGCGCCGACCAAGACGGCAACGGCGACGTCACCCGCGAAGAGATGGCCCTGGTCGACCTCGCCCCGCTCGGCCTGGGTGTGGGCTCCCACGGCGACATCACCGACCTCGACGCCTACATCGACCAGCAGGTGCGTACCGTGGGGCACGTCGACGGAGAAGGCCACTGCACGGTGAGCTACTGAGCTTGCTGCGCCTTTCAGTTGCACCACCACCGCAGCTGAACCGAGTAGAGTTCCCGAGCACCGGGTGGACCGACCGCCCTTCGGGGCCCCAGATGCGCAGTGCCTGGACAGTTGTGGTGGCCTTGGGTTGCACCAGACCGCCACCCACTTGTTCCGACCCACCGCCCGGCACCCGCCACGTCCCCGACGACCACACCACCATCCAGGCCGCCATCGACGCAGCGGCCGACGGTGGGCTGGTGTGCGTGTCCGACGGCACCTACACCGAGCAGCTCACCCTCACCGACCGGCGCCTCATCATCGAAGGGGTCGGTCCCGATGCGGTGGTGGTCGACGCCGAAGAGGCCGGCTCCGTCGTACAGATCGAAGGTGGCTACATCGTCCTGTCCGGTCTCACGCTCACCGGCGGCCTCACCTCCAACGACGGTGGCGGCATCGTCGCCAGCGACACGGTCCTCCGGCTCGATGGGATGCGACTCCACGCCAACCAGGTCGTCCGTTTCCACGACTACGGCCACGGCGGGGGCCTGTACGCAACCAACAGCCGTGTCTTCATCCACAACGTCACGGTCTCCGACAACCGCATCGAAGCCGGCGTCGGTCGCGGTGCCGGCCTGGCCTTCGAAGACAGCGACGTGTGGCTCGATCAGGTCCACATCACCGGCAGCGTGGTGCGGGCCAATGGCTACTCCGGCGCAGGACTCTGGCAGGCGGGCGGCACCCTCCAGACCAGGGGCCTCACCGTCTCCCACACCGACGGCCAGAAGTCGGTCGATGGAGCGATTGCCAGCGGCCTGGGTCTCGACCTCCTCGACGTGGACGCATCTCTTGAAGACACCCTCCTGGAGGACAACCTCGGCTGGTGCGAGGGCGCCACCGTGGCGTGTTCGCTCGGCAGCGGCATCCTGGAACAGCGCTTCGGCACCCTGCAGTCCACCCACCTCACCATCCACAACAACCACCTGGAGCTCAACGCTCTGGGCGGTGCGTCTGGCGGACCGGGCGTGGCGCTGTCCTCCCTCGAGCAGGCCACCCTCACCCACACCCACATCTCGAACAACCGAGTCGACACCACCACCCCCGACTCCACAAGTGTCGATGCCCACGGGCTGCTGCACCTCTACAACGTGGGCCACACCCGGGTCTCGCACTTCACCGCCACCCACAACACAACCGGGCCCAACACCGGCCTCGGCACCACCATCGGTGGGGCCATCTTCGCGCGCTGCTCGCCACTCCAGGCCACCCACGTCGACATTCGAGGCAACCACGCCGGCCCGGGAAGCGTGCATGGCGGGCTCATCCAGGTGGAGGGCTCGGCGGCTGCACTCGAAAACGTGGTGTTGGCGGGGAACACCTTCGACGACGGCTATGGACTGATCGGTGGCGTCGCCAGAGTGGCGGCCGCCGACTGCACCGACGCCCCCGACAACACGCCAGGCCACCTCTCACTCCGCCAGGCCGACATCGTCGGGAACGTCCTCCCCGCGGCGTCCGTCCGCGGTGGACTGTTCAGGCTCGACGCCGGCTCCACCATCACCCTGGAGAACACCCAGCTGGTCGACAATGTCGTCCCGGCTTCCGAGTACCCGACCGGGCGGCTCGCCCACTTCGATGACACGCCCGGCAGCGCGCTTCGCCTTCGTCACGCGTCCATCTGGCCCGCCCGACCCGGCCCCCACGCCTGGTGGCCCACGCCGCCCGTGTCCCGGACTCTCTCCCTGCCCCCCGCCTACACCGACACCACCAGCCCCGACCCGGTCGACTGGAACCTCCACCTGAAGCCACACGCCGCCGCCATCGACGCCGGCGCACCCGGCACCCTCGACACAGACGGCTCCACAGCCGACCTCGGCGCATACGGAGGGCCCAACGGAGCCTCCTGGTAGCGCCCCTGATTCAACGTGCCCGATGGGGCCCCATCCGACGGCTGCGCCGCCACCTTCCCCTGAAGGGGAAGGACGGACTTGGACACTGGCCTTCCCCTCCATGGGAATGTGCCCGATGGGCGAACGAGGCCCCATCAGACGGACCTGGTCACAGGCCGAAGGGCGGATGGGGCCCCAAGCAAGTCCATGCCAAGCCCCATCCGACGGACTTGGTCACAGGCCGAAGGGCGAACGAGGCCCCCAGCAAGTCCAAGCCAGACCACAACCGACGGACCTGGTCACAGGCCTTCCCCTCCAGGGGAAGGTGCCCGAAGGGCGGATGGGGCCCCCAGAGAGTCCATGCAGGCCCCATCAGACGGACTTGGTCACAGGCCGAAGGGCGAACGAGGCCCCCAGCAAGTCCAAGCCAAGCCCCATCCGACGGACTTGGTCACAGGCCGAAGGGCGAACGAGGCCCCCAGCAAGTCCAAGCCAGACCACATCCGACGGACTCTGTCTCAGACCTTCCCCTCCAGGGGAAGGTGCCCGAAGGGCGGATGGGGCCCCCAGCAAGTCCATGCCCCAAAACGTTCAGCAACCACCCACCGGCCCCAACCCTCACCCAATCAGCCGCCCGTGTCTTCCACCGGCAACCACACCGCCTTCACCTCTTCTGAGGACAGGCCGTCCCGGTCCGTCACGCGCAAGCGCACCTCCCACATCCGAGCGGGATCGTCGGCGATGCCAAACTCCACACGCAGGTGCGTGGGCTCGGGAAGCTCAGACGGCGGCGTGCCGATCGACAGGTGCTCCAGCGATGTGCGCTCCCGCCCTTCATCGTCGATGAGCACCGCCGACACCGAGCCATCCGGCACCAGGTTGTCGTCCACATCGCCCAACCGCGCGCTGGCGTAGAGCGTGTGCAGCCCCACCTCTTCGACAAACTCCAGCGTGAAGCCCACCAGCTCGGGGGCATGCCCGACCACGCCGGTCCCGGTGTCGCCCCCACCCCGCTTCTGGTCGTCGGGGGGCGTGTGGCCACAGCCCATGAAGAAGGCACCCGCAGCGAGGACAGCAAAGCGACGCACCCACACCTCCACCACATCGTCCAACGAGACACCAGTGGCGCCCCCATCGTAGCGCGAGATTCCACCACTTCCGGCCTCGTGTGTACGGATGACGTCAACCACCCAACAGCACGCCTTCACGAAGCAGCAGCCAGCGGGCCCCCATCACCGCCCCCACGCCTTGCAGCGCGGCCACCCCCACCACCCACACGCCGATCCCAGCATCCAGCCCCGTGCCCACCATCGCTTCGAGCGCCAGCGACAGCCCCACCACCGGAACCACCGCCCACACCGCATTCAGCTCCACCCCCGGCAGACCCGCCACCACCGCCAGCCCTGCGCCCACCAGCATCACCGGCATCCCCAGCGCCCGGCCCACACGGCTGCTCGACACCCACCCACACAGCGCCACCAGTCCCCCCGTCGACTGGGCCACAAGGGGCGCCAGCAGCACTGCCACGCCCGGGTAGGTCCACACCGACCACCCCCGCAGCAGCCCCCAAACCCCCGCCGACAGCAGCACCACCAGCCCACTCACACCCGCCACAGCCACAGTCTTCGCATCCACCACCGTCCGCCGGTCCACCCGCGTCGCCAGCAGCGCCTCCAGCAGCCCCCGCTCCCGGTCCACCGCGAACAGCTCCAGCGCCACATACAGGCCCCCGCTCAGCACGAGAAACACCCACATCGGCGCCACCAGGCGAGCAGTGCCATCCGCCGCCGACACCGAATGGTCGACCACAGCCAGCGCCCACCGCGCTTCCGGCCCCACCTCAACCCCCACACCCGCCCACGCCGGCGCCCGCACCCGCCGCTCCCAGTCGCCCAAGACCGGCTCCAGGCGTGCCATCACCGCCGCACTCCGTCGCGGGTCGCCCCGCTGGTGCACCACCAGGTCCACCTCATCCACGTCCACCGACACCGGCGCCCCCGCGTCCACCACCACCAGCCCCAGCGCCGCCCAGTCCGCCTCCAGCGCCGCCGCCGCCGCAGGCGACACCGCCACCTTCTGCACCACCACGCCTTCGCGCCCCACCGTCCACCCCAGCAACACCGTCGCCACCAGAGGCGTCAACACCAGCAACACCATCGACAGCCGCTGCCGTATCAGCCGGCGCACCTCCAGCATCACCAGAGTCTTCACGCCGCCACATCCGTGGCCTGCACCACCGCCAGGAACACATCCTCCAGGTAGTGCGCGCCTGTCCGGTCCCGCAGGCCAGCCAGAGTGTCCGTCGCCCGCACCGCCCCATCCGCCATGATGGCGATGCGGTCGCACAGCTGCTCCACCTCACGCATCACGTGGGTCGAGTACAGCACCGTCCGGCCCGCCGCCCGAGCATCCCGGACGCAGTCCAGCACCACCCGCGCCGCCATCACGTCCAGCCCCAGAGTCGGCTCGTCGAAGATGAGCACGGGTGGGTCGTGCACCAGCGCCCGAGCGATGTTCACCCGCTGCTGCTGCCCCGTGCTCAGGCGTTCGCATAGGCGGTCCGCGCTCTCTTCCAACGCAAACTGCGCCAGCAGCGCCGCCACCCGGTCGTCGGGTCGGTCCACCCCTTGCACCACTGCGAAGTGCCGCAGCAGCTCCCGCGGAGTCAGCCGAGGGTACAGCCCCGTGTTGGGCGACAAGAAGCCGATGTGGGCGCGCACCTGCGCCGGCTCACCATGCACCGAGAACCCCGCCACCTCCGCGTCCCCATCATCGGGCACCATCAGCGTGGCCAGCATCCGCAGCGTGGTGGTCTTCCCCGCCCCGTTGGGTCCGAGCAGCCCCACCACCTCGCCAGGCCCCACGTCCAGGTCCACCCGACGCACCGCGTCCACCGGCTGCGGCGTGTAGAAGCGCTTGCGCAGTCCGCGAGCCCGAATGCTCATGTGCGCCTCCCGTGCCAGCGCTCCGCCATCCCCGCCACGCGCAGCGCCACCGCACAGGTCAGCACGGTCACCACGCCGGTCACCACCACCACCTGCGGAGCCACCGCGTTCCCGGCCACCACCGTGCGCAGCACCATCGCCAGGTTGGCCACCGGCACCCACGCCAGCTGCTCCGAGACCTGCGGCCCCACCGTCCACACCCCCGAGAGCAGCCCGCCCGTGGCCACCAACGCCACCAGGTTCTGCCCTTCGAGCACCGTCCGGGCGAAGCCCGCCACCGCCACCAGCACCGACGTCGCCACCAGCGCCGTGCCCACCACCGCCAGCCCCCCCAGCACCAGTGCACCCGGACCGGGCCACGGCCCCTCCAGCGGACGTCCCAGCCACGCGAACAGCTGCCCCAACGTCACGCCCATCGCCCCCAGGTTCCCCAGCCCGGCCACACCCACAAACGTGAGCACCGCAGCCGCCTTGCCCACCCGCACCGCCTGCGCATGGGGCGTCGTCACGCGGGTGGTCTCCAGAGTGCCGCGCGCGCGCTCCCCCACCACCACCTCCACCGTCGGGTAGATGGCCCCCAGCCACACCGCCGCCAGCAGCATCCCCGGCAACACCCGGCTCATCAGCGCTCTCGACGTCTCCCCCGGCGATGCAGCAGCCACCCGCTTCACCCGCGGCAAGGGCGGTCCAGTCCAGTCCGCCACCGCTTCCGCCGTCACCTGCGCCACAGCCCGCCGCACCAGCGCCCGCGCCCGACGTCCGCCCACCTCCGACGCCACCACATGGACCGTCACTCCCTGCTCGGGATGAACCTCCACCACGGCGTCTACCGCATCCTCCAGTCGGGCAGGCACCGGTCTGGCATCCGCGGCCACCACCTCCGCACCCGCCTCACCAAGGGCCGCCGCCAAGGTGCCCGCCCCGTCCGCCCCCCGCACCTCCACCCGAACCGGCGCATCCCCGTGGCCGGCCTCGTGCAGCAACAGCCCACTCACTCCCCACACCAGCAGCGGATACAGCAGCACCGGAAACAGCACGCTGAACGCCAGCACATGGGCGTCCCGCCGGGCCTCCCGCAGCTCTCGGCGCCAGACAGCCACCGCCACAGTCCATGCACTGGCCACGTTCCGGTCCATCCCCCCGAATCGGGCCCGCCGCGCACCACACGAGCCCGATTTCCCACCAAAGGCATCCCATGGACGCTCTCCTCCCCGCCGACTGGTTCGACCGCCCCGCCCCCGAGGTGGCCCCCGACCTCCTCGGCCGACACCTCGAGCTGCCCGACGGCGTGGTGCTCCGCATCACCGAGACCGAGGCCTACACGGCCTACGACACCGCCTGTCACGCCAACAAGGGCATCACACCGCGCACCGCCCCCTTGTTCGGCCCTCCGGGGCACCTCTACATCTACCTGTGCTACGGCATCCACCGACTGCTCAACCTCGTCACCGACAGTGAAGGCACCGTGGGCTGCGTGCTCATCCGGGGCTGCACCATCGTGAACGGCCGCCCCACCGTCCGCACCCGTCGCGGCGGCCGCACCGACCTCCGTGGCCCGGGAAAGGTGGGTCAGGCCCTCGCCCTCGATGTGGGTTGGTCGGGGATGCCGCTCGCTCGCGTTCGACCACTGGCATCGCTCGGTGTCTCGGAGGGCACGCCAGTCGCACACCACCACACCACGCCGCGCATCGGCATCGACTACGCCGAGCCTGTGGACCGCGACCGGCTGTGGCGGTTTGTGGCGGGGAAGCAGCGGTCACGGAGCAGATGACCCACATCACCACAACGGGAACGGCGACCTGGACTATGGTAGCCCCCCACCAGTCACCGACTACGCGCCATGCCCCGACCGTCCACAATCTACGCCACGAGCTGGATGCTCGTCCTGTGCGCGTGCGGTTCCAACCCAAAACAGGCCACCCACTCGGGCGACCTGGTTCCCACGGTCTCCCTGGACAGCGATGTCTCCATCGAGACCGGCACGCCGACCGATTCCGCCGACCCCGTTCCTCCTGTAGACAACGACGGCGACGGCTATTCGGCTGAAGAGGACTGCGACGACACGGATCCTTCCCGCTACCCCGGGGCACCCGAGCTGTGCGACGACGGGGTGGTCTCCGACTGCACGCTCAGCGAGCTCCGGGCGTTGGACTTGTGCAGAGTCGCGTCGGTCGACCGAGCCGTTGCAGCCTGGGAGCCTACCCCCAGTGAGCTCCATTCAGCCCGTGGCCGGGGGATTGGAGACACAAACAGCGATGGCTGGCTGGAAGTCGCGATTGGAACGCCCCACCTTGACGCCGACCTGAGTGCCACTGGGGGCCTCATCATCTTCGACGGCGATTGGTCGGGGGAGTGGGCTGCAGGGACCGAACCAACGGTGGTCCAGGGCTCCGAGTACTGGGACTCCATCGGCACCGACCTGCTGCCCATCGGCGACGTGGACCACGATGGGTTCGACGACCTCGTCGTCGGCGCACCGGACGACCCATACAACTCTCCGTCCGGTACCCCAGCCGTCTACTTTCTGTACGGCCCGTTGAGTGGAGATTCGTTCGCACGCCCCACCGAATACGTGGAGAACCCCTTTACCAGCGAGTGCCTTGGTGCGGTGCTGGAGGCTATTCCCGCGATAGATGGGACCAGCCCACCGATGATTGCAGCGAGCGGACAGTGCAAAGCAACTGTTCGGCTGTTCCAGTCCGGGCTCGAACGAAACCTGTCCCCGACTGACGACGCAGCGGCTGTCCTTCACGGACCCACACCGGACCGAACCAGTGGCTTCGGACATGCCTTGGAGGCGGCAGACTTCGACGCCGACGGACTCGCCGACCTCGTGGTCTCGTCGCCTGAGCACGGACAGTCCGCTCCGCGCTCCGCAATGGGATTCGTGTCTCTGTTTGCCGGCCCGATTGCCGGAGAGACCACCTATTCGGACGCCCACGCGTCGATCACCGCACAGGATGGCGACTCGGCGCCCCATGGCGACAGCGGCGTCCACGTCCTCCTGTTCGGTAGCGGCCTTGCCAGCGATGACCTCGATGGGGACGGCTACGCCGATCTGGTGGTCGGCGCACCCATCCAGAACTCCACCACCTCCGACCGGCTGGAGGGAGCCATCCACGTCTTCCACGGGCCACTCACAGGCGAGCTTGGCCTGACAGCCGCCTCGCTGACCATCTACGGGGACGGCGAGAACGATGGACTTGGTGGAAGCTTGGAAGCCGACAAGGACCTGAACGGCGACGGGGTGAACGACCTACTCGTTGGAAACGCCTACCTGGAGATCAACGGCACCGGCTTCACAACGATGGGCTCCAGCTGTGCGCGCGCCTGGCTCTTCCATGGTCCCCTCCCCACCGGGTCCATGGACGCCTCCGACTTCGACGCCGCCTACGAGTGGCCCGACGTCCGCCAGTTCGGTTCACAAGTCACCTCCGTCGGCGACCTCGACGGCGATGGCACCCACGAAGTCCTCGTCGGCAACCTTGGAAACCACTTCCTCCTGTTCACCCAGCCAAGCTTCTAAAGCACGGGCACGTCCCCCTCGTCGAAAAAGCCACGCCATGACCCGACTCTCCCGAACCTCGGCCACCAGCTGCGTCCTCGCAGTATGCGCGTGCGGTTCCAACCCAAAGCAGGCCACCCACTCGGGCGACATGGTCTCCACAGCGTCCCTGGACAGCGATGTCTCCATCGAGACCGGCACGCCGACGGACTCTGCCGACACCGCTCCCATTCCTCCAGTAGACAACGATGGTGACGGCTATTCGGCTGAGGAAGACTGCGACGACGCTGACCCTTCCCGCTACCCCGGGGCACCCGAGCGGTGCGACGACGGAGTGGTCTCCGACTGCACGCTGAGCGAGGACCAAGCCTTGGACTTGTGCAGAGTCGTGTCACCCGACCGCGCCGTCTTGGAGTGGAACCTTGCCTCGAGCGAGCGTGATCCGGTCCGAGGCCGACCTATCGGCGACACCAACGGCAATGGGAAGTTGGAGGTTGCGTTCGGTTCGACACGCTCCCATGGCGGGGACTACGCATCCGGAGGCATCGTCATCTACGACGACCTCTGGTCTGGTGGGTGGCACGAGGAACCCGACCCGACGGTGGTCCCGGGAATCGCAGAATGGGACGCAATCGGAACCGACATCCTGCCGATTGGCGACGTCAACGCAGACGGATTCGACGACATCGTCGTAGGAGCGTCGGACGACCCATACAACCCATCATCCGGCACTCCTGCGTTGTATGTCCTGCTTGGCCCCATCGAAAGCGACGCCTTCAACCACGCCACGGCACTCGTAGACAACCCCTACAACAACGAGTGCCTGGGCTCGGTTCTCACCTCCATCCCCACATTGGGAGACCCGGCTCCCCCCATTGTCGCAGCAAGCGGCCAGTGTCGGGCAACCGTGCGGCTATTCGAGACAGGAGTCAGCGGTCCCCTGTCTCCTACAGGTGACGCCATCGCAGTGCTCCAAGGTCCTGCACCGGACCGGACAAGTGGGTTTGGTCACTCCCTGGCCTCAGCGGACTTTGATGGAGACGGCTTTTCTGACCTCGCAGTGGGCGCTCCAGAATACATCCAGTCTGCCCCTCGGAATGGCCTTGGATTCGTGTCGGTGTTCAATGGCCCGGTCGTGGGCGACCTGACGTACAACGACGCCCATGCCACACTCACAGCGCACGCTGCAGACTCGGCACCATATGGCGAGTCCGGGGTCCAGGTCCTCTTCTTCGGTAGTGGGCTTGCCAGCGACGACTTCGATGGCGATGGCTACGCAGACCTCGCGGTGGGAGCCCCTGTCCAGAATGCGGTCGTATCCGACCTCCTGGAGGGTGCCGTCCACATCTTCCCGGGTCCGCTCTCGGGAGCAATCGACCTCGGCTCTGCCACCTTGTCCATTCTCGGAGACGGGCAGAATGACGGTCTCGGCGGGAGCATAGAAGCGGGCTCCGATGTGGACGGTGATGGAAGCAACGACCTGCTCGTGGGAAATGCGTATCTGGAGATCACGGGAACCGCGTTCAGCACGTGGGGCTCCGCCGCCAAGCGCACCTGGCTCTTCCACGGCCCCCTCCCCACCGGGACCATGGACGCCGCCGACTTCGACGCCGCCTACGAGTGGCCCGACGTCCCACTGTTCGGAGCACAAGTCACCTCCGTCGGCGACCTCGACGGCGATGGCACGCACGAAGTCCTCGTCGGAACCCTCGGAAACCACTTCCTCCTGTTCACCCAGCCCGGCTTCTGAGTCGCCCTACCCCAACCCCCGCCCCACCCACACCCCAACCCCCGCAGCCACCAACCCCACCACCACCGACCCCACCACATTCGCCGCAAACAGCCCCCAGGCCCCCTGCTCCGCCAGCTTCACCGACTCCACACTGAACGTGGAAAACGTGGTGAAGCTCCCCAGAAAGCCCGTGGCCAGCGGCACCCGCACCGATGCCGGCAGCGCATCCGCGGACAGCCCCGTCACCACACCCAACACAAGACAACCCAACACATTCGCCGCCAGCGTGCCAAACGGAAACGCACCCGGCAGCAGCCCCGTCACCAGCTTGCCCAGGCCCCAGCGCGAGAGCGCCCCCAGCGCCCCCATTCCCGCCACCCCGAGCACCAGTCCGGCGTTCACAGCACGCGCCCGAGCACAAACCCCACCAGCCCCGACCCCAGCATCATGCCCGCCAGCTTCAGGCGGGCCACCAGCACTGTGCGGTCGGGCCGCTCGGCATCCCTGGCCCCGGAGGTCTCGGACACCAGCTCATCGAACACCAGCCCCGTGTCGCCGTCACCCTCGTCGTCCGAAGACCGGACCGACAGCCGCGGCACCGTGCGCTCGGCCCAGTCGCGCAGCCACGGCGCCGGCAGCCGCTTCCGAATCCGCCGACAGCGCTTCTCCACCGACCCCGCATCCGGCCGGTCGTCGGCGTGGAAGGCCAGCATCTCGAGCAGCAGCATGCGCACGTCGTGGGCGGCCGCCCGCACGTCGTCGTCGCCACTCTTCTGCAGCGCCTTGCGGACCGTCTCGAGGACTGTGCCCAGGAAGCGGGCGTGGTCGTTCTGCTCGCGGGGAGGCTCGGCGAAGCGCTTGCCCGTGAGGGTGTTCGCCAGCACGATGCCCAGCGCGTAGACGTCGGCGCGGTGGCTCTCGTTCCCCGACCGCCGCTCCGGGGCCATGTACCGACCCGACCCCATCACCAGGCCGATGTCCTCGCGGGCTTCCTTCCGGTCGAACTCGGCCCGGGCCACGCCAAAGTCGAGCAGCTTGATCTCGCCCTGGCGCGTGACGCGGATGTTGGACGGCTTGATGTCGCGGTGAATCAGCCGCAGGGGCTTGTTGTCGTCGCCCACCGCACGCGTGTACGCGGCATCGAGGGCCGCAGCCACCTCTTCCACCACTTCGAGCGCCACCCCGGGCGGCGGCCGCTCCTTCTTGATGGCCGTGGAGAGGTCGATGCCGGGGATGTACTCCATCACCACACCCCAGCCCGACGACAGCCGCACCAGGCTGTTCACGCCCACCACCGCACGGTGGCGAATCAGGCCGAGGATGCGGGCCTCATCCCGCAGGCGCCGGGCGATGTCGTCGGCGGCTTCCCCGTCGTAGGTCATGACCTTGAGGGCGACCTGCTTCGAGAAGCCTCCCGCGTCGCTCATTTCGGCGTGGTAGACCGTGCCGAAGCCGCCCTTGCCGATGGTCTCCAGGATGCGGAAGCGGCGGCGGGCAGTTGCGGAGGGGCTCGAGACGTCGGTCATGCAGTGGGACTCCTCCCGAACCGTACCCGAGGCTTCCTCGCGACTCCACCCCCCCCTCCCCAACTTGGCGCCCCCGCGGGGGTGTCCGCCCCGAGCAGCCACCCCCACACAGCCGCGCCGAACAGGCAATAGGACCGTCCCAAAGGAGGTCATGTGCGCTTCGACCCACCCCTCGTAGAGGCCCGCGTGCTCGCCCGTCGCAAGCGGTTCCTGGCCGACGTCGTGTTCCCCGATGGCACCGAGGCCGTCGCGCACTGCGCCAACAGCGGCCGCATGACCGCCTGCCTCGTCCCCGGCGGCAAGGTGTTGCTGTCGCCGTCCACCAACCCCAAGCGCAAGCTGAAGTGGAGCTGGGAGGTCGCCTACGCCGGCGCAGACGGAACCGTTCCCGTGCTGGTCCACACCGGCCGCCCCAACGGCATTGTCGTCGAGGCCATCCGGCAGGACCGCATCGCTGGCCTCACCGGCTACGCCACCTTGCGCACCGAGGTCAAGTACGACGAAAACAGCCGCTGCGACATCGTCCTCGAAGACCCCTCCAAGCCAGCCTGCTTCGTGGAGGTGAAGAACGTCACGCTCTGGCGCGGCGGACGCACCGGCGCCTTCCCTGATGCCGTCTCCGCGCGCGGACGCAAGCACCTCGAAGCTCTGACCCGCGTGGTCCAGTCCGGTCGCCGGGCTGTGTTGCTCTACCTGGTCTCACGAGGCGACATCGACGTGGTGCGACCCGCCGACGACATCGACCCCGCCTATGGTCGCGCGCTTCGTGAGGCGGCATCCGCAGGCGTGGAGCTGCTGGCCGTCCGTGCCCAGATCACGCCAGAAGAGGTCACCGTCACCCAACCCGTCGACATCGACCTGTCCTGGCGCAGTTCCACACCAGATCGCCGCCCGATGCCGTCCAGCCAGCCTCCCGAGAACGGGGCCACAGCCGAACGCACGCTACAACCCGGCTGACGCCCGCGAATTCGCCTGTTCGTCCGCGCCAGGCGCGCCGATAGGGTGATCTGTCGGTCGAGGACTGGGATGTTGCTGGCATTTTGGGCGGGCCTGCTTCCCGCGCTGGCAGCCCCCCCGCAAAACATCGCGGAAGTCCGCAGCTGGTCTCTCACCGAAGAGGCCCGCCGCGGTCCGTTCGACGTCCCGGGTGTTCTCACCTTCTGCCACGAGATCCCCGGCTACACCTTCGGCTTCCTGCAGGACGGCTCGGAGGGCATCTACATGGCCCTCCCGGCCGGCGCCTGCCCGCCCACTGGCCACGCCGTCACCGTCACCGCCATGGCCGCGCCCGGCGACTTCGCCCCCATCCTCCAGGTCTCAGCTGTCGCAGTCGGCGAGCCCATGGCGCTCCCCCCTGCGGTGCCCGCCCACACCCTGTCCATCGCCGCCCGCGACAGCCGCCTGGTCGAGATGCACGGCGAGGTGCGCGACCTGGGCATGCAAACCGACCTCGCCATGCACACCCTGGTGTTGCTGTCCAACGGCCAGCGCACCCGCGTCGACCTCCCCGACTCGATTCCCCTGCCCCACATCGAGGCCCTCCTCGGGGCCCACGTCACCATGACCGGCGTGGCGGCCACCCGGTTCAACGAGCGGGAACAGGTGGTCGGTCCCCGGCTGATGGTGCCTTCTCTCGACCAGATCCAGGTCCTCACACGCCCCGACCGCCGTCCCGAAGTGCACCCGGTCACCGCCGTGTCGAACCTGCTGCGCTTCGGCCACCGCGACGACCTGGTCCGCGTGCGGGGCACCGTGACCTGGGTGGGCCTGGACAGCTCGCTCGTGGTGCAAGACGACACCGGAGGGGTGTGGGTCCGGCCTCGCTGGCGGGTGGCGCTTCCCGAGGTTGGCCAGCTGGTCGACGTCATGGGATACGAAGCCACCAACGGACTGTCCCCGAGCCTCGAAGATGCCGAGCTCTTTCCGAGCGCCCACACCGGCAGCATCCCACCGGCCGTCGTGCACCAGACCGTCCTCGACGTCCACCGCGACGGCACGCTCGTAGAGCTCGATGCCGTGCTGCTCGGCACAACCCGCGCGTCAGACCGGTCCCGCACCCGGCTCCAGCTCGACCACAAGGGCACCATCCTCGAAGCCATGTTGGCCGGCGAGGCCCCTGAGCTCGAAGCCGGCAGCGTCCTGCGCACCCGCGGCGTCCTCCACCTCGAGGCCGACCGCAACCACGTGCACGTCGCCGTCTACGAAGACACAGCGGTCCAGCCCACACGGGCCACGCTCCTGCTGAGGAGCCCCGACGACATCACCGTGCTCCAGGGCCCACCCTGGCTGAGCGGTCGGAACGCAGCGTACGTGGGCCTCGGCCTGCTCTTCCTCATCGCGGTCGTCACCGGCTGGGGCTGGACCCTCCGCAAGCAGGTGGCCCAGCAGACCACCATCATCCGCCAACAGCTCGACCAGCAGGCCGCCCTGGCCAAGGCCGCCGACGCCGCAAGCCACGCCAAGAGTGCCTTCCTGGCCAACATGAGCCACGAGCTCCGCACCCCGATGAACGGCGTCATGGGCATCGCGTCGGTGCTGCTGCGCCAGAACGGTCTCGGCCCCGACCAACGGGAGCTGGTCCGCGTCATCCAGAGCTCCAGCCAGCGCCTGCTCGGGCTCCTCAACGACCTCCTCGACTTCTCCAAGATCGAGGCCGGACGCATGGAGCTCTCCCCCTGCCCCACCGAGCTGCGCGACTGCATCGACGAGACGCTGGAGCTGTACTGGCCGCGAGCCAGCGAGAAGGGTCTGGCGCTCACCGCCACCATCCCACCGTCTGTGCCCGGAAGTGTGCAGGTCGACCCCACCCGCCTCACCCAGATCCTCACCAACCTGGTGGGCAACGCCATCCGCTTCACCGACCACGGCGAGGTGCGGGTCACCGTGACCACCGCCGGTCCGGACCGCCTCCGCATCGACGTCACCGACACCGGCATCGGCCTCACCGAAGCACAGCGTGGGCGCATCTTCCAGCGGTTCAGCCAGGCCGACGCCTCCACCACACGCCAATTCGGCGGGACCGGCCTCGGCCTCGCCATCTCCAAGCACCTCGCCGAGCAGATGGGCGGCGAGATCGACGTAGACAGCACCCCCGGCCAAGGCTCCACGTTCTGGTTCACCCTCCACGCCCCCACCCTCCGCACCGGGCCCCCCGAGTCCGCCCGGCCGCTCGCGGGCAAGAAGGTGTGGGTGGCTGGCCTGCCGATGGGCAACCGCACCTACCTCCTGGCTCAGCTCGAGCGCTGGGGAATGGACGTGGTGTCCCGGATGGCCACCGCCGACGTCTGCGTGTTCGGCCCGGTGGGGCTCGACGGCCCATTCATCCAGCGGTCCGTCCGCGTGCCCGACGGCCCCCTCCAGAGCCGCGGCCTCCTGCGCTCACTCCTCCACCAGGTCGGCGAGGTCGCCCCCGTTCATGCACCCGACCCACAAACCACGCGCACCCCCTCCCTCCGCATCCTGCTGGCGGAAGACAACCTCGTGAACCAGCTCGTGGCCACCCGAATGCTCGAACTCCTGGGGCTCTCCGCCGATGTGGTGTCCGATGGCCTCGCCGCGGTCGAGGCGGTGGTCGAGACGCCCTACGACCTCGTGTTGATGGACGTCCACATGCCGCAGTGCGACGGCATCGAGGCCACCCGCCAGCTGCGGTCGCACCCACGCCTCGCCCACCGACAGCCGGTCATCGTCGCCCTCACCGCCAGCGCCCGCCAAGAAGACCGCCAGCGCTGCCAAGACGCCGGCATGGACCACTTCCTCACCAAGCCGATGGTGCCCGACGCCCTCGCCGACGTGCTGAGCAAGGTGATGCAGCAGCGCTCGGGGGCAGCCAAGTAGGACTCCCAGCACAGGTCAGTCCCCGAACACAGGCGGGTTCCCGACTTCCATCCAGTGAGCCCGCTGCACCTGCTCCACCGCGGCCCACGCCGCATCCAGACGGTCCGGTTGGGCCTCGAGCTGCACATACGTGGCCATGACAACGAGCGCCAAGCGGTCCTGACCCGCCGCCTCACCCGCGCGAATCACCGGGAGCTGGTCGGAGCCGGGTGGCCCACGAAAGGCCTCGCCGAGGTCTTCCATCAGGTGCCGTACCCGTGTGGTCGCGGTGGACAGCGTCGGCCCCGACAGGAGTGCATGCACGTAGGGCTCGCGGCCTGCTCCCGACCCCTCGGCCGCAGTCGATGCCGGCTCGCTCGCGATGGACGCCAGGCTGTCTGCAAGAATGGCTGCAGTCGCCCCCACATCGGTGCCTTCGTGTACGTCCGAGTACACCACCAGCAGGCGGCGCAGCAGCCCGACCAGCCCGCATGGCGCGCCTGATTCCGGCAGCACCTCGGGCACGGTGCGGGTGGAGTGGTAGGCCAACAGACGCTCGACCTGGCACTCGTCGGCGGCCCGCGCAGCCTCGAGCATCCGGCGGGCTTCCCCACAAATCAGCGGCGAAAGGGCGCGGTACACCTCGAGGCGCCGGTCGGCAGGGAGCCGTGTGAGAATCAAGACGTCGCGTGGGTTTGGCGCGTGCATGGGCTGTCCGTGGGGGTGGTGGTGGGGTGGAAGCGGCCTTCCAGCGCCGCTAGTCTCGACGGCCCTCCCCCCCCGGCACAATTCCCCGATTGCGTCATTCCACTGAGCCCGTCCCCGGAACCCGAGCCCCCCGCGGAGGGCGCTGTGCGCCCGGAGCCCCGAGCTGCTGTGCAGCGAGGGCCCCACCGTTTGCGGTTGGTCACAGACGCCACCCCCTGCGTCGCGATACACCTGCCAGCCTCACCTTCCCCGGATCTCGGAGCACCCCCATGACGCGCCTGCAGTCCTACCTCTGCGACACCTGGCAAGCCGGCACCGGCGACGGCCGCGCCCTCGTCAACCCCTCCACCGAAGCCGTCGTGGCCACCACCTCCACCGCGGGCCTCGACCTCGGTGCAGCGGTCCAGCACGCCCGATCCGTCGGCGGTCCCGCCCTCCGCGCCCTCACCTTCGCCGAGCGTGGCGCGCTGCTCAAGGCCATGGCCCGCGCCCTGCACACCCACCGGGAAGCCCTGCTCGACGTCTCCCGCGACAACAACGGCACCACCCGCGGCGACGGCAAGTTCGACATCGACGGCGCCACCGGCACCCTCGCCGCCTACGCCCGCCTGGGCCAGGGCCTCGGCGACCGCACCTTCCTGCTCGACGGCGAAGCCGAAAAGCTCGGCACCGGCGCCCGCTACGTGGGCCAGCACGTGCGCATGCCGCGTCCCGGCGTGGCCGTGCACATCAACGCCTTCAACTTCCCGGCCTGGGGCACCTTCGAGAAGATTGCCGTGGCCTTCCTGGCCGGCGTACCCGTCATCACCAAGCCCGCCACCGCCACCGCCCACCTCACCTGGCGGATGATTCAGATCCTCGTCGAGGCCGACATCCTGCCCAAGGGCTCCCTGTCGCTGCTGTGCGGCTCGGCCGGCGACCTCCTCGACCACCTCGGCGCCCAGGACGGCATCGCCTTCACCGGCTCCGCCGACACCGGCGCCATGCTCCGCGGCCACGACAGCGTCGTCAAGCGCTCCACCCGCATCAACATCGAGGCCGACTCCCTCAACAGCGCCATCCTCGGCCCCGACGTCGGCCCCGGCTCCGACCTCTGGCACAGCGTCGTCCGCAACATCGTGAAGGACATGACGCAAAAGACCGGCCAGAAGTGCACCGCCGTGCGCCGCATCCTCGTCCCCGAGTCCGCCGCCGATGCGCTGCAAGAGGCGCTGGTCGAAGAGCTCGCCCGCGTGCAGGTCGGCTACCCCCTCGACCGCTCCGTGGGCATGGGCCCCGTCGCCACCGCCTCCCAGCTCCGCGACGTGCGCGCCGGCATCCACGCCCTCACCGAAGAAGCCGACATCATCTGCGGCGGCACCGACCCCGTCGACGGCCTGCACGCCGAGGCCGGCAAGGGCTTCTTCGTGGCCCCCACCCTGCTGCGCGCCCGCGACGCCGCCTCCGCCGAGAAGCTCCACGAGCTCGAAGTCTTCGGCCCCTGCGCCACCCTCATGCCCTACGACGGCACCGCAGAAGGCGCCGGCGACCTCATGGCCAAGGGCCAGGGCATGCTCGTGAGCAGCGTGTACGCCGACGACCGCAAGTGGGTGGGCGCCCTCCTCCCCCACGCCGCCGCCTGGAACGGCCGGGTGGTCATGGCCAGCAAGAAGGTCGCCGACCAGGTCCTGCCCCCCGGCATGGTGCTGCCCAACCAGATGCACGGCGGCCCCGGTCGCGCCGGTGGCGGCGAAGAGCTCGGCGGCCTGCGCGGTCTCGAGTTCTACACCAACCGCACCGCGCTGCAGGGCGACGCCGGCGTGCTCCGCAAGCTGCTGTGATTGGTCTGGGCGCCTGAACCGCTGCCCGAAGCGGGCAGCCGTTCACCGCGTGCTCTCGGGGGTCGCCCCGCGAGACGCCTGGAGCCAGCCGCAAGCGGCGGGTCTCCCGGCTCGGGGCTCCGTGCCTACGGCACCGGCTGCGCCGCCCCTGCCGCCCGCTGGCGCAATTCGAGGGCCGCGGCTGGTGCCGCATCCGTCCCGCATGCACGCACTTCCGCCATCCGGCCTCCTTCTCCTTCAGACGGAGGTGGCAGCGCAGCCGTCGGAAGTGGCCCACATGCACGCACCAGGGCCACTTCCGCCATCCGGGCACCGTCTCCTTCCAACGAAGGTGGCGGCGCAGCCGTCGGATGGGGCCCCACATGCACGCACCAGGACCACTTCCGCCAGTCGGTCACCGTCTCATACAAAGCAAGGACCGTGCCCAAGTCCGTCCTTCCCCTTCAGGGGAAGGTGGCGGCGAAGCCGTCGGATGGGGCCCCACATGCACGCACCGGGGGCCACTTCCACCATTCGGTCACCGTCTCATACAGAGCAAGGACCGTGCCCAAGTCCGTCCTTCCCCTTCAGGGGAAGGTGGCGGCGAAGCCGTCGGATGGGGCCCCCATGCACGCACCAGGACCACTTCCGCCAGTCGGTCACCGTCTCATACAAAGCAAGGACCGTGCCCAAGTCCGTCCTT
>ENA-OWNT01002035-OWNT01002035.1-seawater-metagenome-genome-assembly--contig:-NODE-2035-length-22356-cov-4.417882_pt1 | contig 22356 bp, 22 predicted proteins | sample MGYA00238136_ERZ651165 | MGnify/ENA primary metagenome ERZ651165 (study PRJEB26861, sample SAMN08777766) | seawater metagenome | isolation source: coastal seawater | place: USA: Florida | collected...
GCCCGTGCCGGTCTCGCCGAGCAACAACGCCGGGCTCGATGACGCCGCGATGCGCCGCACCTGGTCCATCACATCGCGCAGCCCGAAGTCGGCCCCCACCACCTCGTGCCCCACCGCGCGTCGGAGGTCGGCCGTGAGCTCGCGGTTGGCAGCGCTCAGGCGCTCCTTGACCCGCTCCAGCTCACGATACCGCCGCGCATTCACCATCGCGATGGTCAATGGCTCACGCACCGCCTCCAGCAACGCCGCATGCTCGGCCGAGAACCGGTCGGCGCCCCGGGACCACGCGAGAACGGCGCCGATCTCCTCCGAAGACAGCTGCAGACGAACGAAGACGGCCGAGTGCTGCTGCAAGCCAGGGAACAAGCCGAGCAGGCCGCCGAGCTGCGGGTCGGGCCGATTCACCACCAGCGGTGACGGCGCGGTCTCGTCGCGCACATAGGCCAAGCCCGGACCGTCGAGGGGAATCGCACGGCCCTCGTCGCCCCAGAGCGGACGCGCCCCCGCGTGACCGGCCCAACCCACCACCTCGATCCGACGGGTGGTGAGGTCGGAGTAGCCAAGACCGATGGCATCCAGCGGCACGTGGTCACGGACATAGGCGTACACCTGCTCGAGGGCATGCCGGATGTCCAACGTGCCGCAGGCGCGCAGGGTGACCTCACGAAAGAAGTCCTGCTCTGAGACGGGCATGAACGACCTCCCCGAGCGCAGCATATTGCGTTGAACGCCATATATTGCGCCGCCGCGACGCAATATACCGCGCCCAAGAAGCCATGCCACTCGATAATGTAGGTTCTTTCGACACGAGTCCCTTGGCACGCTCTCTGCTTTGCAGGGAGGTGGACCAAGGAGAACCCATGAAGTGGGTCGAGATGATTCGCGTCCGCTCCCTACCCGGTCAGCTGGACGCTGTGATTCCCCAGCTCGAGGCCCAGCTCGCGGAGCTGAGCTGCGAGACCCAGCTGCTTCGCCACGGTGTGTACGACGGCGACCTCGCCGCCCTGCTCATCTGGCGGGACGGCACACCACGTCAGAGTGCCGAGGGCGCGCTCATCGCAGAACGCCTGCAGCGGCACGGCTCCACCGACCACGCGGTCTGGATCCCGACCGTGCAGCACCCCTAGGGCATCTCCCGTCGGTCCCCACCACTCCCCACCATCGATAGGACCACGCCATGTTCGGCTTCATCATCGACTTCGTCATGCGTCGCATCGTCAAGCAGATCGCCGCCGCCCAACGCTCGCCCATCCTCCGACGGCCAGACGAGTACGGGATGGCCTACGAGGACATCTCCTTCCCGTCGACGGACGGCATCAACCTCGAGGGCTGGTACATGCCCGCCACCTCGCCGTCGAACAAGATCGTCATCTGCAATCACTTCTCCCCCGGAAATCGCTACGGCTACGCCGGGCATCTGCCCGGTCGACGCCAGGCCGGCGGGTTCGAGGTGAACTTCCTCCCCAAGTACAAGGCCCTGGTCGAGGCTGGCTACAACGTCCTGGCCTACGACCTACGCAACCACGGGTTCAGCGCCCCGGCCCAGAGCGGGGGCTACAACCCGCAGTTCTTCGAGTTCAAGGACGTGCTGGGCTCCCTCGCGTACGTACGCTCCCGAGAGGACACGAAGGATATGGAGATTCACCTGCACAGCATGTGCCTAGGTGGCAACTCCACGCTCGTCGCCATGCACAAGCACCCGGAGGCCTTCGCGGCCGTCGCGTCGATGATGCTCATCCAGCCGATCTCGGGCGACGCCCTGGTGCGGAAGCTGACGGACAACCTCTGGATGGGCAAGCGCGGGTACGAGGCCTTCCAGCGCTTCTACCTCGAGCTCTGGGGCTTCCGGATCGAGGACTCCTCGCCCATCGTCGACGCCGCCGCCGTGAGGGTGCCCACCCTGGTCGCTCAGGTCCGAAAGGACCGGTTCACCTACGCCGAGGAAGACGTGCAGGCCGTGTTCGACGCGATTCCCGTCGGCGACAAGAAGCTGCACTGGATCGAAGGAACCACCGAGCGGTTCCGGGGCTACACCTACTTCTCCGAGCATCCCGAGCCCATGCTGGCCTGGTACGACGCCCACTCCGCCGCCTGACCCAACCACTCGAACCTGGAGGGCGGCATGCTCACCTCGTATCTGTCCAACCTGATCATCAAGGGCGGCGTGGCGCCGGTCTTCGACAACCCCGCCGACTTCGACCTCGCCCCGGAGGACGTGAGCTTCCGCACCTCCGACGGCGTGACGCTTCGCGGCTGGCTGTTTCGCGGCACCGGCCGCGGCGTCATCGTGCAGTCCCACTTCGGTGTCCAGTGCAGCCGCTGCGGCTTCACGCCCGAGGGCAAGGGCATGGCACCCCTCTGGCCCGAGGACATCCGGTTCCTGGCACACATCCGGGCCTTCGTCGACGCGGGCTACTCGGTCCTCGCCTACGACACACGCAACCACGGCAGCAGCGACGAGGCCGGCAACGGCTGGGTCAGCTGGGGGCCCACCGAGCGCCACGACGTCATCGCGGCGGTCACGTACATCGCTTCCCATCCCGACTACGTCGACACCCCCATCGGCCTGCTGTCGATCTGCATGGGGCTCGCGTCCACCACCTACGCCTTCGGTGAGGACGACGGGCTCGCCACGGTCGACAACCTGAAGGCCATCATCGGTGTGCAGCCGCTGCTCTACACCGACTTCATGAAGAACGTGATGGGCCTGCCCGGCTTCCTCACCCGCTGGGTCGACGAGCGGAATGCCGAGCGCACGGGGGTAGACCTCGTCCACACCTCGTTCCTACCCGACGTGTCGAAGGTCGAGGTCCCGACGCTGTTGGTGCAGAACAAGAACGACCCCTTCCCGGACATGGCCAACGTCGAGGCGTACTACGACCGCCTGCCCGCAGCGAAGGAGATGCTCTGGCTGGACCTCGAGCCCAAGCGAGCCGCGGCCTACGCCTACCTGACCGAGCACCCTCAGTTCATGGTCGACTTCTTCGCCCGACACCTCACGCCCGATTCCTAGGGCGACACCGCCAGGTCGCCGTTGAAGGCGAAGCCCACCGCGATGAGCGGCAAGGCCTGGGACTGCTCCTCCCCCGTTCGGTAGGGATGCTGCAGCCAGGTCTGGGCGAGCACGAACAGCGTCGGCTGGTTGAACCGCTTGCCGGGCGCGTGGTCGGCGAACTGCCAGGCGAAGAGCGGCCCGAGCCGGTGGTAGGCCAGGGCGGCGTCGGTCGTATCGCCGCTGCCGTCGGCCGTGTCGCTCCAGCTGTGACGGAGCCCGAGGCGGAGCTTGCCGCTGAGGTAGAGCACATCAGCGTCGTTCATCAGCAGCCAGCCTTCGTCCGGGGCGAGACGGTCGGAGAGCTGGTCGTAGAAGTAGGCGCCGTCGGCCCCGCCGCTGAGGTCGAACCGCAGCCCCTGGAAGGTGGACCGGACCGCGATGGGACCGACCTTGGCCCGGGCGGTGGTGCCCAGGGTGGTGACCCAGCCGGTGGTGGCCGCCGAGCGCTCGCCCTGGGCCTCGATGGTCTGGTCGCTGTAACGGGCGTCCGCCGGGAAGGTGAGCACCTGATCGAAGGTGCCGAAGTAGCCGACCCCTGCGACCTCGGCGAAGACGCGCAGCACGGCGAGGAGCTGGGCCTCGGCGTACAGCCCGCCGCGGCCCCAGGCCGGCGTGAGGGTCACGGAGGGGCCGATGTAGGTGTAGGTGTCCTGGAAGAGGACGCTGTCCTTCGTGGACAGCCGCCGGCGCCACCCGAGGCGGTAGAGGTTCACCAGGCCGAGCGGATTGACCCGCACATAGCTGGCGTTGCTGTACCAGAGCCGGTCGCGCGGGGGCGGCGTGTACTCCCCGCTCTCGGCCGCGTAGGCCGCGTCGTCGGCCCGGGCCCCCTTCTCCTGTGCCCAAGCCGGGGCCGCCAGCACCAGCCAGCCGGCCATCATCCACACGGCGCGTCGCGCCAACCTCACCATCAAACCTTGCCTCCCGCGGTCCGCGCTCGTAGCACGGCCCCGTCGATCCGGCGAGGATTGTGCCGGTTCGCCGGTCAGCGGGTGAGGCGGCTCGCGTAGTCGTGGCCGGAGCCCTCTTCGTTGCGGTCGGTGGCCGGCGGGGGCGCCGTGGACAAGGCACTGATGGCCGCTCGCTCCTCGGCCGACAGCTGCAGCTCGAGGGCGGCCAGGGCCGGCCCCAGCTGCTCGAGGTTCCGAGCCCCCACGAGGGGGGCGGTCACCGCGGGGTGGCTGGCCACCCAGGCGATGGCCAGGGTCACGGGGTGCACCCCGCGCTCGGCCGCATAGGCCCGGAAGCGCTCGGCCACCTCGTAGTTGTCCGCCGCCCCGTAGCGCGTGGCGTACATGGCGTTGTCCACGAGTCGGCCCCGGGCGGGCCGGTCGGCGCGGCCGTACTTCCCCGTGAGCAGCCCACCCCCCAGCGGGCTGTAGGGCAGGACGGCCAGCCGGTTCGCCGCGGCCATGGGCAAGATCTCGGCCTCGGCCTGTCGCTTCACCAGGTTGTACATGGGCTGCACGGCGACGGCCGGTGCGAACCCGTGCACCGCCGCCAGGCCCAGGGCCTGCTGGGCCTGCCATGCGGCGAAGTTGGACAGCCCGACGTAGGTGATCTTCCCCTGCACCCAGAGGTTCTCGACGGCGCGCAGGGTGTCCGACGGGTCCGTGTCGTCGTCGAAGCGATGCAGGAAGAAGACGTCGATGCGGTCGGTGCCGAGCCGCCGCAGGCTCGCCTCCACCGCCCGCACCAGGTGGTAGCGCGAGCTGCCCCGGTCGTTCGGACCGGCCCCCATCGGGAAGTAGGCCTTGGAGGTGATCACCACCTCGTCCCGATGCCCGGCCACGAGGCGCCCCAGGGCCTCCTCGGCGGCGCCCTTTCCGTACACGTCGGCGCCGTCGAACACGAACACCCCGGCATCCCGGCAGGCTCGGTACACCGCCGCATCCGCCTCGGCGTCGTGGCCAAAGCCCATGGTGCCCATCACGAGACGGGAGAGACGGACACCGGTGGTGCCGAGGAGGACGGTGTCGGACGCTGTCATGGGGACCTCGGGGGCGATGCCCGCCGATACCCCCTCTGCCGCCTCAAGGCACGGGGGCTGCGATCGTGCGCACCGTGAAGACCATGGGCCACTGCGTGACGACCGCCGCCTCCCGGGCCGGGAAGCGAAGCCGGGAGGCCACCCGCACCAGACACGCCTCGAAGGCCTCGTTGGGCTGCGCCGTGGGACGGACCCGGACCGACACCCCCTCGACCCCACCGTCGGGGAGCCAGGTGAGGCCCAGCTCGGCCTTGCCCTCGAGCTTCGGCTCGGTGCGCAGCGCGGCCTCGTAGCACCGCTCGATGGACGCGCCCGCCGTGCGAACGACCCGGAGTGCGTCGGCATCGCTCTCCAGGCCGACCAGGCCGTCGACCTTCACATGGGCCACGCGGCGGGCAGGGGCCGGCGTCTCGGGAATGCCCACGGGCCCATGACCGACCGCCGGGGGCGTCGGCTCCCCCGGACCGTTCTCGTCCGCCTTGTCGCCAGGAGGTGGCTCGGCCCACGCCACCAGGAGGCACAGCAGCCAGCTCATTGCTCAGCCTTTGGGCGCGGGGCCGCACTGCTTGCGCGAGCCCCCCAGCAGGCAGAGCTCGTGCGCCGGCACACCGCCGCCCTGGTCGAGCCAGGTGCGCGCGGCGTCGACCACCCGACGGGAGGCCAGGAGGAAACCCTCTTCGTGAGGCTTGGCCGCGAGGAGCTCGGCGTAGGCTTCCATCGCTCGCTCCCCCGCCGGCGTGGAGGCCGTCGGCGCCTCCATCGGAGACAGCGTGACCGCCACGGCCTCCTTGCGCCCGTCGAACACCACCTCGCCCGAGAAGCGCTGGTAGCCCGGCGCCACCACCTCGAACGCGTGGGTGGAGCCCTTCTCCAACACCTTCTCGGAGCCGTCACGCAGGTAGAGCACCGAGGTCGTGAACATGCCCGTGCCGCTGTTCACCAGGTGCAGCTCGTCTTCCTCGAGGAAGCGCACCCGGGCCGCAGGAACCACCGCACCCGCCTCGTCGGTCACGGTCACGGTCACCGGCGCGGGCTTCGCGTCCCCCGCCAGGGCCAGCGTCATCATCGTCCATGCGAGCATCTCGACCTCCGTGGGCCGAGTCTACCAAGCCGCCACCGGCCTCAGGCCGCCACGTTGGCCCGGCTGTTGGCGACCATGTGCTCCCGGCTCTCCCAGCGGAGCAGCGCGGGGATCGGCCCCTGCTGCGTGCGGACACGCTCCTTGAGCATCTCCACCAGCTCTTCGTGGGAGCGCTCGCGCAGGTTCACGACGTGGTTCGCCAGCTTGTCGTAGCGCTTGAACATCAGCAGGAACCAGATCATCTGGTTGTCGGCGATGCCGTCGAACACCAGGGCATCGCGCTCCCGGAACTCGTCGTGCCGGTCGTCGTACCACTGGGCCATCTCGCTCCAGTGAAGCGCCGGCTTCAGGTGGTGCACGATGTGGTAGCCGTCGTTGTAGCACTTGTGGTTGTAGCGGGTGTTCGTGAGGCAGGTGCTGTTGTGCCAGCCGCTGTCCGGGTCCTGGAAGTCGATGAAGGCATGCTGCGCCCAGTTGCCCGCCATCATCAACCACCGCATCATCAGCATCGGCACGATGAACACCAGGGTGGTGGCGGCCCAGTTGAGCTGCCAGGCCACCGTGACCATCGCGAGCCACACCAGCTCCCCACCCATCAGTCGCGCGAACGTCTTCAGCTTGCCGCGCAGCCACAGGTAGCGGCCGATGTGCAGGTAGCTCAGCGCGAAGAAGCGGAACCAGTAGTGCAGGAAGTGGGGGAAGTGGTCGCGGCGGTAGGGCAGCGTGGTGGACTGGTCGCCCAGCATGTTGTTCTCGACGTGGTGCATCATCATGTGATGCGCCTCGAAGGAGGTGGGCGTGTGGCCCAGCAGCGGCCCCAGCACGAAGGGGATGTAGTGCTGCATCCAGCGGTATTCGCGCTTGAAGATGGGCCGGTGCCCGGTGGCGTGCAGCATGAGGCCGTAGCGCCCGCCGAACATCAGGAAGGTGAAGCCGATGTACGGCACCGCCACCAGCGCCACCTGGAAAGGCTCCAGCAGGAACACCACGGTCACGATGGGGAACAGCACCGCGGAGATCAGCGCCGACACCCGGACGAAAATCAGGTCGCGCTCGTCCTTCAGCAGCGGCAGGAAGAGACGGTCGAGGGGGGTCAGCTGCTGAGGCGGCGACCAGCGAGGGTCCGTCGTGGGCATGGAACTCCGGGGGGGTGGGCGCGCCATCCCCGTTCGAAGCGCCCAGGGCGAGCACGGCGCCCTGTTAGCGAGTGTCGACCGTGCCCGCCTCAGAAATCTCGGGAGGTGTCGACCCCCGCACCGTCCAGGCAGGCACGCCCGACCCACGGATTCTCGATGAAGGCGTCGACCACGCTCTGTTCGTCGAATGTACGCTGGCTCTCGCTCAAGACCGTGGTGTGGGTTCGGCCGCGCCGCTCCAGCATGCGGGTGATCCACACGAAGCGCGTGCCGTCCCAGCCGAGCTCGACCTCCTGCACGGTCATCGCCTCTCGCATGCTCTTCTTGCCCGGCTCGTTGCGCCGCAGCTTCGGTGCCCAGCCACCGCGCAGCTTGGCCAGCACGGCGGAGTAGTCCCCGGGCCCATCCTGGGTGCCGAGGTCGTCGGGGATGTCGCCCACCTGGGCGTCCAGATCGTCGAAGAAGCCCATGTGCCCTCCAGGGGTCCATGGTAGCGAAGCGCGACCGCCCCGGGGGCGGAGGTCAGGACATGGGGCCGCCCGCCTGGTCGATCAGCCGCTCGAGCTGCTCCCGGGTCAGGGTGAAGTCCGCGCTCGCTCGCTCGCCATCGTCGCCCACCAGGGTGCGGCGGATCTCGGTGTCGTGAGGCTGCACATCGACCTCGAAGTAGTCGGCGCCTCGCAGATCGTCGGGGCGTGTGCGCAGCCGGGCGCCGCCCAGCACGGGATCGACCTCCACGGGCGCGATGCGATCGGGCAAGGCCCGAAGGCGCTCGGGCAGCGCCGCCGCCTCCTCCACCACGTCGACCGGCTGGTCGCGGTGGACCTTCACCCGTCGCACGGACACGCCCAGGCGGCCCGCGTCCACCACGTCGACCTGGGCCCGCCCGCCGGGACGGGCCACGTCGATGGTGCCGGAGCCGTCGAGGGCGTCGAGGGCGTCGTTCAGCTCGTCGACACTCATTCGTCGGCCTCCGTGGCCTTGCGGTCGGCCCGACTCACGGTGGTGCCGTCGTGGGTGAGCCGGATGGGCTTGCCCTCGAGCAAGGTGTCGAGGTGCACGGGACGCCCCCACACCCCGACCAGGTTGGCCAGGGTGACGGAGGCCCAGTCGAGCTGGATGTCGAGGCCCTCGTGCTGGTGGGCCAAGAGGAGCTCCGAGCGGTTGCCCAGGTTCCCGTCGACCACGTACACCCGCGGCGTGCCACGGCTGGCGATCATCTGCAGGAGCTGGCGCTTCACGTCGAGGAACTCGTGGCTGTCGATCTGCCAGCGCTTGGTCTTGGGGTCGTACTTCGTGGTGAAGAAGCCCTGCTCGCGGCAGAAGTCGGCCGTGAGGAAGGTGTCGAGGAAGGTGATGTCGTTGTGGGTGCGCCGCACCTCGAAGATCTTCTCGCGCCCGAGCATGGCGCCGGTGTCCCAGCGGCGCTGCTCCCGCGGGTCGTCGCAGTCGAGCCAGTCCTTGCCGAAGCGGCCCTTGTTCCATCGCTCTTCGATGTGCCGATACAGCTCCACGCCCATCTTGTACGGATTGAGCTTGCCGGGAGCCTGGTAGACGGTGCCGGAGTGGTGGTCGGCGTAGTCGATGACCTCGGCGTCCGAGAGGATGTCGTGGGTCATCATCTTGGTGTGCCAGTAGGTGGCCCACCCTTCGTTCATGATCTTGGTCTGGCCCTGGGGCGCGAAGTAGTACGCCTCGTCGCGCACGATCTGCACGATCTCCTGCTTCCAGCGCGGCAGTGGGGCGTGCTGCATGAGGAAGCCGAGCACGTCGCGCACCGGCTCCTCGGGGAACTGCCGCATCTTGGCCAGCTCCGCGGCCTTGCGCTCCCGCTGGGCCTGGAGGAACTCGGGCGGGTTGATGTGGGGCTCCATGTAGGCCCGCTCGGTGCGGAGCTTGCCTACGCGACCGTCTTCCTCGGCCGCCTCGAGCTCCTCCTCGCTCACGCTGCGCATGCGCTGGATGTGCGGCAGGTAGGGATCGACGAGGTTGTCGAGGGAGAGCACCATGTCGATGAAGCGCTCGACCTCGCCGCTGCCGTGGCGGTCCATCAGCTTGCGGACCTTCGTGGCGTGGTTGGCCATCTGGTCGAGCATGCGGCGGTTGGTGGGGGCAAACCAGTTGTTGTTCTTGAAGAAGTCGACGTGGCCATAGACGTGGGCCATCACGAGCTTCTGGTCGACCACGAGGTTGTTGTCGAGGAGGTAGGCGTAGGAGGGGTCGGTGTTGATCACCATCTCGTAGATCTTCGACAGCCCGTACTCGTACGACTTCTGCATCTGCAGGTATTCCATGCCGTAGCGCCAGTGCGGGTAGCGCGTGGGGAACCCGCCATAGGCGGCCAGCATGTTCATCTCTTCGTACGTGACCATCTCGTAGACGGTCTCGAAGAAGTCGAGCCCGTAGCCCTCGGCCAGGGCCTTGATCTCGTCGCGGGCCTCTACGAGTTCGGCGGGCAGCTGCCGCCCTTCCCGCAGGAAGCGATTGCTGATGCGAGCCATCCGGCCCACCTCCAGAGTCCGTCGTTCGGGGCACCACCCTCGACGCTCCCGCGGTGCGGGCGGCGGCGTTCGGGGGTGGGAGAGCGAAAGCGGAGGTGGTCCTACCGACAGTGTGACCCAAAACCCGCGCGACCGCTTCCTCTCCTCGGGGTTTTTGACGCTCGCTGACGAGAAGGCTGGCCCCAGCAGCGGCGACAGCTGCCGGCCGGCCGGATAGGGGGATGCCCCCTCGGAGGTGGACATGTCGCGCGTTGCCTGGATGCTGCTGACGGCTGGCCTGGTGGTGGTGAGTGCCTGTGGTGGCGTCAACGAAGAGAACTTCACCGACAAGTCGGCGAAGGTCTTCTGTGCCTACCAGCAGGAGTGCTACCGCTCCGGCTTCGTCGACGAGTACAAGGACATGCCGGACTGCGTCGACGAGTACGTCGACGACAACGAGGACTACTTCGAAGACCTGATCGACGACTGCGACTTCGACAAGGACAAGGCGAAGGACTGCCTCGACTCCTTCAAGGACGCCACCGACACCTGCGACAGCGACGACATCGAGTACGACGACTGCTACGAGATCTGGGACTGCTGACGAGCCGCCTGGCCGGCCTCTGGCGCTGGGTGCGTAGCCGCGACTGGCGCGCCACCCTCCAGCCCCACCCCTGGCTGCACGCCCCGGCCTCCTGGCCCGAGCGCGTGCTGCCCACCGTCGCCCTCCTCGCCACCTACAGCCTGTTCACGGCCCGCGCCCTCGGGGCCGATCCGGCGAGCCAGCTCTCCGGCGATGGGGCCGCCACGGCCCTGGCCGCGGCGAAGATGGCGGCGCCGATGGTGCTGCTGAGCCTGCTCCCCTGGCGCTGGCCCCGGCTGCTGGGAGCCATCGCGGGCGCCCTGCTGGTGCCGTGGGGCTGGCTGCACGCCACCGCCTGGGTGACCCAGCGCTGGCAGCTGTGGATGCTGTCCGCCCTGACGTTGTTCCTCGGGGCCTCCCTGGGCCGCCCCACCGCGATGCTGTGCGGGGCGGCCTGGCTGTCGGTGCTGCTCTCGTCCCCACCGGCCTTGCCGCGGCCTCCCCCCGCCGCCGTCCCCCGGCCCGACACCCCGCCGCTGGTGCTCATCACCCTCGACACCCTCCGCGCCGACCACGTGAGCCGCACCGGCGAGGCCCCTTACGCCCGCCTCACCCCCCACCTCGATGCGCTAGCCGACCGCGGCGTCTTGTGGACCGAGGGCGTGGCCCCCGCCCCCCTGACCGGCCCGAGCCACGCGGGCATGCTCACCGGCCAGTTCCCTCCGGGGATCGGAATCCGACGCAACGGCGACCGCCTGGACCCCGCCGTGGCCACGGTGGCCACCGAGCTCCACGACGCCGGCTGGCGCACCGGCGCCTTCCTGGCCTCCGGGGTGCTCGACCGCCGGGTCGGGCTGGCCCGGGGCTTCGATCACTACGACGACCGCTTCGGCCCGAGCCACCGGCTGCGCTCCCTCCCCCCGCACGAGCTGCTGTCCCGCTGGCGGTGGATCCCCCGCCACGCTCAGCGACCCGGCGACGACGTGGTCCAGCGCGCCCTGACGTGGCTGAAGCAGGACCCCGCAGGGGCCCGGGGCACCTTCCTCTGGGTGCACCTCTACGATGCCCACAGCCCCTACGAGCCCGAGGTGCCCGCCAGCTCGCTCTACCCCACCGACCCCGGCCGAGGACATCCCGCGGAGGTCCGCGCCTGGCAACGGTGGCGCACCGCCTGGTTCCGCTTCCGTGGGCTGCCGGGGTTGGGCATGCGAAAGCCGATCCATCGGGAGATGGCCAACTACGCCGCGGAGGTCCACGAGGTGGACGCCCTGGTGGGCCAGCTGCTCGCCGCCCTGCCCACCGATGCGCGCATCGTGGTGGCCTCCGACCACGGCGAGTCCCTCACCGAGCACGGCTACGCCATGAACCATGGGCGCCACACCTTCCAGGCCACCCTGCGCGTGCCGCTGTGGGCCGTGGGGCCCGGCCTGCCCCCGGGCACCCAGGTGCACGACGCCGCTCCCTCCTGGTTGGTCGGGGGCGAGCTGCGCCGCCTGGCCGGCCTGCCCACCGACACCTCCCTGCAGGGCACCCTCGCCGAGCCCTGGCCCGAGCCCATCGAGAGCTTCACCCCCGGCCAGGAGGCCCGCCCGGCCTTGCTCCTCGGCCCCGCGATGGACGAGATGGCGGTGCGGATCGGGCCCGACAAGTGGATCACCGGCTTCCTGGGCACCCTCCACTTCGACCTCGCGACCGACCCGGACGAGCGGTGGCCCCAGGTCAGCGAGGGCCCCCCCGGGCTCCCCGACCCGCGCGAGCGGCTGCGGGAGCTCGACAAGGGGCCGGACCTCGACCGCGACACCGAGACCTGGCTGGAGGCCCTCGGCTACTCCGAGTGACCCGGGGTGGTGGACGCCATCAACTCCCGGCAGAGCGAGAGCAGCAGCGCATCCTGGCCCTGGGGACAGGCCAGCTGCACCCCGATGGGGAGCCCAGCCGAGGTGGTGCCCCAGGGCACGGACGCCGCTGCCTGGCCGCCGATGTTGTAGCCCGCGGTGAACGCGCCGAGCCCCACGGCGGCGTAGAAGGTGTCGCGCCCGGAGAGGCCCTGCCAGGCGCCGATCGGCGGGGCCTGGATGGCCGTGGTCGGCGACAGCACCACGTCGACGTCGCCCCACCACCGCTCGATCCGAGCCACCAGTTCGGCCGCGTGCGCCCGGACGGCCTCCGGCGACCAGCCCGCCCCCTGTTCACGGACCCAGCGGGTGCAGGGCTCCAGCTTGGACGGCGCGACGATGGGGGCCTTGCCCATGAGGAAGCCGTAGAGCGGGAGGAAGTCCTCGACCGTGACGTCCGGAAGCATGGGCCCGGGCTCTACCGTGTGCCCCAGCGCTGCCAGCTGCGCCCCCGCGGCCTCGGTGGCTGCCACGTGCTCGGGGTCGACCGCCACCAGCGGATGGTCGGTCACCCTGCGGATGCGGAGCCGCCTCGGCCTCTCGCGGGCAGCCGCGAGGAGCGAGCCCGCCGGGGGGGCGTCCGGGGCGTAGCGAAGCCCGAGGAAGCCATCCATCCAGGCTGCTGCGTCGTCGACGTCCTGGGCGATGCAGCCGGCCACCGCGAGGCCCGCGACGTCCATCGGACCGAAGAAGTCCGGGTGGAGCCCCCGGCTGGGCTTGTGCCCGAAGAGCCCGCAGAGCGCCGCCGGGATGCGGATGGAGCCGCCGCCGTCCGAGCCCTGCGCGATGGGGAGGGTGCCGCAGGCCACCGCCGCGGCGCTGCCCCCGCTGGACCCACCCGGGGTCCGCTGGGGGTCGTGGGGGTTGCGGGCCGGGGGGTGGAGGGTGGTCTCCGTGACGGGGAGGATGGCGAGCTCGGAGGTCTGCAGCTTGCCCAGGATGGGCTGCATGGGCCGCACGCGCTCGGCCACGGGGCCATCGGAGGGGGTGACCAGCCACCGGAAGGCGCGGGACCCGAACTGGGTGAGCCCCATCCGCACCGGGTCGATGTCCTTCACGCCCCCCGGGAGCCCCGCCAGGGGGGGCAGGGCGTCGCCTCGGGCGATCGCCTGGTCGAAGGCTCGGGCAGCGCGCAGCGCCGATGCCGGCCAGCGTCGGACCCAGGGGGCCAGGTGATCGTGTCGATCCGCGTGGGCCAGGGCGGCCTCGGTGAGCTCGACGCTGGTGCGGGTGCCCGCGCGGAGCTGGGTGGCGAGCTGTAGGGCCGTCGGGCGGGGGGCGGTGCTCACCCCTGCCCACCGTGCAGACCGTCCAGGTCGAGCGCCATGTCGAGGTAGGGCAGCACGAACTGCTCCTGCATCTCCCCCATCCGATCGCCGACCTCGCGCCAGGCCTCGAAGAGCGCGGCACGGGCGGTCTCCACCGTGTCCGAGGACTCCATGGGGAGGATGCGGCTGAGCACGATGGACGCGTGCAGGTGCTCCCCGCGCTCGCAGGGGGCGAGCGACTGGTGCTGCACCCACACCCCGCGCTCGGCGCGGGCCGTGAAGTTCATCTCCACCTGGAAGCTGGAGGGGTCGTGGGCCGGTTGGAAGAGGGCCAGCCAGGGCGGAGGCACCTCCTCCCCCAGCGCGATGTAGGTGCTGGACCGCACCCCCAGCTGCAGGGGCATGGGACCGGCGGCGAGGAGGTCGGTGGCCATGGCCAGCCCCTCGTGCACGGTGAGCTGCTGCTCGTTGCCCCAGTCGAACCAGAACTCAGTGACTTCTTCGAGCTTCATGGGGCGTCACCTATCCCACCGCTCGGCCTCGGCAGCCACGGGACCTCCGCCCACGGCACCCGCCGGACGGCGTAGAGGGCGCCGATCAGGCCCTCGCGCTGGGCGGGGTTGGTGTAGGCCCACACCACCTCGCCGGTGCCCCGATCTACCTGCCAGGCCCGCCCGCGGGTGGACTCGGTGACCAGGAGCTGTCCGTCCGGGAGGGGCTGCACCGCCCCGAGGACCTCGCTGTAGAGCGCACCTCCGCGGTCCCACTGGCCCAGGACCTGCTGCCCGTGCGGGTCGAGGGCCAGCACCCGGCTCCGGCCCTCGCCCGACCCCTGGTTGTCGAAGAGCCAGAGCTGCCCATCGGCGTCGAGCTGCACGTCGTGCTGCCGACGCCAGGGCCCCGTGGTCGACCACACCAGCGCCCCCGTGTCCTGCGCCATCACCGCCACGAAGCCGTGCACGCGGCTCCCCAGCAGCCAGTCCCCCTCGCTCCAGGCAGGGTGGAGCTGGGCCTGTGTCGCCGTGAGCCGCCAGAGGCTGTTGGTGTGCAGCACATCCCCGGAGTCCACCGCGGGCTCGGCCCACTGGGGCCGGTCGGAGGCCGCCACCGCCCGTAGGACGCTGAACCGACGCACCCGCTCGCCGGTGGCCAGGCTCAGCTCGGCCACGAAGTCCTCGAGCACCGGCAGGCCCTCCCCGCGCCGATGGAGCGCCCGGGTGAGCACGAAGACGCGGCCATCGTGCACGACCAGGTCGTGGTGGGCGCGGTTGGGCACCGCCCAGATCAAGCGACTGTCCTGCCCGAGCCGCACCAACCCAATGCCTTCGTGGATGGCCAGCAGCCCTCCGTCGGGGAGGAGCGTGACGTGGCGCCAGCTCCCCGCCGAGCGATGGTCGGCCAGCTCCGGCCGCCCGGGGAAGCTGTCCGAGAAGGCGCGGGCCCACTGGTGGAGGACCGTGCCGTCCATGGCCACCAAGGCGGCGTACGGCGCGTGCCCAGAGGACAGCAGGTTCACGCCGTCGCCGGCCCGGGCGGTCTGCACGGTGACGCCCGAGACCGGGGGCGCGGGCTCCGTGGCGCCGAGGTAGCCCAGGGCCTGCAGCTGGGCGATGCGCTCGGCCTCGGCCTCCGGGTACCAGCGCCCCGGCGGGTCGGTGGCGACGGGCTGCGCCAATGCCATGGCGAGGGCCCACCACATGCTCAGCCGAGCTCGCTCGCCACCTGCGCGCCACCGGCGATGGCCCGCTTCGCGTCGAGCTCTGCCGCCACCTGCGCGCCGCCGATGATGCGCACGTCGACGCCGCGCTGCTTCAGGGGGTCGTACAGCCCGTCGACCGAGACCTGACCGGCGCAGATCACCACGTCGTCGACCTCCAGCACCCGCGGCGACCCCGCCACCGTGAGGTGCAGCCCCTGCTCGCTGATGCGGTCGTAGCGACACTCCCCCAGCATCTCGACGCCGTGGAGCTTCAGGCTCGACCGATGGATCCAGCCCGTGGTCTTGCCGAGCCCGCCCCCCAGCTTGCCCGCCGAGCGCTGACACAGGGTGATCTGCCGATCCGCCGGCCGCGGCGCCCGCTCGACCAAGCCGCCGCGGGCGTCGAGGGAGCGATCGATGCCCCAGGTCGTGTAGTAGTCGGCCTCGGGGGGGCGATGCTCCTTGTGCAGCAGGAACTCGGCCACGTCGAAGCCGATGCCCCCCGCCCCGATGATGGCGACCCGGTCGCCGATGTCGACCCGCCCGAGCAGCACGTCGTCGTAGGCATGGGCCCGCTCGATGCCCGGCAGCTCGATGCGACGGGGAGCCACCCCGGTGGCCAGGATGACGTGGTCGAAGCCCACGAGGTCGTCGACCCCCACGCGCGTGCCGAGGCGAAGGTCGACCCCCGCCAGCTCCATGCGGCGCCGGAAGTACCGCAGGGTGTGCCGGAACTCCTCCTTGCCGGGGATGCGTCGGGCCATCTCGAACTGCCCCCCGATGTCGTCGCTGGCCTCGAACAGCACGACTTCGTGGCCTCGCTCGGCGGCCACCGAGGCCGCGGACAGGCCCGCCGGCCCGGCGCCGACCACCGCCACCCGCCGCCGGGCCCGCACCGGATGCACAGCCCACTCGGTCTCGTGGCAGGCGAAGGGGTTCACCAGGCAGCTGGCACGCCGGTTGAGGAAGACGTGGTCGAGGCAGGCCTGGTTGCAGGCGATGCAGGTGTTGATCTCGTCGGCCCGGTCTTCCGAGGCCTTCAGCACCCAGTCGGGATCGGCCAGGAGGGGGCGGGCCATGCTCACCATGTCGGCCGCCCCGCTGGCCAGCACGTCTTCCGCGACCTCGGGCATGTGGATCCGGTTCGACGTGACCAGGGGGATGCCCACCTCCCCCTTGAGCCGCTCGGTGACCCAGGCAAAGCCCCCGGCCGGCACCATGGTGGCGATAGTGGGCACCCGAGCCTCGTGCCAGCCGATGCCCGTGTTGATGAGGGAGACGCCCGCCGCCTCGAGCTCCTGGGCGAGCTGCACGATCTCGGGCCAGGTGCTCCCCTCCTCCACGAGGTCGAGCATGGACAGGCGGAAGATCACCACGAACTCGGGACCCACGGCCTCCCGCACGGCGCGCACGATCTCCAGCGGGAAGCGGATCCGCTGGCTGTAGGCGCCGCCGTACTCGTCGGTGCGCTGGTTGGTGCGGGCCGCGATGAACTGGTGGATGAGGTAGCCCTCGGACCCCATGATCTCGACGCCGTCGTAGCCCGCCTGCTGGGCCTTCTTGGCGCTGTTGGCGAAGGCCTTGATGGTGCGACCGATGCCCCGCTTGGACAGCTTCCGCGGCGCGAACGGGGTGATGGGGCTCTTGAGGGCCGACGCGCTGACCGACAGCGGGTGGTAGCCATAGCGACCGGCGTGGAGGATCTGCATCGCGATGCGGCCCCCTGCCTCGTGCACCGCATCGGTGACGTAGCGATGCTGCGCCACCTCCAGGCGGTTGGAGAGCTTGGCTGCGAAGGGCTTGAGCCACCCTTCCCGGTTGGGGGCGATGCCGCCGGTGACCATGAGCCCCACGCCGCCCTCGGCACGACGGGCGAAGAAGGCGCCGAGCTTGCGCAGGGGACCGATCTCGTCTTCCAGGCCCACGTGCATGGACCCCATGAGCACCCGATTCTTCAGGGTGATGTGGCCCAGGTCGAGGGGAGAGAGGAGGTGGGGGAAGGCGGACGACATGGCAGCTCCGAGCAGGTGGAACCTGCTAACGCTCCCCCACCCTGCGAAGCGGCCGGACGCGTCGACAGAGTTGCGGGGCCTACGGGGGGAGCCGCTGGAGCAGCTCCGCCGCCCAGTCCATGGTGCGCTCCCGCGCGTGGGGACGGTTGTAGGCCTCCGCCTGCACCACCACCACGGCTCGAGCCGCTCGGCTCACCACCACGATGTTCCCCCCATTCCCGGACATGAACCACGCGGGGGCCGGCCCGGAGGCCGTGGGGAGGCGCGTGGCCCACCACAGCCCGCCGTAGAACATCTCCCGACCCAGCTGATGCCGGGGCGTCAGCACCGTCGCGAGCACCTCGGCATCCAGCACTGCCTCGCCCTGCCAGCGCCCCTCGTCGAGGACCAGCTGGCCGATACGGGCCAGATCGTCGGAGCGGATGGACAGCTGGCCCCCCGCCTGCACCTCCCCCGCCCGGGAGCGCGCCCACTGGACCGCCCCCACACCCAGCGGCGCGAAGAGCCGCCGCTCCACGTAGGTGTCGAACCGCTCCCCGACCGCCGCCTGCACGACCTGCCCGAGGAGGAACACCCCCGCCGTGCAGTAGGAGAACCGGCCCAGACCCTGGCTCCGGCGGAAGTCCGGGTCCCGTGGGAGCGCCTCGACGAAGGGTCGCCAGTGCTTGCGACGGTACATCCGCTCTTCTTGGCCGGGCGAGCGACGGTCCCAGTCGTTGCAGTCGAGGGGCGAGCCCATGAACAGCAGATCGTCGACGGTCACATCCGCGAGCTCCGGGGGAGCCTCGGCACCGAGCACCGCCCACACGGAGTCACCGAGCTGCAGCTGCCCATCACCGACCGCGGCCACCACCGCCAGCGCCGTGAGGGACTTCCCGGCGGAGCGGATGTCGTGCACGCCCTCGGGCGCTCCCTTGCGGCGGCGGGGTCGGAGGGGACCAGGGGCGTCGGCCCACACGACCTCGCCCCGGTGCCGCACCGTGTAGGCCACCACCTCGGGGGGCACCGGAACCGGTGACGCCGACTGGGCCCAGGCGAGGCCGAAGAGCCCCGCGATCAGCACCACGCCGCGCTCACGACAGGGTCAATGGCCCTGCTTCCTCGGCTCCGCCGGCGCGAGGGAGTCGGGCACCTGCTCGAGCTCGTCGGTCACGTCGGGGGCCTCGGCGAGGTCGGCCATGCCGTCGACCACCTCGAGGGGCCGCCCCGGGCACATGGGATTGGGGCAGTACGCGATCCGGCGCTGATCGTGCCGCCACAGCTTGCAGAGCTCGTTCGGGTCCATGTCGTGCATGGGCGGCATCGTACCCCCGCCGCTACCCCATGACCAGCGATCCCCCTCCCGAAGGGGCGGTACGACCTACTCGCTGACGCAGGCCTGCGCGGTGGCGTACGCGATCTGCTGCTCGTACCCGAAGGTGAAGCCGAGCACCCCGGCCATCAAGGTGAAGCCCTCCACCTGGGGCAAGTAGCTGCGGCCGATCTGCTGCTGGCGCAGGTGGAACTGCACATCCATCAGGTTGACCCGCAGGGGCCACTCGCCCACCTTCACCCGCTTCGGGAACTGAGCATCGAGGCGGCTCAGCCCGGTGCCTCCTTCGGGGAAGTGGGAGGTGACCGTGACCACCGGGGACTTGGGATCGTCGTCGAAGATGGGGAAGTCCTGGAGCAGCTCGATGGCTCCGGGCTCGTCGAGCCACTGGGTGACGGAGGTGGCGGTGGACGGGTCCCACGCGTCGATGGCCTGCTGCATCAGGTTGATGGCTTCGGCGCCACCGCTCGGGCCGTCGTCGTCGTCGTCGTCGCCGCCGATCGAGATGCTCACGGACCCTCGGCGCTTGTTGCTCTTCTCCACCTTCAGCTCGTCGTCGTCGTCATCGTCGGCGTGGGCGGCCTTGTGCTCCACGTTGACCACGTCCTGATCGATCTTCCCGATGACGGGGAAGATCGGCACCTCCATGAGGTCGGGGTCGTCGGTCTGGGCGGACGTGAGCGTGTAGTCGAAGCGGGTCCAGGTGCCGGTGTCGAGCCGCCCGGACCACGTGCCCGACGCCACCAGCTTGGCCGTGTCGCCCCGGGTGAAGGCGGTGGCCGGGGAGTGCAGCGCGGCGTCGACCCGCAAGGTGCCGGTGAGCTCCCAGCAACCCTCGGGGCCATCGAGGGCGGCATCGGCGGCCACCTCCCAGCGCTCGAAGTCCGTGGGGTCCACACCCTCGGGGGGCGCGGCCAGCGCGGCGGCCATGAGTATCCAGATCACTGCTTCCTCCCTTCACGGTCGCCGCCACCACCACCGCCAGGACGAAGGTGGATTCCGATGCCGATGTCGAGCATGCGCCCCAGCGCGGTCTCGCGCCAGGCGCCGTGGGCCGACCACACGACCCATCCGGTGTGCCAGCCGAGCCCTGCGCGCCAGGTGGTGTCGGTGCCGATCACCGGCAGCGTCGCCGTGACCGCGGAGGCCTCCGGGCGCACACCGGTGACGTCCCACACGGGCTCCACCTCGGCGTAGGGCTTGAGACGGCCGAGGTCGAGGGCCAGGGTCGCCTTGCCACCCACCTGCACCGCCGAGTCCAGGACCAGCGTGCCCGAAGCCCAGGTGCTGCGCTCCACCCGGGCCGTGGGCCCCACCCGAAGCCCCACGGGACCCAGCCACGGACCGGCCGTGAGGGCCGTGTGCACCCGATAGCCGGTCACGCCGCCCAGGGGTGCAGTGAGGCGCACATCGAAGGCGGCGCCGCCCTGCACGGCCCGGTCGCCGGTGGTGAACCACTGCCGGCCGGCCGCGGCCCCCAGACGAACCCCGGCCGAGCCGCTCTGCAGCCCCTGGAGCTGCGTCCAAGCCAGGATCGGCCGCACATACCACCGGCCGCGGAGCATCACCGGCGGGCCAGCCCAGTCGACCAGCCGCTCCAGCTCGGCGCCCTCTCCCTTCGCCGCATAGGCCTCGGCCTCCGCTTCGAAGCCCTCGAGCCCGCCACCCAGCTGGTAGGCGGGGATCTCGATCACCTCCGGGGCGCCGACGTCCACCGCTTCCTCGGCCGCCTCGACGTCCTCGGCCTCCTCGGCCTCCTCGTCGGGGGTGGGGGACAGCGTCTTCCCCTCCTCGGGCGCGTCGGAGGAGGCCTCGTCGACCTCGGGCGCGAGGGTCTTCTCGGGGGGCGCGTCGTCCGCCGGCTCGGGCTCGTTCGCCCAGGCCACCAGTCCGAGGATCCACCAGCTCATTCCATCGCCTCCACGGTCGCGCGCGCAGGATACGACGCGCCTCCGCCAGGCATTCACCTGACCTTGACGCTGCCGGCGGGGATCCGGGCTGGCGAAGCCCTCGGTCGCGTGTGACACGGCGCCGGAGGGGGGTCGATGGCGGAGCGGTTCATCGCGGTGTCCGGCAACATCGGCGTGGGCAAGACCAGCCTGGTTCGCTACCTGACCAAGCACTACGGCATGAAGGCCGTCTACGAGCCGTTCGGCGACAATCCCTACCTCGACGACTTCTACGGCGACATGAAGCGCTGGGCCTTCCACAGCCAGGTGTGGTTCCTGTCCCGAAAGCAGCGCCTGCACCTGCAGATCCACCGGGATCCGGGCACCTTCATCATGGATCGCACGATCTACGAAGATGCCGAGATCTTCGCCACCCACCTGGCCCGCAGCCGCAAGATCTCCAAGCGCGACTTCGAGACCTACCGCGAGCTGTACGACGCGATGCGGGAGAGCCTCCGCCCGCCCGACCTGCTCATCCACCTCCGCTGCAGCGTGCGGGCCATCCGTCGCCGCATCAAGCAGCGAGGCCGCGAGAGCGAGCAGGCGATCCCCGCGTCCTACCTGCGAAAGCTGAACCACCTGTACGAGGACTGGATCGACCGCTGGGACGAGTCCCCCCTGATGGTGTGGGACTCCGAGCGGCTCGACTACGTCGAGGATCTCGTCCATCGAATCGAGTTCCACCAAGCGCTGGAGCGCTTCCTGTGATGGCACGACCCGCTTTGCACCTCGGGTCGCGGCCGCATAGGAGTGCCGCTTCACGCCCCTGCTCTCGGCTGAGGAACGCTGGATGAAGGTCGTCTGCGACAACTGCCGCGCGGTGTACCGCGTGCCCGACGCCAAGCTGGTGAAGGCCGTCAACAAGGCCACTTGCCGCAACTGCGGTCACCGGATGCTGATCCCCCGCCCCAAGCCCGGGGCCGATCCCGAGGAGCGCACGCTGGTCACGGCCGTGCCGCCCACGCCGGTGGGTGCTCCGCCGCGGGCCGATGGGGGCCAGCACACACGGCCCCTGCCCGAAGAAGAGCAGGAGTCCACGCTCCCGGGCCGCGCTCCCGAGGACCACACCGACGACCGCCACCCCGACGACTTCGACGGTCCGTCCACCGTCGTGTCCGACATGCCCCCCGGGATGCCGGCCACGAGCTACCCCACGCCCCACAACGACGAGTCCCAGCGCACCACCCTCGTCCAGGCGCCGCCGCCGCAGATCCACGGTCCGCCGGCCCGCCGCAACACCCCCACCCCCGGCGCCCGCCGCACCCCGATGCCGGCCGCGCCCCGTCGCACCCAGGCCGGTGCCACCCGCCGGGCTGCGGGGCCCCAGGGCGGCGCGCCCCTCTACGGCGGCTCCGCCACCCAGGCCTACGATCCCAGCGGCGACCTCAACTGGGCCTTCTTCGGCACCGGCGCGTCCCTCTGCGGTGCCGCACTGCTCGCGGTCCTGTCGGTCTACAACCACCTCTTGCTGATGTGGTTCGGCCTGGCCTTCGCCTTCGGCGGCGGCGTGCTCACCTTCATGGTGCTGCTCACCGGCGCACGCGGTCGCCGCCCGGCCCGCACCATGCTCTCCGTCGTGCTCGGCTTCATCGTGTCCATCATCATGGCCACGTCCATGGTGGCCACCAAGGCCGGCGCCGAGGTGGCGGTCGACTACCTCGACATCCAGTTCGCCAAGCCCAGCGGTGGCACCACCGAGCCGGCGCTGCCCGAGCCGGCTGCGGCTCCCTCCCCCGCGCCCACCCCCGACCCGGGCAAGGCTCAGGGCGCTGGGGAAGACGGCGAAGACGGCGAAGACGCGGAAGACGGCAACGACGGCAACGCCGATGCCGAAGAGCCCGAGCCCGAGCCGAAGCCGTCGTCGCGGCCCTCCCCGTCGCCGCGCCCCCGCCCGTC
>ENA-OWNT01002036-OWNT01002036.1-seawater-metagenome-genome-assembly--contig:-NODE-2036-length-22353-cov-4.161878_pt1 | contig 22353 bp, 20 predicted proteins | sample MGYA00238136_ERZ651165 | MGnify/ENA primary metagenome ERZ651165 (study PRJEB26861, sample SAMN08777766) | seawater metagenome | isolation source: coastal seawater | place: USA: Florida | collected...
CCTTCCAGATCAAGCTCTGTAGTTGTATTTTGACGTAATCAGCCTTGATCTTAGCCCTGGTACCATTGAGGCCACTGTAGGCGCGATCTACCTTCTTGCCGTCAAAATATTCAGCATTCAAAACGGCATGGGGGATGCCTGTATCCAGGATGAAATTTCCGGATACGCCATTGACGGTAGCGGGCAAGACGATCATCTTACCTACTAGTTTGAATGAGATACTAATCCGTAAAGCTTGTAGATGTGAGAGTGCTAAAAAAGAAAATAGTGCGCAGAGTAAAATTCGAACTTTCATGCATGGAAGGATTTTGGTGCTGGTTTCGAGCTTCGCTATCCAAGCCTGGCTCGACACCAGCACCCAGGTGAGAAAATCCTTCACCGGTGAAGTCACTACAAATATGAGTATTTTAAAGCTGGAAAGTTTTAGCTATTGTTACAATTCTGTTCTGATTAGTCCGATTTTGTTCCATATTTTCAGCTATTGTTACGATTCTCCTAATCAGAATTATCCCCAGGCCTAAGCAAAGGAGAATAGATAATGTCGAATTTGGCTACCTTTACCCTCCATTCCGAACCTTTGAACTTGATCAGATGAAACCGATTACGATTCTTTGTTTTTTTGCTAGTTTATTTTTGGCGCTTCCCGGTTTTTCCCAAGAAAATGCAGATGACCTAGCCATGGTCAAGACCAGCGTCGAAAACTACTTCCAGGGCTACATTCATCGGGACCAAGCCCGTCTCGAACGCGCCTTCGATACCGAAAATGACGCGGACAGTGATGCTATATGTGGATCTGACGATTGGTGTCCACATGACCCGACAAACTCATGTTTGTTGGCCAATATCACAACGGCGGGTGCACAAGTCACGACTCAATCATTTTTAACGCGGCCACAGCGTTTGCACACGGTTCAAAATGCTACAATAACTGCGCGTGTGTCAACGATGCCGCTGGATAGCACGGTGGGTCTGACTTCGCTTTATTCGTTTCCCCGTACGTCGCGTGCTTCCGAGACAAGTGGTGATGATTCGCCTTCCACGACATTTCATGCCACTCAAGCCATTCAAACGTCAGATGTGATCACTTCGACTTCCGAAATTCTCACCGTAATGCAGACTGACACTACTATGTCACACGAGGATGTTTCCACGTCGGCATCACAATCAGCTCACCAAAACCTGACAACTGCACTGGCGGAGTCAGTGGCGAGCACGGTAGGCGCGACACTGCAACAGACAATGACTGTCACTCCACTGCAACCACAGACGTCCGTAATGCCAGAGCAAACATCTTTGCCGCCAACATCTGAGAATCTGCCTGATACGGCGACTGACACTGTTCAAACCTCTACCGCATCGACCCCTTTCTCGGACTTTGACGCGTCGCAAGCCGCACGAACCAGCGCCAGCAATGTAACGACCGCACAACTATTTGATACAACTACAACCATTGCACTGTCAACAGTGGCGATCCATAATTCACCCGGAATTCAGACGTCGATGCCAGAGCAGCAGGGCGCAGAAGCCACCTCCAGGCACTTGACTAATCGGAACACGGGAAGCTTGGCAACTGCTTCCCGGATATCAGAGAACAGCGCAACTGTAAATGCATGGACTGGTGCCAACACTACCGCCATGCGAACATCAACACTATCGTCTTCATCCGCGAATGCAACGCGAGCATCTATCGAACTACGGACGTCTCAACCTGCAAGTGACGTGTCAAACGAAATTACGTTTCCAGCTTCAACACAGGAACCAACGCAAAAAGCATCAGTGACGACTCAAAGCAGGCAATCAACGGCAGGTGACGTCGCTACAGGTGTGGTCGACGCAACATCGATGCCACACTACGTCGGAACAACATCATTGTCAGTGAAGCCAGTCCTACACAACGACTCAACCATCGACGTTGCAACTTTGGTGGCGTCAACAGTGTCAACGTCCCCCGTGTTCGGCTCCTCACAGATATTTTCCTCGAGTACTACGCCGTTGCGAAGTTCAACCATTGCAAACAACAACGTGAGTTCTCGCAGCACGGTAGAATCTTCTTTCCATCAATCAAGCTCGTCGGCACCAACTACGACGATGACTGCAAAAGGATCGATCCTGACAGATATGAATGCCACTCTGGCCACCACCGAACTGATGATAACGTTCTTCTCCACTGACGGACCAGTACAATCCTCGACCTCGTCATCGCAACAAGCAGTCAAGTACACGTCAATTACGACATCGCAGCCGTTGGACACGTCGCACGCTGGCATGACTACCATCGTCTCAACGGTTCACGACTTGACTGCATCCCCAGCATCCATAACGAGCACTCCAGATCTGCGTACGACACATCCTCGTGAAACGACATTGAACCCAACGACGATCATGACGACAGCATGTTGGGAAGGCGCTGGCAACGACAGTGACGAAGATTTTGTGTGTGACGAGCTCGATTCGTGTCCAATTGACTTTGAAAACGATGCCGATAGTGATTCATTGTGTGCGAGCGTGGATTCATGCCCATACGATGCAAATGATGACAGCGACTCTGACTCGATTTGTGGCAATGTAGATAGCTGCCCCAATCACGCGTCGAACGATGCATTTTGCAATAGCATGGATGCTTGCGACTACTCCAGCGTTGTTGCATCCACAGTATCCCTGTCTCCAGATTCCTTCATCGACATCGATTCTGATGGGTGCTTGGATGCTGTCGCACGCGACTCCGACTTTCAAGCAAATGCCTTGCTGCAGGCACAACGATTGCTCTTAGACGTCAATTTTCCGTCGGTGAACTTGTCGAGCTCGGAGGTGAGCGGCGAATCTGCACTACAGATCTTGGGATTGTCCGCGGAGCGGCGGTTGGAAGTCGTTGAAGAATCGCTCTCACAAACTTTGGGTGTTGGGACGCAATGGATTGAAGCAGTTGCCAACCAACGACGCCTGCGTGCCGACCTGAATTCTCGCGCTTTGGCAAGTGGAGTATCTGGAATTGTTGTCAGTGTGTTCCTCGACGGGGCGTCTCAGCTGCTTTTCTCAGACGTGGACCAAGATGGGATTGTGGATGAAGATGACAGTTGCCCTTTCGATCCGTTGAACGACGCAGACAGTGACGGCATGTGTTCCACGGAGTTTTGCTTCGATTTCTTCTTCGAGAGCATTCTCTCGTGCAACAACTATCGGCCAAATGAGCGACTTGCGCGTCGCTGCGCGTTAGCCGGGAAATGTCGAGTTTGTTCCTGCAGCTGTTACTCAGAATGCTATGGCAACGTGGATGCGTGCCCCTTCGATGACGAGAACGATGCAGACAGCGATGGTATTTGTGGCGATGTCGACAGTTGCCCTTACGATGATGAAAACGACTTTGATGGAGACTTGTGGTGCGCTGACGCAGAGTCTTGTCCCTACGATGCCTTCAACGATATAGATAGCGACAGCATCTGCGGGGATGTCGACTCGTGTCCTGTTGACAGCGACAATGACAGTGACGCAGACTTCCTTTGTGCTGATATAGATTCGTGCCCGTCAGACGGTGACAATGATGCAGACAGCGACTTGCTCTGTGCTCCTTTGGACTCATGCGATTTTGACGCTGAAAACGATATTGATTCTGACAGACTTTGTTCTGACATTGACAGCTGCCCTGATAATGCCAACAACGACAACGATGGGGACTTCGTTTGTGATCCGGATGTTCTCGACGAGGGCATCGTTGTGACCTATGGAGTGTTAAACGAGACGGAGTTCATCGTCGTGATGTGCTTCGCGATTGTTATTCTGTTGATCATCGTCGTTGTGATCATTGTATGCGTTGTCAGAAATCGTCAACGAGCCGTTGATCGTGCAAAGTTGGCTGCAACGTATGCTCTAGAAAACCTGGCCATCAAAGATGCAGCTCCAGCAGAGAGTCCCGCGCGGCGATCGCCCGCGCCACAGTCGCCAGCACCGGACGCAAACCAGGGCGCAACTGCTCCACCACAACCGTTGATTGGCTGGGAGCCCGATCCGCAGTCAATGACTCAGGACAATTTTAGATTGAGTATCACGCAATTCTATCAAAAGCATCATCCTGGTCGTGTTAACAAGGCGGAGGGTCTTGCCCGAGTTTATCGGGATCGTAGAAGTCGGCTGTTCGAGAAGTTATGGTCGGCGTACGGCACCGTTCCTCACTACATCGACGGCGATGGGCTTGAAAGTCGCGTGCAGCGTCTTGGACCTGTGACAATGCCAATTGGAGATCGGGAACAAAGTAGCAGTATCGCAAACACACCCGCTCGCCGCGACGATGTGTTAGAGCTGGGCGAAGAAGATGATAGCCCGCGGACGTTTGCGGAAAAGAAAAGAAAAGCAAGAGAGGAACTTCGCCGCGCACAACTTCTGGCTGAACAGTCGCGTCTAGCAGAAGCTGCAGCGCTTGAATTGCAAAGGCAAGCTGAAGAGGAGGAGCGACTTGCCACGCCTAAGAAAACAGCTGTGAGCGATATAGAACGTCCAGTTGAAATGGAAATGGTGCCGATGTCATCATCGCCACAACGATCACGGAGAAAATCGCCGAGGAAATCGCCCTTGCGCAGGAAACCAAACGCGTCACGAGCAGCATTTTAGAAAATTAAAAGTTAGTTATTGACGTTGCCCATAGTGTTGTTGATTTTGGGATTCATTGGGTTTTCGAGCTGTATGTTGTTATCACACGTCCCCGCCGAAATTTTTGATGAGGCAGTGCTTCATCATTCGAGATGTTTTCACGCCGTTCGTTCGTGCCCAGTTGGTACAATCAGACGCTCCATATCAATCATACATGGTCTGCAACACAATTCGGACACCCTGGACCCCGTGGACGTTTGGTGTGGTGGTCTGCTTCCAGTCCTCAACCGTATCATCGACTCTTATTCTGAAACCTGACATTATAACCAGCAACTATGTGAATAAGGCACGCTCCAAAAGTAGTAGTCCATCAGACCCATTCCTCTGGCATCCACTGCTGACGTGGATGCGTAACCAAGCACACACCGTTGATAGCCACTTGCAAGTCATGGGTACTATTCAGAACGCCACTGCGTGCCACACCATCATGTTGCGTGTTGGATGGGTGCTCAAGCAACTACAAATCTTTTGCTTTTTTGACAGTCACTTGATTGACCCTCGTATCACATCGTCACGTCAGTCATAGAGGTGACTCCTGAACTCAGATGACGCGTTGCACGTCGTCTCGCGTAACGTAGGATAGCGTAGGGTAGCGTAAGGTAGCGGAGGGTAGACGTCGTCACGCGTAGCGGAGGGTAGCGGAGGGTCGACGTCGTCTCGTGCAGCGGAGGGTAGCGGAGGGTAGCGGAGGTAGACGTCGTCTCGCGTAGCGGAGGGTACTCGAGTAGGGTAGACGTTGTCTCGCGTAGCGTAGAGTAGACGTCGTCTCGCGTAGCGTAGAGTAGACGTCGTCTCGCGTAGCGTAGAGTAGACGTCGTCTCGCGTAGCGTAGGGTAGCGTTAGGGTACTTAGTACTCGAGTAGGGTAGACGTCGTCTCGCGTAATCGCGTAGCGTAGCGCGAAGTAGACTAGGGGGGCATAGGGCATGTCGATCTCATCGTAGTCCTTCCCTCAACTTTCCATGATTGAGGGGTGTAACTCATTTCGCAGTCACATCACAAACATCGTCACAGTCAGCAGCTCACAGTCACTCACAGCCGCAGCCAGTGAGCGTTGGCCGCTGTGGCCAAAGAACGAACAACGACGACGACAACGACGACGACGACGACGACGACGACGACGACGACGAGGCGCTGCGTTCGCGTCGTCTCTCTCTCCCTCTCTTGAGCGATGAGGCGGTGTTGTGGACGTGGTATGTGGTATGGTGTGGTGTTTGGATGAGGGCGTGTTTTGTGGTTTTTGAGGTGTGCTTGGCTGAGAAGTATTTGCGTTTGTGTTTGTGTCGTGTGGTGATGGGCGCGTTGCCATGTGTCATTTGCTACTCGAGTGATGTGTGATCACGCAGCTGGCGCAGTTTCAGAACGCCGCGGTCGGTGACGAAGAGAAGAGCGGGCGTGACGAGGACTCTTTGACTAATTATATTGAACGACTTCGGCGTCACTGGCCACGTTGTGTGTGTGCAGGACGTGATTGTGATCGGTTGGTGTTCCGACTCCTGAATCTACTGGTGCAGCTAAACCCATTGTACTACAAGACGCCATCTTCGTTCCCCGATTGTGCGGCTCGCGTGCGTAACAAGATTGTAGGCAACTGTTGTCTATTCATATTGTTCACAACTGTGAAGTTTTTTTTAACCTTTTCGCAATCAGAACCTGTCACGATGTTTCAGGTCTCGCGCTTCGGCGGTTTCAGCAACCGTCCGAAGGGCCAAGGCCAAGACAAAATTAATCAACTTCTGAATAAACTCAAGAAACCTGAGAAAGACCACCGTGAGGAAGCGGAAGAGCGCGCCGCTCAAGACAGGGATTCTATTAGTGCCTCAGAGAGCGACAGCGAGCAAACCAGTGACGATGAAAGTAGTGGTGATGACAGTAGCGAGCATGATGATGGACGCGTTGCTGAAGAGCAAGTGGTCGCAACGAACGCCTCCGAGAGCCCTCAGAGCCGGGGCGCCTCCCAGTCGAAGCAACGTCATGACGATGCAGGCGCCAACGGCATCGATGGAATCAATCTTCGATCCACGACCCTAGACATTGTTAGAACGATGATGGGTAGCGCAAAGAATCGATCGAATGTGCTGCGCTCAATGGCACGTGTTCCGGCCACCTCCGCTGAGCGGGCTCTGGGCGCGGAGCAAGAGTCGGCGGAGCTGGCTCGGAAAGCAGAGGCTGCCAAGAAGGCGAAGCAGGCTCAGGCAGACACATGGTCGTGTCTGGATACCACCTTGCAAAAGTCCGCTAAGAGCAAGGGATTGAAAACGTGGTTTCCCATCCAAACACAAGCCCTTCCCACCATTATCAATGCCTTAAAACCACCGGGTGACAAGGCATGCGGCGGGGACTTTTGCATCGCAGCTCCAACTGGCAGCGGGAAAACACTTGCATACGTCCTCCCTGTCCTGCAAACTCTGCTAAACCGGCGTGTCATCCGCCTTAGAGCGCTCATCATACTTCCAACACGCGATTTGGCGATGCAAGTGTACGGCGTATTTAAGGCCTGGGCCAAAACCACAGACTTAAAGATCGGCTTGGTACGTGGTCAAGCCCCGTTCAGGGCGGAGCAAGAAATGCTGGTGGGATCATCAGATGTATTCTCTACCAACGGCTCACTTAACACAGCCAGCGGCACGTGTCGGGTTGACATACTAATTGCGACCCCTGGCCGCCTTATTGACCACTTGGAGCAGACTCCGGGATTTAGCCTTGAACATCTTCGAATATTGGTGATAGATGAGGTCGATCGCTTGACTCGCCAGTCATACCAGCAATGGCTTGCCAAAGTAAACGACAATGTACACGCCGCTCACAAGCGTCATTCTTCTCCGAGTGTACCACCCGCGTCTCGGACAGACTCTGACAGAGCTCTAGCAGGCCGTGGTCTTCTTGGCCGGTGGAGCAACACTGGTAGCAGCGTGTGTGCTCAGTTGGGGTATGCCGATATGGAACTCCTCTCTGTACCTGTTGCCACGGTGCACCGGCCTACAGCAGGTTTTGCATGGGTGCCATTTACTCGCATTTTAGTATCGGCAACGCTCACGACCAATCCGCAGAGGCTTGAAGAAATGCAACTCCGGCGTCCAACAGTTTTTTCGCTTACAACACCACCAGGGAATACTTCGACGCGCAAGCGTAAGGCGGGAAGTACAAATGGTAGCACAGGCCACGACGGTGCAGATGACGGCCACAAATACGTCCGAGTGAAGAATAAGATGAAAAAGATGTTCGCAACACCAGCCAGCCTCAGTGAACATATGGTGCTGTGCCGCACCGGGGCAGAACGGCCGTTGGCCTTGCTGCACCTGTTGAACGGTCAGTGGAATTCTCGTGCCTGCAATACTCCTCCTCGCCCCTGTTGGAATTTGCTGTTTTTTTTATTGCTGAATTGCGTTGTTGCCATGTGCGCCACAGAACAAGTCACGAAGAAGGGCCTTCAAACTATTATCTTTTGCTCTTCCGTCGAAAGCACCCACCGTCTCGCAAGATTGTTGGAAATTTATGGTGGGTTTCCGGGCGACGGGGTTTACGAGTTTTCGCGAACCGTGAGCCAAAATCGCCGCAACGAGATGATTAAAGGATTTAGGGCCAGGAAATGTTTGGTTTTGGTAGCTTCAGATTCCATGGCCCGTGGCATGGACATGGTCGAGTGCAAAGTACGTCGCAACCATGGGGTGAGGGCTTCCGCGCTGCAAATTGGTGCCATAATATATGCATGTGTGATTAAACAGTTGGTCATCAACTACGACGCCCCAGTCTATGTCAAAACCTACATTCACCGAGCGGGTGCGTGCTGATAGCGTTTGCGTGTGATGTACTCCGAAATTATGCGTCTGCATGCATGGTTCATGGTTTCTAACTTCTTCGTTTTCCGCGCAGGTCGAACAGCCCGGGCTGGGCGAGCTGGAGACGTGTACACGATCTTGAGAAACGATCAAGTGCGCCACTTCAAGGAATTGCTTCGACGCATTGACAACAATTACGTCAACCAGATTTCATTCGACTTCTCCAGCGATGGGTCAAGTAATGATGACTCTCCAAGCAACGGCAACGGCCACGAGACACACAGCAAGCGTGCTCGACCAAGCGGTGGAATCGACTTCCGCCCGTTAGTTTCGAAATTCCAAACTAGTTTGAAGAGATTGCAGCAAATTGTTTTGCTGGAGAGAAATGGTTCTTTACGGCTAGATGCGCCAGTGCCGGATAGCCAATGATCGACTTCGCGCCATAGAACGACGCAGGTTTCGACATGGAAGTGTGCTTACTCGTTATTTTTACAAATTAGAGTGCCTGGCTGCACAGTAAATGATGTGACGTAATGCTCTGTCCACATTGTTGAGCACTTATCTGTTATTCAAAAACCCAGGTTTGCAATCGTTGTATTTCTGTCGTCGCTCTGCCATGTAGTCATCAATCCCAAGATCAAATCCGTTTTTCGTGCCATCAGCAATCTTGGCAAATGCAGGGACTGCTTCCATAAATCTGTCATGGTAGTCCCTGATCTCTGGAACAAGAGAGTCGTAGAAGGGGCCGCTCTTCATGCAATGAATCAGCGCGCACATACTGAAGTCCGCAATGGATGGTGTCGAGCCACCGACGAAACCTTCCGCCAAAAACCTGGTGTGGAATGTCTTCAGGCGAGCGTTGGTCTGGCTCATCGACTGACTAGCCTCGACAGGCGATTCCTTTGCTGCAAACCCCATGCCAGCGTACACTACCTTCTCGGAAAATTTCGCGTACACACCAATTTGTCGTTCGTCCAGCGCCATGTCAATCAGGCACTGACGCTTCGGGTCAAAATTGCCATAGTATTTCGCGGCTAAAGTCGGGAAGATTTTGCACAAGTAACGAAGGATGGAGCTGGACTCGTGAAAGTGGTGGCCCTCGTGCGTGATCGTGGGGATTGTGTGATATGGGTTCATGGCAATGTAGTCTGGTGTCATGTGCTCTGCCTTCAACAGGTCGCGGTAGTGCAGCTTGTGGGGAATTCCGCAGTGCTCTATGAACGCCCAAACCGGCAATACATTTGGGGAGATGGGCATGAAGTAAAGTTCGACAGGCTCTTTGGAATCGCTGCCGGCTGCAGATCGTGCAAAGCCGAGCGCGAACGCCACGATCTCTTCGGGTGTTCCGGCCGCGCCATGTTCCTTGGCTGCGTCAGCAATTTGCTTGAATGTCAACCCGGTTGACATGATGTTGTGCTTTGTCTTGGCGCAACAAACAGTCAAATATTAGGAAGATTGCTCTGAATTTCCTGCGTAACAAAAAATTGCTCGGCAAGTACTGACTGTCAAAGGCACAGAGTCGATGCAAACGCCCGATCCACTCTGTGACATGTGCCATGCGTGCCAAGGTCGTCGCCACCCATCGGCACTCGCCTTTGTCAAAACAACTCGGTCGAGTTTGGTGTTGCTTCGAGCGCACATGACATTGGTCCTTACTGGTTGTCGTTGGTAGTGGTCAACGTCGGTCCACCAAAAAGAAAAAGGTGCATTAGTGCATTAGCAAGCCTCGTCAACCAACAACACACCGAAGCGTGCGGCGCACGCACTCGGGTTTCGTCCGCGAGCTTCCTTCACTCTGGTGTTGTTGGAAAAGCAAGTTGCGGTGGGAAACAAGGGTGGGTGTGCCGCAGCAAGGCAGCTTCCAGTGAAATCAACAACGACGAACGAACGAACGACCGACCGAACGACCGAACGACCGAACGAACGAACGACCGAACGAACGAACGAACGAACGAACGAACGACTGAACGACGAACGACGAACGACGAACGACGAACGAACAACGAACGACAACACAACGAAATCGCTGAACGAACGAACGACGAACGAACGAACGAACGAACGACGATGCTTCAACACCAACACCCCACGCTCTGGTACTCTCAATTTATCATTTTACGACGTCTCCCCATTTTCACTATTACACTGATGTGAGTATGAGTGAGTGATGACTTCATACTATCACTATACAGTTGAAAACGTGGTAAACTATACTTCACTCGGACGGACACTGCAAAGCGTCCAGAAACATCTGAGAGTGGAGAAGGTTATCTATGGAATATTGGGAAAGTGTTTGAATGAGTGAGTGAGTGAACAAGGAAGTCAGTGGATTACTGCGAACTGCGGTGACTGATTGGTTGAACTCAACAGTGAGTGAGCAATTTAATGTATGTAAGTGTGCGGAGTTGAGCGAATGATTAAGTGAGCGAGTGAATACCCCAATGAACGCGGAAGGCAGTGACTGATCAACTCCCGCATTGTGTAGTCCATCGAACGTCCAACCTCTAAAAAATCCAAAACGTCCAAAACCAAAACGTCCAAAATCATTCAATGTCAACGTCCAAAAATCTGAAAAGCTGAAAAATCGACGAAGCACAGCGGGCCGCAACTTTGCAACTTTGCAATTTTTTCAATTTTTGATTTTGTGATTTTGCGATTTTGCGATTTTGCGATTTTTTGTGATTGCTTTTGTCGAACGCCAAACGCCTTTACTTCATCACCACCTACAATACCAAACTTCCAAACTTCCATTCCTTCACAACAGTCACTTTAAAAAAACGAAATCATGGTCACAGCAGACCGAAAGTCTCCACCACAATCCAAACCCCAAACCATCAAACCATCCAAACCTCAAAACCAGCCAAACCCCAAACCATCCAAAACCTCAAAACCTCAAAAAACACAAAAACAAAAATAAAAGTGACAGTGACAGTGACAACACTGACAGTGAGTGACTGCGGACACCGGACACCGCCGCCTTCACAGTTCTCCCCGAAGTGACTGACTGACAGTGAGTGAGTGAAGTGAGTGAGTGAGTGGAGGTGATTGGTATCCGTGGGAGGTGGTGCTTGAGAGCTTGAGAGCTCACTCACTCACTGTCACACTGTCACACTGTCACGCACTGTTGTTCATAGTCACCCAGCACGCACGCCCGGGGCGCCATTTGTGCGTCGTCGCTCTTTGTTGTAGTCATCATTCTTGGCGTGCGTGCGCGTGTCGTGTCGTGTTGGAGTGTCAGTGTCAGTGTTGTGTCGTTGTTGTTGGTGGTGTTGTCATTGTTGTTGTGTCGTTGTGTCGTTGTGTGTGGAGTGTGGAGTGTGGAGTTGGTGTTGGTGGTGGTGTTGGTGGTGGTGTTGTGTGTGGAGTTCGTGGTGGTGTGTTGTAGTGTGGAGTTCGTGGTGGTGTTTTTGGTGGTGTTCGTGGTGGTGTTCGTGGTCGTCGTCGAATGTCGCTCACTTTGGTGTTTGAGCTTTGACTAGTGTTCATGTTTTCATGGGGCCGTGGAATCGTGACAGGAGAGTGGGAGAAACGGACAGGTGCATCAGGCATTGAAGGCGTAGAACCTGCAGAGAGTGTGTTTTGCTATTGCTTGCGTGCCTCCTCAGTCTACTTCATTTATGGTCGTTCCCCTCCGCGGCGCAAAACGGCTTGACGGCACCAGCGTGCCTAGAGTCCAGAGGTGTGCTGACGGAGTGCGTCGTCTAGTGAGTGGGTTGTCAACCAATTTGGCCTGCTGCGTGGGATCAAGATCTCTCATGTTTTGAGCGGTAGGCAACAGACGTAGCAGTGGAGCTGTGGAATTTCTGCTTCGAATTTGTGCGGCATTTGTGTTCTTGGAATTACGGGACATTGCATACGTGCTGTTAAACGGTCGCTTGCGGCTTTGGAGGTGTTAGGAGCGGCTGGATCGCAACAACACAAACACCCTCGGCCTGCGCCGCAGCTGCCCGCTGATGTAACTATTGTGGCGCGAAAGCTATTTGTGTGCAACACATCGACGATCCTCGCTAAAAGATGGATTTATTGATAGTGGCTGTCCTTGCTGTCTGCGGAGTCGCGGCCGTCATCTTTATCTTGTTCGTGGGCGGCTCCAGAGGAGACAATGTGGTAAGTGTGAGCGTAGTCAAGCAGGACCGTGTCGCTGCCAATACCGCATGGCGTTTCCAAGAACTTGTGTTGTCGGTCGTTCTCAGCAGCGCTAAGGAGTTGCCGTTCGACTGCGTTGTCGCTGTTCAAGACGCCACAAAGCCTGATAAAATTGAAATGATTCAATGTGACAGCTCTTGGCTCCGTGCGGGCAAAGGCTCGAAGTCGCCTCCAAAGTCTCCTTCCTCTTCAAGTGAAGCTGTGCAATCAAAATATCTTACTGTTACGGTTCCTTTGCGAGCGCTTCGTGCGCTTGGATTTACTCAGGTGGACAGAGTGCACGTCTACTTTGTCACCGGCTTGCTCGGTGAAAACGAGGACAATATTGACGGCAAACTGTCCTTGTTGAAGAGCTGCCCGTTCGTTGAGGTGAACGTGTACCCCAGCATTTCCCCGGGGGCGAGTACAATATTTTGCGGTGTGAACACCGTGGAGGCTGTCACGAAAGAATTGTCTGACCTTCGAGACAGGACGGGACTTGCCGACATCGCTGCACAGTCACAGTTGCAGCGACTACTGGAGATGCAGACGGAGGATACGGCAGCCATCGTCGACGATAAGTTGCGGTTCACAGTTAACTTGTCCCAGAAAGTGCTGTCGGATTCGTACATTCTCTTGCTGCCATGCGGGGACTTTTCGGAGACATCTCCATCGCACGATTTGCTGCAACAGTTGGACCAAGAAGCTTCGCGGCTGCGTAAGTTGCTAGGTTGCCTCCGACATGCAGTGCGTCCTTTCGTGCCCTCTGACATGTTTTGCGTTGCCAATGTGGGACTGGGTTGTAGGCGGGCGGGCCGCAACCGAGGAAGAATCGCTGGACCGTCTCGAGCAACTACGGAAGCGCAATGATCATAGCGTGCCCATTTTGGAACCAGGGATGGCGAGTGCGCCTCATTTTGAGTTTGATCTCGGCTTCCTGCTCGAGGACAGCAAGTTGTCGCGGCAACGAAAGTTATTGGATGCACAATTTCGAGTGTGCGTCGTGTTGTGTGCACCCTCCGGCGAGCGGCAATCGTCTGCCCATGCAACCGGTGCGCACTACCGCGTCCCCGTCGCTGCATACTTTAGCACTCAAGTATGCAAGGTTTTTGTTCCCGAGCCTGTCTTCTTGCCAATATCAGCCGAAGGGAAGAACACCCCGAGCAAGGCGTTGGTGTCTCACGCTCCCGTGGGCACTCAACTGCAATGCATATTCGTACGTTCGATTTTTGAAAGAATCGATAGCAGACACGTATGCTGGGCTTTGTGTCGTGATCTTCCTGACGGGCACTTTGAGAAGGGCCCCAGCTTAAATCCAGACTTTGAAGCTTCTTATTTCAACGATCGCTTCGTGCGCCGATTGGTGCGTCGCTGGCTACGTTCTATTCGCAGAATCGTAGTGCGAGTGTTGATTCGTCGTTGAATTCGTGGCTGTGCATGTTTTGTAGACCGTTCCACGGGAAGACACTATCACAGAGAGCGGGCACTTTCGAGTTCGCGTGTTGCACCGTCATCGCGACGCGTCTGTTCTTGCTGGACCCGTCTTTTCGCTGGACCCTCTTCCAGTGCCCACCGTCGACCGCGCATCGACTTTGTCGAGCGAAGCTGACTGTGTCACCTTCCATGTTGGTGAGGACATAGTCACTACACACCCAACACTCAACACGAGCAGTGACTATGCTACGTTGCCGCAAGCATTTGCCATTGTTCAATTCAAGGGAGCGCTCCGACAGGATTCAAGCTTCGCGGAGGATCTTGCCGATCAACTCGCAGCAGCGTACTCGATTGAAAGTAAGCTTCGTCCTCCAACAGTTGCGTCGATACAGGCGCCTTTGATAGCGAACATTGTTGATGTGCCGTGTAGGTTTCCAGAAAATCAAAGATTCTCTTGTGAATGCGCGCGATAATGATTCGTTGACCAAGTCGCCCGAGGGTGATCTCATCGCCAAATCGCACTCCACCGAAGCGCGTATTTCACTTGTGAATGCGCTTCGCCTTCCCAGTCAAATACAAGAGCCATCTCACACCTTTTCGCTGAAGACGGAGCGGCTTGGTCCAGGGTGGTATGTTTGCACGCCGTACCTGCCACAAGTGCAACGAGGCGAGAGAGTCGACAGCGATTCCGGTCGGATTGAAGCCTTGTCGGTTGCCAACGCCAACCGAGTCTTCCACTTGCTGAAGAGCCCAAACTTGCGCCAGCATACGATATTGATTGCTCCACCGAGACTGCAGGCCGAAATTGTGCCTGGTGTCCCGGGCATGGTCATTCATGGGTGCCCGCCTGCTGTGGCTGATCATCTGGTTCTGCAACATTTTTTGATCGACGACTTCAACTATGACCAACTCCAGGAACATGGCAGTGCCCAAGGCGAAGTCGTCGCTGACGACGATGCACGTAGCGGCGCTTCGATGCAGATTGCGTTGGGCTCCGAATTCCCGTCGCCTTCTGTGCCTGGTTCCTATCTCATTTTTCAGTCACACCACGATCCATCCGACCGTCTCCCTACACAGGTGCTAGCTACCAAAAAGATAAGCGTCGGTTTCGTGGCTCATGGATCCATTATGGCCGATGCCCTGCAGTTCGCTCCAGATAGCACCAGCGGGATGAGCAGCAGAGGCTGCTCTGTGGGCGGTTCATCTGCCGTTGACTTCAGGGGCAAATGGCAAACTTGGGTCCCGAAAGACAAAATGTCTAAATTTTTGAAGCAGTGCGGACCTGACTCCGTGCAGACGCGGTTCAAACACCTGCAACCAGGACGGTACCGATGTGTGTACGAGGACCCCAAATCGTTACCCGGTGGTCCTCCAAACGCGGTTGCTGTTTCCAACGCGGTGCACATTAATGGGCCCAACGTTCACGTTCGCAAGACAGGTGGCGTTCAAATTCGAGGAGCAGTTTTGCACCGAAATAATGTGTGTATCCTTACTGTGTGCATGACATTGTCCGACGAACGGTGAATTTGTGATTGATTGTATTTGCATGTGATTGGCTGTGACGATTGCAGGCTTTGAGTGTCACCTTGGACACCGCCATGACCATTGGGGAGAATTCTAAAATTGGAATGCGTAGGATAGAGCGACATGAGGGCAAAGCATTGATCGACTTTGTGGCGCCATCAGCGCTTTCGGCGGTCGGAAGCGCCTTCACCGTCCCTGACCAGTTGCTCGCGTGCGTGAGGCTGTCCACAGAATGCGGACCCCGCGACTTTGTTGCCCTTTACCCGACTGACACCATCCGCGCTGGTGAAGCATCCAATTTCGTTCCTGGCACTCAACACTTTTTCGATGAGCACGACTCTGACACGCAATGGACTGGCGGAGCCAACATCGTAGTCGCATTGTCAATTTCCTCAAATGTCAAGCTAGAGGCTGGCCAGTACAGAATTGGTCTCGTCCGTGCCCAGGATCCCGACGAGAAGCAGAGGTACGGCCTCGTCGTTTTGGCGTGATGGATTGCTAGATTTGACTGCATGTGTAACTGGGAAATGAACCAATTTCTTTTGCCGACAGTAGCTGGAGCCTGCGCAATGTATTCCGGTCAAAGCCAACGATAGAACTGGTGTTCGCATCGCAGTCGCGCCAAGCACTCGTTGTGAATCGAGGTGAGCATTGCAGTTTTGTGCTTTGTTGAGCTGATCATCACTCCCGTCTAATACCTCTTTGCAATGCGCACCCCTCGACACAGATGGAAAGCTACAATTTTTGTTGGCGCGACAACCGTACCCTGTCCTGCGCCCATCCTTCTTTCCGCATTGCCCTCTGGTATGTCTCGGGTTGTGATGGACAACGTGCGAATGTGCACACCTTTTTCATTTTGCAACCCTCGTATAACATGCCCACAGATCCGCGATATCGGAAGCCCTGGGTATGGCAGTGTCACACACGCTGCGCTCGTGGCAACGCAGCACGAAAATTTTGTCAAGGGCTTGCACGAGCAAATGGTTACGTCTATTTCGACAGCGCAAATCCAACGCAACGACTCAGCGGCGTTGTTCAACGTATTCCAAGTGCCCACGGACAGCACAGCGAGCGCTGCGGACGGTGCAGCTGACTCGTGTGTCCAAATATTCGACCTTGTTGAAATAGCAGGGCTGTCGTCGAACGCTCCAAAATATCGTCGCTCGACGAACTTAGGACTGCTGATATGCAGTTCAAACAACGCTGGAATGTGGACCAAGTGGGCTCCACTGCCGGCAGGTTGCTGTTTCCGCCGCTTTGGTAAACTACGTGCCCGCATTGCGCCACCCCGCGAAGTCGAGTTCTGTCGAGCCGTCTCGGGAGTGGATGGCTCAATCATCGACGGAGGTAACGTTGCACATCCCAACACCACGCTGCACTCTGATCCGCACCAAACCGTCGCATCGGCGTCTGACAATATTGATTGTGTGTAGGTGGCCGCAGTGTGGTGACTGGTACCATTGTCGAAATTGTTGGCCGCTGCGGGCCTGAGTGTCTCGTCCTCTGGCGCCAAGAGGCTGAGTACATATGGGTCAGCAACGATGACCTTGAGGTTATCGTGGAGGCCGACACGTCCAGCAGCGAAGTTAGTGGAACACCTCCGCCACTTGATGATATTATCGTGCCTCCAGATGTCCCGAAGCGCAACCGACCTGTTGCGGGACAGCCAGTCGACAGCGGCAGTCACGACGACCGGGACGAAAGCGACAGCGGCAGCGACAGCGATGGCGATGACGACGAACCGCCTCCGGCTGTTCCGGCCAGAGTCTCGAAATTGCCTCCAAACCCGAAAAGCGCCGGTGGCAGTGACTCAGAGTCCGAGTCCGACAGCGGCGACGATGGTCCGGCTCCCGCAGTTCCGGTTCGTCGTGCCACTTCGCCACCAGGGCAAGTGCACACACCACCCTCCGTTAAACGGGTCGCTAACCACCCAATGAATGCCCTCGCGAAGACCATTACGAGTTCAATCCTCCAGCAGCATGCCAAACATGCCAAGCGTGTCAGCGGGCGCCGTGGCGGAGAGAGCAGTGGCGCGGCATCGGAATCTTCTTCAGGGGCCGAGAGCAAAGATGGCCAAGAGCGCTTGAAGGTGCACGACAACGACTTCACTCACGATGGCAGCGATAGCCCCTTGCCACCCCCTCGAAAATCGAACTCGGCCCCGACGCAAAGTGGCGGCTCCACCGCGACCGCTGGTGCCGACGACACAACTTCGTCGTCGTCGTCGCCGCCGCCGCCGCCGCCGCGCAAAAATAGATCGGCGACCCGTTCAGGAAAAGAAGGTGCACCGGCTGGCGTCGACGGAGTGACTGCCCAGGCGCCAGGGGAGCAGGGCGGTGTCTCTGGCGCGCCGCGTGACGCGGCAGCACCATCGCAGTCTGACGGCCAAGAGAAGAAGAAAGAACGCCCGCGCAGGTCTGGGTTGCCGTTTGGTCTCGATCGCACCACCCTCGGCAAAGTAACACTCCGCAAAACCAAGCGGCACAGCCGCGGATCCAAGAAAGCACAGCACGCAGACAAACAAAGCGCCGAGCAGGAGGACGCCAAGTTGCCACGCCCGAAGAGTGTCGCGGAATTGATCGAGGAGCGTCGGCTTTCGTTGCATGCCGAACACATGGACGCCTCTTCTAGCAGCGAAGAGGACGATTGGTAAACACCTCATAAGCACGTGATTGTGTCGAAACGCGTGTGCACAAACGTTCGCGAGTCAGAATCTCCCTACGCCGCGTTGATGCGCCCACGATTGCCTGGATTGATTGAATGGTTTTAAAACTTAGCAAACTGTCTACTCTTCAAAGAGTAATTTTGCGCTTCTTCAGGAATGCGGTGATCTCCTCGGCAAACATCTCGCCGTCGTCGCTCGCCATGACTTTGGCAATGAGGGGCTTGGCAGCCTCAATATCTTTCTTCTTTTGCTTGACCAGGCACTGCGCGATCATCCAGTCGTTCTTCGGCCAAGGAGCGTTCTTGGCTGCGCCGGCCGCCTTGAAGTGCTCGAGAGCTTCTTCGTATGAAGACTTAAGCTCCTTGCCGAACAAGACCTTGGCGGCAGTCTTCTCCATCCACCCGATACCGGCGACGTTGAAGCAGTACATGCCCATGGCGTGCTGAGCAGCAGAGTCCTTGGGCAGCTGCTTGAGGCAGGCCTCGAGATGCTGACGGATCTGCTCGGAGGCTGCAACCTTTTCCTTTGGCTTGTAGTTTTCAGCCACGGATCCAAGGATGATGCCAGCCCACTTGCGGCCGAGCGGGTGCTCTTGGCCACCTTCCATCTTCAGGTACTTTTGCGCGGCACCCCAACCGTCGTTGAGGTAGTTGAGCTCGTGCTGTCCGGCGGCCGTGACACTGAGCATGTAGCACACTCGGGTGAGGCGCCAGCCAGTCTCCAAGTTCGGGTTCAGGAAGAACACCTCGCTGCAACGTGGCGGGGACGGAACCATCATGGAAAGGAACAATAAAAAAAATAAAAAAAAAGCAGAGACACAATGTTAAGGGGGACGCCACACTGCGGCACAATCGCTCGTTCAGTCATTCCGTCCGCAGAAGGTGAGGTGCACACCGACTGCGGACACAGCAAACAAGTCGCACACGCACGCACGCACGCAAGCACGCACGCGACTTACGTCAGTTTTTGGTGGACTTTGAGGTAGTTCTTCTTTTCGAATTCGGCGTCGAGGACGACATGGATCTCGGTGGGGTCCTCGGCAGCCTTGCGCATCATAGCGGCGTCGGCCTTTGCCTGCTCGGCGGCGGCTTTTGCTTGGGCGGACTCGTCAGACATCTTTGTTGTGTTGGGCGGTTGGTTTCTCCAAAGTACGAACGAACGCTTTTATCTTGTGCAGGTGGCGTTGGGGTTCGCGTCGTGGACGTTGTGTGTGTGGGTGTGTTTGATTTTGAGTCGAAAAATAAAAGGCTGCAAAACTGGCGCCAAAACCCCGGCGGCTGTATCTGAGCTCGGGCACGTGTGTATGGAGGTCGTTGGTGTTGGTCCGATAACTGCAATCCAAAGTTGACGGCAACTGAACCAAGCCGTCGAAGACGAACAGCCAAGTAACATCGCGCGACGGAGGCATGCACGATGGATGGCGGTAGTTCGCCGGAGTAAGCCGCAACGGAAGGGCAGCGCCATCAGCCGCCGGATGTGCAGACAGACAGACAGACAGACAGACAAAGACAGCCGAGTCATGATGGGAACAAACAGCGGTCAGGCAGGCAGCATACAAACCAACCAACTGGCTGACTGACTGACGGGTTGTGATAGGTAGCGAACAAGCTGGCGAACCAACCATACACAGACAGACGAACACACAGACAGACGAACACACACAGCTAACAGACGTGCAGCGAAGCCAGCAACACCAACAAGCAAGCAAGTCAACCAACCAACCAAGAGATAGATAGACGACGACAGTCAGCAGAGCCAGCAACGCCAACAGCATTACATACAACATTATGATGCAACAAGCAAGCAACCAACCAACCAACCAACCAACCAACCAACCAACCAACCAACCAAGCGACGACGAAACAACGAAACAACGAAACGACGAAACAACGCAACGAGCAATCGGTCAATCGAGCAAACCGACAACACAACACAACACAACACAACACAACACAACATAACAAACTGCGTGGCGACTTCGTCGCGACTGCGTTGCATTCGTTGTTGCGTTGCGACTTCGTCGACTTCGTCGGCTTCGACAACACAACAACAGCGAAGTGAGTGAGTGAGTGACTCACAGTCTTTCACTCACTCACAGTCACTCACTCACAGTCACTCACAGTCACTGATAAAGATCCCCTCACAGTCACTCACTCACTCTCACTCACAGTCGTCAGTGATGGTTCAGTGTCCACTCACTCACTCACTCACTCACAGTCAGTCAGTCACCGAACGAACACTAAATGACTAAAGTCACCCACAGACAGTGAAAAAGAAAAAGCCAAAAGCCTAACTAAAATCTGGAAATCTGGAAATCAGAAAATTTCAGAAACAACAAATTCACAAATTCACAAATTCACAAATTACAAATTCAATGATTCTATGATTCTATGATTCTATGATTCATTCAAATCAGTTGGTTCTTAGTCCCGGCGAATGTTCACAGTCAAACCTCATCAAATCATGCCACTAAAAATATAAAGAAAAAAAGAAAATAGACAAAATCACAAAATCACAAAATCACAAAATCACAAAGTCACAAAACCACAAAACCACAAAATTACAAAATCAAAAATCACAAATGAACATTGTAACATTGAGCATTGAGCATTGAGCATTGAGAAGCTGAGTGAGAACGAAAGAGAACGAAGACAAAGAAAGAAAGAGAGAGAGAGAGAGAGAGAAGAATCCTTCCATCACTCACTCACTCACTCACTCACAGCTCACTCACAATGACTCACTGTGACTCACAGTGAGTGAGTGAGTGACTCACTGTGAACTGTGAACTAACTGTGAACTGTGAACTGTGAACTGTGAACTGTGAACTGTGACTGTGGCTGACTGTGAGACTTCGCTGTTCAGTTTGGGTGACTGTGACTGTGACTGTGGGTGACTGTGGGTGACTGTGGGTGACTGTGGGTGGGTGAGGGTGGATGTGGGGTAGTGCAGCGGCGTAAGCCAACCTCTGCACTACCTCCCTCACTCACTCACTCACTCACAGTCACAGTCACAGTCTCAGAAGACCTCCCTCACTCCGGCGCTCACTCTCACTCACTCACTCACAGTCACGCAGCGTTCATTCTTCATTCTTCATTCTTCATTTTGCACACCATCATGAATTCATTTCATTGTACACTACTCAAACCGTCTTTTTACACAGCCTACCTTCACTGATTCAAATACTTAAAATACTCAGACGGCGGGCAGAGTGAAAGTGAACGCTCTGCATCGTGCATTGTACAGACAATGTGACCAGACAACAACACAACAGCAACAACAACAACCCAGCGCACTCACTCACACTCACTCACTCACTCACTCACAGCCACTGACTGTATGCATGCTCTGCGCTGCGCTGCGCTGGCTCGGTGACAATGACGCAGTGACTGACTGACTGAGAGTGAGTGAGTGAGTGAGTGACTGAGAGTGAGTGACTGACGGTGCGGTGCGGTGCGGTGCACTGGCTGAGAAGTGCCAAGAGCCGCAGTGAGTGAGTGAGTGAGTGAGTGATAGTGACAGTGAGTGAGTGAAGCGTTTCGAAGTCACGCACTCACTGTCGCTCACTCACTGTCACTCACTCACTCACTCATTGACTGTGACTGTGACTGTGAATGAATGAATGAAACTGCGAACGAACGAAATGAACGAAGTGAACGAACGAAGTGAACGAAGTGAACGAACGAACGAACGAACGAACGAAGTGAACGAAGTGAACGAACGAACGAACGAACGAACGCTTTCCTGTTTGTCAATCATTTCAATCATTTCATTTCAATCATTTCACTGCCTTCCTCCCTTCCTCCTTCCTCCCTTCCTTCCTTCCTTCCTTCCTTCCTTCGTTTGTTCGTTTGTTTGTTCGTTTGTTTGCGTCGTCGTTGCGGTGTCGTTGTCGTCGTTCGTTCATTCGTTCGTTCGTTCGTTCGTTCGTTCGTTCGTTCGTTGGTCGTGGTGGTTGTGTGTGAGTTTCGTTGTGGCGAACGCAATGACTGGCTGACACAAAACAACGAAGACGGTGACGTTGCGCGTGGCACGTGGTCCGCCGCGTCGCAACTGGACTGGGCTGGACGGACGGACGGACGGCACGCACTCGCGCACAAGCAAGCATGCGTTTGTTTGTTCGCTCCGCGCTTGCCACTACAACAGTTGGTTCATTGCACGCATTCATTGCTCTGTCGTGTTCCTTCCT